>Ga0315336_1001538_pt1 | contig 43403 bp, 39 predicted proteins | sample ASW5metaG_FD_204512 | JGI IMG/M metagenome (GOLD analysis project Ga0315336, IMG submission 204512) | Ammonia-oxidizing marine archaeal communities from Monterey Bay, California, United States - ASW #5 | ecosystem: Environmental > Aquatic > Marine > Intertidal zone | place: USA: California... | reverse complement strand
CTCCTTAGTAGGAATGCACAGGCAAGGTCCGCGGCGGCACAGTGTTTTCGTCGGATACAACGATCACCACCCGATCCAACTCTCCGTTGTAGATGAACGGATCTTCATACATTTTCGACACCTGGGTTCCCGTATCGCGACCCACGTCAAACGTCTCGGCCAGCGAGTAAGTGCTAATGTGCATTTGCGGCATATCGACCTCATCTAGTTTCTCGCCATTGAGATACAACTCACCTGTCCCGCCAAATTGCTTCGTCTTGATGAAATTAAATTTGACATCAACTTGGCCTGTCGGAAGTTCGGCCTCGAGGAAGTAATGCAGACCATCAAGGAAGTTGTAGTCGTAGATGATCTTGCCGTCTTTGACGAACATCGTAAATCCACCCGTCATGCCGCCAACTGCAACTATCACTCCCTCCTCGTCACCCGTGAGGTTCAGGCGCGTCTCGATAGTGTGTGCCCGATTTTTAACCGGAGCTGATGATTTTTCGGCGATGCGCGTCGCGCCCGGTGCGAAGTAGACAAACTCCTTTTTGTCGCCGAAGAGCCGGTCCTGTTGCGAGCCCAACCGTTTGATCATGTCGTCATACAACGGGTACACGTTATATTTCCAAGCTTCCTCATCGAAAATCTCCACCATCTCGGCAAGTTTTTCAGGGTAATCCTCGGCGAGATCGTTGGCTTCGGAAAAATCCTCATCAAGGTGGTAGAGCTCCCACTTGTCCTGGTCGAATGGCAGTGTCACCGCAAGCTCCCATGGCATGCGATTCGCGTGGATCGTGACAGCCTTCCAGCCGTCAACCCAGATTGCTCGATTACCAAACATCTCGTAGTACTGGCGCTCCTTTGCATTCGGCGCAGCCGCATTATTGAACGAATACATCAGTGACGTGCCGTCCATCGGCTGCTGAGGAATGCCGTGGTACGTGGCCGGTACTTCTATACCGGCGGCTTCCATGATGGTCGGTGCAATATCGCTGATGTGGTGGTATTGCTCACGGATTTCACCCTTAGCGTCAATTCCATCTGGCCAGTGCACAACCAATGCGTCGGACTGGCCACCGCGGTGCTCGGCCTGCTTGAAGTAGCGAAACGGTGTGTTGCCAGCCATTGCCCACCCCGCATGGTAATGCGGATAAGTGGTTTCGGTGCCCCACTCCGCCTGATTCCTCAGGTTCGCTTCGAGCGGCGTTTGCAGGCCATTTAAAACATAGGTTTCATTGAACGTCCCGGCTAGACCGCCTTCGCCGGAAGCACCGTTGTCAGATGTGACAAATATCAGGGTGTTGTCCAGCTCGCCAATGCGCTCGAGCTCAGAAACCACCCGGCCAATCTGCAAGTCGACCCATTCGAGCTGGGCGGCAAACACTTCCATTTGACGCGCGTACAAACGTTTCTCTTCATCCGGCAGTGAATCCCACGCTGGTATGTCAGGAATGCGTTCAGTTAGCTCCGTGCCAGCAGGGATGATGCCCAGTTCGAGCTGCTGCGCGTGAATCTGTTCGCGAGCCTTGTCCCAGCCCATGTCGAACTTACCTTTGTATTTGTCGATATGGCTGGCCGGAGCATGGTGTGGCGAATGCATTGAACCTGATGCCCACAGCATCATGAAGGGCAGATCCGGCTTGATGGACTTGTGTCCTGTGATCCAGTTGATCGCCCGATCCGCTAGATCCTTGTCAAGGTGCTCCGTCTTTCTATATGGCGCTGGGGTGTGGTCATCCCACATGACCGGCACGAATTGATGCACGTCCGCCGACATGAAGACGTAGGAGTGCTGAAAACCTTCGCCGCTGGGCCAGCGATCAAACGGGCCAACCTGAGACACTTCATAGAGCGGCGTATGGTCCCACTTACCGATCGCATAGTTAACGTAGCCTTCTTCCTGCAGGTAGTTGGCCACTGACTTCGCCGAATGAGGCATCACTGCGTTGTAACCCGGGAAGCCCATCGCTGTCAGTGCGTGGCTGCCGAGGCCAATAGAGTGCGGGTTTCGGCCCGCCATGAGGGTAGCGCGTGACGGCGAGCACAAAGCCGTGGTGTGAAAATTGTTGTAGCGCAGCCCATTACCCGCCAAGGCATCGATGTTTGGCGTATTGATCAGGCCGCCAAAGCTACCAATTTGTGCGAACCCGGTGTCGTCGAGCAGAAATATGATGGTATTGGGCGAGCCTTCCTTTGGTTGTTGCTCTTGCGGCCACCATTCTTGCGAATCCTGATAATTCTCGGCGATGACGCCACCAAATCCTTCAACTTTCTTTGTCTTGACGCCGTCGATCATCACAATCTCTGACCCGGCACCCGCATTTTGGCCATTTGGATCGGCCGCACGTGGTGCGCGTGCATCACAGGCAGCAAGCGCAATGCAAACGAACACGGCACACGTAGCTCTGATTAATCTCATCCTTTCCCCTTAGTCTTATTGGTCCATCCAGACGAGAAATATACACCGGACCAAGACATGGATGCGAGGGTTCCACGTCTTCATCTTATTTGACGATTTTGGCGACGTAGACTTTCCTGTTACCGGTAACCGCCATTCAGGAAACGAAAAAACGCAGGGTTGACCCACACCTTCTCCACCCGCAATGGGAAGCCTTTACCCGACAGGGCCTGAACTACCGCTTCCTTCTTTTCATGCACAACGGTCAATGTGGCTTCAAAGTAATCTGACGAAAGTATGACTAGGGATATATCGGGAAAACCCTCGAAAGGCCGATCGGAGTAATAAAATGGCTGCCACCACGCACCGGCGATCAGCCGCTGCTCATCCTTTTCGTCTTTCTTGGCGTATTGCAGTATCAGGTCATGAAACGACGCGCGATCCGCCGGGGAAGCAAATTCGAACAATGTGGCGCTTTCCCGGCCATTCACTACACGCACGCCGCCTGGCAGGGTCTTCACATGGTCCCCGGGCGAGCCCCAGTCTTCCCGGTAAAGAAAAGCCGAAACCTTGGGCGCGACGAATACCCTGGCGTTGATGCCGTGGGCAGACATCAGGGTGGCCAGCTGCTGCAGATGGATAGCGCTCGAATGTGAGTAGATGAAGAAGTGCCCAGGGGCGAAACCGGCATAGACGTCCTTGCGCCGCAGATCATATCCGGTGATAACCCCGCGGGTCAGCGCTTCGCCTAACACCGAGAGAAACTCGTCTGCTTCGAGGAGGTCGTCGTGTTGCCACGGGTCGCCTAATCTCGATACCAATGACAGCTCGCCGGTAACGCCCTTGAAATTCGGGTGGCCAAGACTGTATTTGAGGCGAGCCATATGACTCGGCGTGTTCATCGCGGCCAACTCCGCCCTATCCATCACCCCGAGGGCGATGAGCACGGCGGCATCCCTACGCGTCTGTTTGTCCAGCTGCTCGCCTTCCTTACCGAGCAGGGCGGCGATTGTTGTTTCAGTCAGGGCCTCGCGCACCTCTTCAAAGCCGATCGAGGCAATTAACTCGCCGGGTGTCGTTGCCTGCGTTGAGCTAGCGCATAAAAGTAGAAGGACTATGCCAATGTGCGCGGACAGCTGTCGCAAAGGAATCTCCTCGAGGGCTACAAAGCGTCCACGGCCGCCCAGTGCGCAACCAGTGCGTCCGCGGCGGCAGCCGCCCCATCGAACATCCACCAGTGATGGAGTCCTTCGAGGGTGAACGTTTCTGCACCGAGGCCACGCGCAACGACAGACGCCATCTCCGGCGTTCCGGTGTAGTGATCTTCAGTGGCAATGATCACCAGCCCGGGCCGCTGGCGCGCATCCAGCAGGCGCTGACCCAGCTCGCGCATGGCCGGTTGCGCCGCCGAGCGGTACAGGGCGAGTATGCAGCGGGTCATGCTTTCATTTTGCTCTGGTGCTATGGCCGCGGCGATGTCGGGAGGCACGCCCAGATCAACCAGGCCGTCAGTTCGTTCCGCAACGTTTCTTGCGTTCATTGCAGCGACCACCTGTTCGCCTACGTTGGGTGTTTGCCACGCCTGGGCAAGTTCATGCCAGACATAGTCAGGGTGCAGAAGACCTGCACAATCGGCAGCCCAGGAACGCAGCAGGTCAGGGCGCTTTTCCAGCACGCCATACACGTGGCCAGCGCCCCAGTCATGCCCGACCACATCGACGTCGCCTCCCAGGGTTTCGAGCTCGCCGATCAACCAGGCGCAGTAGTCTGTTTGCGCGGCCTGCCACGCCGCCGGCTCTGGCGCGCCAAAGCCCGGCGGCGACAGCAGCACCACATCGTCGACGTCGCGTGTCGCCAGTTCGTCGACGAGCGTTTGCCACAAAGCGCTTGCCTCGGGAACTCCATGTACGAATGCCTTGGTCATTTAGTGCAGCCTCTTATCTGTGACTTCGCGCATGCTCAATGGCAAACGCTTCCTCGGGTGAAAGCACCATGCGTTTGCGCGCATAGAAAGCAAAATAGGCGAGACCAGCCACGAACCATAAGGCAACGCCAATCACCCCCGGGCGAAAGTCCGGATTGGCGAACAGCGTGACCAGGGCGACCAGAGCAATGACCAGCGCCACCACAGCGCCAGCGCTGCCGAGCGGGCTGCGATAGGGCCGCTCCATATCGGGATAGCGGCGCCGCAATACCAGAAAGGCCCACATCTGCATGGCATACGCAATGACGGCACCGAACACCGCCATGTTCAATATCACACCACCAAACGCCCCACCATCGCCAACGAAGTAAAGCAGCAGCAACACCCCATATCCCACAACCGCACCGACAATCAGCGCGACATGAGGAGATTTGCGCGCGCCGTGGGTCACGGACATCCACAACGGAAAGTATCCTGCCCGGCTCAATGAAAAGATGTTGCGCCCGTAGGCATAAATGATGGCGTGAAAACTCGCCACCAGACCCGCTACCGCCACCAGTCCAAGCAGCTTGCCGCTGGTCACGCCGAGTGTGATCTGCAACCCGTCTAACAACGGCTCTTCGGTCTCGCTGCCAAAGTAGGCAGCGCCGCCGCCGATGCCGACATTGAGAAAGGTGATGAGTAAACCGGTCAATACCAGGGTCGCAAGCCCCCACAAAAGGCCGCGCGGCATATCCCTTGTGACATCCACCGACTCTTCGGCCGCGAGGGGCAGTTGCTCAATAGCAAGATACAACCAGATGGCGAATGGCAGCGCCGCGCCTACCGCGGTCCACCCCATGGGCAGATACTTTGATGCTCCAGGTTCCGGCGCTATGTTCCAGAGATTGTCCCAGGCAAAGTACGGCAGGGCGCTGACAAAGAACACCACGAGGATGGCCAGCGCGATCAGGGTGATGACCACGACGAATCGAAACGATGCCTCGACGCCACCAATGTTTAGACCCACAAACACCACATATAGACCCGCCCACCACAGCGGTTGCGCTGCGTCCGGCGTGCCGAAAACACTTTGCAGGTAAGCTGCCGCGAAGTAACACACCACCGCTGTGGTAATGACGTACTCCATGTTTTCTGCAAGCCCCGTTATGTAGCCACCCCAGGGGCCCAATGCGGTGCGGGCAAACGAGTACGCGCCACCCGTGTGCGGCAATGCAGGTGACATTTCCGCGATGGAGAAACAAAGCCCTACATACATGACCGTGATGACCACGACGGCAAGGAGAAAGCCGCCGAATCCAGCCTGGCCCACACCCAGGTTCCAGCCCGAAAAGTCGCCGGAAATGACGGCGCCGACTCCAAGCGCCCACAATGAAAAGACTCCGGCGTATTTTTTCAGGCCGCGCTTTTCGAAATAGCCGGATTCAGGGTCACGGTAGTTAACGCTGCCAGAGTCATCACTCACAACGCCGCCCCACTCGCCTCATTTTTGGTGTGGCGAGTCCACGCTCGATAGATTCCGTACAAGGAAATAAGGAGCCAGAAAAACTCGATGAGAAATGCCGAGAAGTTGAATTCAAAAAACAGCGAGATAATGATGAGCAATGCACCTATGCCGTTCAGTAATGAAAAACTCAAGTGATCGGCAGTCAGGCGCCCGAGTTGCAGCAGCAGGTAGCAACCTAAGATTGCTATCACACCCAGATTCCCGAGTAGATCGTGTAGTCCGTACTCCATCATTTGACTCCAGATAGACGTTCACTAACGCTGCGTAAGTAGCGCCTTCGGCGTGCCGATGTCCACCACCCCGATGCCTCCATGTGATTGGTATCCCAGTAGCTCCTGCACGCGCTCCGGCATGCCTTTGACCGCCTCCATAGGGACCGAGAGAAACATGTTTTCCTCGGTACGCAGCCAACCGACCACGTAGCCGTAAAACATGCCCCGCCGTTTCGCGACAGGGGTTTTGTTCGCGCCCCCACCATGCAGGGTACTGCCTAAGTAGTAGAGCGCAGAGCCGGCCTTCATCTCGGCCTGGACAATTTCACCTGGTTTGGGGCGACGGTCCGCCGCCCAGCGGTGGGAACCTGGCACCACTCTGGTGGCGCCGTTGTCGAGAGTAAAGTCGGTAAGCGCCAACATCGCCTCCACTTCCAACTGTGGCCGATCAGTGGGGACATGAGCCCACGCATCTTCATCACGATGCAACTGCTGTTCGTTCTCCCCAGGACCTATCTGAATGAGTTGCGCGGTGTTCAAAAGGTAGTCGTAACAATGTGGCGTTAGAAAGTGCGCGCAAACTTCGTGCATCAGTGGGTCGAGCATGTATTGCACGAAAGTCTCAGACTTTGCTGGTATACCATCTAGTCTAATGGTGTTTCTGCCGTAGAATTCGACGAAGAAATCGTGACTGGGATTGCGCAACCCTGGCTGCGTGTTGGCAATCAAGGCATCAAGGTCGCCATTCAGGTGATCCAGGATGTCAGGGCCAATCGCATCTTCAACAATACATGCCCCGTCGCGCTCCATCGCCCTACAGATTGCATCGGATCCCGTGTGTTTTGGGATCACTTCCAGTTTTGGCTCAGACAACATCGCAACGCTTCTCCGCTCCCGGTATCCGCTTCGGATGTTAGTGACGATCAATACAACTAGCAATCAACCTCGCGAGCGTAACTGCAAGTCTCAACCAATGACCCTATTGGTAACGCCGTGCGGGGGGCCTCATCGCGCGGTCTGTTAGGCGAAGCGTTTTGCGGCACGCGCCCGTGCGCGCGCCTGTTCTTCCTCGCGGTTTTTCGGCGGCGCCTTGGTCACCAAAGCTGCCAGCAACTGATTCACGCTGTTGGTCACTTCATCCACTGCGCGCTCGAATGCCGCCTCGTTGGCTTTCGATGGTTTAGTCGAGCCACTCACCTTGCGGACAAACTGCAGAGCCGCGGCGTGAGCTTCTTCTTGCGTGGCCGGCGGATCGAAGTTGTACAGGGTTCGTATGTTTCTACACATGCTCATGCCTCCAGAATTGAGTCACCAATTCTCTGTTTGAAGTGCAACCATGCCCGTTCCACGAATCGCGATCAATGGTTTCGGCAAGGCTGAGCGTCTATCAGGGCATGGCCACCGTGTTATAATTGCTCATCAACCTTTTTTGCCGCGTGAGAGATTCGTGATCCGCATATCCAAATCGACCAAGATTACGTGGAATGCGGTCTGTCTCATATCGTCACTCGTCTCCGGCGCATGGCTCTACGCAGTTTTCTTCGAACGTGGGCTTGTCGACTCGCTGGGCACATCCATCATTTCGCAGTACTCATCGCATCACAACGACAAGCTCGAGACTGCCATAGAAGCGTTGCATGAGGGTGATCTGAAGATCGCCGCAACAACCCTGGAGGGATGGGGGGAAATCCGCAAAGGCGATCGAGTGTATCCGATGAAACGCGAACTTCTCCTTCAATACCTTCAGATCCTCGAGGCTTCCGAGCATCCCGATATGGGACATTGGGCGACGCTCTGGTTGCAGCTCGACGATCGCGACGTGACCGCAAGAGCCTATTACTTCGAGGCGCTACGCCGCGATCCTGAACGTCAGGCAGAAGGCCGGGCGGGACTAATACGTGAATTTGCAAAATTCCCTGGCAACCAGACGCTGGCCGAGTTTCATGCAATCGCCACTGGGCGAACCGGTGAGCAGGTCGCCCAGCAATGAAGAGAATTCTCCTCGTGGTGTTCCTCTGGTCATGGACAATTACCCTGCCGATTTCGGTGCTTGGGGGCTACGTCGCATACGATGCCCTTAGCCGGTTTCTGACGTTCTCGATGCGTTATGGTGCGGGAAGCCTGACCCTGAGTGTCGCCGCCAACTATACGCTCGGAATTCTCACCCAGAGCGCGCGGGTCGGGCTTGAACAATCAAACACCAAGCTCACTCAATTTCGCACGGTGAATCTTTTCGTGCCGGAAGCCAACCTTGCTGTCCTTGAAAGCCACCTGCCGCAATCTGGGTTCGAGTATGTCAAAGGGCTCATCATCAACGACGGACGCTTGGTCAAGGCAAAGTTCCGCTATCGCGGAGACTTCGGCTATCACTGGCTGTGGGATAAGAAGTCTATTCGCGTGAAAGTGGACAAAGATAGATTGTTCGAGGGGATTCGGACATTCAATCTGTTGGCACCGAAACAGCGGGAGCAACTGAACAGTTACCTCGGCCTCATGCTGGCAGAACAACTGGGGCTGATTGCACCGAAAACAGAGTTGGTAAACGTCAACCTCAACAGAAAAAGCTACGGGATTCACGTATTCGTGGAGCAACTCAAAGAAGAGACTTTGCGGCGCAAACATTTGATGCCTGGTGACGTATACCGCGGTGAATTGGCCGGCAAAGACGCTTTTGTCGATTCCGGCGCCGGCAATCTGTTCGACAGCGCAGCGCTATGGGACAAAGTCGCGGTCAATAATCACTACGCGGAAGAGGCAATGGCGCCGCTCGCGCATCTGCTTGAGCTCATTCGCGATCAGGATAGCGAGTCCGGCCAGGCTGCACTGGCAGAATACCTGGACATCGACGCCTGGGCTCGATTCAGTGCGTTCGAGACCCTCGCCCAAACCAAGCGCTATGACCGCAGACACAACTGGCGGTTGTATTACGACCCATGGCGAAAAAAAGTCGTGCCTATTGTTTGGGATCCTCTAGGGTGGCCCCTGGGATTGCGCCCGAAAGCTGGAAAAAACGCCGTCGATGAAGTGGTGATCACGCCGCTGCACGCGGCCCTTTTTAAGAACGGTGATTTTCTACGTGCACGCAGTAGAGTTCTGCAGGATTACTTCGGCGATCAGAAAGACGTGGAATTTCTTCAGCTGGTCACGAATACGATCGCCCTGATGAACCACGCGATTCCCGGTGATCGCCTGCTCAAGCCCACGGATTACGGTAGGGTGTCGCAGGAAATGCAGGCATTGGAAACGACGATTCGGCGGGTGTTTGCCGATACAAAAAACGTCGCTTGGGCGGCGATTGAAGAGGTTGATTGGTCAAGGGAAGATGGCGCGATCAATGTTGCCACCAGCTCAAAGCGCCCGCTGCACCGCATTCGGATCGAGACTCTCGAAAACCAGGCTTTTGTCGGTGTGCCGACGGCTAGCGTCTATTCGCAAAGCGCAGATGGGCAACGCCGCCACGATGTTTCCGGCGGCGTTACGCTCTCTAATCAGGCCATAGAGCTAGACGTTGGCCTGCTGGCCGATCTCGAACCCGCACTTCGTCCCAGCGGTAGGCCATTCGCCAACGATCTGATCGCTCTCCCAGCGCGGTATCGCCTCGAGGTAGCGGGATTGGATTCGAGTCAAATTACCCGGTTTCTAGTCGACCTGGGCGAAGGCTGGAAGCCCGTGGAGGAGTCGGCAAGCCTGGATGTGAGTGCGATGCTGGGACACGCCGAAAGGGTAACCCTCGACAACCAGTCAAAACTTCACTGGCGAATGTTCTGGAACACGGGCTCGGGATTCAACCGGCGTGAGGCGACGCCTGTTAAAGCGCTGAGTCGCACACCGAATTCTGACCGATTGTCACTCCGGCACCGACTCCCCGCCAACATCCAAATGCTGCGTGTTGATCTACCCAGCAACGTCCCCATGCTGCTTACGGACATACGGCTCAAAATCAACAAGTCAGAATTTGAGATTCCGCTGTCCGACCTCAATCTGAAGGCCATGCAACCATCCGGACAAGGCATTGTTCCAACCGGCAATGGTCGTCCCTTTTTTCATTTTGATGTCACAGACTACGTATCCGAATATTCCGGGCGACGACCCGTACAGGTTTCCTTCGACCTGGACTATCAGGACGCCTGGGAAACCCGTGTAGCTGAAAGCCAAACCGGAACCGTGGCCCGCGTCCACCAACCGGTAGCCTCACATCAAGTCGCTCAAGCGCTGATCTGGTCCGGAGACGTCACCATCAGCGGGACAAAGACAATCGATCAGCCCCTGGTTCTAAGGCCTGGCACGCGCCTGCTTATGGAAGAACAGGCAACCCTTGTTGTGGAGGGCCGACTGCTGGCGCAGGGTACTGCAGATGAACCAATCGAAATCATACCTGCCTCGAACGCAAGCGAGCCGTGGGGAGCACTTGTTCTGCTTGGCCCACAAGCCGGCGGGTCGGCACTCGACCACTGCAAAGTGTCCGGCGGCAGTGGTGCCAAACATGACCTGCACGAATACACGGCGATGCTGTCCATACACGACGTTGACGACGTGCTGATTCGCAACTGCGCGTTTCGAGACAGCAAGATTACCGATGACATGCTGCACACCGTGTATTCCAACGTGCGTATCGAAAATTCATCATTCGTGAATGCGCCTGCAGACGCCGTAGATTTAGACATCTCCAACGTCACGATTGTCGATAGCCTGTTTGAGGCAAATGGTAACGACGGCCTGGACTTGATGACATCGGACGCCGAGATTATTCGTTCGACGTTCAAGCGCAACGGCGACAAAGGGATAAGTGTAGGAGAAGGCAGCAACGTGGTCGCCATCGACAACCGATTGCTGGAGAACGAAATTGGCGTACAGGTAAAAGATGCGTCCATCGCGGCGCTGGTCAACCATTCATTTGAGGGCAACAAGAAAGCACTAGATGCGTACAAAAAGAATTGGCGCTACGGTGAGGGTGGGACGATTGCTGCCTCCAAAGCGAAAATCGTAGGCAGCCAGTCAGTAGTCGCAGGCAAACGCTCAAAGATCTACTTGTTTGACAGCTATTGGGATGCTCCCACAACAAGCAAGAATATGGTGGTCAAATCTGTGGACAGTAGCGAAGCAGCCACAGCAACACACAAGGATCTCTGGCCGCCCCAACAAACGGAATCGAATAGCGTAGACCAGTTGTTCGAGGATCTTAGTCCGGAGCTGTTGGCCTATATTCGACCCGGAAAAAGAGGAGCGCATGCAAGCCAGAACTGAGGTAACACCCACAACGGCCACACGATCAGCTCTTCATTTCGCACGCTTCGAGTTCAAATACATTCTCCCTGCCGCAAAGCGGCAGGCCGTCGAGAACGAGCTGCGTTACTTTCTGCAGTTCGACCCGTTCGTGGAGGATCGCCCACAACATCTGTATCCGGTCAGGAGCCTGTATTACGACGACCCGCTCTATACAGCGTTCCAGGACAAGGTTGACGGTCTACATTCGAGATCCAAGTTCAGGTTGAGAACCTACGCCACGAGCGCCGATGAGTCCGCTCCAATATTTCTCGAGATCAAAGGTCGCCACAACAATCTAGTGTTCAAGAATCGCACCCCAGTCGAGCGAACCGGAATCGACTGGTCGGCGCAGCACGGTGATGAGCTTGCGCAGACGATACTGCGTCAAGCATCGGAAGACCCAACGCTCGAAAGGTTCAAGTTCGAACTGATTCGAAAACGTCTGAAACCGGTCGCGCTCATCGACTACCTTCGCCGGCCATACGTGAGCAAATACGACTCCACCTTCCGATTGACTTTCGATGAACGTTTGGAGGCACGCAATACTGACTACATTTTTCCAGATAACCGCAAAGGACCAAGCAAAGTTCTAGCCGGCTACACGGTTCTTGAAGTAAAGTTTCGCCATCACTTGCCTTCGTGGTTCCATCGAATCATCCAGTCGCACGAGATGCGCCGGGTTTCGGTATCCAAAATCTGTAAAGGTATGGAAGTTCTTGGGTTGGCATTCGACGACGGATAAAAGAGCCGCAAATTTATGGAAAACATTTCGCTGAACCCGGAGGGCAACCTTCTTACGTACTCCAATGTGGAAATCACGACGAACCTGATAATCGCCGTGGTTATCGGATTAATCATCGCCGCGATTTACCGATCGACCCACAAAGGACTGTCGTACTCCCAGTCATTCAGCCAGACGATTGTGTTCGTCGCGCTGATTGTCGCCATCGTCATGATGGTCATCGGCGGAAGTCTGGCCCGAGCGTTCGCCCTTGTCGGCGCGCTTTCGATCATCAGATTCCGCACCGTGCTGAAAGACACAAAAGACATGGCGTTTATCTTTGCCGCGCTCGCACTTGGAATGGCAGCCGGAACGAGCAATTATTTTCTGGCCGCCATCGGCACCTTGTCAGTGTCGCTGCTCGCCTATCTACTGGCATTGTCGAACTTCGGCTCTGTTTACAAGAGTGAGTTCATACTTCGATTTCGGTTTGATCGAAACAGCGACAGCCAAACGTACCTCGAAGCGATTAACGAAGCTTGTAAGCGCTCCAACCTGCTGCATATGGAACCTGCGGGAGACAACGAGAGTCTTGGCTTAACCTACGACGTTACGCTTAATGACGATTTGAACGCCTCGGATCTAACATTGAACCTAGGCCGGGCCGAAGGAATTTCTGAAGTCGTTCTGATCGCCGCCAAAAACGACATCGACTACTGAAAAGGGTCCGCTAGGGCCGCGATAGTTTCGCTCGCACGTATCGGACGCCTATTTATAGTGGTCTGGAAACCTTACCTCACTCTTACTCATTGTCTCTTGAATCACGGCACCTATGCGCTGATCGTAGTGACTTGGATCAAGGATTTTCGGTACCGTCATTTCCGCGCCCGCTGGCTTATCGTCAAACAAACTCAGGAATCCCTGTGGCGCCGTGGCTCGTTTCTCGTAATCTGGGGTCTTACCCCAGGGGAACGGATTGAACACGTTCATAAGACGAGCGAAGCGTACAGGATTACGAGCCAGGGCAGCGTCGGTGACAGTCTCGCGGAACGCTTCCTGTGTTTGCATGTGGGGCCTGTTGTACATGCCGAGTACCATTAGACGCAGACCATCACTCTGCTTCGGATACGAGCCATGCCAGGTGTGGTCTCCCCAGATAATCATTGAACCAGCCGGCGCGCAAACCGGGTGAGCATGGTCAGCCCAGTATTCAGCCTCTTCGACTGACGGCAGACGACGCCAATGATGGCTACCTGGTACAAAAGACAACCCACCATCAGTAGCAGAATAATCAGTGAGCAGATAATTGAAGTTCGCCCCAAACGGTTCAACGGCCATGGTTGGCATCTCGAACTGTGCCCAGTCAGCGTGGATCGCCGTGCGCGAATCACCTTTGCCCTTAACCCACGCATTACACAATCCCAGAATGCAATCAGTGCCAACCAACCACTGTATTAAGCCGAGGGCGGAAGGTGTCAGCACCAATTTCTCGAACAGGGGATCGTCCCAGAGCACAAAACGAAGCAGTTCCTGACCGTCGTCATACACATCCTCCAGTTCGTTTATCGCACATCCTTTGCGCTCAGCAGCAATTCTCATCACCGCATCCCGAACTTGGCCGAGTTGCTCGGCTGGGCCTACTTTTTCAGGCGGCAGCACCGTAAAGCCAAATGCTTCGAGTTCAGCCAGATTCTCCAGCAAGTCCAGTTGTTTCAGTTCGCGATAAAGGGGGGCAGTAGTTTTTGCGGACGGCCAGTCTTCTATAACCATGGGGAAACTCGACTCTTATTCAACTCACACAATCTTTTATATAGCTTGCCAGATGCCAGCGCGCAACTCCCAGGCTCAGCGCAGCCGGAGCTACCGGTCGCGCCAGCCATGCACTACACTCACGATCACGTGAATACTCAAACTCTATCTCTGGCAGGCACGCCTGCAGCATCTCCACTCGGCTACTTCAGCTGGACCTTCGGTCAGGCCGCACGCGATCCGTACTATATCCTGGTCATCATTTACATTTTCTATCCGTACTTCAGTAGCACGGTTGTGGGTGATCCCGTCAGGGGGCAGGCTTTGATTGGTTACATCACGGCCCTGGCCGGATTCGTTCTGGCGTTTACAGCGCCATTTCTGGGCGCCATCGCAGACAAGGATGGCAGACGCAAACCCTGGCTGGTTGCAATGGTGGGCGTTATGAGCGCTGGGGCGTTGTGTTTATGGTTCATAGAACCCGAGGATCGGGGCCTGAGCCTCACGCTGTCGTTGATGGTCCTGTTCGGGATCAAGATCTGTTTTACGGTTTCAGAGGTCTTTCACAATGCGATGTTGCCATCCATAGCGCCCGTAAATCGTCTCGGACAGATCTCCGGCCTGGCGTTCGCTTTAGGCAACGTCGGCGGGTTACTGTTGATGCTGTTCGTGCTGTTTGCCTTTGCCATGCCCGGTACTCAACCCTGGGCTTTCCTGCCCGAAGTACCGTTGTTTGGCATAGATCAGGCCAACCACGAACACAACCGTATTGTTGGTCCTATCGCCGGCGTGTGGATGATCTTGTTTATGCTGCCAGTACTGCTGTTTACTCCCGATGGCAAGGCATCACCGTTACCCATGTGGCAAGTGGCGCGAGCAGGCGTAAAGGACGTTATGCAGACGCTGAAGCACGTGCGGCACTACGCCAACATCGCGCGCTACCTGCTTGCCCGCATGTTCTTTATCGATGGGATGGTTGGCGTACTGACCTTTGGTGGCATCTACGCATCAGGAACGTTCGGCTGGGGTACCACTACCCTGCTCATATTCGGCTTGTGCACCAGTGCCTCCGCAATGATTGGCGCCTACATTGGTGGCCGTCTTGATGACCATCTCGGTTCAAAGCGTACGCTGCAGATTTCCATCGGCACGGCCTCTGCCGTGCTGTTAACACTCGTATCCGTGCAGCCTGATACGATTCTGTACGTATTCGATGTAGGCTCAGAGCCGGTATGGAATTCGCCCTATTTCGCGACGCTTCCCGAAATATTCTATTTCTGCACGAATCAGATTTTCGCGTTGTTCTTTGTGACGGGACTGTCGGCGTCACGAACTCTGATGGCGCGGATCTCACCACCTGAGATGGCAACCCAGTTTTTTGGACTGTTTGCGCTGTCCTCAACGGTCACAGCATTTCTCGCCCCGTTGATGGTGGCGACCGCAACCGACTTCTTTGACTCGCAAAGGATCGGTTTCGCATCTCTCGCGTCACTGATGATCATCGGCGCTGTGATGTTGGTGAAGGTCAAAGAAGAACAGGCAACGGTCGTTGGTGCGGAGTAGGTTCATTGCCCTTCAGCGGATCGCGCCAGGTCACCAGGCAGATGAATTCCTGCGCGCCAGAAGTGGAACGCAGCCCATAGGTTCACGAAGCCCCAGGTGAATAGACTGTAGCGCAAACCATCGTCGCCAAACGAGCCCGCCAACAGATCAGACAGGATGCCCACAGCGGGCGGTCCAAATATGAAGCCGATAAAGTTTAATACGAACAACAGGATTGCGGCTGCCACGGCCCGCATACGCACCGGCGCCAGCCCTTGAGTTTGCGCAAATGTAGTGCCCTGGTAAAAGTTGCCCAGCATCACCGGGAAACATAGAAGCAACAACGACAGCCACCAGGCCTCAACCAGGAACGCAGCGGCGCTCAGCGGCACTCCTGCGGCAAGGGCGATCACAACCACCCACAGGTACCAGCGCGTATCGCGCGCGCCGAACCGATCAGAAAACCAACCGCCAGCAACAATACCGAGACCGCCGGGTATACCCAGCACTAAACCCAACCAGAACCCGGCTTCGGTCAGGCTCATGTCATGGCTTCTAACAAAGAAGGTCGGCGCCCATGTCACCAATCCATAACCGACGAACGCAGTGAGGCCGCCACCAATCCCCATCTGTACAAACGAGCGGCGCGCCGCCAGGAATCGAAAAACTTCGATAATAGACGCATGGTTTGGCGCCGCTAACGATGGCGAATGTCCGTCTGCTAACCCGCGTGGAGGCTCCTTCACCGTAAGAAATACCACTGCGGACAGGATCAGCCCTGGTATGCCCACTACAAAAAACGCGATTCGCCAACCAAACGCGTCCGCAATGGCACCACCCGCGAACAAGCCAAACATGATGCCAATGGGTATGCCGAGCGAATAAATACCAAGAGCAGTAGCGCGCTCTTTGGCGGGGTAGAGGTCTGCCAGCATCGAGTGAGCTGATGGGCTGCATCCTGCTTCACCGATACCGACCCCTATGCGTGCCACCGCGAGCTGCCAGAAGTTCATGGCGAGCCCCGACAGCGCCGTCATGCCGCTCCATATGGCCAGCGACAGACCAATTAGATTGCGCCGGTTCCAACGGTCGGCAATGAGCGCCAGCGGCATGCCAAGCGTCGCATAGAAAATCGCGAAAGCAGTACCAGACAACAAACCCATGCCGAAGTCAGATACGCCAAGGTCTGCCTTTATCGGCTCTATCAGGATCGAGAGGATCTGGCGGTCGATGAAATTGAATGTATAGACCACCACCAGGACGCCGAGGGTATAGCGTTTAACGGCGTCCGTAACAACAGGTTGCAATGCGGTCATATACTTAGGTCAAGGCAAAGCGCCGGAGTATCTCACAACAAGAGCCTTATTGTTCATCACAGTCCTCTGAGCACCAGCTCGTGATAGCTGACGATGCCGATCACCTTCTCTGCCTCCATGACAGGCATCACCGACAGACCCAGGTTGCCGAACAGCCGCGCACAGTAGCGGATGTCCATATGCGGATCCACACTCACGACCGGCTTCGACATGATCTCGTACACGTTGACCCGCTCCGGCGCCCGATCTTTCGCGAGCACCTCCCTGGCGATGTCCGCAAGCAGCACGATGCCGTACTCGTCGAGCTCTGATCTCTTCTTGACGATCAGAACCCGGGTATTATTGGCACGCATCAGATCCAACGCCTCTTGCACCGTGGCGAGCCCTTCGACCTCCGTGAAAGTCGACTCCATAACGTCCCGGGTGCGGATGATTTCTTGCTCGCTCACAACAGATCCTCCACTTCTTCCTCCAGCCGCTGCATCTGATGACTCACCCCTATAGCGTCTTCCACGTCGAGCTGAAAGGCGATGCCGGTTCCCGCCTTTTTGTCGAATTCTCCGACTCGCCCGATTTGCTCAAGAATCGAGCGGCTCAGGTGCTCTTCCACCAACATCAGTACTACGTCTCGCTGCGTCTCGAGGCTCAAGCCGAGAAAAGTCTTGGTCCGCTCGAGCCCTTCGCCGCGGGCATTGTTGATCACCGTCGCCCCAGTGGCGCCGGCCTCACGAGCTGCGTCCATCACCGCATCCGTCTTGTGGTCCTCCACAAACACGAGAATCATTTTGAAATGCATGTCAGTCCTCCGTAGTTTTAATCATAACCTCTCACGGTCCTTTCCCGTCGTTCTACTCCACTGCGCCACGTTCCCGGCGGCGCAGAGCGACCTCCGACAGCCACGCGTACGCCATGACGGACATGATGGGGAACAGGCTCGCAAACGCAATCAGACCAAAACCATCTATCAGCGGATTGCGGCCAGGCACCGTCTCAGCCAGACCAATGCCGAGTGCAGCCACCAACGGCACCGTCACGGTCGACGTCGTCACCCCTCCTGAGTCGTAGGCAAGCGGAACAATCAGCTTCGGCGCGTAGGCGGTCTGAATCATCACGACGATATACCCGACAATGATGTACCAGTGAATCGGGTCTCCCACAACGATGCGATAGCAACCCAGCGTGATCCCTCCAGCCACGCCAAGCGCCACTGCGATACGCAATCCCCACGCACCGATGGCACCGCCAGACACCTCGTTCGCCTTGATGGCGACCGCGATGAGCGATGGTTCCGCGATAGTGGTGCTTAAGCCGATCATGAAGGCGAAGAGATACACCCAGCCATAGTCACTCCAGGTGATGGCACCCGTGCCAAGCGCGATCTCCGCCGCCTCCGCGGTACCTAGGATGAACCCCGGATCAGTCAGCTGAGCCGCCATGGTTCTGCCGAGCGGAAACAGCGCCCACTCGAGCCCGATCAAGAACAATGTGAGTCCCACGACCACCCACACAAAACCAGCCAGCACACTCCCCAGATCTGCCGGCGCTCTGCGGATCACGAGGAATTGAAACCCGAAGATGATGGCGGCGATCGGCAGCACATCCCGCAGTGTGGACATCAGTCCATTCAGGATTGTGTGCAGTATCTCCATCATCAGATGAGGATTCCGTATGCCATCACGAAAATCATCGGGGTGAGCGAGGCGAAGGCTATCAGGCCGAAACCGTCGATCATGGGGTTACGCCCGCGGATGGAGGATGCCAACCCCACGCCAAGCGCCGTCACCAGCGGCACGGTGATGGTAGAAGTGGTTACGCCGCCGGAGTCGTAGGCGATACCGATGATTTCGCGGGGCGCGAACCACGTCATGATGACGACGCCGATGTAACCGCCGATGATCAGCCAGTGGATGGGCCAGCCTTTCAAAATCCTCAGCACACCCACCACAATGGCGAAGCCAACCGCGAGGGCCACGGTTAGCCGCAATCCGTTCGCGTAGCGCGCCATCGCCTCCTCAGTGTTGGCGATAACGCCCGCTTGCGCCGCTATCTCGGACGCCTCTCCCGAAACCGCAATCAGCGCGGGCTCTGCGATGGTGGTGCCAAAACCGAGTGCAAACGCAAAGACGAAGAGCCACGGCAGGCTGCCTTTGCGCGCGAAGTCGTGGGCGAGGCTTTCGCCGATGGGGAAGAGACCTTGCTCGAGCCCAAAGACGAAGAAGGTCAGGCCGAGTACCACGAACACAAGGCCAATGAGCATCTGAGTGATATTCGGAACTGGCTGCTGGAGCACGGCCAGCTCGAAAAAGACCACCACCAGGAGAATGGGCGTCAGATCGCGGATGCTGTCTAACATGACGCGAAAAAATCTGTCAAAAAAACGAATCACAGAGGGGCGACGTCCAACTGCTTACATGAGCTCGAGATGATCGCTACAGCTTGCCTGTTCGCGAAGCAGTTATCGATCCGTATCTACCCTTACTCTGGTTGTCGACCACCAGAGCAATCCTAAATCTCGGAGGAAATAGCCACTCCGCTTGCGTTCGGGTCGAGTAAGGCGTGCCGTGAAACTCGCGCCAGCTCGCGTTTTGCCTGCAACGGTGTCATACCAAGTAAGCGCAAGATGTTTTCACACGTGCGGGCCAGCAGCTCGGTGCGTAACTCCCCGCCAAGCATTCCGCGCAGCGCCGTCATCATCAACGCCGCAATCTGCTCGAGGAGAAACCAATCCACCGTCACGTCGAGGTTCCGTTGCGTCACCGCTCGCTGAATGTCTCCTCGCATGTACTCGAATGCGCTCGATTCAGCGACCGGGCGGCGCTGGTACTGCGAGACCAATACACGCCCCCACGGTCGAGCGGCAAGCGCGATACAAATGAACGACCAGCTTGCAACCACCACGCGCGAGACTCCTTGATCCAGATCGTTCATACGGTCATTCAACTGTTTCGCTATCTCTAAAGCAATGGCTTCGGTGGATGCGTACGCCACGTCGTCCTTGTCCTTAAAGTGATTGTAGAACGTGCCGTTGGCCATGCCCGCCATCGCCGTAATCTCATTGATGCTCGCATCCTCAATGCCTTTTGTCGAAAACACCTCAATAGCACTGTCTATCAACATGCCCCGGGTGCGCGCACGCTTGTTGGACCCGATGGACTGAGTTCTGAAGTAAGTCTGCATGAACCTGATGGTAGGTTTATTTATTTGACACGTCAAACATTTTTGTATTAACTCTCATTTTTAGACACCATCTCATTAATTTGATTCATATGCTAGCCACCCAAGTTCTCATTATTGGTGCCGGACCGGTCGGCATGATCAGCGCCATCAGTCTCGCGCAATCCGGAATAAGTTGCGTTCTGATCGACAAGCGCCTGGAGCGATCGGACGCGCCCAAAGCACACGCCGTAAACCCACGAACGCTCGAGATCTGCGACCGCTTAGGAATTTCAGCGGAAGAAATCCGTGCAAGCGGCTCCCGCATCGCCGAAGGCGGCAAGGTCCATTTCGTCGATGTTTTAGCGGGTACATGTTTCGGCGACCTCCCGTATGAGCGACAGGATGATGGTGCGCGGGAATTTACACCCTGGCCGTTAGTAAATATCCCGCAACCGAGATTTGAGCAGTTCCTGAGCGCGCATCTGAATCGATGTAGCGGCATATCACTATTGCGGGGCGCTGTAGCATCGGCCGTCAACGAACAGGACGACGGCGTAGTTGCCACTCTGATCGGCGCGGGCTTGCAGACACCTGTTGAGATCAAAGCTGACTATGTGATCGCAGCCGATGGCGCGAACTCCTCTACCCGTGATCAATTGGGGATCGGCATGACAGGGCCCGAAGCCCTGCAACACAATATGATGATCCACTTCGAAGCGGACCTGCGTTCAATTACGAGCGACCATCCGGGGTTGCTCTATTTCTGTATGTCACCGACAGCCCGCGGCGCTTTTATCGGCTATGAACGTGCTCATACGTGGGTATTCATGCAGTCGTACGACCCCAACACTCAAAGTCGGGAGGACTTTGATGACGAGACCTGCCGGGGCTTCGTGGAAGCCGCTGCAGGCACAAGCATTGCTGACCTGAAGATCAGGAACGTAAGCCCGTGGACCATGTCAGCACAGGTTGCCAACAGCTATCGCAAAGGGCGGGTCTTCCTGGTTGGCGACGCGGCGCATCGATTTCCACCGACAGGTGGCCTGGGTTTGAATACCGGAATTGCCGACGCACAGAATCTGACGTGGAAGCTCGCGAAAGTGCTCGAAGGACACGCGGGTCAAGGCCTGCTGAATACTTACGAGGCGGAGCGCCGGCCCGTTGCCGAGATCAACAGCCAACAGAGCGTGGCCAATGCCGCAAAGTTGATGCACCTGTTCAGCGCGGTGTACGGGCTGGAATCCAGCAAGACCCTGGAACACTACGCCGCAGTGTGCGCAGATCCACACGCCTTTCCTGCCGTCGGCGAGGCGGTGGAGATACAGAGGCCGCACTTCGACAGCTTCAATTTACAACTCGGGTATCGATACGGCCATGCCGTCAATCCCGAAACCCTCGATATCAGTCGCTATGTACCCGCCTTTGAGCTGGGCGACTACCTGCCCCTGGTTTGTCTGCAGGATGGTGGTTGGTTGCTGGGATTGCTTGCGAACGACGCCTTCGCTCTGGTCACAGGACCCGCAGGCGAGTCGTGGGCCAATGATCTCGTCACCACATTCATCGAAGGGGTCGACTTTCGGCCCGCTAAAGCCTACGCAGAGCGGGCAGGGCTGCAGCCGAACGGTGCGCTTCTGCTAAGACCGGACGGTCACATCTGTGCGCGGTGGAATGAAGCGCCGCAGGACCCTTCGACGGAGATAACACAGGCGCTTGCACGCGCATTGGCTGGATAAGGGAAACACTGCATGGAACTGGGATTGAACGGGCGCTGGGCCATTGTGTGTGCGTCATCGAAAGGATTGGGTAAGGCGTGTGCCGCCTCGCTGGCTCGAGAAGGCAGTAATGTTGTTATGAATGGGCGCAACGAGACCACGTTGCTCGCTACTGTGGATGAGGTGCGCCGACTCGGTTCCGGCGAAGTGACGCCCGTGGTCGCTGACATCAATACCGAAGACGGCCGCAGCGCCCTCTTCGCGGCCTGCCCCGAACCCGACATTCTGGTCAACAACAACGCGGGGCCGCCACCAGGAGATTTTGCAGCGTGGGGCGATGGTGACTTTCAAAGCGCCCTGGACGCTAACTTCCTGACGCCCACATTCATGATTCAGCGGGCGATTGAAGGCATGAAAGCGCGACGCTTCGGACGCATCGTCAACATCACGTCTGCCATGGTGAAGTCTCCCCATGCCGCGATGGGGCTATCTACCGCGGCCCGCAGTGGACTCACCGCATTGTGCAAAGGTCTCTCCAACGAAGCGGTCGCATTCAACGTCACTATCAACAACCTGCTACCCGAGCGCTTTGATACCGACCGCCAGAAATTCATGGCCAACGTATTAATGGAGCGCCAGGGTCTGACCCTCGAGCAGGCCCGCGAAGCCATCACCGACACCATCAACGCCAAGCGTTTTGGTCAACCTGAGGAATTCGGCGATGCATGTGCCTATTTGTGTAGCGCACAAGCAGGCTTCATATCAGGACAGAACCTGCAACTGGACGGCGGCTCTTATGCAGGTCTCATCTAACCAACGACCTTGCATCGCGTCTAGTATCGGCGGGAAGTCGCTTGCGCTGCTGCTGCTGGCACTCTGCAGCTCCGCCGTCGGCGCGGATTCCGACCCAGCGTCGTCCAGCCGCGCACCAAACATCGTGCTGATCCTGGCGGACGATCTGGGATGGGACGATGTCGGCTATCACGGCAGCGAAATCCGCACGCCGGAAATCGACGCCCTGGCCGCGGCAGGCGTGACGTTGGGCCAGTTCCGCAGCCAACCGACCTGTACGCCCACGCGCGCCGCGTTAATGACGGGCAAGTCTCCTCAACGCATGGGTATTTACCGACAGTTCGCGAAGAACAGCACCCACGGATTGCCCACCACAGAGACCACTGTAGCAGATTACCTCGGCGGCGCGGGTTATCAGACCTGGCTGGTGGGCAAGTGGCATCTGGGCCACGCGGCGCAGAAGTATCTACCTACCGCACGGGGCTTCGATCACTTCTATGGCCACGTTACGGGCGGAATTGGCTATTGGGATCATGTACACGGCGGCGGTCTGGACTGGCAACGTAACGGGTTGACCCTGCGCGAGGAAGGATACAGTACCCACCTCCTTACTAAAGAAGCCATCAAGCTCATCCAGCGGCGAGATCAATCGCGGCCGTTCTTTCTATACGCCAGTTTTAACGCGCCTCACCTTCCGAACGAAGCACCAGCGAAAACCGTCGAAGCATACCGCCATATCGAAAACCCCCATCGCAGGGTTCATGCGGCAATGGTGACCGAACTGGACCAGGGTGTTGGAAAAATTGTAGCGATGCTCAAACAGGAAGGGATCTTCGACAACACGCTCATCTGGTTCATGAGTGACAACGGTGGATTGAATCGAGACGCAGGCATGGGCGGGCTCATAACCCTCGCCGAAACCTTGCAGGATTGGTTCGGCGCGCCTTTGCCCAACACCACCCTCGAATTTATCCGCACCAATGCATTAGAGGGCGGTTCAAGCAACGGCCCATTCAGATTCGGCAAAGGCTCGATTTACGAAGGCGGCGTCAGAGTCCCTTCGCTCGTGCATTGGCCTGCCGCCCTCGAACCGCACCACACACAACACATCGTTACTGTGCAGGATGTGCTGCCTACCCTGTTGTCCCTCATACACAGCGAAATACCCAACGGTCTCGATGGCGACAATCGGCTGCCCGTTCTGGCCCAACGCACAGCGCCGCCACCATCAGACTTCGTGACCATCGGCCAGAACGGCGCACAAGCCTTCTACCGATGGCCCTGGAAGCTCATCGCCGACGGTGAAGAGTACGAACTGTACAACCTGGAAACCGACCCTTACGAGGCACGAGATCTCCGGGAAGCCCAATCGGATCAACTAGCGACCTTGATCCAGGAGTTGGCATCGACGCCGCGCGCTCCAACGGTCCACATTCCACTGTATCGAGTGCTGTGGGACCCAGACTTTTTCGGCGGCGAAGAAGACCGGCCGCCCTGGGCTGACATCATCGATTCCGAACAGCGCTAGCCCCTATACGAGTCAGGAGATTCAAATGGCAGAACCCACCACCAAAGCCAAACAGTTAGCCTACGTCAGAGTTGAAGCGCCCGACCTGAGCAAAGCTGAAACCTTCCTAGAAGAATTTGGACTGCAGGTTGCTGCGCGGACGGACGATGCAATCTACTTTCGCGGCACCGACCCAAAACCCCCATGCTACGTTTTGTCGCAAGGCAACTCGGGTGTGACGGCAATTGCATTCGAAGCCGATACCGCAAGCGATCTGGAACGCATGAGCGCAATCGATGGTGCTTCGGCAATCCAGACCCTGGACGAACCGGGCGGCGGTCAGGTCGTACACCTTCAGGACCCGCAGGGGATGCGAGTTGAAATCGTCTGCGCCCGCAGCCCACTTGACCAGCTCACACCGGCTCCCGCTCATGCGTTCAATATGGATGGCCAACGAACACGCGAGGGCGAGCTTCCAGGCGTAAAATCAGGCCCTTCCCACATCCGGCGCATAGGACACCTGGTACTCGAAAGCGCCGATCCGAACTCGGTCTATCAATGGTACAGCCAACACCTCGGGCTTCAGATCTCGGACCGCGTAAACACCCCGGATGGGGGCACACAGATGATCTTTTCCAGGCTCGACCGTGGTCAGCAGTTCGTAGATCACCATGTCGTCGGTTTCCAGTTCGCTCTCGATGAAGGGGCGCGCGTACAACACATCGCCTTCGAGGTCGGCAACTTTGACGACCTCATGTCAGGACACGACCACCTGAAGGCAAAACGTTGTAAAAATGTATGGGGTATCGGACGTCATCGCCTGGGCGGGCAGATATTCGACTATTGGTCGAGTCCATGGGGGGTCATACATGAACATTGGACTGATACCGACCTGGTCAACCAGGATCACGAAGCGTCAGAGCGCGACGTCACGGCGCTGAAGGATTATTGGGGGCCCGCACCCACACTAGGTTTCGTGGTTTCACGCTGGAACTGGAAGACGATTCGCAACATCGCCCGGCTTGTCCGAGCACGTGCTACCGCGACGTAGCCTCAGGAGAAAAAATTATGGGCGCTAGCATCGTCAGATTCGACAGTCCCGGCTTTAACAACCGATGGGGCATACAGCGCGGCGACGAAATTGCCGTTCTCGAACATGCCTATACATCGCACCGCGACGTGATGAATGCCTATTTCAATCAAGCACGATCATTCGACCTCGACAGCCTGGAACGCATCGCGACCAGCGCAGCTACCCTGCTCAGCCCGGTAACCCGCGATATCCAGATCTTCTGCCAGGGCCTCAACTATGCCTCCCACCGCGAGGAAGGCGGTGTCGATCCCAACAAAGGCGAGAACCTGATATTTTCTAAACCACCATCGTCTATCTGCGGACCCCGAGACGACGTCATTAGACCAGAAGGCTGCGTTCTTCTGGATTATGAGATCGAGGTTGCTCTGGTGCTGAAAAAAGACCTCCCCGCAGGCACCGAAATCACTACGGAAAATCTGCTCGATTTCGTAGGAGGATTCACCTTGACCAATGATGTCTCGGCACGCGATTTCATGTTTGGCGCGCCCATGATGCAATGGTTCAAGGGTAAGGGGCAGCGCACCTTTTGCCCCACCGGGCCGATCCTCTATCTGCTTGACGCCAACGAATACAGCTTGATTGACGATCTTCGCCTAACCCTCAAGCTGAACGGAGACGTTCGGCAGGATGCGACTTCTGACCAACTCATTTTTTCGCCCAGCGAAACACTTACCGAGCTTGCCTCATTCACAGATGTTAGAGCAGGAGACATGCTCCTTACCGGAACGCCCGGCGGTGTCATTCTGAACGCGACACCTAAAGTGGGATTGGCGATCCTATTGAATTTCACCAACGACGCGAAGCGACGGGCAAAGTTGGTGAAAACGCAGAAAGCGATACGCTACATGCAGCCCGGCGACATCCTGGAGTTGGCGCTCACGAGCCGCGATGGATCCTTGGACTTCGGTCGACAGGTCAACTCAATCGTTGATGCAGGCCGATCCGTCTAGCGGAAAACCGGTGGCGTTCACGGGTCTATAAACGCAAAATAGTTTCATATTCGACACTGGCGGCACGGACATCGGGACTCGGAACAGCGCACTAACAGACTACTACTGGCTGGGTCGGGATATCGTCTCGGGTCTCTCTCAGATTCCACAGTGGCTGTCGCTGTCCCCTGAATTGCGGGTAGGCCCTGAGGCCAACGCGATGGTGTTTGGTGTCAACGTCGCGTCTTCCGAAGATCCCCTGTGCGATGACTATGTAATCGAGCATCTGCGCGAGGCTGATGTCCAGCACGTGCGCATGGCCTGGTCGGTCAATTCTGCAGGCAAATACCCCGAGCGCTTCTTGAACCGGCTGCTCGATGAAGGCCTGGACGTCATGATTGCGCTGGTACCTGACCCCAAAGCAGCGGCCCGTATCGCCGATGATGAAGCGTGCGCGCAGCGTTGGCGGACGCTCGTGCGTACATTCCTAGAGGGTTACGCGAGTAGGGTCCAGATCATAGAGATCGGGAACGCCCCCAATCGTCCCAGCTGGTCCGGCTATTCGCCACGCGGTTATATTGCCGCATGGCAGATCGCTGCTGAAGAGGCACAAGCGTTTGACGTTGTGCTGGCCGGGCCCAACATTTCCGACTTCGAGCCGTTTTTCAACATCGCGTACCTGAAAGCCATGCAGCGGAACGGAGCGCGGGTAAACATTCAAACCGACAATTTATTCGTGGAGCGGTCGGTGCAACCGGAAGCAGACGATCCCAGTGCCATGGGGAAATCGCTTAGCCGGTTAGTTCGGCTCAATTTGACGAAGAAGATCAATATCCTGGTGCATATTGGAAACGCGCTGGGCGTGTCACGAAGCTTCTGTACCTATACGTGCTGGACAAGTCGCCGGCTCGATCGATGGAGTACGCACCCGCAGCGTAAAGGCGCCGACTACCTGGCACGTTATCTCGTCATCTGCGCCGTCAACGGCAAGCTCGAGCGGGTCTACTGGGGACCATTGATTGACCGCAGGGATGGATTGATCGATTGCGGAGACATCGATTATCCGGCTGTCGACAATGTGGCCTGCTATGAAAAGGTGCGAGGTCGGGTGCAGAATTTTGAGCCCACGATCAGCTTCTATACCTTCAAGTTCATCACCGGTTTGCTCAAGACCAGTCGCTGCTCGCAGGCGAGCGCCCAGACTGGTGGCATCAACCATGCGATTTTCGAGGATGCGGAATTCGAACATCACGTCATGTGGGCACCCGATAGGATGACGTACGATCTTTCTGCCCTCTACCCCGGCGACACCCTCGCTTCCGCTTTGGCGCGCACTGCAGCGGGTGTGGAAATGGCCGCGTCGACGCATAGCAACACCATCAGGGAAAGCCCGCTGGTGTTGAGTTGGCCATTGCATGGCAAAGCTGTACGTCCCAGCGAGGAGCAGATTCGCAAACTGCAACCGGTTGGTGCAAAGAATCTTCTGAACGGTCTGGACTACGACACTCATCTGGTTCCCATCGAATCGGCGCGGTGGCGCGGGGCGGTGAATCTGCGTCGCGGTCAAGCACGGACGTTGGCTCAGGGTTTGTTGCCTGATCAGTTGCGCGCGCTGCCCGTCATCAATGTATTGCGAGATAAGCGCAATAAGCTCTGGACCGTCGCCTCGCCACTGGACAATAAGCTGCTTGTGGTTAAGCAGAATCGCGCAAAGGGAATCAAACGCTTCAGCTATCTTTTTCGCGACAGCAAAGGCCTGCGGCATCACAACAACGCCACCGAGATGCTCAGGCGCGGCATTAACACACCGCGACCCGTCGCTTATACGGAGCAGCACAACCGCAGCGGGGTAGCCGAGAACTACTACGTCAGCGAGTTTGTTGCGGGGGCATTCTCAACCCGGGATCTATTCGCGGCGTTCAATGAAGGCGCGCACAGTTTCCGCGGCTTGGACCGTCGAACCTGGTTGGAACACATCGCGCGTTTCGTTGCGTATATGCACAAGCGTCGTGTTGTGCACAGAGACCTATCGTCCGGCAACCTCCTCATTACCATGGTCGATGGCGTGCCGAATATCGCTGCCATTGACATTGGTCGTGCGACGATAGACAGAGATCGCGGCTATGACGCTGATATCAAGCGAATTTGCTATAAGCTGAATTGGTCTGATCGCGAAACATTTGTCAGCGTCTACCGAGACGCCCTTCCATATCGCAAACTACGCTTCTGGCGTTTGTTGCTGTACAGCTACGACGCCAAGTTGCAGCTGAAGCGGCTGGTTAAAGGCAATTTGTCCATTCGCGACGCGTTTGGGAAACGGGTTCATTAAACGCCGCTTCGCTATCTTTCACGGCGAGTATTATGACGCTGACGCAACGGCGGAGTCGGCGTTGGCTGTTGCCCACCTGGGATCAGGCGATGATTGGATCCGTGGGAACAGCGGCTCCAAGATGTCTGCCTCCAAGTGGGGCGCGTGCACGTACATGGCGTTGCCCGCTAGCGGCTCAGATGTCGGGGCCATTTCCGTTTTCTGCAAAACTGAGTCCTATTCCACAGCAGAGCGACTGAAGTGCTGGATGCGCCCTACCCGCTGTGGCGTTGAAGCATTTGCATATGGTGCGCTCGAAAAATTGTGTATCCCGTCACCACGGATGGTCGCCTTCGGCGAGCGGCGCTGGCTCGGCTTCCCCCTGCAAACGTTGATCGTGACCGCCGAAGTGGAACGCAGCGAAACTCTAAAGCAATTCGCGGAAAATGAATGGAGTAGTATGGAGCTCCCGCAGCGGCGTTGTGTTTTTAACGATATCGCGGACACGCTGGCTGGGCAGCTACGGCGAGCACATGCTCAACAGTTTATTCACCACGATCTGAAGTGGCGAAACGTGCTCGTCACGAAAACCCCCTCTGGCTATCAAACTTTCTGGATAGATGCCCCGCGCGCAGCATATTGGCGCTTGCGCAAACGTCGTGGTCGCATCGTGGATCTATCGGATTTCGCTAGCCTCGCTGTTGCGATGACAAGCAAATACGATCGTATGCGATTCATGCTTAGGTATCTTGGTCCTGGTCGAAGTCCGGGGGAAGCGGCACGATTCTGCCGCGCGATAGATCTGCGTCTGGAGCGCAGAAAATCACGTGGCAAGTAAACTGGAACTCCACCGATAGCTACAGTTCTACGCCGAAGTACTCTGCAAACTTCGCGTTGTATTCCTCATCGCTCAGATCATCGCCCATACGCACCCACGCTTCGCTCGGCAGCGTGTTGCGGGCTGCCATGAAACCTTCGGCATCGGGACCAACCGGCCAGCGCAACTGATACTCATCGCTTTCGATCGCCTGCAGAATCACTTCAGCAACCCGCTCGGCAGGTACTGCGCGTTTGAATCCGGCAGCAAACACCTTGCCATTGCGCCGCATGATTGGCTGGTAGGGGGATGTTTTTTCGTATCTGGTCTGTTCCGCCGAATTTTCGAAGATGTTCGTCATGATCACCCCGGGTTCAACGTTGACCACGCGTACGCCAAATCGGTAAACCTCGTGGGCCAGCGCTTCGCCCAGACACTCCAGCGCCCATTTTGAAGCTGAATACGCAATCTGATTTGGGGTCGCTTGCAGACCGACGGCTGACGTGATGTTGACGATGCAGCCAGACTGCTGCTCCCGCATTGAGGGTAAAACCGCCTGGATGCAACTGACCGCACCAAAGTAGTTGGTCTCAAACATCTGCTTGTGTTCGGCTTCTGGTGTCAGCTCCAGCGGCGAAGCACCCCCGATGCCTGCGTTGTTAACAAGAACATCCACCGGGCCGACCTGCTGCACGCCGGCAAACGCCGCATCGACTGAATCAGCATCACAAATATCCAGCTGTACGACCTCGATAGGCAGTGCTTCTGCTTCGGCGGCTGATCGCAGCGCATCTGCTTTTGCGACATTGCGCATACCGGCGAAAACTCGATAGCCGTTGCGGGCCATGTGCAGGCTGGTTGTAAGTCCGATACCGGTGCTTGTCCCTGTGATTACAGCGTTTTTCATGTTTTGCAGTCGTTGTTGTCGGGGCGGCTGATTCTATGTCGTTTGCTGAGAGTATTCACGCGTTCAGGACCAGCAGAACGGCCCCGCAACCGCGCGTACGCCGGGACGGACCTTTATGTAGATAACTCTATTATATGGATCATATAATACTAGTCATTGGGATATGGAAGGGCCTTTTGACATGCCACAACCAGTTCGTCGCAGATTGTCACCTGAACATCGCCGCAACCAGCTCCTCGATTGCGCCCAGCACATCATCTTGAACCAGGGCTTGTCGAAATTAACGATGGAACAGCTGGCCAGCGAAGCAGGAGTAAGCCATCCACTGATCTACAAATACTTCGACACCCGGCTGCAAATTCTCCAGGAGCTGTTAGTCAGGGAATACAGTGCGTTTCGAAAATCCGTTACACAAAACGTTGTACAGGTTGATGGTTACCGAGAGGCCGTCCGAGGCTATGTGGATATCAACTTTCGGCAATTTGCCGGCGGTGACGTCTTGAGTATTCTGTTCAGTCAGCCTGACGTACGCCACGTGATCGAAGAAAAAGAGCGGTTTCGGCACGCGCCTTTCTTAATCAATCAGCTGGCGAAGGAATACAAAATCAAACGCCGCCTTGCCGAGAAAATTATCGTGCTTGCATCAGGCGCTTCCCTGGCCGCCGCCGAACATTTCGGAAGGTTCGGTGGCGATAGGGACGCTCAGATAGACCAGACTGTGACCTTCATATTCGGCGGCATAGAACAAATTCTAAGCGCCGAAATGTAACCCTACAGGCCGAGATAGTCTTCGTAGTTCTTGCTGTAAAACCGATCGAGTTCCTCTGGCGTTGCGTTAACCGCGTCCAGACTACGTTCGTAATCCCCAAAGGGATCTTTGCCGCCTTCAGGATGCGGGTAGTCGGTATTAAACATCAGTATGTCTTTGCCGACATTTTTTAGGATCCATCCCGTGTTTTCAGTGTGCAGCGGGGCTACCCGAATCTGTCGTTGGAAATATTCAGATGGTTTAAGTGAGAGTTTCTTCAAGCCCTGATCAAACTTGCCGAGTAAGGAAACGCCCATATCAAGATTCATGATCGACGCAGGCACCCAGTTGGCGCCTAACTCAATAATTCCGACTTTGAGGTTGGGGAAGCGTTCGAGCACACCGTCGTAGATCATGCAGGTCAACCAGCGTTCAATCGTATGGTGGATAACCGGCATGTCCTTAGGTTTGGTCGTTTCGATGTTGCCGAGATTGCCTTCAAGTACCCTTTCAACCCCGGTGTTCATGTAGACAGAGGGCATGTTTTGTCCACTACCAATATGCAGGGTTACTGGCACGCCCGCTTCCTGCAGCATGGCCCACAGCGGGTCATAAATGATATGCGACGGGGCTCGCCCCTCCACCGCATCTGAACCTATCCAGACCGCGTTGATCCCCAATTCAAGTGCGAGCTTAAGAGACACTTGCGCGCGCTCAGGATCGCGCAGAGATAAATAACCAACCGACTTCAAGCCTGGATCATCGGCGCAAAAGTCCGCCATGCCGCGGTTGAGTGCGTCACACCCGCCGTAGACAACATCGATATCTTTAGAGCGTGCAAACCGGCCGGCGCCAACCGACGGGAAAATCAGTTGTGACGTGACCCCCATGATCTTCAGCGCATCACTGCGTTCATTCTTCTCCACAGCACCGTACGCACTCCACATGTTGCGCTTGCCTGGGTGGGCAAAAAGGTCGGACTTGAGGGCCTCGGTTAGATCAGGGTCATTGCCCGCCAAGCGGTTATTGGCAGCTTCGATAATGGGATCAAGCTCAGGCATGTCCAGATCGAAAACCCCTACATCAAGATTTTCTCGAACGTAGGCTGTGGCGTACCCTTCCAGCCAACCCCGCCCCTCAATGATGTGGCTGTCCGCATCGTGAATAGTTCGGCCTTGGCGGTGCGACATGACGACTTCCCGGATTTTGAACTGACTGCCTTATTATACAAATAATATAATAAGAGTCAAAAATCCCACCTCCGGACTACACGTTACATCACGAGCGTTGGTACCATTGGCACCGTCACCACTTCCCAACACCAAGGCATCCCAATCATGCACCCACTCGATCTTGTCTCTGCCGCGGAAATCGAATCTGCCGTTAGCTTAGTGCGCGCAAAGCTGGACGACGCCGAGAACATTAGCTTTTCGTCCGCTGGCCTCATCGAACCGCCAAAAACAGAGGCAAGGGAAGGGTCGTCCGGAGCACGCCTGCTGCGCGTGCTCGGTGTGGATACGCACCCCGATGGCGGTTTCAGCGCCGACGTCGACGTCATCAACGCCCAGGTCGTCTCGTTTGAGCGCCTCGGCTGCTCAGCGCAAGCACCGTATACTTTCCCGGAGATCTTCGGCGCGATCCAGCTGGCGAAGTCACACCAACCCTGGCTTGACGCCGTGGCCGCGCGCGGTGTGCCGGTGACCACCGAGGAGGATCTCGAACGCATACAGGTCGACCCGTGGCCGGCGGGCGGCTATCCGCATCCAGACATCCCGGCAGGTCATCGTGCGGTACGCTGTATCGCATTCCTCAAGGAAGACAAGACCGACAACGGCTATGCCCGGCCGCTGCATGGTCTGATCGCCCATGTGGATCTAACCGACCAAAAAGTGGTCGCGGTGGAAGACCATGGCGTGGTGCCGCTGCCGCCAAATTCAGGGCGTTTCGACACCGCGCACCAGACGACCACGCGCACCGGCCTCAAAACACTGGAAATCACACAACCAGACGGGCCGAGTTTCGAAACCCACGGCAATCACGTGAAATGGCAGGGCTACGAATTTCGTGTCTCAGTTCATCCCACCCACGGCCTCGTGCTGCATCAACTCAGCCTCAAGGGCAGGAGGGTGCTGTATCGCGCAGCGCTGTCAGACATGGTGGTGCCTTATGGCGACTCTGACCCCATGCACAGCTGGAAGCACGTGCTCGACGCCAGCGAATACAACATGGGTCAGCTCATCAACAGCCTCAAACTCGGCTGCGACTGCCTCGGCGAGATTCACTATTTCGACATCCACCAGGTCAACTGGGATGGCAAGGTGAAGACCGTGGAGAACGCCATCTGCATGCACGAAGAAGACTATGGCATCCAGTGGAAGCACTACGACGGAGAAACACAGCGCAGCGAGGTACGGCGCTCGCGTCGTCTCGTGGTGAGCTCGATCTTCACCATCGGCAATTATGACTACGGCTTCTACTGGTACCTGTACCTCGACGGCACCATTCAGATGGAGATCAAGCTGACCGGCATCGTCGGCGTGAGCGCGGTAACCGAGGCCACTCACAACCCATCGCAATCTCCGTTGATCGGCCAGGGACTGGCGTCACCCGTGCATCAACATGCGTTCTGCTTTCGGCTCGACTGGGAACTCGACGGCGGCTCCAATTCTCTCTACGAGTGCGATATCGAACCACTGCCAATAACTGATGACAATCCTGAGGGCACGCAGTTTCGCTCGGTGGCGCGCCAGCTAACCGACGAAGCCGCCGCACAAAGACGTGTTGCACCCGAGAAGAGTCGGTATTGGAAAGTGGTGAACCCCGGCTCGCTGAATGGCCTGGGGGTTCCGGTAGCATACAAGCTGCTGCCCGGAGCTTCGCCAACGCTGTTTGCGCATCCCGAATCACAAGTAGCCAAGCGTGCGGCGTTCGCTCAACACAACCTGTGGGCTACGCCTTATGCCGATAACGAGATGAGCGCCGCGGGTCAGCACACAGTCATGCATGCAGGCGGTGGACTGCCCGAATACGTGCGCGGCAATCGCGACATATCAGAAGGTGATCTTGTGATGTGGCACACCGTCGCGCTGACGCATGTACCAAGGCCAGAGGACTGGCCCGTGATGCCCGTGGAGTACTGCGGCTTTCATCTGATTCCCGTCGGGTTCTTCGACCGCAATCCGACCCTGGATCTGCCGTCGAACTGTCGCAGCTGACCTTCATTGGAAATATATTTAATTATTTATAATTTATTAAATAAAAATACTAGAGTTTTTTAAAAATACAGCCTATGCTCTTTTGCATGGGACTAGATACAAAAAACGTAAAGAAGATATCGGACAAGGATCAACGGGCTGCCCTGGCCTCCCCGCTACGCCTTGAGCTACTGAACTTGTTCGTTAGTGCGGACCCACTAGCCATCTCGGATATGGCCAGTCTGATGAATCGCCCGGCAGGTTCTCTGTACCATCATGTACGGATCCTGGAACAGTCCGGAATCCTCAAGCAGACGGGCACTCGGCGCAAAGGCAAACGACACGAAGCACTCTACCTCCCAAGCGCGTCCCGCTTCATATATGACACCTCGGGCGGAAGCGAAGACGCTATTGCCAGCGCAGTCAAACTGGCGGCGACCGGGTTTCGTATGGCGGAACGCGATCTTGAAGCTACTCTGCGCTCAGACAATCGCCCGATGGAAGATCCGGAGCCCGACTTTTATGCACTGCGAATGCATGCACGGACTTCCCCTGAAGTCCTCGCGAAGATCAACAAACATTTGAACGCCGTCTTAGAGCTGCTGACGCCAAACGCGGAGACCTCGTCCAAATTCGGCCCGGACGACCAACATATTTCCTTAACCCTCGCACTCCTGCCCATCAAGGGACGGGACGTGCGCGAAACATGAACAAAGGTAAACGCTATGAGCCTCGATGCCGTTTTTACACTGACTATCCTGCTCCTGCTGGCCGTCGTGCTGCCACTCCTGGGTGCTCGGGACTATCGACTTCTACTACGCCGAATCAGCGAGGGCGACGCCGCCGCTCGTGTGGAATCCTACAAAGGCGTTCTGATGGTGCATTGGCCTTTGACGATTGGCCTCCTGGCCTGGTGGTTATTGTCGGGACACAGTCTGGAATCGATGGGGCTCGCACCCGTTGCCAGCGATTCGCAGTGGGTCGCAATAGGGATAGGCGCTCTGATCATTTTCGCACAGATAATATATGTGGCAGTCGTATCCAATAGCTCGGACAAGCTAGCGGCGCTCAACGAACAGATGGGCGAGTTGTCTGATCTTGCCCCCCAGACACATACCGAATGCCGTCTATTTGACATGGTCTCGGTCACTGCCGGTGTTTGCGAAGAAATTCTCTATCGGGGTCTACTGTTTGCGACGTTACTACCGCTGATAGGCACATGGCCAGCCGTTGCTGTTTCGTCTCTCATCTTCGGCCTGGGACACGCTTACCAGGGGGTCTGGGGTATCGTAAAAACCGCATCGATTGGTCTAGTTCTGGCGTTGCTGACCGTGACCAGTGGGTCATTGTTCATCGCGATCATACTCCACGTGGTCGTTGACCTAACCAGCGGACGAGTTATGGCGAAAGCACGGCAATCAATGACCTGGTCGGTCACCCCGGCGAAGGAGGCATAATGAGCGGGTATCAAGTTTTACCCGACCCTTAATATATTACGCCCCTCAACGCCGCTTGGGGAGACTGTTCAAACGAAAATCTAGCTCTACAATGCGCGGCCTTGGAAACCACGGGGGAGGTCGAATGGCGCGACGAGGGATCCGGAAATATGTTTCGGGCAAACGCCTGCTGAAAGAATTGACTGACAACCCCGCATTGCCGGGGTTTGTCAGAAGCCTCGACCCCCCAGTCTTGAAACAACTCATCGAACAGGTCGGCGTAGAAGATGCGAGCCCACTGGTCGCGCTCACAACCCCTACTCAACTGGTCGCGGTGCTCGATGAAAGCATCTGGACGAACACCATTCCCGGCGCGCCTGAATCTTTTGATCCAACGGAATTCCTGCGTTGGCTCGAGGTCATGGTGGAACTGGGTGATGAATTTGTCTGCGAGCACTTCGAGTCAATGGACGAAGACCTGCTCGCAGCGGCGTTTTCACACTATTTCGAACTGGTTGATCTCAGCACGAAGATCTTTGCCGAGGACGACGACAGGCACGTGTACGAAGCCGCCAGTTCCGCGGACTGCGTCGAGATGTATGGGAACTATGAGGTTTCGGCAAAGTTCGAAGACGAGTGGGTTACCTTGCGACCTGTGCTCGATGCTTTGTACCTCGAAAACCCGAGCCTGCTGAGCGCGATCCTGACGCGATGCTGCCTACCCGGCGCATTCAGCGACAACAGGGCCGCCAAACTGGCAGAAGTGGATGCCGAAGACAAACACGTGCGCGAGCGTGAAAAACGCGGATTCGTCGACCCGGTCTCCGCTGCGGCATTTCTTACATCGGCGCGTGAAGCACCACTGGATGATCTCGCCGGGCAAGCCGAATACGATTTGGATTCGGCTCGATATTTCACGATCGTCGAACGCGCGACGGCCCCAGCCGCCAAGCCTCCGAACCCTGCGTCGGCGGGTGAGGCAACGCCCGCAGATGAAGACGAAAATCTGGCAGAGCTGCACGCAACCGTTGCCGGCGTAGTCGCTGATGACACGCCCAGATCCACCCTGCTGTTGACGGGTCCAGATGAACCCGCTGCCACGCTGCCTTTGCGTAGCGCGCTCGCCGCGCTGGGTCTGCAAGATCCGGAAGCGCAAAAAGACCGCATGGCCGAGGTCGTTTACCTCTCCAATGTGCTGATGGTGGGCGCGACGCTGGATGGCGCGCGTTTCGCGGAGCGCGAGTCAGTGGCGGCGGTGATGGCGGCCGCGAGCCTCGGTCTGGACTACCTTGGTGTGGTGGACCCAGTCGATGCGCTGGTGGCGTCACCCGGATTGATCCGGCTGTTTCGCATCGGATGGAACATCTACCAGGGTATACCCCTGAGTGTCGGGACACGCCTGCAGCGATCGATGGACAACGTCGACCTGGCGGATTCACCCCGCATCTGGATGCTCCAGGAGATACTCAACGAGCTGCAAGGCCCAGGGTTTCTGCCCGCGATTGAAGAGCGCGAATTCGAGACCGTGCACGAAACCATGCACATGCTGTCGCTGCTGTTTTCCGCCTCGGCTTGCGCTGAGCTGCGCAGCCTGGTGAACGACGTTCCGCGACTTCTGAAAGATGCACCCACCGCGGAGCAGAGCGAGGATGCCTCCTTCGATTATCGGTATTTCTCGTCGCTGGACGACCTGGATCAGGTAGATGCGCTGTTCAAAAGTCTCATCGAATCCGTCCGTCACGGATCCTGAGCGGCACAAGCTCGCCTGACCACGGCAAGTTGGCTACGTATCGGCAGATTGCCGCAGTTGCCAGTCTTCATTCGGTTGCTGGACAAAGCTCGGGGCTTGCCCCTTGAGCAGCGCAATCAAGCCGGACGTCATGTTGCCCAGCGCCGCTTCCAGTGCGGACCCCACTTCAGATTCATCCAGAGTGGCGTCCGCAGTCATGTTTCCCTGCCAGCGGATAGTGCAACTGGCGTCGTCGATAGGCGTCACGGTAGCGACCACCGTGTAGGACTGCATGCCGATGGGTTTCCCCGCGGTGAGTTCGTAGGAGAGCATCCGCGCGTCATCGTCGAAGGCGACCAGACGGTGCTGCACATAACCCTGGGTGGTCAACTGTAGATCGCGCACGCAGCCAATGCCCTCGCCGACTACCGAGATCGTGCTGGCCTCACCGCCCGGGATCCAACGCAGCACCCTGTCGAAATGGCGCAACTCCTCCCAGACGGTGTCCGCGGCGAGATCGGTATCCCGCCGATGTTCGATCTGAATCATGCCAAGGTGGCAGCCTGTCTTGTCTGGCCTAAGCGCCCGAAGCCTGCCAGGCGTCGAGCACCTGACTGCAACCCACGAGTGCAATGGTGTTGCTGTCGTCGTCGATAAAGTTCAGCGGTCCTAAGAACGTCATGTAGAACTCGCTGTCCTCCGGAAACTCCGTATGATCGTGCTGCGCGTTACACGCCTCGTAACCGTAGCCAGGCGCAATGGCAGTAGAACCACCTTCCGCGCTACCGCCGCGCACGTTCATCTTGCCCTTGGTCAGGAAGTATTCGCCGGGCCCCATGTGAATGTGTTTCGCGAAAGAAGTGCCGGCCGGACAATCGAATATCGCCGTCCAGGCGCCCGCCTCCGGAGAAACGTGCAGCAGTTTCCAACGAATTGGCCCCTCGCAAAGCCCTTCGGGAAAGGGCACCCAATCCACGGCGTCCATTTGAATGTAGTCGCCAGTCACACTGTTATTCGCCATTGTTCTCCTCCCTAAAAGAAGTAGGTGAAATTACCCGAAATCAAGCGCGGTTGAGCGCGCGTACCAATCAGGATTTCGTCGCCTCCGTCCAGCGCGTGCAGGTTCGGAAATCTCTGTAAGTCGACGTAGTACTCCTCGTCGAAAAGATTTTCGGCATTGACCGTGATTTCCCAATTCGCCCCACCAACGCCAACCTGGGCGTTAACCACCGTGTAATCGGGGTTGGTCACCGGATTCCACGCCTGCAAGCCGTCATACTCACCCGAGTAGCTGACCTGGGCGCCGACAATGAGCATCAGCCCCTGATCGCCTATGGGCCGGCGCCAATCGGCACTCACATTCCAACCCCAGTCATTGATGTTGGGGGGCGTCTCACCTTCCAGGTCGACGCCTTGCGCCATGGCTCCACTCTCCCACTCGGCATCTACCCATCCGATGGCCGCCATCACGGTCAAGGCGTCTGTTGCATTCCAGACAAGTTCCGCTTCTGCCCCGTACTGCGTCGAGTCACCCAGATTGATAATGCCCTCGATCACAGTACCCGCCTCGCTCTCGGCCTGAAACTCGATCTGACGTTCTTCATAGTCGATGTAGAAGCCAGCGACAGACGCGCTGACCCGACCGCCTGCAAATCTACCCTTCCAACCGATTTCATAACTGGTAGCTTCTTCTGCCCCAAATCCGAACAGGCTGCTTTCGCCTTCGAAGTTCGTCAGGTTGAAGCCGCCGGGCTCATACCCTTGTGCATAGGTGAAATACAGCATGTTGTCGTCACCCAGAAATCGAGAGACGGAAAGCCGTGGCAGTACCTCAACATCGTCGTCGTCACCCGAGATCCCCGTATCGAGGTTGTCGGTTTCATTTTCCCATTTGTCCACACGTAAACCAGCGGTGACCTCCCACTGGTCCCAGGTGTAGGTGCCGCTGGCGAAGCCCGCAATATTTGACTTGTCGCGATTGCGAATCTCAAACGGCAACGGCAACGTGTCCATTTCCATTTCGGGTGTGACAATTTCGCCTACCCAAACGCCGGAGCAAGTCGGCATTTCGGCTGCACACCCGAGCGGGCCGCTGATGTTGCCGTCAACATCAACGCGCGCGTCGTACCAGATCTGCGAAGAGCGCATTTCTTCTTCAAACATCGAATAGAACGCGCCAGCGATCCATTGAAACGGCCCATCGTGGGTAGATGTGAATCGAATCTCCTGGGTAAAGACCTTCATGTTTTCCGGGCGCAGCGCGGCGATAATGAACTCCTCGCGAATATCGACGTCCGTGAATCGCGTGCTGTCTGTGTCTGTGTAGGATGACAACGACACGATATCGAAAGAATCGAGTTCCCAGGTCAGTTCGACAGTACCTGCGATTGTGTCGCGGTCGTGACTGCCGTTCGGGTTGTTGGCGACGATGTCGGGATAATCCAGATTGTCGTCCAGTTCCCGCACCCAGTTGTTGGCAGGCCCCTCCAGGTCATTAAAGCGCACGGCGGCATATACCGAAAAACGGTCTCCGATCGGACCCGCAACGGATACGCGCCCACCATATTCTTCGACCTTGCCGATATCTCTGTCTTCGTCGCCTCTCTCACCGTTTACACGCACGTAGTTCGGATTCTTCAGGAAGCCGTCGTCTGTAGAACTAAACCCAAACACCCGCATTGCCCAGCCGTCATCGCCAAGCGGCAGATTAATGCTGCCTTCAACGTCGAGCAGATCCTGCTCGCCGGCCCGCGCTTTTAGTCGTCCCGACACACCGTCGGGGTCCGGACGCCGGCTGACATACTTAATCGCACCGCCAATATTGCTGCCACCGTAAAGCGTTCCCTGGGGCCCTTTGAGCACCTCGATTCGCTCGAGGTCGCCAAATCGCGATGAAGCGTCTGAGAATATCTGCGCGTCGTCCAGGTAAAAGCCAACGCCTTGGGTATTGCCGAATGACCCGACGCCACGAATCGAAACGTTGGGGAAACCATCAGCGCGCATCGACAAATTGAGATTTGGGATGCGCTGACCTATATCGTCCAGGGTCGTTATGTCCTGGCGCGCGATACTGTCACCCGTTATGACGGCCACCGACTCAGGGATTTCCAGAACGCTCTCTTCCCGCTTGCGAGCCGTCACCAGAATTTCCTCAATGACGTTATCCGCACCCGCATCCACCGCGTGCACGGCAATCGGAACCGCCATTAACCCCAGCATGCCTAAAACCCAAGCAGGCCACGCCCAGCGTAGCCCGAAACCTGAAGTATCTTCTCTCGTCAGCATCAGCATCAGTCTCTCCTACCAATTCTGTTCAACGGTTCTCTGATGGTCTACAAATTAGGCGGAAAACGCAAATCAGTCCTGACAGCCGATGCGATCAACGCCCCTACCTGGCTAAAGTCGATTAATCGTTGATACACTTCCGGGCCACAAACTCGACACGCAAAGCAGGGGCGACCATGGCGAAAAAGCTAATTCTGATGGGTCTGATCAAGCCGAACCAGGACGCACGCGAGGCATTTGCGCAGTGGTATCTCGGCAATCACGTCGAGGACACGTTCAACTGTCCGAACATATCCGCAGTGCGTTGCTTGAAGGCTGTGCGGGGATATCTGGGAGACCCACCAGGGGAGTATCTGACGATCTACGAGTTCGAGGGCGACGATGCGGTGGAAGCTGAGCGGATTCTGGAAGAATATCAAGCTGATCCGGATGCGTGGCCGAAGCGCGAACCCGCCAATGATTCCGTAGACGTCATCGGTTGCGGATGGTACGCGGAAGAAATCTCCTTTCCCTGACCTTCGACCGAGACGTTTCAGCGTTCGCCTTAGCGCTCCCCAACGAGCTGCGTGAGTTCGTCGTGAAAATGCTGCACCCGTATCTCGTCCTCGTTCAACCAGACTGTGTCGAAGCCTGACGATGACATACCTGCCTGTACACCGGCGAGCAGAGCGATGTCCTGGTCAATGGTGTCGGTCATGGTCTTCTCCCCGTTAACGATTGCCCGGTAATCAAAAGCATCGCGCTCGGGACGCTGGTGATGGTCGGAAATCGCCTGAGCCGCCTGCATGCTGCTCGACCCGGACCCGATGATGGGCGCGCCGCCTCGCAGAAGTGTCAGCTTGTCGAAGTAGCACTGCTGCGGATCATTGGGATGCGGGCGCGGGCGCAACACCCAGCAGCGTTCCGGTGTGAAGGAAAGAATCGTATTGGGGAACAGATTGTATTGCCAGACATCCGAGAGCTGCTCATCCGAGAAGCCCGCATAGTCGATCCCCGACTCGTTGCCAACCTCACGCTTGCGCCGCTGCACGGCTTCTCGGACCTCGAGGACGCGACCATTGAAATCCTGGGGGTCAAGGCCGAGATTGGTCAGCTGCGCCACCTGCAGGTCAGTTGGCTCGTCAGGAATGGGGAACCGCGGATTGACCGTTGCCCCGGGTACCGCGAGACCCGTGTGGCCGTTTGGGAACAGGTGCACCGTATCGTTGCAGCAGTCCACCATGCGTTGGTGCTGCGGATGCAGAAAGTCCACATGGTAGAGCTCGCTGAAGTTGTCGACTACAGCCTTCCAGTTGCACTGATGGTGAACGGTCTGGTCTTCCACCAGCACCATGTCACGAAAACGGTATGGCGCCAGGTGCTCTGCCACCGGGCCAAGGAATTCCAACAACGGCTGCGGGTGGTCGGACATGGATATGAAAACGAAGCCATCCCACACGTCTGTGTGCACCTCTCGCAACGACCGCTCGTCGCGCGGTACGCCATCAAGGAAACGTTTTTCATAAGGGACCGCTTTCAACGCGCCCGCGGTATCGTATGTCCATGCATGGTATGCACAGCGGAAGTTAATTGCATGCCCGCGCTCTTCGGTCACCAGCCTGTTGCCGCGGTGGCGACAGACGTTGAAGAACCCCTGCACCGACCCTGACTCGTTGCGTGTGATCAGAAACTGTTCTCTGCCGATGTCGAATACGAAGTAATCTCCAGGCGCCCGTACATCGCTTTCCAGACCGGCCAGCAACCAGCTCTGGCGCCACACATCGCGCCATTCCCGGTCCATATAGCCGACATCGACATAACGATCAGTCGAGTAGTTCTCGATGGTGACCGACCGGTTGGTGTGGTTGACGATCTCAATGGTCATGTCGAACCGCCAACCCCGCCACCGCCAGGTGGCTCTGCCAAAGCCTCAGACTCTCGCTTCAGCTCACAGACTTACGGCTGCGCTGCCGATGGGCGCCCAAGCCAGCAGCGACGTATCGTCTGGAAATGTGTTGCTCACCAGCGTACTGCCGCTGGCATCAGCCATTTCCTTGTACTGCATCCACGACAATACGGCAGCGATCGGCGTGCCCACACCCTCATCGAACTGCAATGGCCCGTAGACGTTGGCAGTGTAAATGAGGTCGTCATCACCAATTCGCTGGGTGGCTTCGTGGCGCGCACCTGCCGGTTCGAAAAACCACACGCCCGGGCCATAGCCTTCCGGCGGTCCCGCGCGGTAGCCAATATTTCCGCTTAGAACGAGAAAATCGGCAGCGCCAAGGTGGTAGTGCGGACCGGCCACCCCATTGTGCCGAACAATCAGAGAACAGACGCCGGTTTCCTCGCTAACGCGCAGCACCTTCAATCCCAGATCCGGAGTGTCGGGATTTACTACCCACGGAACGAGTCGAGTATCGATGAAGTGCGGATGCGTGGTAGCGTCACTGTCGGCGATCTCGCCGGCCACCACCAGATCCCGCGCGTCGGTGCCTGCGATGGCGAGCGGCTCAGCCGGTCCCTGATAAGCGTGCCCGCGCTCCTGCATGCATTCCGCCAGGGTATTGGGTACCAGCGTGATCCCGCGTGCGCGAGCCGCTGCGAGGATGTCCATGCTGGTCAATACACTCGTTATAGACTGTTTGTCCTCGCCTAGAAACGCCACGGGGCCATAAAAGTTGGCAAGGAATTCCACGTCTTCCTCAGCGCTGAGACGATCAATCCTCGCGTTGGCGGGCACGTATCCCCACGTGCCGGGTTCCAGCAGCCCGGCCATCGGGCCCTCCGGGTAGCTCATCGTTCCGGACAGCACCATCATGTCCATCGCGCCAAGATGCACTAACTGCGGCAGCTGCGTGCCCTCCGCCAGGCGCACGATAACGCTGAACATACCTGACTCATTGCTCGCCCGCAGGGGTTTCAAAGACATGCCCGGCGCCTGGGGAAGCTCGATCCATGGGAGGATATTGGTGTCTATCCCGCCCTCGATGCCCGTGGGACTGAACTCTGGGTTGTAACCTGTATTCATAGCTGCATGCCGTATTTTTTCCGTCTAACGAGAGTACACCTGCTCAGGTGCTGAATAAACCTTGCACGGAGCCGCGAACCGGCGAGCCTGGTCACAACTGAGCCACGCTTGTCTGCGATCGATCTTCCCCGCAAAGTCGATATGATGTGTTTTTGACTAGA
>Ga0315336_1001537_pt1 | contig 43433 bp, 41 predicted proteins | sample ASW5metaG_FD_204512 | JGI IMG/M metagenome (GOLD analysis project Ga0315336, IMG submission 204512) | Ammonia-oxidizing marine archaeal communities from Monterey Bay, California, United States - ASW #5 | ecosystem: Environmental > Aquatic > Marine > Intertidal zone | place: USA: California... | reverse complement strand
AATCAGTTGTCCCAGCTTGTGCCAGTCCCGTCCCCCAGATCCTCCGCAAGTCCGCACCAATAGCGGTTCGTCGCCGTTTCAGGGCCAGACATGAAATTCTGTGAAATCGTTTCGTCGTGGATCACATGGAGGTGCCGAGGTACTCCCCGCCATCTTCGGAGGCTCCTATGATGCGTCTTGCTCTTTTCGTTCTCTCTCCCATCGTTTTCATTGGTTGCGCCGGCGAAGCCGAAGAGACGCTTCCGTTCGATGTCAGCGAGGCCTTCGAGTCGACCGAGAACGCGGAATGGGAGTTCATGAATGAGAACCCCGCCGTCAGCTACAAGCTCATCGGCACCCTCGCCGTGGACCGCGCAGACGCCGATGTGTACACGGTCAAGTACGCCAAGCACTGCATGGCGAACGACGCAAGCTGCGAGACCGGCGAGCTGGTCCGGGCCATCTCCTGGTCCAACGACGCCCTCAACGGCGTGCTCATCCACGAAATCAACGACGCTGGCGTCGAGACCGTCTTCGAGCCGCCCCTGGCCCTCGCCGCCTCCGAGATGTACAACGCCGACTTCATGGTCACCGAGACCGCTGGATACACCTGGACTTCTACGCTGGTCGCCTCCGAGACCTGCCCGGTCGACATCACCGGCGGCATCGGCGAAGATTGCCTGCGCATCTCGCTCTCCGACGGCGGAATGGGCGCGACCAACCCCGCGCTGGTCGGCGAATACTGGGCCGTGTCCGGGTACGGCATCGTCGCCATGGACGTGGCGAGCGACGAAGGCCGCTGGAAGCTCCTCGACTACACCGAGTAGCGCCTCCGCTTGATAACAGGAGGCTATGCACCTCCTGTTCGCCGCCGCACAGACCGTCTTCTCGCTGTGGATGCTGATCGACGCGATTCGCAACCAGCGCGCGATGGTGTGGAGACTCGCGATCCTGGTCCCGTTCGGTGAATTCGCGTACTTCCTGGCGGTCTACCTGCCCGACCGGGGCATCGATCCGATGCGCGATATTCGCAAGCTCGGTCGGAGTGTGGTCCACATCCCGGTGAATGTCGCCGAGGTCGAGTCCATCGCGCGCGAAGCGCCCAGCCCCGAGAATCGGCTCAAGCTCGCCGAGGCCTATCGCGAAGACGGACAGCACGACCAGGCCCTGCCGCTGTTCGACGAGTACGTCGACCGGCATCCCCTCGACATCGCGCCTCGCTTTGCACTGGCAAATTGCCTTTTGTTGCTCGATCGGGCCGATGAAGCCGTCCCGCATTTGGAGCGAATCGTCGAATTGGACCGGGCCTGGAGCGACTTCTCTGCGACCTTTGAGCTCGCGCGAACCTACAATATGCTCGACAGACCCGCGGATGCTGAGGCCTTGTTGACCCGAATAGCCAAGGGAAGCCAGCGTCTGGCGCCAACCATCGAGCTCGCCAGCCACCTCGCCAACGTCGGAGATCGCACGGCGGCCGCCATCGAACTCCGCCGCGCCCTCCAGACCTACAAGCGGAGCCCGGATTTCATCCGTCAGCAGGACTACTACCAGGCAAAACGCGCCAGGAAGCTACTCAAGACTCTCTGAGAGCACGCGACGTGCCCGCAGGATCAGCAGCGCCCGCTCGACGTGTGGATCGGCGTTGAGTGGGGGGAGATCCGCCCTGCCTACGGTAGAGGCATAGGCGATGGGCGTGCCATCCGCGTGCGAGCGCGCATACCCCCGCTGACGTGCGGCAACGGCAACGGAGAAGCGCTCGGCCGGCGTAAACGAATCGGCGAACGCGGGCTCGACACCATGGGACTCGGCGAGGCTGCGATCCAGCTTTCGGCCGCTGGGGAGTGCCCAGTACAGATTGGTGAACTGGAGCGCATAGCCGCGCTCAGGATCGGTCCGCAGAGCCTGAGACAGGCCTTTTCCGTAGGTGCGGGCCCCGATCACATCGGCGTTCGCGAGCTCCTGGAGGCCGCCCGCGACGATCTCGCCGGAGGACGATGTCTGCCCGTCCACCAGCACCACGACCGGCAGTCCCTCCAGCGCATGACCGGGGATGCCCTCGTTCCAGGCGGCCAGCTTCTCTCCCGTCTCGGGATCGACATCGGGCCCCGCATCGACCGGAACCCGGCCCTCCAGGCGAGCGAGGGTGCCCTCCGCCACAAAGCGGTCGACCACGTTCACGGCTGCATTCACGTCACCCCCGGGGTTTGCCCGTAGATCGACCACCACTGATTGGGGTTCCAGGTTGGCCAAGGCCTCGTCCAGGGCCTCGTCGGTATGGGCCTTGAAGGCGACGATCTTCACGTACGCAACGCCCGCTTCCTCGTCGAGCCACCAGTTCCAGGAGTTGTCCGCTTTCCGCTCCCAGCCGACCACGACGTCGGGGTAGATCGGCTTCCGCTTGAGCTGAAAGTCCTTGCGCTCTCCCCCGCGCTCCACCGTCACCTCGACATCGCTGCCATCATCGCCGAGCAGCGCCTGCTCGAAGGCCTGCTTCCGATCGTCTCCACGCACGTCATGGTGGTCCTTTCCACCGATGGAATCGACGCGGTCTCCCTGATGAATACCGGCGTCGTCCGCCGGCGATCCGGGAATCGGAAACTCCACCAGTACGTCCTGCGCAGCGTCCACAGCCAGGTGAAGGCCGACGCCATAGTAGACGCCGGCATGATGGGCCTCCCACGATGCGACCTCGGCGGGCCAGATCACGCGAGTCCAGGGATCCAGGCCCCCGATCGCGGCGTCTGCCACCTCGTAGGTCGCAGTCTCGACGGGAATGCCTCCGAGCTTGTGAGCGCGTCCGATCAGCTTCTCGAGTTGGGCGGTGGCGTCGGCGAGCTCCAACGTGTCCGAGCCGTCGAGGCCGGAGAGCCACTTGGCCAGCTTTCCACTGGCAAGATCGGGAAACGCCGTCCTGGCGTTGTCGTCTACGGTCAGCTGTGCGATTCGCTCGCGAGCGCGCTGCACCAGGGCGCCCAGATCGGGCTCGACCACGAACTCGGCGTGCACGCTCTCGACGGTTGCCGTGGCCATGACTGGCTGGATACCGCGTTGGGCCGCCAGCGTGTCCTCCAGGTTCGTTGCCGCATACCGCTGGGAGATGCCCGCCTGCACGGCGAGCGCCTGGGCGCGGGCGAGATGGGCGGCGGCGATCTCAGGCTTCGAGGCCCAGATCATCGACAGCCCCTCGTAGATCGCGGCGGCACCACCGGGATTGCCGCCCTCGTCCCTCAGGACCGCGACCTCCTCGATTCGACCTGCCAGCGCCTCGAATTCCGGGTCCTCCGGAGCCGCCTGCAAGCCGATCCGAACGGCGTTCACCGCCTCACCCCAGCTCGCGTTATCGACGGCGCTCTTCGCCTGGGCCATCGCGATCTCCCGCTCCGCGGCCCGGAGCAACTTGCGTTCCCCCATCAGAGCGTCCCAGCGATTCATCGCCTCCGCCCACTCCGCATTACCCATCTCAGAGGCGGCCTGCATCTCGCCAGAAATCACCTTCTCCGCCACTTGTTTTGGAGTGGGGGCCGGCGTGCAGGCGAGGGCCAGCAGCGCGAGAATCAACACAGACTTCCTTTGGTTGAGCGGTTCTTCAATGCTCTCCTCGACTCTGACCCGTCGCTGTGGAAGTGGTTCGGAGATTCAAGGAAGCGGTTTGCCGCAGCGACCGCAGAACTCGGCAAGATCGGAGAACGCAGCGGCACAAAATACGCACACCCGATCGTCGCCGGTGGCCCAGTGCTCTTCGGTGGGCTTGGCGTCTTCCCACTTTGGAAAGTAGGTGGAGAGCTCGCCCCGCGCCCGGCCGCACTCGGGGCAGTGTCTGTGGCTGTGGCCAAGTAGCAGTCGGGTACCGCAGTCCGGGCAATCCCAGACTGGCTCGAAGTCGTGAGAGTCGGGCTCCTGCGACGGCGCGTCGGTCTCGACAAAGCCCATTTCATAGACGATACGCTTGCCCTCCAGACTGCGGGACGCGATGTTGCACGGACTCCGAACCTGGTCCTCGAAGCCCGGTGGCCGGTAGGAGCACACCACGGTGGGACAGTCCGCAAACACTTCCTCGGCTGGAAGACCGACGAGCATCGAAAAGCCCGTACTGGTCAATTCGAGCAGCTTGCCGAGGACGCGCTCGCCCATTCGGGCCCCTTCGGTCGCCAACACCGTCACCGAAACCCGATCGGCCTTGGACCACGTCCGACCCCGCCGTTTTCGATTGAAGTTGGCGCGGAACTGGACGGGCAGCTGAAGCGCGGCCCGCGGCGGATCGAGAAATTGAAAACCGTACTGAATGACACCCGGCCGATCGGTTCGCGCAGTGACGCGGGCCACTGCGACGTAGTCCTCTCCACTCGAGGTTCCCGTCATCTGGACTTCGAACCCCTTCCCGAGCGGAAGCGGGGGCGCCTGTTTTGCGATGAACTCTACGGTCAGCACACCGCACAGGGCGTCGCGCACGATGCCCTTGTACGGACGCTGTCCACCGTTGACCGATACGCACAAGATGCCCTTGGGTTGGGCGTGCATGGAACTTGATCGTTGCAGTGGGAACACCGGCCAGAAGGAGCGCTTTGACGAAGCGCGGCCACCTTATCAGGCCTAGCCGTCGATTGGGATGTGAACCTTGTAGAGTCGGGTGTTTTCGGCCAATCCCTTCAGGGAGGCATCCAAGGCTTCGGTGACGAGGCCGCGGCTGTCGACCTGCTGTCTAAGCGAGTCGATCTCGTGGCACTGGGCCGTCCAGACGATGTCTCCGCCCCCCGCAACACCCTGCGTTCGCGCCGCGAGATTGACTGTGCCGCCGAAGTAGTCGATCCCGGCGGCGTCGGTATGCACCATGAGCGCGGGCCCCACATGGAAGCCGACGCGAAGTCGGATGGAGACGCCGAAGTCGCTCTCCTGCACCCAGTCGTCGAGGGCATCGACCATTTCGAGCGCGGCGGCCATTGTCTTCACCGGATCGCTGAAAGCGGCCATGATCGCGTCGCCGATCGTCTTCACGATCACCCCGCCGTGGTTCTCGGTGACCCGGCGCAAGATCGTGAAGTGATCGCGGACAATGGCGAAGGCCTTCGCATCTCCCAGCTTTTCGTACATCGCGGTGGACCCGGTGAGGTCCGTGAACAGGAGCGAGACCGAGCGGTTGGCGATGCGGATGTCGGGAGCGAGGACCTGGTCGCCGAGGGTTCGCTGGAACTCGGGGAAGGTCGTCAGGTAGGAGGCCAGGACACGCTGATCGAGATCGTCGTCGCGCACCACCTGCACCCGGACGCGTCCGTCCTTCTCGTTACGGAGCTTTAGAGCGACTTCTCCAGCCTTGACGTCGCGGCCACCCCGGTCACCTGGCTTCCACTCCACGGCCATATCACCACTGTCGCTGACCTCGAGGCCAACGTCGCCGATGCCGCTACCGGCACCGATCCGCCACCTGCCGGGACGCAGATCCATCCGCTCTTCGATGGACTCACCGGGCGCCATGATGAAGGAGGCCTCGATCTCGGGAACACTCGCGGGAAACAGCGTGCAAAACGTTTGTTCGACGCGGGGAGCAACCGAGGGATGTGGGGCGAACAGGACTTCGACGTTGTCCCCGAGATCCGGGGAGAAGTCCACATCACAGGACGCGCAAGCGGCGTGGTCGGCCAGATCGCCCAACATGCCTGTCGACGTGGTTTGGGCGTAGCAACGCGGACATTTCACCGACCAATACAGCTCGAAAATGCCGTCGCCGACGCCGGCAACCATCGCCTTGAGTACCGCGTCGCGATCGAGACGCCAGCGATCTGCGAGTTCGAACGCCGACATGCGCTGCAGTTCGAGGGGTCTCTCGTGGACGAGCAGGTGTCCGATTCGCTCGGCGATCTCCGGATCTGCGCCTTTGGCCCAGCGATCCAGCGATCCCTGGGCATACGGTTCGAGGGTCCGCAGCTTCTCAGTCGAGGTCTCGCCGGGAGGCGGTAGACCGTCCAGATAAGCCTGCCAGCGCTTGTTCAAGCGGCGCGCGACGGCGGCGACAATGGGCGTGTAGACGAAGGACCGCGGCGTCATCTGCGTCCAGATGCTCGGGATCACGCCGTCGCCCTGTTGCTCGAGACGCCCTTCCCAGATCGAGCGGAGCAATGGGCCAGCCGAGTACGTGCGCCCCTGTCGGAAGTAGCGCCCCTGCACCCACCGGTTGTCGTCCTCTTCGAACGGGAGCTTGATGCCAGCGGGCCCGCCCGCGACGCCCATCACCTTGGGATAGTTGTGCTCGTCCCGCTCGATCGACATGTCGACCATCGGACTGCTACCGCCAACCCGATTGATCATGTCGGTGTCGGAGATGGCGTCCCAGGCGGCGGTGGCATCGGTGAGGTGCCCTGTGATCGTGAATTCCACCGACAGAGAATATCCACCTGACCCCGCTACGGGAAGTGGCGGACGTCCTCAGAGAGAACGCCCGCCGATTTTTATGCAGAAGCTTCCCAACCGAAGCACAGCTCCGGGACCTTCTTGCGGGAGATCGCATGGGCGATCTCCGCGCGCAGCCAACCGGTTGCGCCCTTGAGTGAGCCCAGCGCCTGACCTGGAGGAAGCTCCGGATCAAAGGTACTGATCAGGACTCGAACTCGGCTGGCGTCGGGCGCCGGCGAGACCGAGACCACCCACAACTCCCTGAGCACTGAATCGGCCGAGGCCGCCAGCGACAGGTCGAGCGCGCGTCGGATCTGGCCGCACAACTGTCGGGTTTTTCTGTCTTTCTTTCTTGGTTTTCTGTCGTTTCTGCGGCGGGGCTTTCCGTCTTCGGGATGCAGCTCCGCACACAGCGCGCGCATATGCGCCACGACGTTCTTGTCGAGTGACATGAGGATTTCCGTTTTAGAGGGGATCTCTCTCGGAGATCGGGCGCTGAAAGCGCTGCTAAGTACGGGAACTCGGTAAAGTACGACTCATGTCACCCTCCTGGGGCGAACCCCGGGTTGCAGAAAGCGTATCCGCTCGCGGGCAACGTGCAAGTTCCGTTCGGTCGGAGGATGTCACTGGGCGGAGGACGCGCGGTGGCGAAGGGCGTCGAGCTGCCGATGAACGCGCTCGGCGGTCTCGGGATCGGAGTGCTCTCCATCGTCGGGGCAGGCGCGCTCAATGGCAGCGGCAACCTCGACAATATCGTCCTCATGCGCCCACAATCTCGGCGTTCGGTACAGGGAGCCGTCATTGAACAGGATCTGCAATCGCGGCCGATACTCGCCCAGCCCGTCGCACGATCCGATGGAGCTGGTCGGCCATCTCTCCTCACCGATCTGAAGATGTGAGGCCGTCAACCGGATCGGGATGGGTTCCGTCTGGCGCCAGATCCGCCGACGCAATCCCAGCATCAAGAGCGAAAACCCGATCGCCGATCCCCACCGCCACGGCCGCGTCTCCTGTTCGAGGTTCCAGGCGGCCGACGCCCGGTCCCATTCGCGGAAACGCGATTCCTCGAAGAGCTCGTAGATGCCGGTGAGGCGCCAGCTCTTCTCCCGACACTCGGTGGGCGTGTACCCGCCACACCACTCCACATAGAGGGCGTCCGAATTCGGCTTCGGACCGGGGTGTGCGGGCCAGAACGCCGGGATGGACAGCAACGAGAGTACCGCTACGACTCCGATCAGCCCGCGAAGCGCCCTGCGCTTGTCCTCGGCCAGGACGTCCAAAGTGACCGAGTACTCGAACCCGTCGTCATTGGACTCAGTCGCGCCTGGCCATCGCTTGGACATGCCACATTATCTGGCCTGAGACGCCGGGTCGCTACAACAACGAAATCCCGTCGAGTAATCGTGGTAGGGCGTCGTATGGGCGGTCGTGGCGTACGTGCACCCCGGCCCATTGATGACCGCATCCATGTAAAAGCCACCTTTGAACGTGCCGTTCGGCTCGTCGATCCACTCGTGTAGGTTGCCGTGCATGTCGAACACGCCCTCAGCGGTCACGCAGTCGGGATTCGCGCCGCCGGCCGCGAGACTGTCCGGCAATTGGTTGAGCTGGGGATCGTTCATCTGGCCCGGCGACCAGTCCGCCCCGGCCCCGAACAGTTCGATGATCGGGTGCTGGGAGCGGGTGTCGTTGCAGGCGTTGGCGTCGTAGACATCTCCGTAGGGATACGTCGTGCCGCCGGGTCCCTGACAGGCCCGCATCCATTCGTTCAAGGTACAAAGACGTTTTTCCGCAGCATCACAGGCAGCCGCGGCCACGTCACCGCTGATGTAGCCCTGGGGGATCTCACCCGGACCGGTCACCGCGACGCCGTCTGTGGGGACCTCGAATGGAGATTGGCCGTCGAGCCACGCCTCATAGCGGTCGATGCAGAAATCCTCGATCTCCGCCATGTTCGCCGGACATGGACCGGTCTGGACCACGTCCGAGTCGGAGTCGGAGTCGGTGTCAATTTCGGAGTCGGTATCCTCGATGTCGGTGTCCACAGCTGGATCTTCGGAATTCGGCGGAGGCGTGCGCACCTCCCCCTCCCCGCCACAGCCCAACAGCAGCACAACGAGGATCAACGCTTCGAGCCCGGACGGGTCGCACCTGCTGGGCGGGAGAGGAACGAGTCGACGTTGGGCGGAAGTGGATCGCGACCCTGGAGGGCGAGCTCGACGTAGTGCAAGCGGTCGTTGCCCCAGAAGACCTCATCGCCCACGAACATCGTCGGCACACCGAAGACCCCACGCTCGATCGCGGCTTTGGTGGCCTCGAAGAGCTCCGCCTTGATGGCCGGATCCCGCGTCTTTGCCACCATCTCCTGCCCTTCCATGCCCATCTGACTCAGCGCCGCTTCGATCGCCTTCGGGTCACCGAGGTCAGCGCCGTTGCCCCACCCGGCCAGGTAGATGGCATCGATGGCGTCGTGCTGGCGGTCCCCGGCGACACTGACCTGGCACGATCGCAGGGCCGTGAGCGGGTTGAAGGGATGCGTCGCTGGCCCCTCGAGCGGGATCCCCTTCAGGGCGGCAAATCGAGCGATGTCCTTGAATGTGGCGACTCGCTTGGCGGGGATCTCCGCCGGTCCCAGTTGTCCAAAGTGCTCGAGTACCGCGGCGAACAGGATCGGGTGCACGGTCAGGGTCGCGTCGTTTCGCCGGCAGATGTCGCGGATCTGACACCACGCGAAGTACGCGTAGGGCGAGATGAAGTCGAAGTAGAAATCCACGTGCGCCACAAGACCTCCTCATCGGAGGCCAGGTAACGCAGAGCCGACTACGCGGCGGCCTTCTTCAGACCCAGTTGGCGGCGCAGCACCCACGTGGAGATCCGCTGCTGCACGCGCTCCAGTCCTTCGGACTGGGCGTTGAACTCGAGGCCATATCGAACGCGATCGGCCTCCTTCCAACTCCGATGTCGAATGAAGCCCACCAACGCCACCTCCTCACCATCGTTTCCAGGATCGGGACATGGGCACCTCGTGCGACGATCCACACATCGACAATCGCCCAGGCAATTCAAGGCCTGACTGCGCCGTATGATGTCTCTATGAGCGACGCCGACACCGAACTTCCCCCTGCGATACGCGAAGCTGACGAGATCCTGGAATCGCAGAACAGGGCGATCGCGCGCATGATGGCCGGAATCATGGTCCTGATGCTTGGACTCCTGGCATCTGCCTTCGCGGATTTCGAACCGGGAATCATGATCGGGGTCATGGGAACGCTGACCTGGGCCTTTGGCAACGCCGGCTTGATGGCCAGGAACTCAGTGGCGGTTCGGCGGGCGATGGACCTCAAGAAGACTTGGGACCAACGCCAGATCATGCGAGAGCTCGACGACGTCGATCCCGATCTCAGGCACGAGCCAGAGCCCACTGATCCGCGCTGGTTGGCCGTCTCCACACTCCTGGGTCGCATCGACTCTCTGGGTGCAGACGCCCATGTCCGCGAAGTCGTCTTGGCGGTCGAGACCCGTCTACGGGGCTTGCTCTCGGACATCGCAGTCATCGATGAGGCCGTTGCCGCCGACGCTGCCCTGGGCGGGGATGGCGGTGAGCGCCAGGAGCGACTCGAGGCCGCCCGACAGGCCAAAGAGAAGATCGCCGACCGCCTGATCGGCTGCATCCGCGACCTGCACGTCGAGTTGGCCGTCCGCGACAGCGACAAGGCAGACCCGATCCTCAATCAGCTCGAGAGTCTGGTGATGCAGGTCGAGGCCGAGGCCGAGGTCGAGGCTGTCGCGACCGAGAGATCGGAGACCGCGGACGCCCTGGACCGCGCCCAGCGATTCAAACGGGCTCGTCAGGCTCACCGAGAGTCGTAGACCACCCGCCCGTCCTGGATCACGACAAGGACCTTGGCGAGCGCACCCGCGTCGTCCCAGGGAGCCTCGCCAACCACAATCAAGTCACCCGCCCGGCCGTCCTGCAAGGTGCCCATCTCTTCGGACTTGCCCAGCGCGTCGGCGGCCACGCCAGTGGCGCCCCGGATGGCGGCCGTTCCGGGAATTCCAGCGTCCATGAGCAACTCGATTTCGCGGATCGTCGAGGTCCCAAACGCCATTTTCTGACCCTGGGTGTCGGACCCGACCCCGACGGAAACGCCACCATCATATGCGGCCTTGGCGTTGGCTTTCGCGAGGCTGAGTCCATCGGGCGCCAGGGCCTCGATGACCGCCAGCGTCGGTACGAGGACCACGCCCTTCTTGGCCATCAAAGCGATGGTCTCCTCGGTGAGTTCCTCTCTGAACGAACCGTGCTCGATGGTGGTGACACCTGCGGTGACCACATCGACGATCTCGGCGTTGCTACCCGTGTGGGCGGCCACCCAGACCTTGGCGTAGACGGCCTCTGACACGATCGCCTGCATGACCATCTTGTCCAGCTTCGGGATCGAGCCACCGTTGTCGTCGTAGACCACCTTGATCCCCGTGTAGCCCGACTCCAAGACGGCTTTGACCTCCTCTCGAGCGACATCCGGGTCGTCTACCTGCCGCGTACCCGACGCGATCAACCAGGGATACTCCTTGTAGATCGTTCCTGCGGGATGACCGCCCGTCGCTGTGAAGATCGGGCCCACGGCGAAGATCTGTGGTCCCCCGATGGTGCCGTCCTCGAGCCACGCTAACGTATTCGGCAGGTTGTTCGCATCATCTCCAACAGATCGAATCGTGGTGACGCCGGACTCCAACAGGTAGCGCCGAACCCCAGGACGATGACGCATGACGTCCCACATCATCGAGACCGGATTGGCCTTCAGATCGTCGCCGACCATGGCACCGAAATGCAGGTGCAAGTCGGTCAGTCCAGGCAGCACGGCGTACCCGGTGGCGTCGATGATGTCGGCACCCACAGGCACCCCACATCCACGCTTTGCGCAGGTGATCTTCCCACGCTCGATGACCACAGTGATCCCCTGTTTCGGCTTCGAATCGGTGCCGTCGTACAGCGTCCCGCCACGGACGGCCAGAGCGCGTGTCGAGCTCTCAGGAGGGGTGTAGATTCCATTGAAGAACGCGAAGTAGGACCCGCCAATCAGACCGGCGCAGCCCATGACCATCAACAGGGCGCCCGCCACGAACAACTGGAGCAGGCACCCCAACCAGCCGAACCCCTTCTTGCCTTCTTCTTCCGCCATCCACGCCTCGCGGCGTGAGGCTACCACTCAGTGGTGATGGGCGTGGTGCCGAACAGGCGCCGAACAAGGGGCACTCGTGGGCTCCGGCTGCACGGTGATGTGTGCACCGGGCAGCTGCAAGGCCACGCGGTCGCGAACACGACGGCACACATCGCCGGCATTGTCTCCGTCACAAACCACCACATGAACGGTCAAGACGTCCTCTCCGGGGCGCAGGGTCCACACGTGAAGATCGTGAACGGAGTCGACGCCTTCTACATGGGCGATCTCATGCTCGATCGCCGAGACATCGACGGTGTCCGGAGCGGCCTGCATGAGCACACCGGCGACTTCGCGCAGCACGCGAATGGAGCCGACGAAGAGCAGGACGGCGATGCCCACCGAGATCAAGGCGTCGATCTGCGTGGGCCCTCCGTACCAGATGACGATGCCCGCAGTGACCGCACCTACCGACCCCAACAGGTCTCCCATGACATGCAGGAAGGCGGCGCGCGTATTGATGTTGTCGTGGTCGCCGTGAAGCATCTTGGCGACACCGATGTTCAGGAACAGGCCGACCGTCGCGACCGCAATCATCGGACCGGCGACGACGGGATGCGGTGTGCCCAGTCGCTCGAAGCCCTCGACTGCAATCCAGGCCGAGAGCACGATGAGCGCGCCCGCATTGAGCGCCGCACCCAACACCTCTGCCCGCTGGTAGCCCATCGTCTGTCGCTCATCGGGTGGCCGAGCAGCCAGGCGGGCAGCGCCTAGAGCAACGGCCAACGCACCCGCGTCAGACAGCATGTGCCCGGCATCCGCGAGCAGCGCCAGAGACCCCGTGAGGAGCCCTCCGAGGAGCTCGATCACCATAAAAGCGCCTGTCAGCACCAATGCGATCGCGAGGATTCTCATAGAACTGTGGTGGCCGTGACCCATGCGTCATCATAAACGCCCACAGCAATTCGGCAAGTCGAAAACGTAGGTATATACATGGTAATACCGCACAACGACCGCACGGGAGTCGCTTCCGGCGCCGCGGCTGGCGCTCGGCGGCGTCAACAATCGCTGACAATAGAAGGTAGCGGATGACGAGTTTCGCCCGTTACCGTGCGGGGCGTTCATTGAGGAAAGCCCCTACATGAGAATCGTTGGCATCGCCCTCGCAGCCCTCCTTGCAGGCTGCAGCGAAAGCAACTCCATGCAATACGACGACGCCCGCGGTCAAGACGACCTCGCCCGACAATGCACATTGGATTCGGTGGAGATCGTTGCGGACCACTCAGAGGTCGTAGCCGGATTTGCGTCCGCTCCAGAACAGTGGATCTCGGAGATGACCGGGGTGTTCAAAGGCGATGTCGAGACCTCTTACGGGAAACTCGATGGCCAACTCCACGTCGACTACAACGTCAACGAAGTCCGCGTTGTCAGCTACACCTGGGACAACACCGACACGCTGTGCGCGGCCTGGTATGAGATCGGCTTCGGTGCAGGACTGTCCGTCGGTGCCGGCCAACTCGACGAGATGTTCGCCGCGACCCTGCTGGTCGACGCCGGCGACGACGCCAACTTCCTGCTCGACATTCCCGTCGAGGACCTGCGAGGCACCATGCGTCCACAGGACTTCGAGGACAACGGCACCACCCTGCGCATCGAGGGCGACTTCAAGCAGCTCAACTGGCGCGGTGACCTGGCTTGGCTGGGCGAAATCGACGACTACGAGGCGTGGGAAGACATCGGCGAGTTCTCCTTCAGCCTCGAATAGGCAAGGTGGGGTAGGCTCGGGCCCATGACGACCCGAACCCTGTTGACCGCGTTGCTCATCGCCGCGCCCCCCATTCTCGGCGCCTGCGAGTCCGAGCCGCACCCACCCGACCGATCCCGGGCGGTACTGAACCTGTACACACACCGAGACGGCAAGACCAAGTGTGTGACGTTCGATGACGACCGTTTGATGGCCGACCCGGGATGCTGTCCGACGGGTTTCTCCGTGGCTGGATTCGCTACACCGACCGCGACGGCCTACCACCACCCCGAAGATGGCGTGAAGAAGTACCAATACCGGCACGTGGTCTGTCTCGAGGATCCCCCACCGGTCCCGACGCCCCCGACTCCCTAGCCACCGAGCTCGCGAACGGCTGAGATCATCTCGTCCAGCGAATCGCGCAGCAGGTGGTCGTCATCCCGCTCCCGCAGATCGATATGGGGAGACCGCTCGGCCAATCTCCGGCTCACCGCCACGGGGATGGTCTCGTCGTGGATGCCATGGATGACAATGCAGGGAAGATCCGACGGGACGACGATGGCCTCCGGATCGTCGATGGGATCCTCCGCCCAGACCAGAGCCGGAGCGAGCAAGACAAGTCCGCGGAGTCTGGCGCGATGGCGAGAGGCGACCACCGCAGCCACTGCCCCTCCGTAGCTCGAGCCCACGAGGACGATATCGGACAGCGCCTGTAGCAGGCGCTCCACCTCGATAATGCGCTCCGCGAGGGGCTTGCCGCGGCCATCGGGCGCCAACACCGTGAACCCTGCCTCTTTGAGCGCGGTGGCCTTTCTTCCGTCGGGCCGACCCTCTAAACCATGTGCAAGTACAACCATGGATCGAGTCTAATGGAACTCCCTCCCGCCTTCCCCGGTCCCACCTACTATGTCTCTCCTTCTCTGCCTCTCCGCCTGCCTCTCCTCCCCTCCCGCCATCGCCGAACATCCCGAGCCCGCTCCCACGCCGGTCGGGAACACGGTCGCCACTGCATTTCCGCCTCCGGCTGGATTCATAGCGGTCGAACACGACGCCTTTGCCGACTGGATCGGAGAACTCGCCCTCAAAGCCCCAGACGAGCCCGTTCGCACTTTCCGAGGTGACGAGGTGGGCCACGACGCGCGAGTGATCGCGTTCCCGATGGTCAAGGGCGACCTCCAGCAGTGTGCGGACAATGCGATCCGCGTTCGCGCCGAGTACCTCAAAGAGACCGGCGGCGAGATCTCCTTCCACGCCACGTCCGGCGACCCGATGCCTTGGAAGCGCTGGCAAGCGGGCGAACGCCCTTATGAGTCCGGAAATCGACTCAAGTGGAAGGCCGGGACCTCCGGTGGCTGGGATGCGTATCTTGCCAAGGTCTTCATGTGGGCCGGAACGATGTCGCTGAAGTTCGACACCGACTCGGTCTCCGATCCCAGACCCGGCGATGTACTGGTCAAACCAGGCTCACCCGGACACGCCATCGTCCTTCTCGATGTGGCGAAGAAGGGCGATGAGACCTTGGTTTTGGTTGGAGAGGGCTACATGCCCGCCCAGGACTTCCACGTCGAGCTCGGGCCGAAGAGCGGTTGGTGGCCCTACGACGACGGCGTAGAGCTCGACCACTGGAGCCTACCGGCATCCGGTCTACGGCGCTGGAAACCCTAGTGGCCCGTGCCGGGACTTCCTGACGGAAGTCCCGGCCCGGATCCCCTACTTCCATTGCCGGAATCCCGACGCTGGCCCTCCCGTCCGGCCGCACGCGCAGGCCTGCTAATGCCGTCGTTTCCCCGAATGTCTTTCGTTGGCCGCGCGTGCGGCCACGTACGGCAGGGACCGCTCAGCGCCGGGACTCCTCGACCGCGGCCCGGGCAGGACTTCGCAAGCGAATTCCTGCCCCGCCCCACTAGTTCTGGCATCCTCTTGGCGAGACATCGCGAATACCCAGGCTACTCTGCGCGCGGAGGCACCATGATCTACTTGCTTGCACTCATGGCCTGTAGAGGCGGCGAAACCGTAGATACGGACAATACGGTCACCCCACCACTGGACCCATCGATCATCGCCCAGTTCGATCCACACAACATCAAAGCCCACACCGATGTGCTCACCGGCGACGACATGGGCGGCCGGGTGCCGGGCTCCTTCGGCTCGGAGACCGCGCGGAACTACATCGAAGGCGTGATGATCGAGGTCGGCCTCGAGCCCCTCGGCCTGGACGGCGGCTACGTCTTCCCGTACCCCAACTCGCCGTACCCCGGCCGGTATCAGCAGCTCGAAGACGGGACCATCGCCGAGATGATCACGGACACCGGGTACGACCTGGTGGGTGTGTTGCCCGGATCGGATCCGGCACTGTCCGACGAGTACATGGTCGTCATGGCCCACTACGACCACCTGGGCGTGACCGAGGACGGAGAGGTCTTCAATGGCGCCTTCGACAACGCCGCAGCTGTGGCCATGAACCTGGAGATCGCCCGCGTCTTGATCGAGAACAACGCCGCACCGGGCCGGTCGACCATCTTCCTGTTCACCGACGACGAGGAGAGTGGTCTCGACGGGGCCGACGCGTGGATCAACGCATCGACCGTTCCCATCGACGATATCGTGTTCGGCGTCTCCACCGACCCGCTCGGGCGACGCATGCTCCCGGACTTCGGACCGATTGTATTGATTGGCGGCGAGCGCTCTCCAGCGCTTCAAGACCGGTGGATGGAGGCGGCGAAGTTCGTCGATTCGCCGGTGTACTTCATCCACCGGGACGTCATCCCGATCTTCGCCAGCGACCAGGACGAGTTCTACAAGGCCGTAACGCCGGTGCCAGCCCTGTGGTTCACGAACATCGGCTTCGCCTACTACCACACCACCGACGATACCGCCGAGACCATCGACTACCGAATCGTCCTGGAAGATGCTGCTCTTCTCGCCCAAGGACTGACGCTGATCGGCGGCGACGACCAACGCTATGACTACGACGGGCCCACCGAGCCCGCCGGAGACGCCGCCGCCGAAGCCAGCCGCCTTCTGCAGGACATGTTGAAGTCGAAGTACCCGAACGAGGACGACCGAGAGCTCGCCGACTACTACCTCACGCAGCTGAGCTGGGTCGTTGACGCAGACAGCCAGGATGTCCTGGAGAATCCCGAGGTTCTGTACACCGCGACGCTGTACTACGTGCTCTTCGACATGTCCGCGAAGTACGAGGGCGAGATCCCGCCGCCGTGGCCCGAGGGCTGGTAATCCACCTACGCCCTACGCTTCGACGAGGATGTCTCGGTAGGAGAAAATCCAGCCCACGCTGGCGATGACCGCGACCCAGGTGGCCACGAGCAGGCCGACGAGCCCGGCGTCACCGGCGATCAAGAACGTCACGAAGAGCCCTACAGCCGCCACGCGTCCCATCTCGGCCGGCATCGCCCAGGACTTGCGCTCGAAGAGTCCGCCCCAGGACACCGTGGTGGCCACAACCAACGTCATCGCGATGAACAGGGTTGGCGTGCCCGCCGTCTTCTCGAACCAGAGCATCAGGAAGACCGCGACTGCGAGCGGAATGAAGTGCAGGAAGATGTATCGAGACAGGCCGATGGGCGCCTCGGGGTTGTACTTTCGCTGATCGGCGCGACTCAGCTGCTCGGCCTCTGGATAGGGCTCGAGACCCTCGGGCCGGTACCCGGGCGGCGCCCACCAGACCTTGGCCTGCTCCCAGGCGGTCTTGCCGGCGATGCTGTCGCGATAGAGCATCACGAAGTACCAGAAATTCGCCCAAACGGGGTTGAAGCTGGATAACGGCTTGACCGTGCCGTAGACCACCTGCCGGCCTTCGGGCTCGAAAGTGCCGAACATGCGGTCCCAGATGATCAGGACGCCCGCGTAGTTCTTGTCGAGGTACTCGGGGTTGATCCCGTGGTGCACCCGATGGTGCGACGGCGTGTTCATGACCCACTCGATGGGCCCGAGCTGGTCGATGGTCTCGGTGTGGATCCAGAACTGGTAGAGCGTGTTCAACGCGGCGTGGAGCAGGAAGAGTTCCGGCGAGACACCGAGGATCGCGAGGGGCAGATAGAACGGAATGCTCGACAGCGACGACGTGATGGACTGCCGCAGCGCGACGGCGAGATTGTAGTCCTCGGACTGGTGATGCACCACGTGGGTGGCCCAGCCGATGTTCACGCGGTGGGTCCACCGATGCCACCAGTAGTACATCATGTCGATGCCCAGGAAGGCCACGATATGGCCGACAATACCGCTCAGCTCGAAGACATGCAGGGCGTCGTAGACCCAGAAATAGAGCGCGACCGGCACGACCTTTACGAAGACGCCGGTGACCTGCTGCGTGATGCCACAGGAGAGGTCGGTGATGCCATCGTTGAGCCGGTACACATCGAGGCCCTGGCGTCGGGCGACGAAGAACTCGATGGCGATCAGCAGAAAGAAGAGCGGGATCGCAACGGCGATGACGTTGATGTCGTCCATGGGACTTCGAGATCTAGCACACTACGAACGTATCAACTCCAACATCGGCTTCGCGTCGCGGCTGTCGGGAAACACCGAGTCCTCGATGGCGCTGTCGCTCACGCCGAGGTGGGCCATCAGCACACCCTTGGAGATGCTCCGCAGATCCGTCGTGGGCTGCAGATCTCTGCCTTCGAAGAGCTGGTCATCGCGCAACCCCGGCCACTCTCCGTAGACCTTTCCGCCGGCTACGGCGCCACCGGCCAACATTGTGAACGACGCCGTGCCGTGATCGGTGCCCGCGGTGCCATTGGCGTGAACGGTTCGGCCGAACTCAGTCATCGCCAACACCACAGTCTTGTCCCACGTCGATCCCATGGCCTCTCTCATACCGACGACGGATCCCGCGAGGCCCTCGAGAAGCTTGTTCAGGCCGTTGCTTTGCCCAGTGTGGGTGTCCCAGCCTCCCAAGTCGACGACCGCGACCCGTGGCCCGTCGTCCGCGGCAAGAACGCCGCCGAGCACGCGCGCCGCTTTCTCGAAATCGCGCTTCTTCTGTCGTTTGGCGTCCCGCATCCGACCGCGATGCACATCGAGCATCGCCTGCGTTTGAATGCCGATCTCGAGGGCAGGCCCCAGCTGAGGGTCGGCCTCATACAGGTCTGCGACGGCATTGAGCAGGGCATTATCCGGCTTCCAAACGCGTAATGGGTCGGCCGAGGTCACCTTCTGTGGTCCGCGCAAGATGAGGGGCACGGTGCGGCCGATAGCCATGGCAGGCTCGCCCGTCTTTCCGACCAGGGCGCGATTGAGCCAGCCGGTCCTGGATCCCAGGGGTCGATCCGTGCCGTTCTCCAGCACATCCTGCGAGTCGAAGTGGGATCGATCGTTGTACGGCAGCGCGGTGGCGTGAACCAGGGCGAGCTCCTTGGACTCCCATAGTGGCTGCAGCGGCGCCAGTGACGGGTGGAGGCCATAGAATCCGTCGAGATCGATGACACCGCCCTCGGATCCAGACCGGGGCAGAGCCATCGCGCCACGCGCTTTCTCGTATCGAAAGTCACCGTGGGGAGGAACCGCGGCGAGGCCGTCGACCGCCCCGCGCAGGAGCATGACCACCAGCCTCACGTCTCCAGGTGCAGCGGCAAACGACCACTCGGGACGAGCGAGAGCGAGGAGTCCGCCAGCGCCCATGGATTTCAGCAGTGTGCGTCGATTGAACACGCTATCTCCTCTGGAATTCGGGGCTTGCGAGGACCAGGGCCAACGCGTCGCTCTTGGAGACCGACGCGACCGCGCGCCGGGTGGTCTTGGACAGTTCGCCGAGGATGTCCTCGCCAAAGCCGACCGGATCCTCGATGCGCTCGGTACTCTCCATGCCGACCTGCTCGGCCCACTCGACCCGGGTGAGGATGGCCTCGGGACCGAGCCACTCCTCTGCCCGGTCGGCCCAGCCTTGCGGAGAGGGCGCGGAAAACGGGAGTTGCCCCAGGTATTTGACCGATTCGAGGTTGGGAAGGCCGTCGGTGTCGTAGCCGAGGGCACGGGCGGTCGAGCTGACCAGATCTTCGGGGGTCTTCAACTTCGTCAATGACTTTTCCCAGGCCTCGGGACAATCGACCAGGGCCTCTGCCGTCTTGCCGAGATCTCCCCGGCTCGACTTGAAGGCCTTTGCGATGCGATCGACGGCCTTGGGAGGCGGATCATCGGCGATGAAGTGGCGCGCCAGCTTGGTCGCGAGGAGCTTGCCCGTCGAGTCGTGGTGGACCAGATCGCGGATGACCTGGCGCCCGGACTCCTCTCCCTCGCGATACCGTTTGCCGAGAACGGTCTTGTTGCCTGGCTCGTGGCGAGCACCGTCGAACTGGAAACCGACCCTGATGCCGTCGCGACGCTCGATTCCCCACCCGGTGAGGATTTTGGCCAGCTCGATGATGTCCTCTTGGGAATATCCACCGCGTACGCCCAGGGTGTGCAGCTCCATGAGCTCCCGCGCGTAGTTCTCGTTGAGTCCCCGCTCGCGCTTGCTGCCGACCTTGGAATTGGGGCCGACGGAACGCAAGTTGTCGAGGTAGACCAGCATCGCCGGATGCCGCGCCGAGGACAGCAACATCTGTTCGAATTTCCCGCATACCCAGGGGCGAATGGCCTCCCGCTCATAGGCGCCGGCCATGGAGCGCACCTCGCCGCGAGAGGTCGAGACGGCCAGGTGATTGCTCCAGAAACGCACCAATCGCTCGCGGAACGGCATCTCGGTGCGGACGGCGACCAGGCAACGCGCCGCCATCTCTACCTTGTAGGTGTCCCGCTGCATCTGATTGCGCTGGTCGCGGACCTCGGCGCCGCCCTTTCGCAGGGCCGCGAGCATCATGATCGTCTCACCCGACGGTTTCAGAGCAGCAAACTCCCGTATTGGCGGCGCATCCGGCTTTAACTGCCCCTTGAGCCAGCCCCTCGGATCCTTGGAGATCTTCGCGATGTCCCCCGGACGCGCCCCGAGGCCGAAACGGTTGACGGCGATAGTGGCTTCGCGAATGCTCACAGCGTTCCTCCGCCATGGTGAACGGCACGCATCCAGCTATATTGCGCGCATGCTTGATGTTCAGCTTGGCAGGAGTGGGCTTCGGGTGTCCCCGATGTGCTTGGGGACCATGAACTTCGGTGCCACGACCTCCCTGGCCGTTGCCAAGGATATCGCGGACAAAGCCCTCGACGCCGGGATCTTCTTCTGGGACACCGCTGACATGTACGGCGGCGGCGTCTCCGAAGAGATCGTCGGCCAGCTCCTTCAGCGACGCCGAAATGAGGTCGTGCTCGCCACGAAGGTCTTCGCAACCATGGGTACCGGCCCCAACGACCGAGGTCTCTCCGCGCGCCACATCATCAGCGCCTGCGACGCGTCGCTGAAGCGGCTGCAGACGGACTGGATCGACTTGTACTACCTGCATCTTCCCGATCGATCGGTGCCTGTCGACGAGACCCTGCGAGCGGTAGAAGACCTCGTCCGCTCTGGCAAGGTCCGCTACATCGGTTGTAGCAACCACTGGACCTGGGAGGTCATGAACCTCCTCCGCGCCGCCGACCGGAATGGGTGGCAGCCCATCACGGCAGTGCAGCCCCTGTACAACATCGTCAACCGCGACATCGAGGTCGAGCTTCTGCCGATGACCGCCTCCGAGGGCCTCGGGGTAGTCAGCTACTCGCCCATGGCGCGAGGCATCCTCTCGGGAAAGTACGACTTCGACGGCGATGCCCCGGCAGATTCTCGCTTGGGGCGGAACAACCCTCGCTTCCTCAAGGCAGAATGGCGACGCGAGTCCGTGGACGTAGCCCGAGCCATCGGCGCCCTTGCGAAGGTCAGAGACTGCACCTCCGGCGAGTTGGCCGTCGCGTGGGCCATGGCTAATTCACTCGTTCACTCTGTGATAATCGGGCCTAGAACGCTCGCGCACCTCGACAGCTATCTCCGGGCGGCGAGCGTGGAAGTAGACGTCGAGCTCGAGGCCGCCGTCGATGCCATGATTCCGCCGGGTACCCACTCCGGCCGTGCGTTTCCCGACAGCGACTATTTCCCGATTCAGGGCCGGCGGTGAGCGGGAGGGCGCCAGAGCTCGTCGTCTACCATCACGACGGCGTCGACCACGTCCAACTCGAACAGGGGAAACCGGTCGTGCTGGGCCGAGGCGCCGACGCAGATGTTGTCCTCCGCGGATCCAATCTCTCCCGGCGTCATGCGGTGTTCGTGGTCGAGGACGGGTTGGTTCACCTCCGAGATCTGGAGAGCAGCAACGGTACCCATGTGAATGGAGACCCCATTTCGGTCTCGACCGTCGTGAACTCCGATGACCAGATCCGCCTGGGATCCGTGGTGGTCGCGGTGGCGGAGAGGCAGGACTTCGACGCCACATTGTTCGGGCTGCATGCCCACCCTGCGTTCATGGCCGCGGCGCGCGCAGAAGTCGTGCGAGCCAGGACCTTCAAGCGCTCAATGGCACTGCTCCTGATCGCATCAGATGCGGAACCGTCGGAGTGGCTGCCCAGGGTGCCACCGCTCCTACGAGAGGTCGATCTCGCGGCCTACAACCAGCCGATCGTCGAGGTTGTCCTTGCTGAATCCAGCATCTCGGACGCCGCGAGACTCGCCCGGAGCATCGCGAGCGAGGGCATTCGCTGTGCTGTCGCTGGCTATCCGGAGTCGGGACGATCTGCCGAAGCGCTGTTGAACGCCGCTCGGGTTGCGTTGCGAGGCACAGATTCCGTGGGCATTGCCGGAGAAGAGCCCGACGCAGCTCCGACGAACTCGGGGCCCATCCTTCGATCTCCAGCGATGATCGAACTGTATCGAACCAGCGAGCGCGTCGCCGCGGCGTCGATCCCGATCTTGATTCTGGGCGAAACCGGCACCGGCAAAGAGGTCCTCGCGCGCGAGATCCACGCACGGAGCCACCGCCAGAACAAACCCATGCTCTCCATCAACTGCGGCGCGATCCCGCAGACGTTGATGGAGAGCGTCTTGTTTGGACACGAAAAAGGGGCGTTTACGGGTGCAGATCGGCAATCCACGGGCCACTTCCAATCCGCGGATGGTGGGACCATCCTCCTCGACGAGATCGGCGAGCTGCCACTTGCGGCCCAGGTGACGCTGCTGCGGGTCCTCGACAACAAGACCATCCAACGGGTGGGATCGCCGCGCGAGATCCCGGTCGATGTGCGCGTTCTGGCCTCGACCAACCGCGATCTCGAGGCGATGTGCGCAACCGGAGACTTCCGTCTCGACCTGCTCTATCGCATCAACACCATGACTCTCCGTATCCCTCCCCTCCGAGAGCGTCTGGCCGAAGTGCAGGCCCTTGCCCATCACTTCATCGACCGAGCGAACCGCGAATACGACAGGGAGGTCCTGGGGATTGGCCCGTCTGCCCTGAGCCTGCTTCTGCAATATCCGTGGCCTGGCAACATTCGCGAGCTCCGGAACGTGATGGACCGCGCCGTGCTCATCTGCGTCGCGCCTCACATCGCCGCCGATGACCTGCCAGAGCGCGTCCGCGGTCTCAGCGTCAGGGCACCCATCGATCCGTACGCAGACAACTTCCAGCCCTCGTCTCTCCCCAGATCGGCACCCGCGCCTGCCGTCGCTATGGCAGAAAATTTCAAGAGAGTGATCGAAGCCTGCGAAGAGGCGATCATTCGCGAAGCACTGGCGGCGAACGCTGGCAACCAGACGCGCACGGCCGACGCGCTCGGAGTGGCTCGACGAACCCTGGTCTACAAGATCCGCTCCCTCGGCATCCGCGACAACGCAAATCCCGCGCTCGCCGAGACGCTCGCGGCCAATACCGAAAACGGCGACGAGTCCCTGACCCTCAAGGGCCGCATCGGCGCGATCGAGGCCCGGGCTATCGCATCGGCGCTGGAGCAAGCCAGCGGACGCCATGCAGAAGCGGCTCGCATTCTCGGACTTCAAAAGCGGACGTTCGACAACAAGGCCCGCAAGTACGACCTGGGGTGATAAGCCGGTCTACTCTTGCTCTTTCTTGTTCTGCGCGTAGTTCCGAGGATCTTTGTATCGATCGGGATCGGGCTTCCACTTCTCGCCGTTGCCCATTTTCCTCAGTTCCTTCATCTCGTCGAAGTCTTCGTCCGTGATTTCCGTGTCGGCAAAGTCCTCGAGTACCCGCCTGTCGTGCTCGTCGTCCTTGACCTTGGGGTGATCGCCGTCCCTCGAGTTGGCCGCGAGAACGTCCTGGCTGGTCTCGCGGTATTCGCCCCTGATGCCGGGAAGCTCGCCTTCCACAGGCACGGACACAATCGGTGCCCGCCCCCGATCCCTGTCAGCGCCGCCTGAAGCCTTGCCGCCACCACCACCGCCACCATTGGCGACTGGGTCATTGGTGCGAGCTGCCTGTGTTGGGATCTCCTTGCCGCCCACGGTGTTCTTGGAGCTGGCCGTCGTCCCTTCTTCAGCTTGCACGACGTCCTCGTCGCCGACGGCCTCGTCGCCGACGGCCTCGTCGCCGACGGGGTCCTCGATCTGAGGCGGGGCTTCTTCGGTGCCGCATGCCAACGCGAACAGCAGGGCTACATAGCGAATCACTGGATCTCAACCGCCATCGTGAACGTGGAGAAAATCTCGTCGGGTAGTGGGCTCACATTTCCTTCACCCGCGAGGACGCTGAGGATGTTTAGCAGACCACCTGTCATCGCGGTGTGTGGATACGTCACGGCCACGGTGATGGTCCGAAATTCGCCGTTGTCGTAGGTCACGTCGGTCGTCGCCAGGTTGTCATCGAGCCCGAGGCCCGTGAACACCGTCTCGGAGTGATCGAGGGCAGCCTGAACCGAAGCCACCCCCGCATCGGCGTCCGACTCGTACACAGTCGCCGCAATGCGCGCAGAGTCTCTGGTGACCTGCTGGATGTTGTAGAACCGGTTGATATACCAAGCGAAGTCGATCACGGCGGCAGCCAGGACGACCATGAGGGGCGCCATGAAAGCGAACTCGATGGCGGCCGAACCACGGCGGCGACTGATTTTGCTCAGAATGCCCATTTGACTTGTCTTTTTACTCATGATTCCCCCTACTCTGTCCGCTGCCACTCAAAGCGCATCTGCGTCATCGAGTGAAGTGGTGCGTCGGCGAGCTGCCAAAAGTTCACGAAAGGCTGGTGGTCCGCGGTGAGGGTACAGGTCACCGACTGTGCCGGCACCTGACCCACAACATCGATGTCGATGATGCAGTTGGTCGAGCAGGCTTGCGGAATAATATTGAGGATCTCGTTGATCTTATCCTCGGCGGCCCCGGTGTAGTCCCCAGTCAGCGGGTCGACCAGCGCCGCTTCGCGACATCCTGCGTGAACCGCGATGTCGAACAGCGCATGGTTGGTGAAGAACCAGCCGAAGTCGACGACGATGAACATGATGCCCAGGAAGGCGGGCATGGTGAGTGCGAACTCGACCGCGTTGCTGCCGCGACGTTTGAATACAGTCTTGTGTAGTTGATTGAGCATGCTTTTCTCCTACTCGACCAGGACGATTGGAATGGACTGTGCGATCTCGATCATGATGTCTTCGAGTTCGGACGGGTCCGGTGTCTCGAAGGCCACGCCGTAGCCGCGAACCAGACTCTGAAGGAATGTGAAGTCACCACCGCCATTCATGTAGGCGACTGACCAGACGTGCACGCCGTTGTCCCAGGCATAGTCGGAAGCGTCGACCGCCGCGGCCTTGCGAATCGCAGTGTAGTCGGGAGCGACGGTGCCATAGGGAAGGCCATCAGACACGACGATGATTCCCTGGAATGCCGTCGGGTTGCCATTGGCGAGGAACTCGTCGACGCACTGCTCGATGCCCGGACCCTGCGCGGTCTGCTGACCCCAGTCGAAGCAGCTCTGCATCCACGGTTGTCCGTTGTAGTTGCCGTAGTAGTAGATGCACCAGTTCGGGCCGTAGTACCAGTGCCAGTAGTTGCAGTTGCAACTGTCCAGAATGGACCACTGGGCATTGATGGCGCCGTAGTTGTCCTCAATGCTGGTCAGCGGGGTCCAGATGTTCGGCTCGACGCCACCGACGAAGGTCGACATCGCAATCTTGTCGCCCGGATACGGCTGGTCGTTGAAGAAGTCGAGGAAGGCCAGGTCGGCCTGACGGGCGAACCCGATGTCATCGACAAACGAACCCGTGATGTCCTGCGCGATGCAAATCTCGCGAGTACGGCTCGAGGTGATGGACACAGTCGTCGGCTCGAAAGTGTGGAAGAACTGCGAGTCGGAGTCGGCGGGATTCCCACCCATTGCCACGTTGATGACCGGCAGCAACGGCGCGAAGAACAGGTCGATCGCGTTGTCACCCGTCCGGGAAACGGTCGCCTGCGCCGCGTTGATGACGGTGTTGCTCTGGGTGAAGTTGCCGTTCAGGAACGTCCCGTAGTCGACATCTTCGAGGGTCGCGTGACCGTTTCCAACCCAATTGGCCTGAACCATCTGCTCGGCGGCATCGTCACCGTCCCCCATGTCCTGGGTTTGACGGTAGCGAATCAACGCGGCGTGAGATGCGGCATCTGCGACATGCTGCAGCTGCATGTTGGTGAACTGCATGTAGGACAAGTCGACCGACAATGCGCAGAACCCGAACGTGACGGGAAGCAACAACACGAACATGAGCGAGTAGTTGCCTCGCCGGTCGTCGGAACGATTGGTTTTGGATTTCAACACTGGTACCCCCGAAGGTTCGCAAGTGGTGTAGCGAAATTCGTGCCAGCTCTCAGAAAGCCGTCAGACCTGCCATCCGAGTGAAAGTGAGCAACTTCGATCCCGCCAACGTTGCGCAGTTGGCCACATTTATTGCTCACCGCATGGCTTGCGCAATTGTGTGTGGTCGTGAAGTTGCTCATGTCAGATCCTGCCTTCGCTATTCTACCGCGAAGCGGGACGGGATAGGCTGCCGGCATGAGCGACGAATCCCTAGATATTGAGAAGGCGGTTCTGGCCCGTTGGGAGCTGGCTGCGGGCGAAATCGAGAAGGCCCTCGAGGAAAACCTGGCCGTCGCCTTCCTGGGATCGGCTTCTTCCGGGAAAGATTCGGCGATCCGCGCCCTCTTCGGCATCGATTTTGGACAGGTTGATCCGATACCTGGATCCACGGAGGAAGTCCGCGTAGCCGCCGTCGACGCGGACAGCAGATTGTTGGTGATCAATGCGCCGGGTTTTGGGGACATTCGCGCAGATGTCGACAAAAGGGCGCGCGCGGCCATGGAACAGCTCGATATTGCGGTCTACATCCTCAATTGCGACGGTGGCGCAACCATCGATGAGCGAAATGACCTGGATGCGGTTCGCGCACTCGGGCGACCCACCCTGGTCTGCCTCAACAAAATCGACCTCATTCGACCCGGCCAGCGTGAGACGTTCGTCGACGCGACACTCACCCAGCTAGGCGTCGACCCGGAGGACGCGGTCGTCACGGCCTTCGACCCACTCCCGGTGCTGTCCGACACGCCGATCGGCGTGCAAGATGTGGTGAACTGGATCCACAAGAACCTCGAGGAGGACGGCAAGGCGCTTCTCTTCGCGAAGAACCTGCGGAACCGGGCCATCGCTTGCGAGTCCATCATTCGGTCTGCCGCCAAACAGGCCGCTCTGGCTGGCGCCATCCCGATCCCCGGGGCCGACGCGACGGCGGTCACCGCGATTCAAGTCCGCTTGATCAGCAATATCGCGGCCGTCTTCGACCACCGCATCGACAAGGATCTCATCCTGTTCATCATGGGCGAGGCCCTGGCCGGATCCAGCAAGGGATTCATCCGCTGGGCAGTGGGCGCGGCAAAAGCCGCTGGCTGGATTCCCGGTGGCCAGGTGGTCGCCGTGGCCACCAGTGCCCTGGGTGCGACGGTCTCGGGTGCCACGACCTTCGGGGTGGGCAAAGCGGCGGTCGCCTTCATGGAGAACGGTGGCTCAATCACCGGAACCGAGATCCGCGAGATCTTCGACCTGCAGGCCTTTGCGTGGAAACAGAGCAACGGCAAGAACTGACTCGGGGGCGCGAGGGCGACCTCGAAGAGCTTCTGCGACGATGCCATCGGGACGAGCTGTACCCGCTGGCGAAGACGCTGAAGATCAAGCCGCAGGGGATGGGTCTCAAGCAGCTGTCCAGCGCCATCGCTGGCACACTCCGCCGCCGAGGCGCACACGACGGTGCCAACCTGTTTTTCCGGCAGGGAGCCGGGCCTACCTATCCAGCTGTTCTGCGCGGTCTGGCCCAGCGATTGGGGATCACTGTGCCCGGCGACATCCCAGGTGCCGAGCTGGCGATCCTCGACTGGTGGGTGCAGCGGAGCTGGAAGACCATGGACCCCGATCAGCGGGATGAGATCTGGGGTTCGCTGGCCATGCAGCCGCCCACGCCCGAAGACACCGCGGCCCTTATCGCCGCATCCGACAAGCGCATCGCGAACGCCTACGACTACGTGCGGACTGCGGCGGCTGTCGGTCAGGTATGGGGCGCGCTCTTCCCAGTGGCGGGCGGGTGCCTGACGCTGTTCACGATCATGGCCCCACGGGACGATCTGCTCCTCCCGGCGATCCTCGAGATCACCAGGCTTCGCCAGATCGTCGTACACCGGGTCACGGTGGGTATCGTCGGCTCTCCCTCCAGCGGAAAGGACGCGGCGATCAAGGCCATCTTTGGCATCGACTCCGGCAACGTGAACCCGGTCGCCGGATCGACAACCGAGGTGGAGATCAACAAGTTCGAGGGGGCGACCGCTCTGTACGTCGTCAACACCCCTGGGCTGGGAGACATCGTCGAATCGGTCACCGAGGAGGCGCGCCAGGTCCTCGATCACATCGACGTCTTCGTCTATGTGGTCAATGCGCAGGGCGGCGTTCAGAGCCGCGAACGGGAGGATTGGGGGCAATGTCGCGCCAGCGGGCGCCCGTCCCTGGCCGTGGTGAACAAGATCGACACGCTTCGAGAGAGCGATCGGGAGCGGTACCTGACCGACGCGCGCGCCAAGCTGTCCGTGCCGGAGGGAGACTTCCTCGCTGCCGCCTTCGATCCGCTGCCCCAGCTGTCCGAGGAGCCGATCGGCCTGGAGCCGGTGCGGAACTGGATCGAGGAGCAGCTGGTCATGGCGGGGAAAGACCCTCGTGAGCTCCCCTGGGTCGATTCCGAGGACTCGACCGTGACGGAACCGTGACATTACGGGCACTTACCGCACTCTTTCGCAGTCGGGAGTGAGCCCCTAGGAGTGTTTCGTGAGGTGAACATGAAGACCGCTCTGACCGCCCTGGCCCTGCTGGCCACTCTCCCCGCCCAGGCTTCCAGCAAGCTGTGTGTGTACGACCCCGCGGGGCGATCTGGCGACTACTTCGCCATGGTTCAGTCCTTTGCAGACGAACATCCGCAATACGATCTCGAGGTCAAGCCCTACACGGACGAGGAGCTGGCCGCCCGCGACTACGATGCCAAACACTGCAGCGGCGTCATGGCCACCGGCGCGCGGCTTCAGCGGTTCAACAACTTCAGTTCGACCCTCGAGGCCATCGGCGCGCTTCCCGAATACCGCGATCTGACGGCGATGGTCGTCTACGGACTTCAGGACCGCCGCGCGGAGAATCTCGTCAAAGGCGAGCACGAGACCGTCGGGTTCATTCCCGTCGGCGCCGTCTATCTGGTGGTTCGAGACCGGAACATCAACACCGTCGGCGAGCTCGCCGGCAAGAAGATCGCCACCCTCGACTTCGACAAGGCATCGCCCGTCATGGTCGACAAGGTCGGCGCAATTGGCGTGCCCGCAGACCTGGGAACCCTCGGTCCAAAGTTCAACAACGGTGACGTCGACGCAGTCTATGTGTCGGCTCCAGCTTTCGAGCCCTTCGAACTGCAGAAGGGCATCGGCTCCAAGGGCGGTGTCCTCAAGTACCCCCTGGCCCAGGCGACCCTGCAGCTGATGGTCCGGTCCAGCGATCTGCCGGACGACTTTGGAAAGACGTCGCGCGCCTGGTTCGCCGAACACGTCGACGACGGGGTCGCCATCGCCAAAAAGGCCGAGAGCGGCATTCCGGCATCGTCCTGGGTGACCGTAGAGGGAACTGAGGATTTCGACGACATGTTCATCGACGTTCGCGTCGCCCTCCGCAACGCGGGAACCTACAACGGAACCCTGCTCTCGGACATGCGGAAGACGCGGTGCTACCGGGACAAGAGCCGGCCAGAGTGCGTCGAAAAGCGCGAGTAGGAAACCGTTATCTTCCCTGAAGTGTTGGTGGTGTTACAGTAGCCCGCGGCAATCGCTTGATCTGATTTGTGTTGGTGCTTAGAATTGACGTTTAAAACTATGAAAGTCGCGAGACTGGCCCTTGTAGCAGGGGCACTGCTCTCCACGTTCGGATGCGCCGCGAAGATCAACAACTTCACCGTGCGCACCGTGCTCGACCGCGCGACTGACCGCCCGGACATCGACCGGGTCTGCGCAGTGGGCAACTCGCTCGGCATCCCGCTGATGTCTCTGACCAAGAAGACCAACTACCCGAAGAAGGCGCTCATCGTCGCCGAGCTCTCGGCGGCCATGTGCGCCGAGCTCGAGGGTCGCGAGTACGCACTCGAGGTCGCCCTGGCCAAGAAGAACCTGCCGGCCGGCCCCGGAAAGATCGGCTCGATCAAGGACGCCCGAACAAAAGAGGCGCGTGCCCGCCAACTTGCGGCGCTCCGCTACTACACGGCCTTCCAGTACCTCGAAGAAGAGTGGGGCGAGGCGGGCAACGAGTGCCCAAAAATCAAGGGAAAGGACGAGATCGCCTATTTCTTCGGCCTCTTCGCGGGTCTATCTGGCACCCTGCACGACAGCGCGTCGGGCCGAAATATCGGCGTTCCACAGGCGACGCTGGGCAAGGTCGCCCGGGCCACCGAGTGCCTCGACAACGAGACGTGGTGGAACGCACCCAACGCACTGCAGGCTGCAATCTGGGCGACTCTCGGCGGCGAGCCCGAGGGCGTCGACCCCTGGGAGCTCCTCGAGGACCAGGCCAAGAAGGGAGAGAAATCCGGGGTCCGCATCGGCTGGGCAGCTCTGTCGATGATGGCTGCCAACGCCGGAAAGGACGAACTCACTGAGCACGCGATCATCGAGATGGCCCGCGCGCTGGAGACAAAGGGTGACCCCAATTGGATGGCGCTTGACGAATACAGCATGATGATCGCGCGTCACGAGAGTGATCTGATCTGGATTGCCGCTGAGGGGCATCGAACCGAAAAATTTGGAGAGCTACCCGCAGAAGAGGTCGAAGTACCTCTCGACGAGGGTGGCGGAGACAATCCGTTCGGCGGAGACGACGACGAAAACCCATTCGGCGGCGACGAAGTCGAGGACGGGGACGGCGAGCCCGCCCCCGAAGAGGAGTAAGAGATGAGGAACTTCACCGGAGCCCTGTTGGGCTTGACCCTGCTGGCGACATCGCTGCCGGCACAGGCCGCCAACGTCATCTGCGCGTACGACCCAGCCGGCAAGTCCGGGGATTACTTCAAGATCCTCGAGGACTATGCACTTGAGGCCCAGGGATGGGGTGTTGAAGTCGAGGTCAAGGCCTACACCGACGAAGAGACAGCGGCCAAGGACTACGAGGCCGGCAAGTGCAATGGCGTTGTGGCGACCGGCGTTCGACTGCAGCGTTTCAACCGGTTCCCGACAACCATCGAAGCCATCGGCGCGCTGCCGACCTACGATCACCTCCGGTACACGATCAACGACCTCCAGAAGTACAGCCCGCCGAACCTGCGCAAGGGCGAGCACGAGACCGCCGCGATCATGCCCATCGGCGCCGTGTACCTCTTCGTGCGGGACCGCAATACCGACACGGTCGGCGAGCTGGCCGGCAAACGAATCGCGACCATGGACTACGACAAGGCGGCACCCGTCATGGTCGACGGCATCGGCGCGATCATGGTGCCAGCGGACCTGGGGTCCATCGGTCCCAAGTTCAACAACGGTGACGTGGACGCCTGCTACGTGTCGGCTCCGGCCTATGCGCCCTTCGAGCTGCATCGCGGGCTGGGAACGGCCGGCGGCGTGATCAAATACCCGATCGCGCAGGCGACCATGCAGCTACTCATCCGCCACAGCGCCTTCCCCGAGGACTTTGCCAAGAAGTCACGCACCTATTTCTACGGGAAGTTCGACACGATCCTCGGCCTCGTGAAGCAGGCAGAGAAGGAGATTCCGTCGAGCAAGTGGATCGAAATCACCGGCACCGAAGACTTCGACGACATGTTCCTTGGCGTCCGCCTGGAACTGCGCGACAAACACGGTGCGTATGATGGCACCATGCTCAAAGCCATGCGCAAGAAACGGTGCGCGATCGACAGCTCTCGTCCCGAGTGCGTCGAGAAGAAAGAGTAGCGGAGGTCCGTGTCTTCTGAGGGGTCCGGCGGTGGACTGACCCGGTTGGTGTCAGTCTTCATTTTTCTAGGTTTGCTCACGACTTTAATCGTTGGGCTCGCCCCGAATGTGAACAAGAAAATCCTCGACGTCGGAGAGGTCGCATGGCCGGGCTACGCCAAGGATCTTCGAACCGATCCGGTCCAGCCAGAGTGCGACCTCGACGACCTCGACGAGCAGCTCGAGGAGTGCCCCGCCGGTGGCGCCCCGGCACCGGCGCCGGCCGACGATGGGGGAAACCCCTTTGCCGATGACGACGACGGAGGAAACCCCTTCGCCGACGACGATGACGCCGCGCCCACAGAGCCACCCGACGAGGGAAACCCCTTCGCCGACGACGATGACGACGCACCCGCAGAGCCGCCGGACGACGGAAATCCATTCGCTGACGACGACGCACCTGCAGCGCCGCCAGACGATGGAAACCCCTTTGGAGACGACGACGACGCGCCGCCCGATGACGGCAACCCCTTCGGAGACGACGACGACGGAAATCCATTCGGAGACGACGACGACGCAGCCCCCAAGAAACCGGCCGTCAACTGCGCCGCGCTGTCGTCACTGCGCGATCGATGCGGAAAACGCTGGGACGACTACACCGATCGCTCCGCCCGAATCAGCGGAGGCGTGAAGGCCTTCCGGTCCGTGGAGCTGTCCCTCTCCAAGATCGCCAAGTTCCCCTGGTGGCGCCAACTACTGGTCCTCCTCGTCGGCCTCGGCGCGCTCGTGACCACGCTGCACCGCGAACACATCGCCCTGCGCACACCGGAAAACCTGCTCGAACATCGGATCCGACAGGGCGCCGAGCTCCTCGCCCACCTGCTCTTGCTGTCCTCGCAGTTCGCCGACTGGCGAGTCACCCAGGAGTCCACCGCCGAAGTCGAGAACGGCACGCTTCCGTACATCTGGGGGGCGACGTTCCTGATCCTGGCTGCGACCAACATCTACCACCTGGCCAAGCCGCCTCCCTTCCCACGTGGAGACGAGCCGACAACCCCCGTCCGGTCCGCGATGGTCATCCCGCTCTACGTCTACATGGCGCTCATGAGCGGTGCCTACTTCCTGCTCGTCGAGCAGCACACCTCCGGACAGGCCATCTACCTGCACAAATTCGTGCAGATCCCGAACATCTACCTCGGCATCGGGCTGTACATCTGGGGCGGCATGATCCTGGCGCGTACCCGCATTGCGCCGCTGACGTTCGACATTCTCAAACCGCTCAAGCTGCCGCCGGCCATTCTCGCCTGGCTGGTGGTCATTCTCGCGGCATTCCCGACCGCTTATTCAGGTGCATCCGGTATTTTCGTCATCGCTGCCGGTGCCGTAATCTTCGAGCGTCTGCGCGAAGCCGGTGCCCCGAAACGCCTCGCTCTAGCCGCCACGGCGATGTCCGGAAGCCTCGGCGTCGTCCTGCGGCCGTGCCTGGTGGTGGTGCTCATCGCGGTCCTGAACAAACAGGTCACCACCGACGAGCTCTTCGAATACGGCTTGTACGTCTACCTGTTGACCGTTGTGCTCTTCCTGTTCGCCATGCTCTGGATGAACAAGGACGGCTTCAAGATGGCGCCGGTCGGTGAGGCGTTCCCCGGCGTCTTCCGAGCCTTTGGCAAGGTCTTCCCGTTCATCGTCCTCGGCATCCTCATGGTCGTCGGCTTCGGGTACGGCCTGGGCACATGGCTCAACGAGCACACGGCGCCCTACATCATTCCGGTGACGATGCTCGCTCTGATTGGCTACGACCGTTTCGCCATCAAGCAGTCCAAAGTCGAGCTCGCACCAGAAGACCCGGCAGCCGAACCGCTGCTCCCGTCGCTTCTCGCCGCCACAGAAGAGTCCTCTCATCACATCGGCGCACTGCTGATGCTCATGAGCTGTTCGGTGGCCATCGGCGGCATGGTCGAGCGTTCCGACGCGATGTACCTGGTGGTGCCCGAGTCCTTCGGCTCCCCGTTCATCGCCATGTCCTTCCTGGTATTCGTGATGGTCCTGGTCGGCATGACCATGGATGCCCTGGGTGCCGTCATCCTGGTCTCCTTCACCGTCGCCGAGATCGCCTACTCCAACGGCATCAACGCCGTGCACTTCTGGATGATGGTGTTGGTGGCTTTCGAGCTGGGCTACCTGACCCCGCCGGTCTCCCTGAACCACCTCCTCGCCCGCCAGGTCATCGGTCCGGAATCGTACGTCGAGAACGACCCCGTCGAGGGCGGTTTCTACCACCAGTACGAGCACATCATCGTGCCGATGGCCGTCATGGGCACCGCCCTGATCCTGGTCGCCTTCGTGCCGCTGTTCTTCTACTGAGCCCGACCGGCGATGTAGACCGTCTCTGCCGTCGCCAACGCCGCAGGATCCTGGAGCGGGTCGGCGGTCAGAATCAACAGACTGGCGGCCCTACCGACCTCGACCGCGCCCAGATCGTCGAAACCCCAGTACGCGGCGGGGGAGGACGTGCCAGCGGCCAGAATCGCCGCTCCGTCCAGGCCAGCGTCCACCAGGAGGGCGATCTCGGCAGGGTCTATGCCCGCCGTTCGCGTATTGCCGAAGTCCGTACCGTAGAGGACCGTCGCTCCGGCCTCTCGTAGGCGTCTGAGGTTGTCGACCGCCTCGTCGCGTCCCCCAAAGGCAGACAACGTGCTGATGACGGCTCCTGAGGACCAGACCTCGACCGTGCTGTCCACAAGGGCGCCGGTTGGCGTGTGCGCCAACGCATCCGCACCCACGGACGCAGCGAGCGCCGCCTCTTCGTCCCCAAGGGCATGGGACGCCACCTTCATGCCGTGGTCGTGGGCACGTTGGGCCGCTGTGGTGAGCACCTCCGCGTCGAGCACCTGCACGCCGGCCAGGGGTAGCTTGATCAAGCGCGCACCGCGGCCGTGAAGATCGTCCACTGCCGCCGTCGCCTCCTGGGCGGTCGCAATCTCCAGACCGTAGCCATTTCGCCCCCAACTCTGCGTCGGATAGCCGCCAACCGCCGTGATCATCGGGCCGGCATGCAGGATCTGGAAAGAGCCGGAGTCGGTGTTCAAGAATTCCAATGGCGCGGCGAGATCGACCCCCGCAACCACACCGCCAGCAATCATCTGATCGACCGCGGGCAGGTAGGCGAGATGCACGTGGCTGTCGATGAACGCCGGCGCGATCCATCGGCCCGAGACGTCCACACGCTCTGCGTCCGGATCCACGTCGCCGACCGCCACGATCAAGCCGTCGCGGATCTCGAGATCTGCGGTTGGCCCGCCGACAATCTTGCCACCGACCAACGCAAAATGATCGGTGAGAGCGGGCTCATCCCCCCCATTTGCTCCGCGCCCGGTATGCGCACAGCTCAGGAGGATCGCAGCCAGCAGCACTACGCGCGTACGACCTTTTTCAGGCGGCCACCGGCCTTGCGCTTTTTGAGCTGCTTATTCTTGCGAAGGCGCTCTTTCGCCTTTTTTGCCTTGAGCTTGGCGGTCAAGCGTGCGGATCGGCCAGCCATTGTGTCCTCCTGAGTGCGGCGCACCCCTAACGTGGTGCGTTACAGCCTACAATCCAAACGGTGTGATTCTGGTTGGGGGAGTGCATGAGTGGCCGGACGTTCGCGATAGGCGACATCCACGGTGATCTGGAACATCTGTCGAGACTCATCGGGCGATTTCCAACGCTCGAAGAGAGTGACACCATCGTCTTTTTGGGCGACTACCTCGATCGCGGGCCGAAGTCGGCGCAGGTGATCGAGTACATCCGACATGAGCTGCCGGAGAAAACCGCCGCCAAGGTGGTTTACCTTCGAGGCAACCACGAAGATGCCTGGCTGCGCGTCGTGCGCCAGGGTTGGGACGCCTTCGTCATGCCTCCGACCAATGGGTGTCTCGCCGCCCTGCGCTCGTTCACCGGAGGGCCTGTTCCGCAACACAAAGAACGCCCAGCGAACGAAGAAGAATGGGTGGCCATGACGACGGGTTCATTCTTCCCGCAGGAAGTGATCGATTGGATGAACGAACTGCCGTATTTCTACGAGGACCAGCACGCGATCTACGTGCACGCTGGGCTCCCCCTCGGAGAAGATGGAGGCTTCCCACATCCATCTGACGTACAAAACCCGGTGGTGCTGCTCTGGCTCCGCACCCAGGAGTTCTTCAAGGACTATCGCGGAAAAACCGTTGTCTTCGGCCACACGGTGACGTCAACTCTCCCCGAAGAGCTGTCCAATTACACCCCCGACGATCCCACCGACCTGTGGGCGGGCGAAAACGTGATCGGCATCGACACCGGGTGCGGCAAGGGCGGATTCCTGACGGCGATCGAGTTCCCCGACCTGGTCGTGTGGGAGTCGCGCACGTCAGAGGAGCGCGAAGAGACGGCGAGGCGGTTCCGCGAAGAACGCGCCATGTACGGCGGCGACGACTCCGAGCTCGACGACATCGACCTCGAGGACGCCTAGGTCGTCCAGTCGAGGATCACCTTTCCGGACTTTCCGGAGAGCATGACATCGAATCCGGCCTGGAAATCGTCGATGGCGTAGCCGTGGGTGATGATCGGCGTCAGATCGAGCCCGGTCTGCAGCAGCGAGGACATCTTGTACCAGGTCTCGAACATCTCGCGTCCATAGATGCCCTTGATGATCAGGCCCTTGAAGATCACGTGGTTCCAATCGATCGCGGTGTTCGCGGGCGGAATGCCCAACAAACCGACGCGCCCACCGTGGATCATCACGTCGAGCATGTCGCGGAAAGCAGACGGACTCCCAGACATCTCCAGGCCGACATCGAAGCCCTCGACCATGCCCACGTCGGCCATGACTTCGCGGAGCTTCACCTCGTTTGCAAGCACTGCTCGGGTCGCGCCCATCTTGCGAGCGAGCTCGAGTCGGTAAGGGTTGATGTCGGTGACCACGATGTGTCGCGCACCGACGCGGCGACAAATGGCGGCGGCCATGCACCCGATCGGTCCCGCTCCCGTGATCAAGACGTCCTCTCCGACCAGATCAAAAGACAGCGCCGTGTGCACCGCGTTTCCATAGGGATCGAAGATCGACGCCATCTCGTCGGAGATGCTGTCTGGCAGCTTGAACGCATTGAACGCGGGCAGGCTGAGGTACTCGGCAAAGCACCCGGTTCGATTGACGCCAACACCGACGGTTTGCCTACACAAATGCCGCTTTCCAGCTCGGCAGTTGCGACAGTGGCCACAGGTGACATGGCCTTCTCCAGAGACGCGATCTCCGACCTCGAAGCCGCGCACTGCGCTGCCCATGTCGGCGACGACACCCATGAACTCGTGGCCCACCACCATCGGCACCGGAATCGTTCTCTGCGACCAGTCGTCCCACTTGTAGATGTGGATGTCCGTGCCGCAGATCGCCGTCTTGCGGATCTCGATGAGCAGGTCGTTCGGGCCCACCTCTGGCATGGGTGCCTCCCCCATCCAGATCCCGGGTTCTGCCTTTTCCTTGATGAGAGCCTTCATGGCCGTAGACTATCCCGACACTGGAGCCGACGTGCAAAGCTGGATTCAAGCCTTCCCGCTCTCGAGCATTGCCCCGAATCAATCCAAGCTCTTTCGGAAGGAAAAGACGCAAATCGCCGTGTGGCGGCTCGAAGACGAGGTCTTTGCGGTGGACAATCGCTGCCCCCACGAAGGCTATCCGCTCATCCAGGGCGCGCTGTGCGAACACGTGCTGACGTGCAGCTTCCACAACTTCAAGTTCGATCTTCGGGATGGACGGTGCCTGGTCGGCGACGAGGACGTTCGCACGTACGCGACAAGAATCGTCGATGGCGTGATCGAGCTCGACCTCACTCCCGAGGATCCCGCGCTCGCCCTCGACAAACGGTGGCAGAGCCTCCAGGACGGCCTGTTCGACGGGAAGATGGGGCAGGTCGCCCGCGACGTCGTGCGGTTGCGAGAACTCGGGATCTCCCGGGTTCGCATCGCGCTGGCCGCTGCGGAATTCGACGCGCGACACGCGCAATATGGAACGACGCACGCCCTACCCACAGCCGCCGACTGCCTGTTCTGGTCCGGCGTACTCCCCCTGTGCCAGGCCATGGACGTGGCCTCGCGGCCGAATATCCGGAGACCGGCCAGAGAGCGCATCGAACCCATGGATCCGGGACCGCTCACCACCTTTTCCGACCGCCTGTTCAGCCTTGTTGAGGCGGAGGACGCCGCCGAAGCCGAGGCCCTGGTCCGCGGTGCGGTCCTGTCGCGCTGGGAAAGGGAGCCCATCCACAACGCGCTCCTGCGACTGTGCTGCGCCCATTTTCTCGACTTCGGTCACGCCCTGATCTACGTCAACAAGGCCTTTGAGCTGTTCAACCAGCTCGAGAATCGCCACGACGATATCCGGGCCACGATCCTCGGCGCCCTGGTCTACCGCATCACCTACGGTACCCGTGAGGACGTGCTCCCAGCCTGGAAGGGATGGCGCAAACGAGTCGCTGCAGCCGCGCCCGAGTTCGCGGCCTGGAACCGAAACACCGGTCCCGCCGATGGCAGCGTGTTCCGTTCGAGGGTGCTGTACGGCAGCGGCCCCCAAGCGACTGGGGCCGTCGTAGAGGCCCTGAACGCCGGCGCCTCGCCCGACGCCATCGCCCGCGAACTGTGCGTCGCTGGGGCGGAGCGGTTCTTCAGGTTTGACCACAACATCGACATCCGGCGCGACGTGCAGGACAGCTGGCTCTCCGTCACCCACATCCAGACCTTCTGCAACGCCGTCCGACACGCACTGCCGCGAATGGAGCGTCCCGACCGCCTCCGCCTGCTGTTCCAGGCCGCTCGCATGATCCAACACCACGGCGTACTCGACGCACTCGAGCGAACTCCGATCGACCCCACCTCCGGAGATCTGCTCCGAGCGATCGCCACTCACGACGTCGCGGCGGCCGTTGGAATCGCAGCTGGACACCTCGAGGACAACCTCCCCTTAAGGACCACCCTCGCGAAACTGGTCATCGAAGATCCCTTTACGCGGCCGATCTTCATCGCCCACGGCATCAAGCAGACCGTCGCCGCTTTCGATGACTATCGGGCGACTGGTGAGCCCATCTGCGTGCTCGCCCTGGTTCGGTTTCTGGCCTCCCCTAAACGCGAGCGTCGCGTCGCCAGGCTCGCCGGTGAAGCCGAGCGTTTCGTAAAAACGGGTGCCGTCCCGAAGCTGCTCGCGCCTTAGTTCTCGTCCCAGACCTCGGCCACTTTGCGGGACCCTTCGGCAGCCGCGCGAAAAATACCGACGATTGCCCACCCGAGGACCGTTATCGCGAAGAACAGGTAGCCCAACCAGACCTTGGTGCTCCCCAACCAGCCGGACAGGTTGACGTAATCGGGGCTCTGCAGATGGCTGACCACAGCCTCCATCCCAGACGTGACCCGCGCGAGTCGCTCGAAGTCGACCTTGTCGGTTGTATCGGTCTGCTCGTGGTAATGAGCGTATCGATTCGGCGCGGTGTCGGTGACCATGATCGCCGGGTAGTCGACCATCCAGAACGACCAGTGGTCGGACCAGGTCGTTCCCGGAATGCTGCGAGGCAGGGCCGCGCCCTCAGATGGGAATCCGACCCGATGCCGGAAGGCCGCGATGCCATCGTGAAGCAGCTCTCGGGAGGTGAGGTCCGAGACGAAGCCGATGAAGTTGCCCTGGTCGGGGTACAGCGCCGAGAACGGCTTGGGGTAGTGCTGGGTGCCGGGGTCATCGCTGTAGAAGCCCATCGTCTCCAGGGACACCATCGCGACGATGTCGTCCCCGGCCTCGGCGCAGGAGCGGGCATAGACGAGGCTGCCCATCTTCTCGGACTTGAACCACGGCGGTTCCTCGTTGGTGAATGCGACGAATCGAAGGGTTCGATACGGCTTGATGTCCCGATAGACCTCAGACAACTCCAGCAGGACGGCGACGCCGGTCGCGTTGTCATTGGCTCCCGGGGTGCCGGGCGCCGAGTCGTAGTGGGCGCCGATCACCACGATTTCCTCGGACTCCCCCGGGATCTCGACGATGAGGTTCCGGGTCTTCACGCCGCGGGCCTCGAACGCCTGCCTGCGAACCTCGAAGCCCTGGGTCTGGAGCTCCTTCTCCACCCAGACTGCCGCCAGCTCGAGCGCTCCAGGAAAGTTGTCGACGTTGCGCTCGCCGATTTCCGTCGCCAAGGCATCGACCGAGGCCCGAAGACGTTTCGCGCGTTTTGCCTCCTCGTCCGTCAGCTCCTCGAGAGCGCCCTCGTGGCCCGATACCGGCATCATCGTCATGTACCCGACCGCTCCGGCACCCATCCCGACAGCGATCAAGCCTCCGAGTACCACGGCCGCGGATCCCGCGTAGAGCGTTCGCCTCAGCAGCAGCGCCCCGTCGGTTGGCGGCACGAAATCGGGCGGGAAGCGCATCGTCAGGCGCAGGGACACCCAGTTCACCCAGGGCGCCAGATAGGCTCCCGTAAACCACGCCGCGAGGACCAGGACGACGATCGTCCATTTCGCACCCGCAAACAGGAGCATGAGTGGCATAGCTGCCACGAAACCAATCCCGATCGCCCCCATCAGCGGCGGAGTCATCATGCTGGCCTGTCGGGCCGTGGCTGTGTCGTGAGCGAAGACCATCTTCGAGAGCTTCAGCCAATCGTCGAAGCTGCCGTGGGGAATGGCCTTCGCCCCGCGCCGCCCCTCGATTTCCTTGAGATGGGTTTTGTGGATCTCCCAGAGCTTTCCGGGATCCCCCTCGATAATGGCCCGCTTGGACCGGCCCCGGCTCGGGCTGTGACCGCGGGTCTGCCGCGACTTCACGCTCTGTTGATCGCCCCACTCGTTGAGTTCTCGGTTGAGGATCGGCAGGCGCTCCCACTGCCGAACGGTCTCCACCACCGACCCATCGTCCAACACGCTCCGAAACCGCAGGCTGGGGCTGTCTCCAAACCATCCAGAGAGCTCGGCGAAGGCATCTCGATCGGGGCTGTGGAGCAGGGTTGTCGGGCGGTTGGCGCTCTCGGCGAACCAGGTCCGATCCGGCTCCTTGTAGTGCTGGGAGACCGCAACCGGGTCTTCGACCGTCACCGCGGCGATGGCCGCCCTCTTGAAGCCCAGGTCGAGCAGCGTATCGATGATCTCCGGAAACCACTGCTGTGCCTGAGCATCGGGGTCAGACGTGACATCTCGGTAGTTCAGCATCTGCGAATCCTACATCGAGTAAGTCGGTGTAACTGAACTTCGGCGCTCCAGACGTTCCACTACATGAAACCGGAGCCCCCAATGCACCCCCTGCTGATCCCCGTCGTCATGCCGATGATCCTGGCCGCCCTCATGGTCGGCGAGTACGCGCTCGGCAGGGTCCTGGGCAAGCCGACGCACGGTCGCCGCCAGACCCTCAACAACCTGGCCGTCACGGTCGTCTACAAGCTCTACGGCATGGCCTTCTTCGCCGCACCCTTCTTCGGCTACATCGCCATGCAGCAGCGCGCCGGGATCTTCGAGTGGTCGATGACCAACCCCCTCCACTGGATCGCCGCGTGGCTGGTCCTCGACTTCACCATGTACTGGCGCCACCGGGCCGCCCATCGCGTCGCCTTCCTGTGGGCCGTCCACTCGGTGCACCACCAGAGCGAGGAGTACAACACCACCGTCGCCGCCCGTGCATCGATGTTCCAGGACACGATCCTCGTGGTGATGCCACTGGCGATTCTCGGTGCGCCCGTGTCCATGGCCATGACGATCTTCGCCTTCATTTCGTTTGTGACCTTCTTCAGCCACACCGAGCTCGTGGGGACGCTCGGGTGGTTGGACAAGGTTTTTGTGACGCCGTCCGTCCACCGTGTCCACCATGGCAAGAACCTGCCGTACCTGGACACGAACTACGGTGGATCCCTGGTTATCTGGGATCGCCTCTTCGGTACCTACGCCGAGGAGACCGAGAAGGTCGAGTACGGCACTCTGGATGGGTTGGACAGCTACGACCCTCTCGCCAACAACCTCTCACCGTGGCAAAAGCTCATCGAAAAAGCCCGGAATGCGCCGACGATCGGACGTGGACTCCTCACGTTCGTGATGTCACCGGCCTGGGACCCGTCGATCGCAAAGCCCGTGGAACCCGTCGCCAAGCGGATCCCAAGGCCATCGCGCCCTCGACCGATGCGGTTTGCCGTCGCCTGGACGCTGCTGGCCATCGGCGGCTTCCTCCAGGTGGCCCTGGCAGTCAGCTATGACCTGCCGGCGCTGCACGTCGCGGTGATCGCCGCCATCGGCCTGGCGGCTCTCGGGGTCAGCGGAGCGGTTCTCGATCGCGGTCCCGCACCCTGGAATCGAAGGACAGTCTAGTCTTGATCCACCGGTTCGATCCGCACCAACAGGTCACCCTCGTCGACGGTATCTCCCGCTTCGACCCGGACCTCTGCCACTGTTCCGGCCTCACCGGCGAGCACGGCGTGCTCCATCTTCATCGCCTCGATGGCCACCAGGCGCTGCCCGGCCTCGACCTCGTCTCCGACGGAGACGTGAACGGCCATGACGGTTCCGACGGTGGGCGCGACGGCCGCTCCAGGCTCTTCTGCGGCACCAGCTGGGAGCGGAAACCGAGGCTCCAACTGCACGAACGCCTCGCCGAGCCCGGTGTGCACGTAGATGCGGTCTCCGTCCTGGGCGACCCGCCAGGTGGCGACGATGCCATCCACCTCGAGCTCGAGCGCATCCCCTGCTCGCCCTCGGAAAACCGCCTTGTGCTGGGCACTCTCCTCGCCTATCTGGACGACGATGGACAAGCCGGTGTGGTCTCCGGACCAGGTGACCTTGGCGACCTGATCACCACATCGCCAGCTATCGGTCTGTTCAGCACGTCCGTAGAGCCTCCAACCGGTCGGGGCCGGATAGGCATCGCGGCGTTCGCTCCAGCCGAGCACGGTCGCGGCGATGGCCCCTTGCACGAGATTGAGCGGAGGAGGCTGGGGCAGCTCGGCGCGCGCCAGGAAGTGGGTGTCGAGGGCTCCGGACTCCCACAGAGGATGTCGCGAGATCTGGCGGAGCAACGGGAGATTGTTGACGATGCCTGGCGCCCAGCTTCGTTGGAGGACGGCCGCCAAACGGCGCATCGCGGTGGCGCGATCCGGTCCCGTGGCAATGATCTTCGCGACCATCGAATCGTAGTTCGGAGGCACGGCGTCACCGGTCCGGTAGCCGGAGTCGACGCGGATTCCGACCCCTTCGGGGATGTCGAGGCGGAGCAGGGTTCCAGCGGCGGGCATCCAGTCTCGAAGCGGATCTTCGGCGTAGAGGCGGACCTCGATGCTGTGACCGGCGAATGAAAGATCGGACTGCGCAAATGGCAGGGCCTCGCCGCGAGCGACCGCGATCTGGAGGGCGACGAGGTCGAGTCCGGTGATCTCCTCGGTGACCGGATGCTCAACCTGCAGGCGGGTGTTCATCTCCAGGAAGTAGAAGTGGTCGCCTTCGACCAGGAATTCCACTGTGCCTGCGCCGACGTAACCGGCGGCTTTGGCGACCTGAACTGCAGCCGACCCCAGTCGATCCCGCATCGCCGCGTCGATCCCGGGAGAGGGCGCCTCCTCGACGATCTTCTGGTGCCTCCGCTGGATGGAGCATTCGCGCTCGAAGAGATGCACGCAGTTTCCGAGGGCGTCGGCGAGAACCTGGACCTCGATGTGCCGGGGAGCGCCGACGTAGCGCTCCAGGAGCACGTCGCCGCGACCGAATGCGTTGGTGGCTTCGCGTCGAGCTGCGGCCAGGGCGTCGGCGAACCCGGCCGCGGTATCGACACGGCGCATGCCTCGGCCTCCACCACCGGCCAGAGCCTTGATCAACACCGGGA
>Ga0315336_1001536_pt1 | contig 43453 bp, 48 predicted proteins | sample ASW5metaG_FD_204512 | JGI IMG/M metagenome (GOLD analysis project Ga0315336, IMG submission 204512) | Ammonia-oxidizing marine archaeal communities from Monterey Bay, California, United States - ASW #5 | ecosystem: Environmental > Aquatic > Marine > Intertidal zone | place: USA: California... | reverse complement strand
CTCCCCCACCCGACCACCCACGGGATCGTATCGTCATGGGTGGTCGGGTGGGGGAGTGGGCCGGCCATGGCCCCGCCAAAGGCAAAAAGAGTTAGTGCGAGACGCCTGCCCTACAAGTTACCCGACTAGAACAGCCGCAGCGTGACCTCGCCGTTTTCGTCGTAGCAGACGACCTTGCGGTCGCCGCTGCCGCGCAGCACGGTCGGGCCGGTCTTCGACTGCGGCTGGGCCTCGACTTGGCACCAGACCATGCGGCCCGTCAGCGTGTTGACCCGCCAAGCCCCGTCGCCGGCGGCGGAGACGGCGTAACGGTCGGCGCGCTCTTCGGTGGTGGCGCTGCCGCTCAACACCATGCCGCCGGCCGCCAGCCCGGCCAGGATCGCAATTGCTTTTGTTTTTGACATTGTCAAACCTCCCTTTCCTGATTTGGCCATTCTTGATTTTGCCAATCTTGATATTGTTTGCTTGGGTTGTTCTACATACTTTCATCCTAGCCCGTTCGGGCCCGCAGGTGGACCCCCTTCGCGATTGCCAGCTTGCCCTGGCGGGCAAGGTTTCGTAAGGGCTTCCGCACGTTACGGCCCTTTGTGCCGATGCCAGAACAAGGAACCCCTCCCATGACGCTGCAAAACGGCCGCCAATCGCTCGCCCTGCCGGGCCCGACCACAATCCCCGACGAGGTGCTGTCCGCCATGCACCGCCCGGCCATGGACATCTATGCCGGCGAGATGATCGGCGTGACCGACAGCTGCCTGGCCGACCTGCCGGGCATCTTCGGAACGGAAGGCCGCGTCTATATCTACGCGGCCAACGGGCACGGGGCGTGGGAGGCGGCGCTGACCAATACGCTGTCGCGGGGCGACACGGTGCTGGCGCTGGAGAGCGGGCGTTTCGCGATCATGTGGGGCGAGACCGCCAAGATGCTCGGCGTCAATGTCGAGGTGCTGGCCGGCGACGACCGGCGCGCCGTCGATCCCGCCGCGCTGGAGGCGCGATTGCGCGAGGACAAGGCCGGCACGATCAAGGCTGTGTTGGCGGTCCAGATCGACACTTCGACCAGCGTGCTCAACGACATCCCGGCGATCCGCAAGGCGATGAATGCCGCTGGGCACGGCGCGCTGCTTCTGGTCGACGCCATCGCCTCGCTCGGCACCATGCCCTTCGAGATGGACAACTGGGGCGTCGACGTCGCGGTCACCGGATCGCAGAAGGGGCTGATGACCCCGCCTGGCCTCGGCTTCGTCGCCGCCAACGCCAAGGCCCGTGACATCCACGAAACCGCCGACCTGCGCACGCGCTATTGGGATTGGACCTTCCGCGAGGGCAACCTGCACTACCAGAAATACTGCGGCACGCCGCCGGAGCATCTCCTCTTCGGCTTGCGCAAGGCGCTCGACATGCTGCTCGCCGAAGGTCTGCCCGGCGCCTTCGAGCGCCACCGTATCCTGGCCGGCGCAACGCAACGCGCCATCGCCCGCTGGGCCGAGGCGGGCGCGATCGAGATGAACATCACCGATCCCGCCCACCGCGCGCCCTCGGTCACCACCGTGATCGTGAACGAGCCGCACGACGCGGAGGCGCTGCTCGCCTATTGCAACGAGAAATGCGGCGTCGTGCTCGGCATCGGCATCGGGGCTTTGGACGGCCGCGCCTTCCGCATCGCCCATATGGGACATGTCAACGCGCCGATGTTGCTGGGCACGCTTGGTGTCGTGGAGACGGCCCTGAAGGCGCTCAACATCCCGCACGGTTCCGGCGGCGTGCAGGCCGCCATCGACTGGATCGCCGGCGAGGTGCCGGCTTAGGGATCGCCCCGCCGCCTACTCCGCCGGCGCGGCCTCGGGCTTGGCCTCGGGGCCCTTGGGCGTGCTGCGTTTGGCGTGGCCCCTCTCAACGACGCCCGCGACCAGGGCCAGGAGCGGCGGGATGATCAGCAGCGTCAGCAGGGCGGAGAGCGAGAGCCCGCCCAGCACCACGGAGCCCAGCCCGCGATAGAGCTCGGAACCCGCGCCTGGGAACACTACCAGCGGCATCATCCCGACAACGCTGGTCAGGGTCGACATGAAGATCGGCCGGATGCGGTTGCGCGTCGCCTCCAGAATCGCCTCACGGTACCCCATCGCTTCCACACGCATGTGCCGGATGGTCTGGTGGACAAGCAGAATCGCATTGTTGACGACAATCCCAATCAGGATGATGAAGCCAAGTAACGTGAGCATGTCGAGTTTTTGCGGCACGAACTGGTTGAGCGTCGCCAGCCCCATCACCCCGCCGGCCGTCGCCAGCGGCACCGCGAGCACGATGATCGCGGGATAGACAAAGCTCTCGAACAGCACCGCCATCACCAGATAGACAATCACGATGGCCAGGATCAGATCGACCACCATGTGGTCCCAGGTCTTGGTCAGCTTATCCGCCGTGCCGGAGATATCGATCCGCGTGCCCGGCGGCAGACCGGCCTTCTGCAGCGGTCCGATGACCTTCTCGCGGATCGACTCCATGGCCGATTCCAGCGGGTATTTGGGCGACGGCACGAGCTGCAGCGTCACCGTGCGCGAGCGTTCCAGATGGCGGATCTGGGTCGGCCCTTCCGTCACCTTGATCGTCGACAGCGCGCCCGCCGTCACGATGCGCCCGGAACTGGTGACCACCGGCAGACTGTTGATGCCTTGCGTCTGCAGGATCTTCCGCTTCGGGCCCATCAGCATCAGGTCCATACGCTTACCGCCGACCGTAATCTCGATGACCCGCACGCCGTCATTGAAGGCGTCGACCGTGTCGGCGAGCTCGCGCGCGGTGACGCCGTTATCGGCGAGCTTGATCCTATTGGGGATCACGCGGACCTCCGGCGAGCCGAGCTCGAGGCCCGGGATCGGGCGCATCTGGTTGCCCTGGTTGCGCGGGAAAATCCCGTTGGTGCGGATCAGGATGTTGAGAAGGACCTCGAGGTTCTTCTCCAGGCTCGGCCCGGAGACGTCGATATCGATCGCGCGGGTGCCCGAAAATCCACGCCCGAACAGCGAGAGTTGGCGCACGATGCCGAAGCTGCCGGGCTCACGCCGCGTCTGGGCGGAAAGGATCGGCACCAGCTCCGCCGCGCGCCGGCCGTCGACTGCAGCGGCACCAATGAAGGTCCGCGTGTTGGTCGCGACGAAGAAAAAGCGCGCCATCTTGACCGTCGTACATTTCTTCTGGCCCTTGAGCGGCTTCACATTCGCCCAGCAGTGCCGGATCGCGGTCTCCGTTCCTTTGGCGATTTCGGTCGTGGTCTTCAGGTTGTAGCCGGGCGGCGGAATGATGATGCCGAAGATCAGGTTTCGGTTGCCTTCGGGGAGATATTCGAGCTTCGGCAGGAGCTGGTAGGTGGCATAGCTCGTCGCGCCGCACACGCCGGCAACGACAACAAAGGCGACGACGCGGCTGGCGATCACCATGCGGGTGAAGCCAAGCACCCCGGCCACGAAACCGGCAGCCAGCTTGTCGATGATCAGCAGCAAGAAGCCGCCGGTCGCCGCCCAAAGCAGCCGAAGGGGCGCCAAAAGGGGATTGGGCTTGGCGACTGCTTTCTCCGCTTCGCGCTCACCCTTGGGCTTGCGGCCGGCCAGAAGCCAGTTCGCCAGCGCCGGGATCAGCGTCACCGCGACCACCAGCGAGAGGATCACCGAAACCGAGATCGCAACGGCGATGTCGCGGAAGAGCTGACCGACCTCCAGCTCCATCACCAAGATCGGAATAAACACCATCACCGTGGTGAGCGCGGAAACCAGCACCGCGCCCCAAACCTGGTTGGCGCCTTCGTAGGCCGCCTGCTTGGCCGACTTGCCCTCTTCGCGCAGGCGATAGATGTTCTCCAGCACCACGATCGCCGCATCGACAACCATGCCCACGGCGAAGGCGATGCCGGCCAGCGAGATCACGTTGATCGAACGCCCGAGCGCCGCCATGGCCACGAACGAGCCGATCACCGAAACCGGGATTGAAAGCGATACGACGAGCGTCGGGCGCCACGAGCGCAGGAACAGCATCAACACGAACGCCGCCAGCACGCCGCCGACCCAGATGTTCTGCTGCACCAGCTTGATCGCGGAGTTTATGTAGACGGTCTCGTCGTAGACCTGGATCATCTTCAGACCGGCGCGCGGCAACGGGCCGGCATTCAACTCCTTCACCGCCTGGCGCACGCCCTTCATGGTCTCGATGACATTGGCGCCGCTGTCGCGCACGGCGTTGAACGCCATCGCCGACTGGGCGAGCATGCGGATGCGCGAGGTCGGATCCTTGTAGCCGAACTCGACCTTGGCGATGTCGCCGATCGTGACACGGGCGACGCGGCCCGTCGCTTTGTCCTCCTGGCTGCGCACCACGACCGCGCGAACCGCAGCGATGTTGTTGATCTCGCCCTCGGTGCGGACCACGTAGCGTCGCTTGCCTTCCTCGACCTTGCCGGCGGAGTTGAAAGCATTGGCGCGCCGGAGCGCATTCAGAAGCTGGCTTACCGTTAGCCGGTACTGGGCCATCCGGAGCGGGTCGACGACGACCCGTAACTCGCGTTCGGAGCCGCCGAACACGTTGACGCGCGAGATGCCTTTGACCCGCTCCATTCGGTCGCGGATCACGTTCTCGACGAAGTCTCCATGGGTATGGATCGGGCGCGTGTTGCCCTTGGCGCGGGTGATGATGAACCACGCGACCGGCGTGTCGTCCGAACCCGACGTATTGATCGTCGGCTCGTCGGCTTCGCTCGGATAGCCGTTCACCCGGTCGAGCCGGTTGGCGAGCAGCAGTAGCGCTCGCGACATGTCGGTGCCGACGCGGAACTCAAGCGTGATCTGTCCCCGCCCGTTGGACGATGACGACGACATGCGCTCCACACCCTGGAGCCCGCGCAGCACTTCTTCCTGGCGCGTCACGATCTCGCGCTCGACTTCGGCAGGCGCGGCGCCGAACCAGTTCGTGGTGATGGTCAGGACCGGTTTGCGAACGTCTGGGGTGAGCTGGATCGGGATCGTCTGCAAGGCCACAAAGCCGAACAGCAGGACCATGATCACCGCGGAGATGACAGCGATCGGCCGATCGAGCGCAGTGCGGATCAGGTTCATGGTGTGCGTCGGCTTTGCTGCACCGGCCCACTCCCCCACCCGACCGCGCATTGTATTGGCTGGTGCCCGCACCGGCCCTCTCCCCCACCCGACCACCCACGGGATCGTATGCTCATGGGTGGTCGGGTGGGGGAGAGGGCCGGCCAGGCAACGGCAGAGCCAAAATGCGCGGTCGGGTGGGGGAGTGGGCCGGCTACGGCATGGCAAAGCCAAAAGGCGCGTGGGCCGCTGCAGATCGGGAGCGCCACCATCTAGCTCCCGTTACGAAACACGACCGGCTGGCCCGGGCGTAGCCGCTCGTTGCCGCGCACCACGACGATGTCGCCAGGCTTCAGCCCGCCAAGCACGACGAACCGGCTGCCGACCGCATCGCCCAGCCGCACAGGGCGTGGCGCCGCTTTGCCCAAGACCATCGGCGGCTTGATGCCTTTGGCACCGGCAACGATGAAGACAATGGTGTTTCCGCCCTTGTGGAGGATCGCGTCCTTGTGAACCGAGACGACATTGCGCCGCGCACCGACAGGGATCGCGACGGTCACGCTCTGGTTGACGGCAATCCCCGGCTTCGCTGCGCTGAAGATCGGGACGAAGCGAACCGCGCGGGTGCGCGTCAGTGCATTGTCGACCGGCACCACGGCGCGCACACGAGCCTTATAGCGTTTGCCCGCTAGCTCGAAGCTGACCTCGCCGCCGGGGCTGAGGCCGGCGATACGGGTGGCCGGCACGTCGGCCTCGATCTCGAGCGACTGATCGTTGACCAGCGTCACCACGGCATCGCCGGCGCGCACATATGCGCCGACTTCGGTGTGCTTGACTGTGACCACACCTGGATAGGGCGCGCGGATCATCGCATAGTTGAGCCCGATCTGGGCCAGCTTGAGCGCTGCCGTGGTGCGCGCGACGGTCTGCTGCGCCGTTTCGTAGCGAGCCCGCGGAAATGCCGCCGAGCGGGATTTCTTCAGCCGTTCCAGTCTCGCCACAACCTGTTGCGCGCTGGTCAACTCCGCCAATCGCAGATCGCGCTGGGCTTCGAGCGTGGAAGTGACCAGGCGGACCAGTATCTGACCTTGTTTTACCCGGTCGCCGACCTCGACCATGACTTTGGCCACAGGGCCTGCAGAGCGTGCCGCCACCGTTCCGGTCTGACGCGCCACAAGGCGGCCGACGACGGGCACTGTCTGCACCAACGGCCCGGCTCTGACCTTGTCGATTTTCACGAAGGCGGCGCGCGGTCCGCGGCCCTGCGCCGACGCCGCCGACAGCGGCACGGCCAACGCGAGCGCGGCCACGACGGCCAGCGCCGCGGCGCGCCCAAAGGAGCCACCGGTCGGCTTCATTTCAGGTCCTAGCGTCAAACCGTTGTTTCAACCCGTTGTGTCGAAGATGAGGTGGCCAGCCTCGGCAAGCGCTGTCGCCGCTGCGTGCCGCCATTCCGCCGCCGTGCCTATGCGTAACGAACCAACCGGAATTGTCCGTCGTTGCGATGCCGGCGCATTTGTCAAAGGTGTTTCCTATCCAGAGAAAGTCAATCGATTTCCACGCCCCAACGTTGCCAGGCTCCGGCGCAGCTGTGGGTCTATCGCAGCTTCGCTCGTGACAGCGTATCGCCAAGCCTGCTATGGAGCGCGACCGTACCGCCCCCGATACAGCCGCTGCCCCACGCCGCATATGACCACATTGTTGTACAGCCACGGCGCCTTTCAGGACCACGATCCGGGCGAGCACCATCCGGAAAACCCGGCCCGATTGCGCGCGATCGAGACCGCATTGGCGCGCCCGGAATTCGCCGGACTGGTTCGGCGGGAGCCACCGCTGGGCGACATCACCGTGGTAGAGCGCGCTCATCCAGCCAAGCATGTGGACACATTGCTGGGCGCGATCCCGCCGCATGGTCGCTCCGCCATCGATGCCGACACCATTGTCAGCGAAGGTTCGCGCGAAGCAGCACTTCGAGCGATAGGCGCGCTTACTTCCGCTGTCGACGCAGTGGTCGCCGGCGAGGCGCGAAACGCGTTCTGCGCCGTTCGTCCGCCCGGCCACCACGCCGAGCCGTCGCGCGCCATGGGTTTCTGTCTCTTCAACAACATTGCGGTCGGTGCGCTGCATGCTCGCGCGTCCCATCGGATGGAGCGCGTGGCGGTGGTCGATTTCGATGTCCATCACGGCAACGGCACCCAGGCGATCTTCGAAGCCGACAAGAACCTGTTATTCGCCTCGACGCATCAGTACCCGCTCTATCCGGGCACAGGCGCGGCGAGCGAGACGGGCGTCGGTAATATCTTCAACTGTCCGCTGGCGCCGAATGCAGGTGGTGCCGAGTTCCGCGCAGTGATGGAGACGCGCGTCCTGCCCGCGCTCGACGCGTTCAAGCCGGAAATGATCTTCATCTCCGCCGGCTTCGATGCTCACCGCGCCGACCCTTTGGCGCTGCTCAACTTTGTGGAGGCCGATTACGCCTGGGCGACCAAACGGCTGATGGAAGCCGCGGACCGGCACGCCGGCGGCCGCATCGTCTCTTCGCTCGAGGGCGGCTACGACCTGCGCGCCCTGGCCGCGAGCACCGCCGCGCATGTGCTCACATTGATGGGTTTATGACGCAGCATTACTCGTATCCATAAAGCCACACGTCTGTAACAAAACGCCGCAGCCTGGCATCCTATCCCTGGACTAGCCGCATTGTTGCCCATATCTGGGCGCATGTGCTTTAACAGCCGCTTCTCTTGAAAGGGAATCGGTATGGCGGATGCGACGATCCCGACGGACATTGCTGCGCTGAGTTTCGAAGCGGCGCTGCAGGAGCTTGAAGCCATCGTGCGACAGCTCGAGGAGGGCAAGGGCGCGCTCGACGAAGCGATCGCGGCTTATGAACGCGGCGCATTGTTAAAGCGCCATTGCGAAGCCAAGTTGAGCGAAGCCCAGGCCAAGGTCGACAAGATCGTCCTCGGTCCCGATGGCGCGGTCAGCACGGCACCGGCGAATATCGACTAAGACCGCGGCGGGTCTTCAAGACCGCGCGTGTAACGCGCAGAAGAGAAACGGTAACGGCATTGAATCGCTTGCAGGCTGCAATGACTGAGACCGCCCAGGCGGTCGAGGAAACACTCGACCGCCTGTTGCCGTCGGGCGGCGGACCGGAGGCTCGGGTCTTCGAGGCGATGCGTTATGCCTGCCTCGGCGGCGGCAAGCGCCTGCGCCCGTTCCTCGTTATGGCCGGCGCGGAGTTGTTCGGCGTTCCGCGCGCGCGCGCCTTGCGCGCCGCCGCAGCCGTGGAACTCGTGCATTGCTACTCGTTGGTGCACGACGATCTGCCGGCGATGGACGACGACGAGTTGCGCCGCGGGCGACCCACGACGCATATCGAATACGACGAGGCGACTGCGGTGCTCGCCGGCGACGGGCTCCTGACGCTTGCTTTCGAAGTGTTGGCCGACCCGGCAACTCATGACGAAGCGGATGTCCGTTGCCGTCTGGTGACGGCGCTGGCGCAAGCTTCAGGCGCGCGCGGCATGGTCGGCGGCCAGATGTACGACCTCGCCGCGGAGGACCGCGCACTCGACCTCGACCAGATCAGTCGATTGCAGGATATGAAGACCGGTCAGCTTTTCAATTTTTCGTGTGAGGCGGGCGCGATTTTGGGAGGCGCATCGAAAAAAGAACACGATGCCCTGCTCGCGTATTCGCGCAGCCTCGGCCTCGCCTTCCAAATCGCTGACGATCTCTTGGATTTTGAAGGCAGCGAGGATGAAGTCGGAAAGAAAGTCGGCAAAGACGCCGATGCAGGCAAAGCAACCTTCGTTTCCATACTGGGAGCAGAAGAAGCTCGCAATAAAGCGAAAGCTTTAGTAGATAAAGCGGTCTCACATCTTGAATTTTACTGTGAGAAAGCTGACCTTCTACGTGACGTGGCGAGGTTCGTCATTGAAAGACGGACCTAAGGGGAGGGATTGACGTGTCAGAGACGACCAAGACACCGCTCTTGGACGCGGTATCGAGTCCGGCCGATGTTCGCAAACTGGAAGTCACCCAGCTGCGCCAGCTTGCCGACGAACTGCGTCTGGAAACCATTGACGCCGTCTCCAATACCGGTGGGCATCTGGGTGCCGGCCTCGGCGTGGTCGAGCTGACCGTTGCGATCCATCACCTGTTCGATACGCCCGACGACATTCTGATCTGGGATGTCGGGCACCAGTGCTATCCGCACAAGATATTGACCGAGCGGCGCGACCGAATTCGCACATTGCGCCAGGGCGGCGGGCTCTCCGGATTCACCAAGCGAACGGAAAGCGCTTACGATCCGTTCGGCGCCGCGCACAGCTCGACCTCGATCTCCGCCGGCCTCGGCTTTGCGGTTTCCCGCGACCTCCAGGGACGCGACAACCATATCGTCGCGGTGATCGGCGACGGTTCGATGAGTGCCGGTATGGCCTACGAGGCGATGAACAACGCCGGCGCCATGGACAGCAAGCTCATCGTCATCCTGAACGACAACGACATGTCGATCGCACCGCCGGTCGGCGCGCTGTCGGCCTATCTGTCGCGCCTCGTTTCCTCCAAGCCCTATCGCTCGATTCGGCATCTGAGCCATCTCGTTGCCAAAGCCTTCCCGCGTTCGATCGAGAAGGCGATGAAACGGGCCGAAGAATATGCCCGCGGCTTCGTCACCGGCGGCACGATGTTCGAGGAGCTCGGCTTTTATTATGTCGGCCCGATCGACGGCCACAATCTCGACCATCTGATCCCGGTGTTGAAGAACGTCCGCGACGATCCGGGCAGCGGCCCCATTCTCATTCACGCGGTCACACAAAAAGGCAAAGGCTACCAGCCCGCGGAAAGCTCCGCCGACAAGTATCACGGCGTCTCCAAGTTCGACGTCGTCACCGGCACCCAGGTGAAGGCAACCCCGAATGCGCCCAGTTACACCAAGGTCTACGCCCAGTCGCTGATCAAGGAAGCGCGCAAGGACGACAAGATCTGCGCCATCACCGCGGCGATGCCCTCGGGCACCGGTATAGATCTGTTCGGCGACGAGTTCCCCGATCGCACCTTCGACGTCGGGATCGCCGAGCAGCACGGCGTCACATTCGCCGCCGGCCTCGCCGCGGACGGAATGAAGCCGTTCGCCACGATCTATTCGACCTTCCTGCAGCGCGCCTACGACCAGGTCGTCCATGACGTGGCGATCCAGGGCCTGCCGGTGCGCTTTGCAATGGACCGCGCCGGATATGTCGGCGCCGACGGCTCGACCCATTGCGGCGCCTTCGACATTGCTTATTTGGGCTGCCTGCCCGGCTTCACGCTGATGGCGGCGGCCGACGAGGCGGAACTCGTCCATATGGTCGCCACCGCGGTAACGATCGACGGCGGGCCCTCTGGCCTCCGCTATCCGCGCGGCGAGGGCGTCGGCATCGACATGCCCGAGGAGGGCATGGTGCTGCCGATCGGCAAGGGACGCATCCTCCGCGAAGGTAACACGGTCGCCATCCTCAGCTACGGCACCCGCTTGCAGGAAAGCCTGAAGGCTGCCGACGCGCTGGCCGCACGCGGCTTCACCACCACGGTCGCCGATGCACGCTTCGCCAAGCCACTTGACGAAGATCTGGTGCGTCGCCTGGCCAAGGAACACGAGGTGCTGATCACCGTGGAGGAAGGCTCCGTTGGCGGCTTCGGTTCCTTCGTGGCGCAGTTCCTTGCCCTTGACGGTGCATTCGACAAGGGTTTGAAGTTTCGCCCCATCACGATGCCGGACGTTTTCTTCGACCACGACAAGCCGGAGAAGCAGTACGAGGCCGCGGGCCTTAACGCACCGGATATCGTCACCTACGCGCTGCTGGCGCTCGGCGAGGAAGACACGTTGGAGCAGCCGGTACGGGCATAGTTTTCGACACCGAGACCGATTCCCAGGAAGGGGCGGGCTTCGGTCCGCCCTTTTCCTTTTGGGCAAACGAGATGCGCATTCGATGAACCAAGGCTCCGCAACTGAAATGGCCGCCGGGGCACCGTCGGGACTTTGGCGCGCCGAGGCCGCCGCAATGATCAAACTCGCCGGGCCGATCGTGGCAACACAGCTCGGCTGGGTGGCCATGCTGACCACCGACGCCGCCATGATCGGGCGCCTGGGCGCCGTGCCACTGGCCGGTGCGACCCTCGTGCTGATGGTCTATTTCGGGCTTTACGTCTTCGCATTCGGGGTCGTCATGGCGACGGCAACGTTGGCCGCCCAAGCCTTCGGCGCCCGCCGGCCGCGCCTCGTGCGCCGGGTCATCCGCCAAGGTTTCTGGGCGACCATCGTTATCGTCGCGCCGAGCATCGCCCTCATGGCTTGGACGCCGGAGATCCTGAGGCTGTTGCGCCAGCCGGCGGAGGCAGTGGCGCTCTCAGCCGAGTATGTCGAAACGCTGAAATGGTCGCTCGCGCCGGGGATCGCATTCGTGGTGTTGCGCAACTTCGTCTCCGCGCTCAACCGCCCGGCCGTGGCGATGTGGGTCATGCTGGCCGGTGTGCCGCTCAACGCCGCACTCGATTATGCCCTCATATTCGGGAACTTCGGATTGCCGCGGCTGGAGCTCTTTGGCGCCGGGCTGGCCACAACCAGCGTCAGCCTTGTCCTCTTCGCGCTGCTGCTGGCCGTAGCCGTTTTCCGGCGCCCGTTCCGGCGCTACAACATTCTCGGCCGCTTCTGGCGGCCGGACTGGGACGCCTTCCGGCGCATCTTCGCGCTGGGACTGCCGATCGCGGGCATCATGCTGCTCGAGTCGGGCTTCTTCATCTTTACCGTCTTCCTAATGGGCTGGATTTCGACCGCGACGGTCGCCGCACACATGATCGCGATCCAGATACCGCATGTCACCTTCATGGTGCCTATGGGGTTGAGCCAGGCTGCCACGGTGCGCGTCGGCCACGCCGTAGGGCGGCGCGATCCCGCCGGAGCCTACCGCGCCGGCTGGACGGCGCTTGCCATGTCGCTCGCCTTCATGGCGGCCGTCACGCTTGTGATTCTGGCGATCCCGGCATCGCTGGCCAGCGTATTCCTCGACACCAGCCGCCCGGACAGCGCCGCCGTCCTGGCGCTGGCCACCTCGTTCTTGCTGTTTGCAGCAATCTTCCAGGCTGCCGACGGGGTCCAGGCCGTGGCCGCGGGAGCCTTGCGTGGACTCAACGATACTGCGGTGCCAATGATGCTGGCGGCGCTTTGCTACTGGGCGCTCGGCTTCACGACCGCAGGTGCGCTCGCTTTCTGGGGTGGTCTTGAGGGTGTCGGTGTTTGGATCGGCTTCGTGGTGGCGCTGGGCTCCGCTGCGGTCGTGCTGACCTGGCGTTTCCAGACACTTGCGAAACGTCGCTACATACCGATGATGCCGCCCGAGCGAGAGATCGGTTAGAGTCGTTTTATGCCCCGCCCCGCAGTCACGATTTATAGCGACTACAAGAGCCCATACGTGTACGTGGCCCTCGCCGATACGTACGCGCTGGAACATGACTTCGACGTGACACTCGACTGGTTACCCTACACGCTCGACATACCATCGTACCTCGGTTCGGTGGATGGCCGAGATCCGCATCAATGGCGGAGGGTCCGCTATGCGTACAACGATGCCCGGCGATATGCCAACAAGCAGGGACTGACGCTGAAGGGCCCGCGCAAGATCTACGACACCCGTACCGCCCAGACCGCCATATTGTTCGCGAAGAAGCACGGCGTGTTCCGCACCTTCAACGACAATGTCTTCGAGCGCTTCTGGAACCACACGATCGAGATCGAGGACATCGCCGAGATCGTCGCCGCGCTCGATACCGCCGGCGCGCCCGCAGCCGATTTCCCCGCATTCCTGCACGGCGAGGGCGGTGCCGAGCACGACCGTATCCGCACCGAGGCGGAGGAGGCTGGCGTCTTCGGCGTACCCATGTTCGTCTTCGAGGACGAGCTCTTCTGGGGAGGCGACCGTATCGACCTGCTGCGCGAGCGCCTCACTGAGCGCGGGCTCGCCCGGACCTAGAAGCGCCCAAATGGCCAATCCAAAAAAGCTGCGCGCCGACCTCGCCTTGGTCGAGCGCGGCCTCGTGGAGAGCCGGGCGCGCGCCCAGGCGCTGATCCTCGGCGGCAAGGTGTTCGCCGGCGAGCGCCGCATCGAGAAGCCCGGCGAACAGGTTGCCGCCGATGCTGAACTCGACCTGCGCACGCCCGAACATCCCTGGGCTTCACGCGGCGGCTTGAAGCTGGTTCACGGGCTCGACCATTTCGAAATCGATCCGGCGGGTGCCGTGGCGCTCGATGTCGGCGCCTCCTCAGGCGGCTTCACGGATGTGCTGCTGGCCCGCGGCGCGGCCAAAGTCTACGCGGTCGACGTAGGCCACGGCCAGCTCGCCTGGCGCTTGCGCAAGGACGAGCGCGTCGAAGTGCTGGAGAAGACCAACGCACGCGCCCTGACGGCCGAGCTGGTGCCCGACGCGGTCGCTCTCATTGTCTGTGACGCCAGTTTCATCGGTCTGGAAACCGTCCTGCCGGCCCCCCTCGCGCTGGCCACGCCGACGGCTACGCTTGTGGCGCTCATCAAGCCGCAATTCGAAGTCGGCAAGTCCCAGGTCGGCAAGAAGGGCGTCGTCCGCGACCCCGCGCTTCACCAACAGGTCTGCGACCGTATCGAGGCCTGGCTCGCGGCGCGGCCCGGTTGGACGGTGCTCGGCGTCACCGAGAGCCCGATCAAGGGACCGCAAGGCAACACTGAATTCCTCATCGCCGCCCGCCGCGACCCTGATGGCTGATCCCATCGAACTTGAGATCATCGCACTCGGCGCGCGAGGTGACGGGATTGCCACACTGGAAGGTACGCGGATCATCGTGCCGGGCGCCCTGCCCGGAGAGCGTGTGCGCGCGCGGCCGGAGCGGCCACGAGGCTCGGGACGCCCGCGAGGCCCCGGGCGCGGCAAACCGGAAGGACCGCCCCGTGCGCGGCTCGTTGACATCGTTGTTGCCTCGCCTGATCGCATCGCGCCGGCCTGCCGTCATTTTGGCGCCTGCGGCGGCTGTGCGGTTCAACATCTGGCTGCAGAGTCCGCTTTACGTTGGAAGCACGCGCTCATCGCCGACGCGCTCGACCGCCGCGGCCTGCCCCGCCAGACCGTCAGGCCGGTCGCCGCGGTGGCGCCGGGCGCGCGGCGACGCGCCGACTTCACCGTAATCCGCCGCCGCGACGATCTTCTGCTCGGCTTCAACGCGCCGGGCAGCCGCCAGGTGATAGACCTGCTGGAATGTCCGGTGCTGCGCCCGGAGATTGTGGCGCTTATCGAACCGCTCCGGCACTTCCTCCACGAATTGTTGGCCGCGCCCGCGCGCGCGGAGGCTGTCGTCAACGCCACCGCCAGCGGCCTCGACCTCGTGCTGGTGAGCGACGCCAAACTGGGCGCCGCCGGTCGCGAGCACCTCGCACAGTTTGCCGAGGCCCAGGACCTCGCGCGTATCTCGCGCCGCCATCCCAAGACGGGCACGCCCGAGATCGTCGCCGAGCGGCGCGCGCCCACCGGGACCTTCGGCGGTTTCCCGGTGGCGCTGCCGCCGGGCGCTTTCCTGCAAGCCAGCGACGAAGGCGAAGCCTCACTGGTTGCCGCCGTAATCAGCGCCGTGGGAGAGGCGGATGCGATCGCCGACCTGCACAGTGGCTGCGGCACCTTCACTTTTCCACTCGCTATGCACGGTACGTCCAACCCGAAGCTACACGCCGTCGACGGCAACGAAGCCGCGGTCGCCGCCATACGCGGCGCCGCCAATGCAACCGCCCTCACCGCCATCACCACCGAGCGCCGCGACCTGGAACGCCGCCCCCTCCGGTTCGACGAGCTCGCCCGTTTCGGCGCCGTGGTCTTTGACCCCCCGCGAGCGGGCGCCAGGGCACAATCGCAAGCGCTGGCGCAATCTCGCGTACCGGTGATCGCCGCCGTCTCCTGCAATCCGGCAAGCTTCGCCCGCGACGCGGAGATCCTGGTTACAGGCGGCTATCGCCTGGACTGGGTCCAGCCGGTCGACCAATTCCCCTGGACGCCGCATATCGAATTGGTGGCGCGGTTCCATCGCGAAGGGTGAGCTGGTTTTTGGTCAGGCGAGAACCGCTTCCATATTCCCAATCACTTGCCAATCCACATGATCGCTTGTCACCCCCGCGAAAGCGGGGGTCCATATCAGATGGCATGCGGCGCCCTGTATCCATGGATTCCCGCTTTCGCGGGAATGACGCCATGAGAATGGGAATATCAGACACGCTCATCCTGAGGTGCCGCCGCAGGCGGCCTCGAAGGATGGATGCCGCGCGCGGCCGGCCTCGTCAGAAAACCGGCTTCGGCCCCTTTGGCGGCTTGAACGCCGCGGCCTTGGCCTTGGCGCGTTTCCAGACATCCTCAAAGACCCGGGCCCGGTACCGTGCCAGTACGCGTCTTGCCCGGACGTCGCCGCCATGCGCGGCAATGAACAGCCAGGTCAGCCCGTCAACCGGGCTTTCCTTCACGCCGTCGCCTTTCAGGAATCGGTAGCCCAGCCAATATTGCGCCTCGCCATAGCCGCCCTTCGCCGCCTGCAAGCCCCAACGATGCGCGGCGGCCTGGTTCCTGGCGACCCCGCGCCCTTTGGCCAATGCCAAGGCATAGAGAAACTGGCCCGGGGCGAAGCTCTGGCGGGCGGCGCGTTCGAACCAAAGCACGGCACGGGCGCTGTCGCGTTTGACGAACTGGCCGCGCTCGAACATCAGCCCGAATTCGACCTGGGCGATGGGATGATTGCCGCGCGCTGCCGCGCGCATCAGTGCCACACCTTTTTTTTGTTTTGCGCCGGCCTTCGCGTCCGCTTTCGCTGCGGCCAGGTAGAGCCGCGCCAAGGCATGCTGGGCCGGTGCGTAGTTCTGCGCCGCAGCCTTGGCGAACCAATGCGCGGCACGCACCGGATCTTTTTTCGTGCCGTTGCCGTAGAGGTGGACGAAACCAAGGATGGTCTGCGCGCGCGCATAACCCTGCACGGCGTAGGGCTTCAAGTTGGCCACGGTGTAGTCGGCGCGGCTCCAACCTTTGCTCGCCCAGTCGAAAGCGTCGGGCACCGGTGCCTTCTTTTCCTCGGCCGCTGTGACGCCGGCAATCAACAGCAGCGCCAGCACGGCGCAGATCCGTCGCCAGTCAAGCGCTCTCAACGAGATCCGCATCGCCGTAGCCCGCCGTTCGTGTTCAATCCAGATCCGTGGCCTGGCATCTCCGCCAGACCGAGCGCGTGGGTTCGGTTCCTGAGTGGATCATCATATGACCACACGGCGCTCTGTCGACCCCGCCACGGGGCTGAAAGCCCTAAAATCCAGGCTCCGGGGCCGGGCACGCTGGGCCGCATACCTGCGTATTGCATCAAAACGGCAATAATCGAGGCCAGCCGCGCTCGCCCCGACGAAAAGGGCACGAGCGACGGTCAAGCCCGGGAGCAGGCTGATGATACGCTTGGTGGTCAACGCCTATCTGGTCGGCATGGTGCTGTTCTTCATGCTGTTCGCTGTGCAGACGCCCAATCTGCCGGTGCGCGAGGCGGCGGTCTCCGCGCTCATGTGGCCCTACGGCGTCTACAAGCACTTCGCCTGAGCCGGAGCGCTTTCTCGGGCATACCAGCAATGCTAGCGTCCGCCCCGACGACTATCGGGAGGACGATCCCATGTCCGAGATCACGTTCGACGACTTTCTGAAGGTCGATATCCGCGTCGGCACCGTGGTCGACGCCCAGGATTTCCCGGAGGCGCGCAAGCCGGCCATCAAGCTGTGGGTCGATTTCGGCGGCGAGCTCGGGGTGAAGAAGACCTCCGCCCAGATCACCAAATACTACGAGATCGACAAACTGGTCGGCCGCCAGGTCGCCGCCGTGGTCAACTTCCCGCCGCGCCAGATCGGCAAGTTCATGTCGGAGATCCTGGTGCTCGGTTTCCCCGACGGCGAGAACGAGGTGGTGATGATCGGCGTCGACCACCCCGTGCCCAACGGCGGCAAGCTTTTTTGAGACCGCCCGTCCAATTGCCGCACCTGTCCAATCACCGCTGAGCGCACGATGAAACCCGATGAAACCCGATGACATCCGTACCGACGTGCCGCTGGAAGATTTCATCGCCCGACACGCGCCGGCGCTGAGCCGGAACGAGCCGCGCCACATCGTCATTCTGGGTCTTCTTGGCATGGCAGCGGCGGACCCATCGAAAACGCTCCACACCTGGTCGTTCGACGACGACGGTGCTTGTGCGGTGCTCGGCCCCGGCAAGCTGATCCTGGGCGATCTCGACGAACCGCAATGCGCGGCGGTGGCCGAGGCGACGGCGGGGCGCGCCTATCCGGGCGTCGTTGGACCCGATCGGACCGCCGAATGGTTCGTTGCGCGCGCCACCGAGCTCGGGCTCGAATTCGAGCTCGTCATGCCGCAGCGCATCTACGAACTGCGCAAAGCGCCGCGCTTCCCCGATGCGCCCGGCGCGGTACGCCCGGTCACCGGTGATGATACCGAGCTGCTTGGCGACTGGGTCCGCGCCTTCGTGGATGAAGCCGTGCCCAATGATCCCATGCCCCCGGACGAGGCCATCGCGCGCATGGCGGCATCGGGAAATTTCTTCTTCTGGGAGGTTGAGGGATCGCCCGTCTCGATGGCCGCGATCGTGCGCGAGACCGAGGCCACGACCGGTATCTCGATGGTCTACACCCCGCCCGATCAGCGCGCCCGGGGCTATGCCGGCGCGGCGACCGCAGCGGTCGTCGAGCACGCCTTCGCGCGCGGCAAGACGGCAGCTTGTCTCTTCACCGACCTCCGCAATCCCCTGTCGAACCGCTGCTACATCAAGATCGGGTTTGAACCGGTGTGCGACGTGGCGTTTTTCAGGCGGGTGGAGCGACGAAGTGGAGAGGCCTAGCCTGTCCTCACACCGGCAACACCAACCGCGCCCGCAAGCCACCCAGCGGCGAGTCCTCCAGGGCCACTTCACCGCCGTGGCCGCGCATGATGTCGCGGGCGATGGTCAGGCCCAGGCCCACGCCGCCCTTGTCGGGGCTGCGCGCCGGATCGAGGCGGGAGAAGGCCTTGAATGCTTCGCGGCGCAGACTGCGCGGGATGCCGGGGCCGTCGTCGTCGACGGTGATTTCGATCGTGTCGCCGCTGCGCCGGGCGCCGATCGCCACCATCTGGCCGTGTAGGAGCGCATTGTTGACCAGGTTGGTCACCGCGCGCTTGAAGGCGGTCGGGCGGACAGTCACGCTGAGCGCGCCCTTGGTTTCCAGCGTCACCGATTTGACGTTGTTTGCATGGCCGCGCGCAATGTCAGCGAGCAGCGCCTTCAGGTCGATATCGACCGGCGCCTCGCCGCCCTCGCCGCGCGCGAAAGCGAGGTATTCGTCGAGCATCTCCTCCATCTCAGCGACATCCGCGCGCAGTCCAGCCGCCCCCTCGCCGTCCTTCAGCAATTCGAGCTGCAGTTTCATACGGGTAATCGGCGTACGCAGATCATGGCTGACACCGGCCAGCATCTCGGTGCGCTGTGAAATCTGGCGCTTGATGCGCGCCCGCATGCGGATGAAGGCGCTGGAGGCCTGGCGCACCTCCCGGGCGCCGGATGGCTTGAAGTCGGGCACGTCGCGGCCCTTGCCGAAACTCTCCGCGGCACTCGCGAGGCGCCGGATCGGCCGCACCTGGTTGCGCATGAAGACCGTGGCCACCACGAACAGCACCAGCGCGCTGCCCGACGACCAGGCGACGAAGACCAGCGTCGTCGGGCTCGACAGCCGTTTGTCCGTGGCCAGCACCCGCAGCACGCCGCGCGGCAGCTGCACCTTGATCTCGATCTTCTTGGGATAGGTGGCGGTATCGAGCGTGAAGCGGCGCTTGATGCTCTGGCGCATTTCCTCGATCAGCTCGCGCTCGGGGATGTTGCTGGCACGTGGCGGCTGCCCCTCGGGCAGCAGCGCGCCCGACTTGAACTGGACCTCCAGGCCCAGTTTCAGACGCGCGTTCTCCAGGATCCAGGCCCGGTTCTTGGGCTCGGGGAAGTCCCGCATGTGGTGGATGATCGTGTTGATCTCGCCGACCAGGCTGCGCGCCAGCCAGCGCGTCACCGAATCCCAGTGGCGCTCGTAGAAAATCCAGGTCGAGATGGCCTGCACCACGATCAGCGGCGTGACGATGATCAACAGCGAGCGCCCCAGCAGCGAACGCGGAAAGATGCGCTTGATCATGGCCATAGTGTTGGCGCCATCATCTCAAGTCTCACAGATCTGGTCCCGGGCGCAGGCCTTCTTAGCCGGTGCCCTGCCCGGGAGCATTTTGGCTCTGCCGGAGCCGTGGCCAGCCCACTCCCCCACCCGACCACCCACGGGATCGTATGCTCAGGGGTGGTCGGGGGGGGGAGTGGGCCGGTGCTGCCACCGCCAATGGCAAAGATCGGGCCGGCCAAAGCTCCCGCCGAGCCAAAAAGCGCCGGTCCCGCTGCAGACAAAGATACACAACCCATCAGTCCGGCCCACCCTCAATCCGGCCAGAGCGCGTAGCCCTGACCGCGCACGGTCTGCAGGTAGCGCGGCGCTTTGGGATCTGGTTCGATCTTGCGCCGCAAACGCGTGACCTGGACGTCGACCACACGCGAGGAAGACTGCAACCCCGTCGCGTCGGTCAACGCCTCGCGGGTCATGGTCACCCCCGGCCGGGCCGCCAGCGCCTTCAGGAGCCGCGCCTCGGCACTGGTCAGCGGCACCGGATCCTCGCCGTTGTAGAGCGCCTCCCGCTCCATGTCGAAGCGGTGCGGGCCCAGCAGGATTTCCGTGCTGGGCGGCTCCGGCTTTGGCGTGCGGCGGAGGATCGTGCGAATACGCAGCAGCAACTCGCGCGGCTCGAAGGGTTTGGTCAGATAGTCGTCGGCGCCGTGTTCGAGGCCGCGGATGCGGTCCTCCGGCTCGGCCATCGCGGTCAGCAGCAGGATCGGCACATCGGAGGTCCGTCGCAGGCTCGCCGTCAACGCCATGCCGTCTTCGCCCGGCATCATCACGTCGAGCACCATCAGATCGAAGGCCAGGCTACGCAGCTTGGCGCGCGCATTGCCGGCATCGGTAGCGCTGGTGACGCGGAAGCCGTTTTCGCTCAGATAGCGTTCCAGCAGGTCGCGCAAGCGCCCGTCGTCGTCGACCACGAGAATGTGGGGCGCCTCATCGTTCAATGATCCGCTCACGGTGCGCTCCTCCCCGCCTCGGAGAGCAGCTTGCGCCGCTCCTCGGCGGTCAAGGCCAGCAGCACCTGGCGGAAGCCTTCCACGGCCTGCGCGCCGGCCTCGCGGTAGGCCCGTGCGAAGCGCCGTCTCTGGGCATCGGTCAGCGCCCGTTCGAGGGTCTCGCCCGCTTCGCTCAACGTCAGCTGGCGGCGGCGGCGGTCCGCGGGCGCCTCGCGGATATCGACGAAACCCGCCTCGCCAAGCTCCTTCAGAACCCGCGAAAGGCTCTGTTTGGTGATGCCCAGCATCGCCAGCAATTCGGAGACGCCGAGCCCCGGATGCCGGCCGATGAAATAGACCGCACGATGGTGCGCGCGGCCAAGGCCATGCTCTGACAGCGTCCGATCGGCCGACGCCATGACGTCCCTGTAGGCGAACAGCATTAGCTCCATGCCCTGGCGTAGCTCCTCGTCGCGCAGGAAGAGCGGATTTACCCGGTGGGAGATCTCGGCCATGTTGACACCAAGTAATACCGAATGTTACTCACACAGGTTGATTTGCGAAATTTTGTTAACCATCCCGTTCCAGGCAATACGAGTGAGGCGCGCCCCGACATGAGCCTTATACCCTTTGACGACCGTGATGGCGAAATCTGGCTTGACGGTAGCCTCGTGCCTTGGCGCGAGGCGAAAGTCCATGTGCTCAGCCACGGTCTGCATTACGCTTCCAGCGTGTTCGAGGGCTTGCGCGTCTATGGCGGCGAGATCTTTCACTTGCGCGACCATTCCGATCGCCTGATCCACTCGGCCGATATTCTCGGCTTCCAGGTCCCCTACGCAGCCGGCCAGATCGACCAGGCTTGCCGCGACGCGGTCGCCGCGATGGGCATCAGCGACGGCTATGTCCGTCCGGTATCCTGGCGCGGTACCGAGATGATGGGGGTTTCGGCCCAGAAGAACGCGATCCATTTGGCGATCGCGGCCTGGGAGTGGCCCGCCTATTTCTCGCCCGAGGCACGGCTCCAGGGCATCCGCCTGCAGCTGTCAAAATGGCGGCGGCCCTCGCCGGAGACCGCGCCCGTGCACTCCAAGGCAGCCGGGCTCTACATGATCTGCACCCTCTCCAAACACACCGCTGAGCAGGCCGGTTACAACGACGCCCTGATGCTCGACTGGCGCGGCCGGATCGCCGAGGCCACGGGCGCCAACATCTTTTTCGTCATCGACGGCACGATCCACACGCCAACTCCCGACTGCTTCCTCGACGGCATCACCCGACGCACGGTGATCACTTTGGCGCGCGAGCGCGGCTACGAGGTCGTGGAGCGGGCGATGATGCCGGAGGAGCTGGAAAAGGCGAGCGAGGTCTTCATCACCGGGACCGCCGCGGAAGTGACACCGGTCGCCGAGATCGACGGGCGCAGCTTCGCCGTCGGCAAGATATCCAAGGATTTGGTCGAAGCTTATGACAACCTCGTCAACCGGCGCGACAAGCGTGCAGCTGCCGCTAGGGCCAGTGCGGCGTAACGGAACAGTTACGACGAACGGGAGCCTGTGAAGAAAAGAACCCGCCCGCGCCGACCCGGCGCGGCACGTTTCGGAAGGTAACCGGATCGGGGAAAGGGGCCGTAGCGCGAAAAGCGAAACTGGCCCAGGTTTAGGGAGGCGGCCAAGGCCCGGCGAAAGACCGGAGCGGTGGTCGGACAAGAAACGTCAGGCAGACAATGGCGGCGGGGCTGGGCTCCGCCGCCTTTTTCTGGGGGTCTAAGGCCCGATTTCGGGCCAAATCGGTGGCTCTGGCTTAACCCGGCGTTAATCGCGGCTTGGTATTCCGGTGGGTCTGATGGCCGTCTCTCCGGTACCATACGGTCAACACAACGAACGATATTCGGAGACTGACCAATGAAGCTCCATCTCGTTGGCGTGCTTGGCCTCGCATTGAGCGCGGCCGCCTGCACGAGTGTCACCAAGATCGAGACCGCCGGTGCGGGCGAGATCTATCACGTTCAGTGCAACGGCGGCTTGAATGACATCTCACTCTGCAAGGTGGCGGCTGGCACCGTCTGCCCGAAGGGTTACGTCGAGGTCGGCAGAGGCAGCGATCTGGGCCCGGTCTATGTCACGCCGACTTTTTACATCGACTACGAAGCCCAGCGCAGCCTGGACGTACGCTGCAAGTAAGGCTTATGCCGTTCAAGCGACGCAGACCGGCAACCTGATCAGGCGATAGGTAATTGTCGATCTTGATCGGTTGGGGCAGGCCACCCGCCAAGCCTTAGCGAGCGATACGAATAGGGACACAATCCCATCACCACGGATCGACGGTCCGTTTGCGCCCGGTGCGTGGCTGCGGCGGCGGCAGCACCTTCATCGTGCGGGCCACCATGCTCCGCGTCTCAGCCGGGTCTATCACGTCGTCGAACTCGAAACGCCCGGCAACCTCCAGCCCCGTGTTCATCTTCCGCAGCCAGGCCGTCTTCTCCTCATGTAAGGCTTTCTTCGCTGCCGCATCGGGCGCCGCGTCGAGTTCGCTTTTGAAAATGATTGCCGCCGCGCCCTCCAGCCCCATACCGCCGAATTCCGCGGTGGGCCAGGCCACCAGCAACGATGGGTTCAAGGCCCGCGAACCCATCACGTAATAGCCGAGCCCATAAGCCTTGCGCATCACCACGGTCATGAACGGCGTATCGGCGTTCGCTATGGCGGTCAATATTCGCGCTGAATGCCGCACCAGTCCGGTCTTCTCCACATCGGGCCCCGCCATCAGCCCGGGCGTATCGACCAACAGCAGCATCGGGATATCGTGCGCGTCGCACAGCTGAATGAAACGCGCCATCTTGTCGGAAGCCGGCGTGTCGATCGAGCCCGCCAGATAGGTTGGTTGGTTGGCGATCAGTCCGACCGGCATGCCCTCGATCCGCGCCAGTCCCACCACCGCCGCGAGCCCGAAGCCGGGCCGCAGCTCCTCGAAGCTGCCGCGGTCCACGAGGCCCTCGATTACCCGGCGCACGTTGTAGCCTACCGATGGATCGGTCGGCACGATCTCGCGCAAGGCCCGCCCGTCGGGCGCCCGGCCGGCCCGGCGTGGCCCCATGAAATATGCAAGACAGTTCTGCGCGTGGGCGACCGCCTCGCCGTCGTTCTCGCACAGGATATCGATGACCCCGGCGCGCACATGGACCTCGACTGGCCCGATCTCCTGGGCTGTGTAAGCGCGGCCCAGCGCCGCCTCGACCAGCGCCGGCCCGGCCATGCCCATAACTGCATCCTTGGTCGCGATCAGAATGTCGCAGAGCCCGGCCATGTTGGCGTTGCCGGCAAAGCAGTTGCCGCTGACGATGCCGATGGTCGGCACCAGCCCCGAGAGCCGCGCGAAGGCCGCGAATGTGGTCGGCGAGGCGTTGTGCCCGATATCGTGCGGCCGGGCGCCGCCGCCCTCCAGCCAGCAGACCAGCGGCCAGCGGTGCTGCGCCGCCGCTTCCAGCATACGGTCGGTCTTCTGGTGGTTGATATAGCTTTGGGTGCCGGCATGGACAGTGTAGTCGTAGGCCAGCACCGCGACGGGCCGGCCGTCGACTTGTCCGGTCCCCATGACCAGACCGTCGGCGGCGCCCTCCATATCCTCGCGCACCGGTTTGGCGAGCCGGCCATATTCGACGAAACTGTCGCGATCGAGGAAATCGGCGATATTCTCGCGTACCGTCCGCCGGCCGCGGGCCCGGCGTTTGGCCACCGCCTCGGGCCGCGCCTCATCGAGCGCCGCCTCGCGCAAGGCTCGAACGTCCGCCACGTCCTCACGCAGGCCGTCATCTGGTTGTGGCTGGTCCTTGGGGCCGCCGCCGCCGCTCATTTCAAGTTTACTCGTCGATATCCGGGAGCCCGCACGGTGATACGTTCGCCCTGCAAAGGCAATGGGCCAGCCGCGCGGACCGCTGGAGCATCAGTCATCGGAGTAGATGCGCGCGCCAAATATTCCCAATATGGTAATATCATATTGCTTCCCATTTCGGGAAACACTATATTCTCAAAATGAGAATTATAGCCAAGGCGGCGCTGCGCGACTTCTGGGACTTACATCCAGAGGCCGAGCAACCGCTCAAGTCTTGGCACGCACTGACCAAGGCCGCCAATTGGGAGACCCCGGCTCAGGTGAAAGGACTGTTCGGCACGGCCGACATCCTGCCGGGCAGTCGCGTGGTGTTCAATATCGGCGGCAACAAATTCCGGTTGATCGTGAAGATCAGTTACAGGTGGAAAATCGTCTACATCCGGTTTATCGGAACCCATGCGGCATATGACGATGTTGATGCGACCACGATTTGAGGCGCATTCAAAGCGACAAGGAAACACGCCATGGAAATCCGCCCGATTCGTTCGATCAAGGACTACGAGACCGCCCTTGAGATAGTGTCCGCCCTAATGGAGGTTGACCCCGATCCGGGAACTTCCAAAGGAGACACGCTCGATATCCTAGTTACGCTGATCGAAGCCTATGAGGACACGCATTACCCGATCGAGCCTCCGGACCCGATCGCCGCAATCGAATTTCGAATGGAGGCCGAAGGCCTGAGGGCCAAGGACCTTGGCGCGGTCATCGGCTCCGCGCCACGTGCCACAGAGATATTGAAACGCCGTCGCAAGCTGACTGTAGATATGATCTGGAAAATTACCAAAGCCTGGGGCATTCCCGCGCACTGTCTAATCCAGCCATACGAGCTTCGCCGATAATGCGGCAAACTCCGTTAGCCAAAAAAGATCGCAGACAATTTTGCCCTACGGTTTGCTCCCTGCTTGCTCCCGCCAGTGCATTCGGCCATCCTTCGCGCCATGCTCGCTCCCATTGAAACCGCCCGCATCGACCTCGCCGCGGCGCTGCGCTGGGCCGACCGGCTCGGGCTGTCGGAAGGCATCTGCAACCATTTCAGCGTCGTTGTCGCCAACCCCGATGGCCGCGTGCCGGACCGCTTCCTGATCAATCCGCCATCGACCCACTGGCGTGAGGTCACGGCGAGTTCGCTGCTTCTGGTCGGCTTTGACGGCCAGCTCATCGAGGGCGAAACGGAGCCCGAGGAAACGGCGCTCTATATCCACTACCCGCTGCATGCCGGCGCGCCTCAGGCGGTCTGCGTCCTGCATACCCACATGCCCTATGCGACGGCGCTGACCACCATCGAGGATGGGCGCCTTGAGCCGACCAACCAGACCTCGCTCATGTTCCACGACCGTATCGCCTATGACGACGACTATGGCGGTCTCGCGCTCGACGCCGAGGAAGGCGCCCGCATGTGCGCGGCACTCGGCAACAAGCAAGTATTGTTCCTTGCCAATCACGGCGTCATCGCCACCGGCGGTTCGGTCGCCGAAGCCTTCGACTGTCTCTACTACCTGGAGCGCGCGGCGATGATCCAGGTGCTCGCCATGTCGACCGGCCGGCCGCTCAAGCGTATCCCGGAGCCGATGATCGAGAAGACCGTCGCGCAGCTTGCCCAAGGCGGCACCCAGACAGTGGCGCATCTGGAGGCAATCAAGCGCATCCTCGACCGCGAAGCCTCGGACTACCGGAGTTAGACCGCTAGCGGTTCGACGGAAAGGTCCCGTCCTCGCGTTTGCCTCCACCGGAGCCACGCATCGAGGAGAGTTTGAAATGGCCGAACCGAAGGGTGCGTCGCAATACGGCGGCATGGCCAAGGCGCTGCACTGGGGTCTGGCTGTTCTGATCATTTTCATGCTGATCGGCGGGCATCAGCTGGAAGACCTGGCGCCCGCCTTCAAGTCGGAAACCGCCAAGCTGCATACCGGCGTCGGCCTGGTCATTCTGGGCCTTGCGATCGCGCGCGTTCTGTGGCGCTGGCGCCACCCGGTGGCGCCGGTCGAGGGATTGCGGCGCTGGGAGATCGTCGGCTCCAAGACCGTCCACGTCGCGCTCTATGGACTCATGCTGATGCAACCGCTGGTCGGCATCGCCATGGCGGCTTTCGCGACCTACCCGGTCGAGGCCTTCGGCGTGATTGAAATAAGCGCGCTCGCCCGCGGCGACAACGAGCTTTACGAGGGCTTGCGCAAGCTGCACGCGCTCGGCTTCCTGCTGCTGTCGCTGCTCATTCTAGTCCACCTCCTAGCCTCACTGCGGCATCATTTCCTGAAGCGCAATATCGTCCTGAAGCGTATGCTGCCTTTCACGCGGAGTTGACGCGCCGGCGGCGAGGAATGGTAGGCCATGAGAGCAGACGAACGCGCGGCACGCTGGCGTGAGGCGCCGGCCCTATTGATCCTGCGGCTTGGCCTGGCGTGGTTCCTGCTGGTCTGGGCGGTCAACAAGTTCTATGCGCCCGAGCAGTACATGCGGCTGTGGAATTTCATCCACGGCTGGAAGATTGACGAGACCATCGTCTATTACCTGGCCAGCACGCAGGTCGTGATCTGCGTGGCAATCATATTCGGCGTAGCTCGCCCAATCAGCTACGGGCTCGGGCTGGCCATGCATGTGGTTTCGACCTATGCCGTGCTGCCCCGCCTGCTCGCCCCCTTCGTGATCAAGGACGGCTTTCCGGTAAACCGCAACCTCTCGATCACCTTGGCCGTGCTCGCCGCCTTCATCGCGCTTTGGCTACTGCGCCACCGCGATCACTGGGCCTTGGACGCCTGGTGGAAAACCCGCCGCCGCCGGCGTTAAAGGCGATATACAGAATCACCAACAAACCAGAGGTCGTGCTTTTGGCTTTGCCGCTGCCGGGCCGGCGCGGCGCAAGTCAATTCGGCGGACGACGGCTCCCTGCCCTATGCAAGCCGCCAATCCAAATCGTCGGGAGGGAACGGAGCCGCGCCCTGGCAAGCGCGACTGCGCGCCGCCGCCTTATGCGGCGTCAGCCAAGCGAGCGGACGCGAGCGCCGGCGCGTGAGGGAACAATTATCAAGTCCCTCTTCCACCACAAGGTCCAGCGAAGCGGGCGCTGTTGTTTTCTTCGTCACTTTCCACAAAGCGGTTTTGCGGGTCGAGTGTGACTTCGAAATCCCATACCGCACCGCTGGAATCGACCGGTAGGATAATATGCAGCCGCTGCACCCGCACCGCTGCGGTCAATCGGTTGGTAAAGGGCACGGTGCGGGCAAACCACCGGCCGCCGGGCCGCTTGCGCCAGCGGTAGCGGACGTCGAAAGTCTCCCCCACCGGCGGCGCGCCTGATACGCCGACATCGAGCGCCAGGATCGCGCGAGGCGGTTTACAGCCCTCCGGCAAGCGCCAGCCGAAGCGCTCGACCTTAAGGTCCGTCGTGGCGGCAGGGGCTACGGCGGCCGACAAAGCGGTGGCCAACGTCATTGCGACGAAGGTCGTCAGGCGTCGCGGCATTTTTGTTCCCTATCACTCAAGTCATCCATCCTTCGAGGCTCGCGCCAGCGGACCTCAAAGGGCGAGCCGAGCTGCTTCGTCGCTGCGCCCTCTCGCCTTCGTCCTCCCAGCACCCTAGATTACAAGCACGCTATCCCAGGGGTATACGGCAGGAGAAATAAAATGGGCGTGATGATCGAGGGCGTCTGGCACGTCGAGGAGCCGAAGCAGGACGACAAGGACGGCCGTTGGCAACGTGCGCGCTCGCCGCTCCGGAGCTGGATCACCCCCGACGGCAGCCCGGGCCCCTCCGGCGATGGCGGCTACAAGGCCGAGGCCGGCCGCTACCACCTTTACATCTCCAAATCCTGCCCCTGGGCGCACCGGGCGTGGATTATGCGCATCCTCAAGGGACTTGAGGACGCGGTGGCGATGTCGATAACCCTGCCGCGGCGCAACGACGATGGTTGGATCTTCGATCCCGACGATGACGAGTACCGCGACCGATTGCTCGGCCATACCATCCTGAACAAGATCTACAGCGCCAGCCATTCGGACTATACCGGCCGCGTCACCGTTCCCGTGCTCTGGGATGACCAGACCAAGACGATCGTCTCCAACGAATCCTCTGAGATCATCCGCATGTTCAACTCGGCCTTCATCGGCGTTGCCGGGAATGCCGACGACTACTACCCCGAAGACCTGCGCGGCGAAATCGACGCGATCAACGAACGCACCTTCGCGAACTTGAACAACGGCGTATACCGCGCCGGCTTCGCCGGCACGCAATCCGCCTACGAAGAGGCATTCGACGACGTCTTCGAGACACTCGACTGGATGGAGGGATTGTTGGACGAGCGCCGCTATCTGGCTGGCGACCGCATAACCGAGGCCGATATCCGGGCCCTGCCCACGCTGCTGCGCTTCGACGTCGCTTACGTCAGCGCTTTCCGCTGCAACCTCAGGCGCATCGTGGACTACCCTAACCTATGGGCCTATACGCGCGAGCTTTACCAACTGCCCGGCATCGCCGCGACCGTCTACCCGGAGATCTACAAGGCCGGCTATCACCGCATCGGCCCGGCCAGCCGCGGCCAGGAGATCATTCCCAAGGGACCGGCCGTCGATTTCTCGGCCGCGCCCGGGCGCACCTCGTCGCGGGCCGCGGCGGAGTAAGCGGCGACCCAAGGCGCTTGCGAGTTTTAGAATGACGGTCTGACGGGCAGGACGCCCGCAGATGCTGTTGCGAGATTATCCCTCGCGACAATGATCAGTCTATTTCTTGTCTTTTTTCTTTTTGCCCTTCTTTTTTTCTTTCTTGTCTTTCTTATCTTTCTTTATCTTTTTGTCCTTTTTTTCTTTCTTATTCTTATCCTTCTTTTTGTCGTCTTTGGCTTTATCTTTCTTATCTTTATTGTTTGCCAACGTATCCTCCTCGACTTTTTGTTCTTCAGGCTCACGCGCCACCGGCGATTTGCTGGCGACCTCAGGCGCGCCGTCTTCGTCGAACGCTTGACCGGTCGCCTCGATGCCCTGGGCCGCGAGAAGACGCGCGAGCGCCGCCAGGAAACGACGTTGCTCGGCCGTCCCCAGCCCGTCCAGCATGAGGGCTTCCTGTTCAGCAGCGGCATGCGCCAGGGTCGGCACCAACGCCTTGCCGGCCGCGCTCAAGGTCAGGACAACAGAGCGGCGATCAGTACGGTCGATACGGCGGCTGACCAGCCCTTTGCTCTCAAGCCGGTCGATCAATCGAGTGACCGCGCCGCCGTCGACATGGAGGAAGGCGGCAAGACCCCGCACCGTCGCCGATTCGCCCTTGTACAGGGCAATCAGCACCCCCCATTGAGCAACGGTGACACCGTGGCCGGCCAGTCGATGTTCGAAATTGGCATGCAGTTCGGCTTGTAAGCGTCCTAGCCAGTAGCCGACCTGATCGTGCAGGCCGTTGACGGTATCCGGGGCGATGTTCGGAGGAATTTGCGAGTCTGTCATGTCCGGGGCAGCATTGCATCCGGATCGATGTTCAGTCAACGACGATGCCGCTCCATTCGGCGCAAATTTCGTTTGCAGAGCGGTCGGTACGATCAAATTTCGTTTGGAGGCAGGCAACCGACAGAGCGGCCGACGGCGGTGTCAGGCGGCGTCAGTCGTCCTCGCCACGCTCCAGCTTTTTGGCATCGATTTCCGCCTGTTCGCGATCGCGGGCTTGGCGCTCGGAGGCGCGGCGCCATTTGGGCTGCCCACTTTTGACGCGGTTCTGCCCGGATTCTGACTTGCGGTTTTCTTGCGCCTTCTTCTTGCGGTACTGATTGAGATTGACGATGTCTGCCATTGGCTCGTCTACTCCGCGGCCTTGGGGGGCGCGGGTTTCCAGCGATCGGCCGCTTGGCCATCGCTATCGCGCGCCTTGACCCAGTGTGCGCCGGTCTCCGCGTCCTCGCGCTTCCAAAACGGCGCCTTGGTCTTCAACCAGTCGACCAGGAACATGTTGGCCTCAAAGGCCGCCTGGCGGTGGGCCGACGCGGTGGCCACGAATACGATGCGGTCACCGGGTTTAAGGTCGCCGTAACGATGTATGATCAGCGATGCGTCCAGCGGCCAGCGCGCCAGCGCCTCCGCCTCAATGCGCGCCAGCATTTTCTCTGTCATGCCCGGATAGTGTTCCAGCGTCATTCCGGCGATGCGCTCGTTCGTCCCCTCGCCAAGATCGGCCATCTCGCGCACCAGCCCGGTAAAGGTGACCACCCCGCCGATGCTGTGGTCGCCGGCGACAAGCGCGCTGGTCTCCTGGGCCGGATCGAAATCCTCGCGCTGGACGCGGATCATTGTCGGACGCTGTCCTCTGCCTCACAGCGCCTGAGCGTTAGACGCGCCGCCCGGGCCGGGCGTGGCTGCCTGAGACCATTTGATTTTCGCCGGATCGCGGACGCGGTCAACCCCGCTTGCGATCAACCACCGGTAACCGGAGGGAAAAGCGCGATCTCGTCGCCCGATTTCACCCCGTCGCCGGGTTCGGCGAACTCATGGTTGACCGCAAAGCTGACCGCGGTGAGATCGGCCAACGCCTTGGCATGTCCGGGGCTGCGGGTTTTCAGCCATTCGATCAGCCCGCCGAGATCATCAATCTCGGCCGGCGGATTGATCGTTTCTTCGCCGACCCCGGTCATGGTTCGCAGCCAGGCGAAATAGAGCACCTTCATCTCGGACATGGCAGCAATATGGGGTCGATGGGCCGTTGAGGGCAAGGGGCGCACCGTGGAATTGGTGCGCGTTGGGTTTCAACTTCATCCATCCTTCGAGGCTCGCTCCGCTTGCACCTCAGGATGAGCGTTCTTGGCTGGGAAGATCGGATGCTCATCCTGAGGCGCTCCGCCTATGGCGGAGCCTCGAAGGATGGATCATTCGCTCTCCCGTCCCCGTCAACTCACCTCGCTGAACGGCAGGAAATCGACCATCGTCCCCTCGGCCAGCCCGGTCATCTCCTCGGGCAATTCCACCAGCCCGTCGGCCTCGACCATCGAGGTCAGGATGCCGGCGCCGTCGCGCGGGAATTTGCGCGCCACCGGCACCCCGTCCGCATCCGTTTCAAGACGCGCCCGCACCCATTCGCGGCGCTCGGCCTTCTTCTTGTGGTCGAAACCCGCACGGACCCTGTAGAGCTGCGGGCCGATCTCGCCGGCGCCGGCGAGCTTCAGGATCATCGGCCGCGCGAAACGCAGGAAGGTCACCATCACGGCGACTGGGTTGCCCGGCAATCCGACGAAAGGCACGCGGCCGATCTGGCCGAGCGCGATCGGCCGGCCGGGCTTGATGGCGAGGCGCCAGAAATGCACCGCCCCCAGCGCTTCAACCGCCGCCTTCACGTGATCTTCCTCACCGACCGACATGCCGCCGGACGTCACGACCAACGCGTGATCGCACGCCGCGGCTTTCAGCGCCGCCTCGATCGCGGCCTGGTCGTCGGGCAGAATGCCGAGGTCGGAAACCTCGCACCCAAGCTGGGCCAAGAGGGCGGCAATGGTGACGCGGTTTGAATCGTAGATCAGCCCCGGCCCGAGCCCGCCGCCAGCGTCGCCTGCACCGTCTTCGGGGTCATTCGGATCAGGATCGCGCACTTCGTCGCCGGTGGAAAATACCGCGGCTTTGAGCGGCGCATAAACCGAGAGCCGCCCGCGGCCCACCGAAGCGGCGAGCCCGAGCTCTTGCGGCCGCAATCGCTGCCCCGCCTTCAAGATTGTTGTTCCGGCGGCAATATCTTCGCCAGCCTCGCGCCGGTTGCCGCCGCGTTTGATCCCGGGGGCAATCTCCACCAACCGGGTTCCGCCGGGCCCGTCACGCTCCTGGCAATCTTCCTGCATCATCACCGTATCGGGGCCGCCCGCCTGTTCCCCTTCACCGTCATCGCCGCTATTGCCGAGGGGCACCGCCGCGCCGGTAAAGATGCGTACGGCGGTGCCGCGGGCTTGCGCGCCTTCAAGGGGGTGTCCCGCCGCGGCGCGCCCGGCAACCGGCAACACTGTCGGCTCCTTGGGGTCGAGGTCGTCGAAATAGACCGCATAACCATCGACCGCCGAATTGGCATTCGGCGGGACGTCGCGATGCGCCACCACATCCTCTGCGAGGAAGCGCCCCAACGCGTTGGCCAGCGCCACCTCCTCGCGCTCTGCCACGACATCGATGCGGGCCTCAAGGTCGGCCAGCGCCGCGGCAGTGGTCATCAGCGCATCGCCGGAGGCAAAACAATCGTTCGAGAGCTGCGCCATGGTTTCAAGCTGCTCCGCGCGCGGGTTTGACGCCGGTGCGCGCCAGGATGAAGTCGGCAATCCCGGTTACGTCGTTAAGGCCCAACACCGGCACGTTGGCCTTCGGCACCGGCGCGTCAGAGGCGACGGCAACGATGTTCGGCTCGCTGAGGCAAATGAGCGGCTTGCCGACGCTTGCCCGGTAAACCTCGAGCTTGTCGTGGGGATACGTCTTGAAGCCCTCGATCAGCAGCAGGTCGACCGGTTCCATGTGCGACGCCAGCTCCTCAATCGAGGGCTCTTCGCCGTCGCGGAGCTCGTGCATCAGCGCCCAGCGGCTGGCGGACGTCACCATCACCTCGCTGGCGCCGGCGGCCCGGTGCTCGTAGGAATCCTTGCCCGGCTTGTCGATGTCGAAGCTGTGATGGGCGTGTTTCACGGTCGAGACGCGCACGCCGCGCGCCACCAACTCGGGAATGAGCTTGGTGACCAGCGTCGTCTTGCCGCTGCCGCTCCAGCCGGCGAAACCGAAGATCTTCATGGCCCCAAATCTAGGCTCATCCGCCGGCCACGGGAAGGGCCGGCGAGACGCCCACGTTCAGCCGGGACGCCCGTCCATCGGCGTCCTTACGCCGCCCATTTGGCGCGCCGCGTCAGTCCTCGAACAGCAGGTTCAGATAGTTGCGCAGCTGCTGCAATTGGCCCATCAGATGCCTCTGATCGCCAAACACGCGCGACAGGATGAAGCCACCTTCGACAAGCGCGGCCGCCAATTCCGCAAGTTCGCGTGCTGTAACAGTGGCGATCTTGGGACAGCGCGTAGCCAAGAGCTTGTCGAATTTCTCTTCGAACAGCGCGATCCACTCGTTGAGCCCCTCGGAGATGAAGGCACGGGTTTTCGGGTCCAGCTGTTGGCGCTCGTAGACATAGGACGCGAACATGCATCCGGGCAGCTGCTCGTCCTGATCGTCCGCCCATTCCTCAAAGAGTTTCAGGAACAGAAGCACTTCCTGGAGGGGATTGTCGGCGAGCGCAGCCGCCCGCTCTGCAAATCCCTCAAAAAGTTCTTGGTCGATATTCGCCCAACGCTCAACGACGGCGCGAACGAGTGCGGCCTTGTCGTCGAAATGGTGGAAGAAGGCGCCTTTGGTCAGGTTCGCGCCGCCCACGATGTCTCTAAGCGAGGTGCCGCTAAAGCCCTTTTCGAAAATCAGCCCCTCGGCGGTCTCCAGAATTTTCTCGCGCGTCGCTTCGGCCTTTTCAAGCATGGATCAATCATCCCAAGTACCAACCGGATGGTACTTTTCTTGTTGGATTTGGCTGCTGAAGAGCATTTAATCTGCCACTGCACCTTTTTCAACTACGCACAATATCACATAAAACAAGAAGAATCACAAATTCATTGACATCATACCGTTCGGTCTTTATGTAGAAACCAACCGGTCGGTATGATCAGATTGGCATCCGGCAGAAACGACCAACTTTTTTGACCGAAAGAGGCGACCAAGTCATGCGCACCGTTGCAAACCGCACCGTCTCCAGACGCCTCGCCGGCGACACAGACGCCACCCAGCCGATGCGCTGGAACAATGATGACCGCGATTTGTCGAAATCCAAGCCAAGGGAGCTGACCGATGAGACAGCTTAGCCAGACCGAAATCAGGCGCGCCGCCGTATCGATCTCCGTCGGATTTGACGGCAGCCGGCCCGCACCGTCCATCGGCACCACCCTGCAGGCGCTCGGCGAGTGGTTCGGCTCGAAGTGGCGAGCCTATCGCCAGGCCCATGACGACCGCCGGGCGGAGGCTTCGCTGCGCGCGCTCAGCGACCGTCATCTTAAGGACATTGGCCTCAACCGATCGGAAATAGGCTCGATCGTGCACGTATCGGAACATGACAGTTCCCGCCGCCGCCGGATCGTCCGCCGACGCCCCGCCATGTTCTGAACGCCTCTCCGACCCCGCCATCGTCTCGCCGGTCCGAGCCATACCGCACGGATCGGCGTTCCTTTGACCGAAGGGGACGTCGCCGTCGGTCGCGCAGTATCCATTGACGTGGCTACGGCCTGATCCCGCAGGACCGCGCGAAATTATCCGCTACTTACCTGAATTCGCCTTCGCCTTCAGGCAGCTCACTTCTCGACCCTTATGGCGGAAATGCGGTGTCTGATGGCTCATCAAGCAGGCGCGGCTGAAATCGATGTAGTGCCATCGCGCCCCGTCGGACGCGATACAAGCCCAGTGGTCGGCGGCGCCCCGGAAGAAGAGCCGCGATCCAATGTGCTTCACCTGGCAGTAGGCGGCAAGGTTCGGGATCAGCCGCTTGGCGGCTGCGGCGGCGCTCGATGGTCCGGCTGCCGGCAGGCCGAATGCCAGAGCGGCGAGCACGAGTGCGGCGGCACCGGCAAGGTGTCGGTAGGGCATGGTGGGGTCTCCTGCTGATCGAAGGCCGCCACATTGCCATTTTCACGTGGCCGGATTGGGGCGTAGGCGTGACCGAATTTCGGCCGGCGGCAGCGCAATTTCGGAACGAATGGCGCCAGCGTGCCTTCCGGGCCGGCCGGCACCATATAGTCTGTGGGTGGGAAACGCCGCCGCGGGGAGCACGGGCGCCATGATCACCAGCACTGTTGTCCGGAAGCTCACCAGCGTGGCCATCGGCATTGGCGTCTTCGTGATAATAGGCGCGATTGTCGGGCGTGCTATCGGAGCGCCTCTGGCAAACGCCATATTCATCGCCGCTTATGTCGGCCTTTGCATCGGCGTCTTCGAGGTCTTCTTCGTACAGAGCAAGGCCGGCAACCGCTTCCGCACGCTGCGTCCGCTTATCCATCTTGGCATTTACGGCCTTGTGATCCTCGCCGTATATGTGCTCGGCATCATACTGTTGACCTGGCTCGTCGCACAGCCGGAGCAGGCTGCGGCAATCCGGGCGCGCATGCCGCGGTCACTGCCGGCGGTCTACGCGATCACTGTGATCACGGTCCTGGTCTTGCGCGTGGTCAGCTTCATCGGCGCGCGCAATCTCGTCTACCTGCTGATCGGCCGTTACCAGCGCCCGGTCTTCGAGAAGCGCGTCTTTCTGTTTCTCGACTTGAAGGCCTCCACCGCGATCACCGAGGCGCTCGGAGCCAAGCGTGCGCGCGAGTTCATCAGCCGTTTCCTCTTCGACATCTCAAAGCCGATCACCGACCATCGCGGCGACATCTACAAATACATGGGCGACGGTATCATTGCGATCTGGGGGTGGGACGAAGCCCTTTCCGGCGGCAATGTTGTCGCGGCGCTTGTCGAGGCAGACGCCGCGCTGAAAGACCGCGCACCCAAATATGTCGCCAAGTTTGGCCGCGCGCCGGAGTTCCGCGCCGGCATCCATGGCGGCGAGGTCGTTGTCAGCGAGCAAGGCGATCTGCGCCGCGCCATCGAATACAACGGCGACAACATCAATATCGCGGCACGCATGGAGGCCAAGGCCAAGGAGCACGACCTGCCGGTCGTCGTCTCCGAGAGCATCGCTCGCGAACTGGAAAGCCGAGGCGTGACGCTGAAGCGGATCGGCGAGGAGAGCGTGAAGGGCATCTCCAAGCCGATCGGGCTCTACACGCTGAGTTGACCCGGCAAAAACTCGGCTTTCGCCAACGCCCAGTCAGTCCGTATTGCCCCGCCGCCGCATCTCCGGATGCATGCTTTTGCCCAGGATATGATCGCTGGCGCCGATCACATGGGAACTCAGCCCGACGATCAGAGGATCAGACCCGTGAACGACATGGTTGTCCTTATTCGGATAGGGCAGCGTCGACAAGAAGTGCTGCATACAGTTGAGCCGCGCCCGCTTCTTGTCATCGGATTTGACCACGACCCAGGGCGCGTCGGCGGTGTTGGTGTAAAAGAACATCGCCTCCTTGGCCTCGGTGTAGTCGTTCCACTTGTCGAGCGAGGCGCGGTCGATCGGCGACAATTTCCACTGCTTGAGCGGATCCACTTCGCGCGACTTGAAGCGGCGGCGCTGTTCCTCGCGGGTCACCGAGAACCAGTACTTGAAGAGGCGAATGCCGCTGCGCACCAACATGCGTTCTAGGTCCGGGCATTGGCGCATGAACTCCAGGTAGCTGTTGGGGTCGCAGAACCCCATGACGCGCTCCACGCCGGCGCGGTTGTACCAGGAGCGGTCGAACAGCACGATCTCGCCGGCGGCCGGCAGATGCTCGACATAGCGCTGGAAGAACCACTGGCTTGACTGGCGATCGGTCGGTTTTGGCAGGGCGACGACGCGCGCGCAGCGCGGGTTCATATGCTCCGTGAAACGTTTGATAGTGCCGCCCTTGCCGGCCGCGTCGCGGCCCTCGAACAGCACCACGATCTTCTCGCCGGTCTCCTGAACCCAGTTCTGAACCTTCAGCAGTTCAACCTGCAGGGCAACCTTGTTCTTTTCGTAAGCCCCACGACGCATCTTCCGCTTGTAGGGGTAGTCGCCGGTCTCAAACGCCCGCCGGATCGCCTCCGGGTCGTGGCGCTGTTCGGCCAGCTTGTGCTGCGGGCTGTCTTCGATGTCTTTGCGCTTCTTGGCGGACTTCGCCGACCGGCGCGTCTTCGGTTTTACCGCTTCGGCCTCACATGGAGCGCAGTCATTGGCCTCCGCCATCGCCTTCTTGACGGCATCGGAGGCGTCTCCGCCGGGACTTTCGGGGGATTTCTCTTGGGGAGGGTCGCGATCAGCCATATCGAGGGGTCCTTTCTGCCGCAATTCTTCCATCGTACCTGACAACCGCAGCAGGCCGGGCGCATTGATCGGGGTCAAACCGCCGAACGATGCAGCGGTTCGCGCCGGCGCTGAAAACACAGAACGGTAGGCACGACAGCATCGAATTCTTGTGATTTCGCTAAAATCCCGGCTTCTGCGACCGAACGCCCTTCGCGCTCATGCAAGCGCCCGATCCCTGCCATGCGGCGCTGCGCGTTGATTAACCGGCCCGCATGTCGTCTATGGGGCTTCGAGTTTCGAGATCACCGATTCAGACGGGGGCGATGTGCGGCGCAGCGACGTCCTGACGGCCGTGTTCGTCGCCTGCATTTGGGGCTTCGGCTTCACGCTGGCGAAGGCCGCGTTGGCGGGGTTCCCGCCCATCTTCCTGATGGCGCTGCGCTTCACGCTGACGGCGGCGGTGCTGGTCTGGTTCGTGCGCCCGCCCCGAGGCTACATGATGCGCGTGGCGCTGATTTCGCTCGTCGGCGCCGGGGTGCAGTATTCGGTCACCTTTACGGGGCTCAAGGGCCTGGACGCCTCCGCCGCGATTATCATCATTCAGCTCGAACCCGCGTTCGCCGCGCTGCTCGCCGCGATTTTCTTGAGGGACATGATTGGCTGGCGCCGCGCGATCGGCATGGCAATGGCTTTCTCGGGCGTGCTCCTGCTGGCTGGCGAGCCCAGCATCCAGGGCGCCTATCTCTCCGCCGGCATGGTTCTGATCGGCTCTTTCCTCTTCGCCGCCGGCCAGGTGATGACCAAGGCGCTCAAAGGCGCGGTCGGGGGCTTTCAGTTGACGGCCTGGGTTGCCGTCTTCGCCGTGCCGCAACTCGTCCTCGCCACAGCGCTCTTTGAGGAGGGCCATGTGAACCACCTCCGCCAAGCTGGACCGATCGTCTGGGTGGCGATCGTCTATCTAGCCTTCATCATGACCGCGCTCGGCTATGGGCTTTGGTACCGGCTGGTCAACAAATACTCGATCAACCTTGTGATGCCATTCACACTGCTGTTGCCGTTCGCCACTGTGATAAGCGCCATCGTCCTGCTGGGCGAACGCCCGCAGCCGATCGTGCTATTGGGCGGGGCGGTGACTATCGCCGGCGTGGCCGTGATCGTGATCCGCGACAATCCTTTCACCCGGAAAGCCCGCGCCCGGGCGGCGAACTGATCGCCGGTGGCTCGGCTGCCATCCTTTAGCAGACGCCATCCATCCTTCGAGGCTCGCCCCTTGGGGGCTCGCACCTCAGGATGAGCATCGGCTTATCGGACAACCAGTTCCGAGGCTCATCCTGAGGTGCTCGCTTCAGCGAGCCTCGAAGGATGGATGGCGGCGTATTGGACAACAAACACCGCAGCTCATCCTGAGGTGCGAGCCCGCTTGGGCGAGCCTCGAAGGATGGATGGCGGGCGAAACCCTGCCCCTTACCGCTTCGGCCGTTTCTTGCGGTCGCGCCGATCTATCACGCCGGGCCGCTCGCGCGGGTCGCTGCCCTTGGGGAAGATTTCCTGCTTTTGAACTTTCTGCGTGCCCGTCGTCGGCAAACTGTCGACGAAGAGCCACCAGCCCGGCGCCTTGAAATAGCTGAGCTTCTCCAACGCTAAATCCATCAGCGCGTCGACAAGCACCTCATCACCCGCCACGCCCTCCTGGGGCACGATGCAGGCCATCACCTCCTCCTCGCGAATTTCGTCGGTGACCGCGAGGACGGCGATGTTGGCAACCCGCTCATCGGCGGCGAGGCAGGCCTCGATCTCCGCGGCGGCGATGTTCTCGCCGGAGCGCCGGATGATGTTCTTGGCGCGGTCGACGAAGACGAACATGTCGTCCTCGCGCTGGATCACCGTGTCGCCGGTGTGGAAGACGCCATTTCGCCACGCCTCTTCTGTCGCCGTCTCATTCTTCAGGTAGCCGGAGAAGAATCCGTCGCGCGGATCGTCGCCCGGATTCCACACCACTAACTCGCCCGGCGTGCCGCGCGGCACCTCCTCATCGTTCTCATCGACAATCTTGCCGGTCATCCACTTGTAGGGCCGGCCAAATGCGCGGGTGTCGATATGGCGCGGTTCGTCGGAGGCGGCAAAGATCCGTCCGGTTTCGCTCATGCCCCAGCCCTCCAGCAATGGCAGGCCGAAGCGTTCCTCGAACTTTGCGTGCAGCGCCGGTTCGATGCCGGCGCCGAGGCCGAACTTCACCTCGTGGCTCCGCTCCTCGGGGCTTTCCGGTTGATTGAGCAGCATGGGCGGCACAACGCCCAAATAGTGGAATATGGTGGCCCGGCTCTGCACGAGTTCGGACCACCAGGTCGAGGGATGGAAACGGTCGGGTTGGATCTGGCAATTCGCCGATTGCAGGATGCCGCCAAAGCTGATCACGCAGGCGTTGACGTGGTAGAGCGGTAACGGATTGAAGACCCGTTCGCGACCCTCCTCGTAGCTGAGCATGCCACTGCGCAGCGCATCCAGATAGGCCGCCCCAGTGGTCAGGAAATAGTGGTTGGTAACGACACAGCCCTTGGGCCGGCCCGTCGTGCCCGAGGTGTAGAAAAGCGCCAGCTCGCTGTCCCGGCCCGGCGCCTCGTTGCGTGGCGGGCGTGGCGCGCGCGGCAAACTGCCCGGCAGCGCGTCGCCGTCGACCACCGGCAGGGGCGTCGCCCGGTCCTTGCCCACTGCCTCCACATCGGGGACACGCTTCGTCCGCACGATGGAGAGATCGGCTTCGGAATGCTCCATCTGATAAAGCATTTCGTCATGGGTGTAGTCCGGATTGATGGCAACCAGGCCGATGCCGAGCGCGGAAAAGGCGAGCAGGTGAAAGAAATGCTCCGGCCGGTTCTCCAGCAGCAACGCCACCCGATGCCCCACGCCGTAGCCGGCCTCGCGGTAGAGCCCGATCAGCCGCTCGACCTCTTCGCGCGCCTCGCCATAGCTGATCACGCGGCCGTCGGGATCGTAGTCGCGTCCGGCGCGCTTGGGCACGGCGAGGAAGGCGTTGTCGGGAGCGGCTTCGGCGACGCTCACGAAGGCGGCGTGCAAGGTATCGAAATCTTCCTGGTTCATGGCGCGAGCAAGTCCCGTGGCGGCTGACAAGACGTGGCGCGCGATCTTGCGATGCGCGACCCGTCGCCGCAAGATGCCTTGCCCTCGCTACCGATCTCGGAGCCGCCGCCATGCCTTGCCGTCTCCTCATTGCCCTGATGCTCGCCACCGCATTCACTGGTATCGCGGCGCAGGCCGCCGAGCCCGTGCGTCTTCGCGCCTCCAAGCCGGTGCTGGCGCATCCGCACGATATGGTTTTGTCGCAGGATGGGACGCTGCTCTACGTCGCCGATCAGAACAACCACGCGATCACCGTGCTCGACGCCAACATGCTCGCGGTGAAAGGCACCATCGGCAAGGGTGAACTCAGCCGCCCCCACGACGTCGCCTGGGACAAGAAGGGCCGTCTATTGGTGGCTGACACCGGCAACGACCGGATCGCCTTTTATATCGTCCGCGGCTCAACCGGCCGGTACTTCGGTCAAATCAAGGATACGCTTGAGAGTACCGAGGGCGTAACAGTTGGACCGCGAGGCAACATCTACGCAACCAGCGTAAGAAATCAGGCAGTTGTCGAGTTCCAGGGCGGCGATCTTGTGGGCTTAAGTACCTGGGACGCCCCGCGCTCACTAAGACTCAGCTTGCCACACGATATCGCATTCGCCCCTGACGGCCGATTATGGGTCGCCGATAGTGGTAACGATCGGATCGTGATCATCGATCCAGCCGGCTACAAGCTCATCCGCATCCTCGACAAGAAGACCTACGGCTTCAGCGGCGTGCGCTACTTCGCCTTCGACCGCGCCGGCCGCGCCTATCTGGCGGACAAGTACGCGAACCGCGTGGTCATCTTGGACAAGTCGCTGAAGATCGCGAAGGTGATCCCCAACCTCAACAACCCCGAGGGCGTCGTCACCCGCGGCAAACGTTTCTGGATCGCGGAGACCTATGCGAACCGGGTGCTGTTGTATGAGTGGAAGTGAATGCGGCCCGGCCAGCCCTTCGAGGCCCGCTGAAGCGGGCACCTCAGGATGAGCCTCCAATCATGTGGCCGTACCACCGACGCTCATCCTGAGGTGCGAGCAGCAGCGAGCCTCGAAGGATGGAGGCAGGTCTCCTATCCATGCAGATATTCACCTACATGCTGCGCTGCGCCGACGGCAGCTACTATGTCGGTTCCGCCCGCAGCGACCTCGATCATCGCATCGCCGAGCACAACGCTGGCGCGCTCGGCGGCTACACTGCCAGCCGACGTCCGGTTGAACTCGTCTGGCAACAGGAGTTCGAGGACCCAATCGAAGCCATCGCGGCGGAACGCCAAATCAAGGGCTGGAGCCGGAAGAAGAAAGAGGCGCTGGTCGCGGGAGATTTCGAACAGCTCTCCTGGCTTGCCAAGCGACCGGCGGCGCGACGAGGAACTGGCGGCACATAGGCTCGTCCTTCGAGGCCCGCTAAAGCGGGCACCTCAGGATGAGCTGCAATTGATGAGCTTGCCTTTCAACATTAGCACCAACAATGATGCTCATCCTGAGGTGCGAGCGGCAGCGAGCCTCGAAGGATGGATGTCGGTACGGACAGGCGGTGCTTGTTCCGCGGCTGCGTTCAGCTTCAAACGCCCAACAAGGCTTCGTCATACCAAACATCTTCGTGGTCGCTCGCGATCAGAAACCGCCAACCGGCCGGAAGCCCAAGAAATGGCAGAACGATAGGACACCAATCCGTCAGGTGAGCAACGTGCAGCGGCTTGAAGAAATCATCTCTGTCCGACCATTCTTCGCCTGCCCATAAGTACCAACCTGTCGTATCACCTTTCGGCGGATGCCTCAGCCCATTGATCGGTTGGATGCCATCGCGGACATTGAGCGCAATCCCGACCTTCAGGTCGGTGGAGCAGGTACTGAAGTCCACACCGTACTTTCGGCATATGGCCTTCTGCTGATCCTCAATGGATTGTTCGTCCAACATCCAACTCCGGAAAATCACGTCTATTCGTCGATCACCACGACTGCTCATCCTGAGGTGAGAGCGACAGCGAGCCTCGAAGGACGGATGACGGAACGGGCTGAACGGGCTGAACGGGCACGCGTCAGTCGGAAACGTAGTGCTCAAAACAGTATCGGCAAACGTACCTATGCCCCAATGGATCCACCATGCTCAGACTCATCGATCGCAACGCTTTCACACAAACGATGCAGTGGACGTGATCTTCTATCGAGGTCGGAGCAGACGGTCGCCAATCCAACGCCTTGGCTTCGGCAACGTTGTCCTCGAAAAAGCTGCGTTCCATGTCAGCGCCATTAACCGAGACGGTGTTTGGGGTCTTGCCCATACCGCCCCTACTCCGCCGCGCCGCCGGCGCTGGCTTCGTCCTCACGGCCGAGAATGTGCTTGAGCCCCGCGCGCATGTAGTCGTAGCCCGTGATCACGGTCAGCACCGCGGCGATCCATAGCAGCACCTCGCCGATCAGAACAACCGGCACGTCCTTCGGTCCGGCGCTGCCGACGATCAGGACGCCGATCGCCAACATCTGCACCGTGGTCTTCCACTTGGCGAGCTTGGAGACCGGGACGCTGACATTGAGCCCGCCCAGATATTCCCGGAGGCCCGAGATCACGATCTCGCGCAGCAGGATGATCGCCGCCGCGACGATCGCGACCCCGGCGATGCGGCCGAAACCGGCCAGCATCAAGAGCGCCGTCGCGACCAGAAGCTTGTCGGCGATCGGGTCGAGGAACTTGCCGAAATCGGAAGACTGCGCGCGCCGCCGAGCGAAGAAGCCGTCGAAATAGTCGGTCAGCCCGGCGGCGACGAAGAGCCCGAGCGCCAGCCAGTTCGCCACATCGCCGGCGAGAAAGAACGAGCCGACAAAGACCGGGATCACCGCGACCCGCGAGAGCGTCAGCACGTTCGGCAGATTGAGGATCATTGGGTTCGCCCCTCGTCCTCGCGGCACCCGGCCCATCCGGCGCGCAGCAATCTTAGCCGATCTTGGCCTCGACTGCTTAATTTGTGGTTGAAACGGCCTGGCGCTGGGCCAGGCTTTGTGGCTTTGCCGGTCCGTGGCCGGCCCACGCCCCCACCCGACCATCTTCTGGGCTCTGCCGGTCCGTGGCCGGCCCACGCCCCCACCCGACCATCTTCTGGGATCTGCCGGTCCGTGGCCGGCCCACGCCCCCACCCGACCATCTTCTGGGCTCTGCCGGCCACGGCGCTGACAAAGGCAAAAAGCGCCGGTGCCAGACGCCATTCAAAAACTCTGGTCAGTATTTCCAAGCCAGCGGAGCTACCACTAATCCGCCACAAGCGCCTTGCGGAAGTCCAGAG
>Ga0315336_1001535_pt1 | contig 43485 bp, 30 predicted proteins | sample ASW5metaG_FD_204512 | JGI IMG/M metagenome (GOLD analysis project Ga0315336, IMG submission 204512) | Ammonia-oxidizing marine archaeal communities from Monterey Bay, California, United States - ASW #5 | ecosystem: Environmental > Aquatic > Marine > Intertidal zone | place: USA: California... | reverse complement strand
ATGGCGCGCGAGCGCGGCGCTTTGTGAGAAGAAACCGATGAACCGGCTGTTCTGGATCGTCATGGCGGTGATCGGCGTCGGCGTCGTGCTGCTCATGCTCAACAATTCGGCCGGCCGCACCTTCGGCATGGAAAACAATGATTTCGGCAGGCTGATCTGGGTGGGCGTGCTCGTGATGGTGATCGGGGCAAGCCTGCTCCGCTCCGGCCAGCCGATGGGCGATATGGCGCGCAATCTCGGCATCTGGGCCGCGTTCGTGCTCGTGCTGATCGCCGGCTACCAATATCGCTACGAACTGCAGGACGTCGCGAGCCGCGTGACGGCCGGCCTCGTGCCGGGCAGCCCGCTGGCGCTCGGCGTGGAGAATGGCCGGCCGACCGTCACGCTCGACAAAGCCGACAACGGCCATTTCGAAGCCCGGATCCTGGTCAACGGCGCGCCGGTGCGCGCAGTGGTCGATACCGGCGCGACCAGCACGGTGTTGACGTCTGAAGATGCGCAGGCCGCGGGTTTCAACCCGGCGGCGCTCAGCTACAGCGTGGACGTCTCCACCGCCAACGGCATGGCCCGCGCTGCAATGGTCAAGACCGACGAGGTGGCAATCGGCGGCATCGTGCGCAAGAACATGTCGGTGATGGTCGCCGCGCCCGGCATGCTGGACAAAAGCCTGCTCGGCATGAACTTCATCAGCTCATTGTCGGGCTTCGACGTGCGTGGCGACCGCATGATCCTGCGGGACTGACCGAAGGGTCAGGCAGCCTTTGGTTCGGCAGCCGTGAATTCAATCGCAGCGAAAGCGGCCTTCAGCACTTCCGGCCCGGCGCCGGGCTTGTTCGCATCCGTGGACAGGATCTGCCGGAAGCGGCGTGCGCCGGGCAAGCCATGGAACAGTCCGACCATGTGGCGGGTGATGTGGCCGAGCCGCCCGCCCCGCTCGATATGGCCCGCGGCGTAACCGGCCATGGCGTCGAACAGCGCCGGGTAGTCGAAGGCTGCGGCGGGCGCGCCGTACATGGCGGCATCGACGCCGGTAAGGATGCCCGGCGTGTGATAGGCGGCCCGGCCAAGCATCGCGCCGTCGACATGGCCGAGATGCTCCGACACCTCACCGAGCGACTGAATACCGCCATTGATACCGATGAATTCATTGGGCTTTCTGGCCTTCAGTCGGTAGACGCGCGTATAGTCGAGCGGCGGGATTTCGCGGTTCGCCTTGGGGCTCAGCCCCTCCAGCCAGGCCTTGCGGGCATGCACCCACAGCGCATCGGCGCCAGCGGCGAGCACGCCATCTGCAAGCATGTCGAGAGCAGATTCGGGGTCCTGATCGTCGACGCCGATCCGGCATTTTACGGTAACGGGAACCTTCACCGAAGCCTTCATCGCCGCGACGCATTCAGCGACGAGAGCCGGCGTCTTCATCAGGCAGGCGCCGAACGTCCCCGACTGGACGCGGTCGGACGGACAGCCGACATTGAGGTTGATCTCGTCATAACCGAAAGCTTCGCCGATCCGCGCCGCCTCGGCGAGCTTTGCGGGATCCGATCCCCCAAGCTGCAGCGCGACGGGATGCTCGGCAGCGTCGAAACCGAGCAGCCGCTCGCGCGCGCCATGGATCACGGCGTCGGCCACAACCATCTCGGTGTAGAGCAGCGCTCGGCGCGTCAACTGGCGATGGAAGAACCGGCAATGCCGATCCGTCCAATCCATCATTGGTGCGACGGCTATTCTATGATCATGATTTTTCGGCATTTTTCTTTAACATCAAATCCTTAGACCCTGCCGAGTGCACACGAATCTACGCTAGGCTACGACCCTTTCGCCGCGTTTCGATCTCTCATTGCACACGGAGCGCACACGAAAACATGGCCACCTACACAAAGCTCTCGACCGGTTCCTGGCGTGTCCAGTCCGTCGCATAGGTCGCTACGTCAGCGAAACCTTCCTGGCAGAGAAGACGCGCGCCGCTGGGCAACCGAGCGCCGAGTCGATCGCGGAGAGACGCCCACCAAGTCCGCATAGCGCGCCTTAAGACCTTCGGCGAGCTCATCGGCCTCCATATCGACGACATGTGCGATGTAGGCAAGTCCCCTCGCCGCTCCAAGGCCGCGGCCCTGCCTATACTGCAAAGACATCTAGGGAGGTGTAACATCGCGTCTCTCGATCGCGAACGGGCGTGACCGGGCAGCCCAAGGTGCGGACGGATGACGCTCGGCATCGACATCGGCTCCATAATGCTCATCCTGTCTCATGCCGCGGCCGTCCACGGCCTACCCGTCAAGATGGAGCCAGTTGATCTGGCGCGCATCGCCGTAAAGAGCCTCGGTCTCGTCGGCAAAGGCAGCAGCGCGATAGACGACCGACACCAGGATGAACTCGACAAGCTGGTCGGCCAAGCATGACGTCGATCCGTCCCCGTTCTGGATGATCGCGGCCGAGCAGGGACGGATCTCCCACCGCGCCATCTCAAACCAGCCTGGAGCCAACGTTGTAGGCGGCGACGAAGTCGGCAAGATTGCAACGCAGGTGGTTGCGGCTTTCGTATTGGAGGCGCTTGACACTCGCATCTTTGATGGTGGCGTTCATGCGTTCGACCTGGCCGTTGATTCAAGGATGCTTTGGCTTTGTGGTTCTATGTTCTGTATCGTTCTTGGCGCAGCTTTATTCGAAGGCATAAGCCCGCTATTTGCGGTGGCTACCTTATTGCATGAGAGGTTGGCTTGCAGCAGGCAATGCATGCGCTCGGCTCGGGTGTGCACGTCTGGCGGATAACGCTGGACGCGGCCGCATCACAAGCAGGGATCGACATCCTGAGCGAGGACGAAGTCGCCAGGGCCGGCCGCTTTGTCTTTGAGCACGATAAGCGACGTTTTGTTGCGGCCCATACCGCCTTGCGCACGGTGCTGTCGCTTTACACCGGCCAGGGGCCCAAAGAGTTGGATCTTCGGGAAACTGCCAACGGCAAGCCTGTTCTTCACGGAAGTTCGCTTGCGTTCAACCTTTCCCATTCAGGGGCTCTCGCCTTGCTGGCCGTGGCCGACGACAGCGAGATCGGTATCGACATACAACATGTAACTTCCGGCCTCGATGAAACGTCTATCGCCCGCACTTTGTTCTCGCCAGGCGAGATAGACCATCTGGCAACGCTGGCGGCGGACGAACGCCGCATGATGTTCTTCCGCCTCTGGACATGCCGCGAAGCCATGCTCAAGGCGGCTGGCGTCGGCCTGTATGGAACAGGACTTGAGATCGCCCTGGATGAACGGGCCGGAGTTTTTGTGCGGTCACCGCCCACGGGATGCAGTGCCGCCGCCGTGCTCCACGAGTTGCAAGTGGAAAGCGGCTATGTGGCCGCCGTCGCCTGGAGCCCGCGCACCCAGCAGGCCAAGATATGCCACTTCGACTTCAACGACTTGGCGGCTAGTGATCGCAAAAGCTCACAGCACATGAAATGAGGCCAACCTACGAAAGGCAGGTTGGCATTGAGGCATCGGTCACCGTAAGACTTGTGTCTTTAATGTAGCGCTGGCTTGGCGGGCCGCGTGCCGTAGATCGGCGGGGGCAGATGCATGAACATTCATCGCGGCGAACAGCTCGGCGACAACGATGGTGATACCAGGCGGCAGGCGGTCGCCGTAATAGGGATCGGTTGCCGTTTTCCCGGCGGTGTCAGTGACGCAGGCTCCTACTGGAAATTCCTTCAGGACAAGAAGTGCGGCATCGTCGATATCCCGGCGGACCGCTGGAACATCGACGCCTTCTACGACCCCGACCCCGACGCGCGGGGCAAGATGCGTTCGCGCTGGGGCGGGTTTCTGGCCAGCGACGTGTTTGGCTTTGACCCTAGCTTCTTCGACATGTCGCCGAGAGAAGTGACGTCGATGGATCCTCAGCAGCGCCTGGCGCTGCAAGTGGCCTTCGAGGCCGTCCAGGACGCCGACCGCACATTGGCCGACTTCCAGCGCGTGCGTACCGGCGTGTTCATAGGCATCTCGACCAACGACTTCGCCCAGAACCTGCGTCGGGGACGTGCCGGTGGTGGCGATATTTTTGCCGGCACCGGTTCGGCGTTCTCGATCGCGGCCAACAGGATCTCGCATCGCTTTAACTTGAAAGGGCCAAGCATCGCTGTCGATACGGCGTGTTCGTCGGCGCTCGTGGCAATCGACCAGGCCGTACGTCATCTCAGCATGGGTACCTGCGAGATGGCTTTGGCAGGCGGCGTCAACTGCATGCTCGATCCCGGCCCGTTTATTGCCTTCTCCAGCGCCAACATGCTCTCACCAACCGGCGGCATCTACACATTTGACGAACGGGCAGATGGCTTTGTTCGCGGTGAAGGCTGCGGCCTGGTCGTGCTGAAGCCGCTCGACCGCGCGATTGCCGATGGCGACCGGATTTACGGCGTGATCCGCCATTCGATGGTCAATCAGGATGGTTTCACGCCTACCCTGACGGCGCCCAGCGGCGAAGCGCAGCAGGCAATGCTGGAGGCGCTGACCGAGGGCGCTTCGATCGATCCGGCTGACGTCGACTATGTCGAGGCGCACGGAACCGGTACGCCGGTCGGCGACCCGATCGAGGCGACTGCGATCGGCCGGGTCTTCGGCGTCAATGCGCGCCCCAAGCCGGTCCATGTCGGATCCTTCAAACCCAACCTTGGCCATCTGGAATCTGCCTCCGGCATCGCCGGCTTCATAAAGGCCTTGCTGACGGTTTCCCATAGGGTGGTGTTGCCCAACCGGAACTTCGAGCGTCCCAATCCCAGCATCCCCTTCGACGCGCTCAACATTGCGGTTGCGACCAATCCGACGCCGATTGACCACCGGCGACGACCGGCACTGGCGGTGGTCAACTCCTTCGGTTTCGGTGGTACCAACGCCGCCATTGCGGTTGAAGAGTGGAGCGGGCATTCCGGGGAACGCATTCGAACACCAAGGCCAATGCATTTGGGCCATCCCATCGCCATCCCGATATCGGCCGGAAGCAAGGCGGGACTTGAGCTTTGGGCAGAACGTCTGGCGGACGCGCTTGATGCCGGCGGGTCTCTTGAAAACACGCCGGTCGAGGAGATCGCTGGCCATCTGATCGGCGCGCGGGACAATTTCACCCAACGCGCCGCAGTGATCGTCGAGCCGGAGAGAGCCTCTTTCCAGACGCAGTTGCTCGGCCTGGCCAATGGGTCGACCGAGCCAAGCCCCACCGGGCCGACCGTCATCACCGGCCGTGCTTCTAGCCGGCGGCTGGCGATCGCGTTTTCCGGACAGGGCGGTCAATGGTGGGCGATGGCGCGTCGCCTGTTGAAGGAGGACCGGGCGTTTCGCCAGACCGCCGACATGTTCGACGACATCCTGCGGCCGATGGTCGGCTGGTCGACAGTCGAGGAAATGCTGCGTGACGAGACGTCGACCCGTATCAACGATGCCGATGTCACCCAGGCATCTATCTTTGCAACGCAGATTGGCCTCTACGAACGCTGGACGAAGCTCGGGGTGCGGCCCGAACTTTTGATCGGCCATAGTTTTGGCGAGGTCGCGGCCACCTACGTTTCGGGTGTGATCGATATCGAGACGGCCGCCCGCATCATCGCCAAGCGCGGCCTTATTCCGCTCAAGAGCGAGCGGCGTGGCGCCATGGCGACCATCGGCCTGACAGTCGAACAACTTGCACCGTACCTACCTGACGACGGCAGCGTTGTCATTGCGGCTTACAACGGGCCAATCGCGCAGACGATCGCGGGCATGGAAGAGCCTCTAGTCGGCGTCTTGGCAAAGGTCGCGGAAGCCTATCCCGAGGCCACGGCCCGTCGCATGACGATGGATTTTGGCTGGCACAGCGCGCATCTGGAGGACTGCAAGGATTGGTTTCTTGGCGAGCTAGGCCCAGTCGCCTGGAAAGACGGCAAACTGCCGATCATCTCGACCGTCACCGGCATATTCGAAACGAAGTTCGATGCCGATTATTGGTGGGCAAATCTGCGCCAACCGGTCAGTTTCACCAAGGCGTTGGATTTCAGTCTCGATTTCGGCATCAGCGCTTTTCTGGAAGTCGGTCCGCACCGCACCCTCACGCCGCTTATCCGCGGCATTGCGCAGGAGCGCGGAACCGATGTTCTGGCAGTCAACTCGCTTGACCGCACGGCTGATGATTTCTGGACGCTGGCGCGCGCCGAGGGCAATCTGCACGTTTCCGGTGTCGCGTTCGAGCGACCAAGATCGCCGAGCGGTCGCGTGGCGCTGCCAAAGCTGCCGTGGAACAATCAGCGTCTGTTGAACGCCTCGGAAGAAACGAGAAGCTTCCTGTACGAAGCGCCGCGCCATCCCTTGCTCGGATGGCGGGATTTCACGGCTGGACCTTCTTGGACGAACGAGATCACGTTACGGGGTTTCAAATTTCTCGCGGACCATCGTGTCAGTGGCGACTGCCTGTTTCCAGCCGTCGGCTACATCGAAATAATGGGCGCCGCGTTGCGCGACCATTTCGGCTCCTCGACAGTGGAACTGCGCGATTTCAAACTCTACGAGGCACTGTCAATCGCCGAGGATGACGTCATCCTGTTTTCAACGACGTTCGACCCAGTCTCCAGCCGCCTGCGCATATCGACGCTTTACCGAAGCACGGACGACGGTTGGAGAATCCGCGCCGAAGCCTACGGCTTCAGCCACAATTACGAACTCGCGCCGGCGCCGGCCGATGTTCTCGATATCAGGCAAAGCCAGATGGACAAGACGGAATTCTACCGTCTCACGGAACGGCATGGATTGGAGTATGGTCCCAGCTTCCAGTCGTTGAATGATCTTCATATCGAAGGGGACCGCCTTGTTGCCAGGCTGTCGAGCCGGGACATCGACCAGTCGCGTCGATACTTCGCTTTTCCTGGATTGCTCGATGCAGTGCTGCAAGCAGGAATTGCGCTTTCTTCGCATCGCGACGGGCTGTGGACGCCGGGAGTTCCGCTCCCGCCCGCCGAAGAAGACAAGACAGTCCATCAGCTGCGTCTGCCGACCGGTGCGCGTAAGATCCTTCTCGGCTCCGCGATGACGCAAGAGGCAATCGTCGACATCCGGCCAGGTTTCGAGCCGGAATCAATGCGGTTCGTTGTCTTGTCGACGGATGGGCAGCCGCTCATCGTGATCGACAATCTGCAGACGAAAGCATTGGGCAAGATCAAGAGCGTTGGCACGGGCGCGCCCGGGAATTCCGGATCCAGCGTTTTCGAAGAGCGCTTCATAAGACAGGAGCCAAAATCCACGACGGCAACCCTGCGCTGCACGAACTGGCTGGTGGTGGGAAACGCCACCCGACGTCTCGATGCGACATTGGCCGAACTGGTCAGGCGCGGTGGCAAAGTCGAACGGACCGATCTTGGCCCGTTCCTCAACCTAGACGCGGAACAGGCTTTGACGACGGTCCAGGCTTTCATGTCGGGTTCGAGCGGCCCTGCTGGTATCCTGTTCAGCGCGGGCGTTGACGAAACGCCGGACGAAGCGTGTGATGGCGGGCAGCTTCTCGCCGCCACTACGCCAATTGTCCATCAGCTGATCACACTGGCGAAAGTGTTTGATCGGCTGCAGGCATCGCCCGACCCACGCCCGGAACTGGCTATCGTCACTTCGGCAAGCCGGCTGGTGGATGGTGATAGGCCAATGCCGATATCCGGAGTGTGCGAGAGCGCGTTGATCGGCATCGCCCGCACGATGGCAAATGAATGCAAGGGGCTCGGCGCCCGGCTGATCGACGCCGACGAGACGGCACTGTCTGGCGTAGCCGTTTGCGATGTGCTGCTCGAGGAAACGGCGGAAACGGAGTTCGTTCTGCGCGGCGCAGGCCGCTACGTTCCGCGTCTGGAGCAACTGGCGTTGCATGAAATCGTGCCGTCGACGCGGACGCTGGAGGCGAAGCAGGATCCGTCCAATTTCGCCGTGACCATGACCCGCCCCGGGAGCATCGACAACATCGTGCTGCGGGAGATTTCTGACCCGGTACTGGCTCAGAACGAAGTGCTGGTCGAAATCGCGGCCGTCGGACTTAATTTCCGCGATGTCATGGCAGCGACCAGCATCCTGCCAGACGAACTGGAAAACGACGCGGCGTACTGGCGCAATCTCGGTCTGGAATTCGCCGGCACTGTGCGGAGGGTTGGCGATCATGTCACCAACCTCAAGCCAGGCGACCGCATCATGGGCATGGGCCAGGGCTATCTCAGACGCTTCGCGAAGGTGAACGCGGAGCTTGCCATGCGCGTGCCTGATGGACTCGATCTGATTGATGCCGCGACCATACCAATAGCGTTTCTGACGGCTCACTATGCTCTCACCCATGTCGGTAGGCTGGCGCCGGACGAGACCGCGCTGATCCATCTTGCTTCGGGCGGTGTTGGCCTCGCCGCGATCCAGGTTGCGCATGATCAAGGCGCGCGGGTCTTCGGGACCGCGGGCAGCGACGTCAAGCGTGCCTTTCTCAAGACATTGGGCGTCGACGAGGTGATGAATTCGCGCGCGCTCGATTTCGCCGACGAGGTTCGTTCGCTCACAAATGGCCACGGCGTTGATGTCGTGTTGAACGCATTGTCGGGCAACGGCATCGACAAGAGCCTCGAATGCCTCGCGCCGTTCGGCCGCATGGTCGAAATCGGCAAGCGCGACCTTGCCGACGACAAACCGATCGGACTTCGCTCGCTCTATCGCAACAATGCATATTCAGTCATCGACCTCTCCACGCTTCCGGTCGAGAGGCCAAAACTCTTCAAGCAATTGCTTTCGGAGGTGGAAGCAAAGGTCGCGGCCGGAATATACAAGCCGCTCAAAGCGACCCGTTTTCCAGTCTCGCGCTCGGCGGAAGCCATGCGCATGCTCTCAAAGGCGCTGCATATAGGCAAGGTGGTCGTCACTTTCGACGAACCTTCAATCAAGATCGAGCTAGACCTCGACCGGAAAATCAAGGTGTCGGCCGATCACTCCTATCTGGTGACTGGAGGGCTCAAGGGCTTTGGTGTTGCGATCGCCGAGTGGCTCAGTCACTCCGGCGCCGGAACCATCATCCTGGCCAACCGCAGCGGCGTGCCGGATGCCCAGGCGGCCGAAGCCATCGCCGTCATGGAACAGCGCGGCACAAGGATCGTACATGCCGCGCTCGATGTGAGCAACGCGGCGGCCGTTGACAGTCTGATTGGCGCCTACGCCAAGGCGGATCATCCGTTGCGCGGCATCGTGCATGGCGCTGCCGTCATCGAGGATGCCTTCATCTCGCAACTCGATGCCGGCAAGATCGACCGCGTGCTGCGGCCAAAGGTGGTGGGCGGATGGAACCTGCACATTGCCGCTGTCAAACATGGTCTGCAGCTGGATTTCCTGGCGAACTTCTCCTCGATCGCGCAGGTGATAGGCTCGGCCGGGCAGGCCAACTACACGGCGGCCAACTCCGTTCTCAACGCCATCGCAACCTATCGCAGGGGCCGCAACATGGCCGGTTCTTCAACGGCCTGGGGCATGATCGCCGGCAGCGGTTTCGTCGCGCGATCCGAAGCGATGACCAATTATCTCGACAGCGTCGGCATAAAGCCTGTGCAGGACTTTGAAGCGGCGGCAGCCCTGTCCTGCCTGCTGCGCGCCCGGTCGGAAAATCTCGGCTTTGCCAACCTTAACTGGGCGGCCATTGCGCGCACGAACGCGACTGCCGCAAAAAATCCGAGGATATCGCAGTTGCTGGGTGAGCGAGCCGGGGGTCGTTCGCGCATCCAAGCTGAACTGCTGTCGGCGCCGCGCGAGGCGTGGAATGACCTGATCGCGGGCATGATCCGGCGCGAAGTGGCCAAGGTGCTGAAGGTCGAGGCCAGTGTGCTGGCGGATGACCGCAAGCTCAGCGAACTCGGCCTCGATTCCCTGTCATCATTCGAGTTGAAGAACCGTGTCGAGGCGCAGGTTGAAGTTGACATCCCAGTCGCAAAATTCCTGCAGGCGCCGACAATTGCCGGGCTCTCCCGCCTCGTTGCATCCGCCTTCGAAGCCAAGCTGAGGGCCGCCTCGCAGCTCTCCGCGGCGCAGGTGAAACCGGATGGCGTCGCGGTGCAGGAGGCTTTTCGGCCGCTGGGGCGTCAGGTCCAAGCGATCCTGCTCGATAGCAAACCAATGTCTTCGTCCGCGGCCAAAGCCGGCAACGAGATTTTCGTCGAAGTGCAGTTGGGTGGCGACGTTTCGCTGAAAGAACTATCGGAACGGCTGGGCCATTTGGTCGAGAGCAATGATGGGCTGCGCATGGCAGCGGCTGTTTCCACAACGGGAGCCGTCGAGATCAACTTTGACGCCCAGCCAGCCCTCGAAATGCTCATCCCGGGCGACCGTCTCGATGGGATCATTCTGCCGGGTCCTTTGTGGCGCGTGGCAATATCCCCAGGGCCAGATGGCCGTCGCGACTTGCAGATTAGAGCGCACCGCGCGGCGGCTGACATCACGTCGGTCCATCTGTTGCTTGGGCGGTTGATCGGGACCGATGACGACACCGTCTCAGGGGCTGGCAGCTTTGCTGGCTATGCCAGCATGGCCTACCCTGCTCCCGGCTCGATCCAGTATCGCCGCGACCTCGCCTACTGGAAGGAAATCCTACACAAGGCACCCGGTATCGCGACGATTCCCGGCCGCCGTCGCGCAGCATCTCCGGCGGGCATGGGATCGAACCGTGGCCCGGTTGGGATTCTGGAGGGCGCTCTGTCCACGTTCACAGCGGTGCCTGAAAGGCTGAGTACAAGCCTGCTTGCGGCCTATGCCAAGACCCTGGCGAACCGGTTCTCACTCGACTCTCTGGTCGTCGACGAATGGTTCAGCGAGCGCGGCGATGGCGCGGCGGACGGGCTGATCGGGCCTCTAGAAGGCTCCTGTCCGTTGGTTCTGCAAACGCTGGACCAGGCTCCTGACACTTTGCTCAGGCAGATCCAGCGTGCCAGCGAAAACAACCGTGCCCATCGCTCGATGGACACGCTGTCCCTGGAATTGACCCTTGAGGAGGATCTGCGGCTTCGCCGTGTCGCGCTGCGTCAGTTCGGCTTCGCCTTTGTCGATGGTAGCCGTGGCGCGCTGGCCGGGACCTTGGACAATCCGCTTGATGCGGTTGCGTTGGGGATGCACGAGATCCAACTGGCGGCAACGCTACGCGACGGCGAGATTCTGTGCCGGCTCAGTGTGGATCTCGATGTCTTCGATGAGGTTTTGGCACGACGGCTCTTCGATGAGTTCCTAGAGGTACTGGCTCGGCTGCTGGACAGTTCCGGATCGCTACAACCGGGCGCCACACGCTGGGTGCTCCACGGAGAAGGCGCCGAGCAGGTGGAAAAACTGCCGACCGCCAAATCGCCTCTCGACGGCGTCCCAAATGTCGAAAGAGAGATTGCGGTCACCTCGACGCAAATGGCCTTGCTGCAGTTCCAGGAGCACCCGGACGCGACGTCACATGCGCGCATCGCCTTCACCATCAGCAAAGAGCTGAAGATCCGGCCGCAGATGGACGCCGACCGTCTCAAGCGGGCGATCGCCCAGATCATGGGGCGCCATGAGGTGATGCGGACGCGATTCTTCCGGAAGGGAGCCGGATACGGCGCCTATCTGGAAAGGACACCAACGGAATTCTTTTCGGTCGAGCAAGTCGCCGACGAGGCCGAGGCTCTTGAGCGTGCAAGTGAACTGGCCCAGGAAAACATTGACATCAGGGCGCCAATGTTCCGCGTCACCCTGATCCGGTTTGGCACCGATAGCGACATCATCGTCGCCAAAGGCCATCACCTTGTCCTCGACGGCTATTCCCTTGGCCTGATCCTGGAAGAATCCGTCAAAGCCTATCTCGGTCTGCCGTTGAATCCTGTCAAAATGGGCATCGATCAGTTCATTCGCGATTTCGATCATGTCGGAAGGCCAGGCGCGTTCGAGGCGCGCGACGCATTCCTGCGCAAGCTGTACGCCGAGCCATTGCCGGAGATTCCAAATCTCGGGCGCAAGGCGAAGGGGTATCGGCCCAATGTCAACCTTGTCGATTGCAGCCTCGGCGCGGAAGTGTTCCTTTCGATCCCCTCCGAACAGCAAGACAAAGTGCGCCGACGTGCCAAGGCCGCCGGCACAACGGAAACGATGATGGTCATCGCGGCCTTCGCACAAACCATCGCGGCACGAGGCGGCGTCGATGACATGATCCTGCAGATACCATCTGCATTACGGCATGACCGACGGCTGGAGAACTACGTCAATTTTGTCGCCTCGGATATGCCGGTTCGCGTCCGGCCGTCGCGGTTCAAGACGATCGAGGCGCTGGCCGTTTCGCTGGCAGAAGGCATCGACGAAGCGACCGAATTCGCACCTTTCATGGATGCGAACTACTTTGGCGAGATCCATGACGATGTCGTTGCCAAGGGGTCTTACACCTCCCTTTTCGTCGTGGGCAGCCGTACAGTCGACAAATGGACACGAGCCACTCAGTCCGCACCCTTGCAGCGGTCCAATGCGACAGGTGAACTCGATCTCGGCATGTTCAAGGTAACGCCTTTGCCAGACATGCGGAGGCAGAGACCTTGCATCAGCGAGATGGATTTTCGCAGCTATCCGACCGGGCACGGTCTGGGGCTGGCCTTGACATTCGATCGGCTGGGCTATGACCATGCCGAGGCGCAGGACATTCTGAGGGAGATCGCTGAGCGGCTTCTGGCCGGCCAACTGGCGATCGACCCCGTGGAGGAGGTGGCGCTGTGATGTCTCCTGGTCGCACGGTGACCGGCCGACACCGGCGCGGGTAAGGGCACGTGGTTCGCTTAATCTCAATGCTAGTTGCGGTTCTGGCCGCTGTCGGCCTGTTTTCGGGATGGTATATCTGGCCAGCCGAAGTTGAGTCATACGTCGCCCGGCAACGGCTGATAGCGCGCGAGATCGCTGGGCCTGGCCTACTTGGCGCGAGCAACCAAGTGGTGGTTACAGCGCGTGTCCAAGCTTTCCTTGCCGACATCCGTGTCGACCAGAACGACGAGGTGAAGACCGGGCAGATTCTTGCTACACTCAACGCGACGGAACTCGAATATCAGCTGGCCGCCGCCGTCGCCAATGATCGGGCCGCGGCAGAGGCCGTGCGCGAGTCCGAGTTGGAGCGCGAGCGGCTGGCCATTGCGGCCGCGACGGCTCAAGCGGATCTCGAACGCCGCAAGACACTGCTGGACCGCAAGTCGATTTCCCAGTCGGAGTTCGATCTTGTCGAAAGCACGCAAAAGCAGGCTGAAGCCGAGCTCGCGCGGGCAACGGTCACGATCGAACGGACCAAGGCTCAGTCGGCATCAGCCTCGGCCGAAGTCGAACAATTGCGCAGCCGTGTCGCCGAGACCTCCATAAGGTCGCCTGTCGATGGCGTTGTGGTATCGCGCAGCAGGACTGTCGGCGACCTGCTCTCGCCGGGTGTCGAACTGATGCAGATTGTCGATCCGAAGTCGTTGCTGGTTTTTGCAAGATTTGACGAATCGGCCATGGCCTCCCTGCGCCCCGGCCAGATCGCAACGGTCGAATTCTCGTCGAACACGCAGCGACCCTACAGCGCCTCGATCGTTCGGATCGGTCGACAGGTCGACCAGGAGACGCGGGAATTCACCGTCGATTTGAAGCTGGCCGAAGTACCGCCGACCTGGGCCGTCGGACAGCGTGCGAGCGTGACCATCCAGGCGGAGTCACCGACGCCTTGCATTGCCGTTCCGCAGCGTTTCTTGGCGAGGGATCAGGGCCGGGTGGGTTTGTGGGTTTCGCGCCAGGGGCGCGCCTATTGGGCGCCTGTTTCGCTGGGTTATTCCAGCGGCACTGATATCGAAATCACGCGCGGCTTGAACGTCGGAGACATCGTGCTGAGCCCAATCGGCCGCTTCCAGTATCAGGCCGTTACGGCCCGGGCCGCTGGCGCGTGAACCTGGCGATCAAAGACATCCGGCACAATCTTTTGAGGTTCCTCCTCACTGTGCTCGGCGTCGGTCTTTTGATGGCGGCCACTATCGGTATGCTAGGCATGTATCGCGGCATCGTCTACGAAGCGCTGGTGGTCATCGATGGCATCGGTGCCGACCTCTGGGTTGTCGAGGGCGGTAAGTCCGGGCCTTTCGCCGAATCTTCGGCCGTCCCCGCCAACCTTGATCGCCGTGTCGCCGGCGTTGTCGGCGTAGCGGGCACGCGACGCTTCATCCAGTATAATCAGCAGTTCCAGGTCGACGGAAAGCCGTTGCGAATGTCGATCACCGGCGTCGACTTTCCTAGTGACAGCGGCAGCTGGATTCCATTGATCGCCGGTCGCTACTTGCAGTCGAACCGCTATGAAGCAATTGCCGACAAGACGCTCGGGCTCGCGGTTGGCGACGAGATCAAGCTTGGGCGAGACAGCTATACGATCGTCGGCGTGTCGACAGGCCAGGTCGACATGGGTGGTGACGGGTTGCTGTTCGTCACCGTCGCGGACGCGCAGGTGATCAACCGGCTTTTGCCGAGCGAAGCCGTCCTGCTCAATCGCGTGGCCAAGGGCAAAACCCGAATGGGCTTAGGCGAAGATACGGGAAGTGTCGCGGCGGTCATCGTCGAGACGCTACCCGGTGCCGACAAGGACGTGGTGCGGGACGCAATCAAGCGCTGGGGCGACGTCGAGGTGCTGACCAAACAGGATCAGGAGACCCTTTTGCTGGACGGTCGCCTCGGCAAGCTCCGTGTGCAGATTCTGGCTTTCACCACCATGACGCTGCTGATCTGCTGCGCCGTCATCGCGCTGACCATCTACACGATGACGATCGAGAAGGTTGCTCAGATAGCGCTGCTGAAGTTGATTGGCGCTCGCGATCGGGTGATCATCGGCATGATTGCGCAGCAGGCGGCGTTGATTGGCTTCTGCGGGCTCGTGCTGGCCATGGCGATCTCTTTCACGATCTATCCAAGATTTCCACGAACCGTGGTGATCACCGAATCCGACCTAGGCGTGCTGTCGGCGGTTTTGATGGCACTCAGTCTCGCGGCAAGCTGGTTTGCTATTCGCCGCGCTCTCGCGGTTCGCGCCCAGGAAGTGTTGGCCTGATGGCGGAGCGTCGCCTGGCTGCCTTGGAGGTTCGCAACGCCAGCAAAGTCTATGACAGCGGCGGATCGTCGGTCACAGCGCTGGCCTCGGGATCTTTGATCCTCAGCCCCGGCACTGTTACCGGCATCGTCGGCCCCAGCGGGTCGGGCAAGACGACACTGTTGATGATTGCGGGGTTGCTCGACGTGCCAACCACGGGGGAGGTCTTGTTCGACGGCAAGGTGATTTCGCGTCAGGGTGCCAAGCTCAATGAACTGCGCACCTTCAGGAGGACACACCTCGGTTTCGTCTTTCAGAAAGCGAACTTGATCCCGTTCCTCTCCGCGGCCGAGAACGTTTCTATCGCAATGCAGCTCAACGATGTCAGACGCCCAGAGGCACAGGCACGCGCGCAGCGGTTGCTGAGCGCCTTGGGCATGGGACATCGGGGTTCCAACTATCCGTCGCAACTCTCCGGGGGCGAGCAGCAGCGCGTTTCGATCGCGCGCGCCCTGGCTAATGATCCTACCGTCATCCTGGCCGATGAGCCCACCGCCGCGCTTGATGGCACACGAGCGGAGATGGTGATGAAAGTCTTTCGACATCTAGCCGACAACCGCAATGTGGCAATCTGTGTTGTAACCCATGATACGCGCTGGACCAGCTATTTCGATTCTATGCTGGAATTGCAGGACGGAAGAGCCAAACATCCGAGCGGCCACGATCAGTGGCTTTAAAGAGATCGCTGCCGAACCGGCCGCGGCCCGCACTACCGAGGTGGACGCCTTTTGCGTGCGCAAACGACCGGCGCGCCAGCCGTTTCCCGAGCACCTGCAGCGCCCCATGCGTGATAGATTTCCAGGTTTGCCAGTTGAGGAACGTACCACGCACATGATCCATGATTGCATCGACCAACGGGCGGTTTGGAGCGGGATCGAGACCCCGGGTTGCGCCTACGTCGATTGCACGCCTGACGCGGTGCCGGTGGTATCCGGGATCGATGCAACTATGGGGCTTTATCTGGCAGCGCTCGTGCCATCCGCGATAGCCCGCGAGATGACCCTCGGCAGAACGGCATCCTGCGCCCTCCTGCCGTCCGCCATCGGATTTCTGGCGCGCGAATAGCGAGCCTGCCACCCCCACGCCGCCCGTCCCGTCGCGCGCGCCATCGGCATAACATCAACGAGGACAGAAATGACATTCACCCTGCGCACTGTGGACATTCCGGATTTCGGCATTCCGGTTGAGCGCCCCGCCATCCCCGCCGCGACATATGAAACGCGCTGTGCTCACGCAATTAAGAAGTCCGGCGTCGACTGGCTGGTCGTCTACGCCGACCGCGAGCACGCCGCCAATATCGCCTTCCTGACCGGCTTCGAGCCTCGCTTCGAGGAGGCCCTGCTGCTTTTGGGCGAGGCAGGCCAGCGCATCATAGTCACCGGCAACGAGAACATCGGTTACACGCCGATCGCCGGCCTGCCTGGGATCGTCACCATGCTTGCCCAATCGCTGAGCCTGATGGGGCAGGACCGCAGCCAGAAGCCGGATCTTGTCGCGGTGCTGCGCGAGGCGGGCCTCGGGTCCGGCGATATGATCGGCATTGTCGGCTGGAAGTATCTCGAGAGCGAGGAATGGGATTCGGCGAAGCCGACCTTCTTCGCGCCGTCTTTCATCGTCGACGCCATTGCCGCGATCGTTGGTCCGTCCGCGGTCGTGGACGCCACCCGCGTGCTGATGCACCCGGTGGATGGCCTACGGGCCGTGGTCGACGCCGACCAGATCGCCGAGGCCGAATGGGGAGCGTCGAGGGCATCGATGGCGGTCTGGCGGATCGTTACGGGCTTCACCCTGGGCGACAGCGAGCTCATGGCGGCGTCCCGCATGGGTTATGCCGGCGAACCGATGAGCTGCCATCCGATGTTCGCCACCAACGATGCGAGCGGGCCCGTCATCGGCCTGCGCAGCCCGACAGCCCGCGTGCCGCGGCGCGGCGAAGGTGCCACGACGGCGGTCGGTTATTGGGGCGGCCTGACTGCCCGCGGCGGCCTGATCGCCGAGGACGACGACGCCTTCCTGGAGACGACAAAGGCCTATTTCGAGGGGCTGATCGCCTGGTATGAAACGGCCGGAATCGGCGTCGAAGGCGGGGCGATCCACGAGGCCGTGATCGCTACCCTGGCCCGCGGCGGGCTGCGGCCGGCCCTCAATCCCGGTCATCTGGTCGGGCTCGACGAATGGATGCATTCGCCGATACGTCCGGGGTCGAGCGAGCGCCTTGTCTCCGGCATGCCGTTCCAGGTCGACATCATTCCTGTGCCGATGCCCGATGGCGTGACGCTCAACTGCGAGGACGCGGTAACCTTCGCCGATGCGGGCCTGCGTGCGAGCATCGCCGAGCGCTATCCAGCGCTCGCGGCCCGTTTCGCCACGCGCCGGCGCTTTGCCGCTGACGAAGTCGGCGTCGAGGTCAGGGACGACATGCTGCTGCTGTCGGCCATCCCGCTTTGCCTGCCGCCATTCTGGTTGGCGCCCCAAAAACTGTTGGTACGGAACTGACGCGATCGGACATTGTCGAAAAAAGGGGGGCCCACCGCGCCGACATCGGCACGAGACGACGCACGGCGCCGGGCAGCCGAAGCCCTTTCCGCAGAGCGCGAAATGGGCCGGTACAACCGGCCCATCCCCAATCAATCCTCCTCAACGGGTGCGGGGATCTCATCCGGTGGTGTCTGCCGTCCAACCCGGTCGGCGACGAGCATCGAAAGCATCATCTCGACAAGGCCGTTGGCTGCCCCCTTCTCGCCGCCGGTAGCGCCGATCTGGATCTGCGGCACGAGCGGCAGCCTGCCATTCTCGATCGCCTCGGCGAAGCGCATGAGAACCTGCGAGTTGAGCTGATAGTCCGGGCCGCCGAAGGCCGCGACCTTCTTCTCGGTGGCCTCGGCCTCAGCCAGGCCGATGGCGCGCACCTTCTCGGCCTCGGCAAAACCGGTCGCCTTGATGCGTTCGGCATCGGCAAGCGCGACAGCCTTGATCATGTCGGCCTCGCCCTGGCCGGCGAGGCGCACCTTCTCGGCCTCGGCCCTGGCGTTGACTTGAATGGTTTCCGCCTCCTGGCGGGTGCGGGCGAGTTGCGCCTTGCCCTCGTTCTCACTGATCTCGATTGTGAGTGCCGAGGTCGTGATCTTGGCTTGCTGTTCGGCGAGCGCCTCCTTCTCACGCAACGTGCGTTCCTGAGTGGCCGCCCTCTCCTGCAATTTATAAGTCTCGACCTTCTCGACCGCGATCTGCCGCTCACGCAACTGGATCAGGATTTGCTCTATGCTGTTCTGGCCATTGGCGGCACGGGGCGTACCGATCAATACTTCCTGCAGCTCGAGGCTATAGGAATTGAATTTCTCGCGCATCTCCTCGCCAGATTTGCGCTGAATATCGCTACGCTCCTGCAAAAGCTGGATCAGCGTCTTTGTCTGCGCGATATTCTTGAAGTAGGCCGAAACCATCGGATCGAGCGTCTGTTCGACGAGCCGCTTGATGTCACCGAAACGCTGCACCACGAGCGGCGCCTTCATATAGTCGATGTGCACGACGACGGAGAGCGGCAGCACGGGCTCGAACGCATCCTTGGTGATCAACGACACTTCAGAGAGGTTCTCGTCCAGCCTGTGTTCACCAAACTGCTCCTTCGTCCATTTGAGGACGAAGTTGGTGGTCGGCACGATGATGATATTGCCGGCATAAGTATTGAACGCATATTTGCCTGGGAGCAGTGGCGTCGACCAGACACCGCGTGAGCCGACTTCGACCAGCTCGCCGTGACGGTATGCCTGACCAGACAAGTCCGTGCCGTGGCGGCCGTTATAGGAGACGACCACACCCACCGTGCCGACGTCGATGACCGTCTTTCCCACCAGTTCCACGGTCGCAAAAATGCGATTGAGGAAGTAGCTGCCGTCTGCCAGCACCTGCAGTTGCCGGCCACGGTAGCCACCCGCTTTGAGAAACTTCTCCGGGTCCTGGAAATTGTTGTGGAAGTTCGGGTCGTTCGGATCGTTTGCCACGGTCGGTGCGATGATCTCGCCGTCCGGCAGAGCCGGACCGTCATGGATGGTGACGATGCCGATCATGTCCTCGGCATTATGGATGACGACCGGCTCGAAACCGCCCCGCTCCGAGATCATGCGGGACATATTGGAAAACAGACTCTGTTCCGACGCGCTCAGATTGACGGCATAGATCGACTGGGCGGTGAGCACGATGAATTGGGCGAGATTGATGGCGTAGGTGCCTTCACGCAGGATCTTGCGCTGCGGTCCTTTCTGTCCGCCTTTTTCGAGAAAGCCACGAACATCCTGGAAATCATCGGCCTCTGTGTTGGAAGCAAGTGTCTGTGTCGGCGGAAGCGGCTTGCCATCACGGGCGAAGACATAGCCGATCTGACCCTGCGGGATGGTGACGAGATTGGCGCGATGCATTGCATATTGGAACGGCATGAAGAAATGCAGGCCGCCGCGCACGATTTCCGGCTGGTAGCCTGCCTCGCGGTTGAGCGCTATGAATCCATTGCTGACGGAACCGCGAAAACTCCATAGCTTTTCCAAGATGCCGAGCCTGTCGTTTGGGACGTAGCGGACCACGCCGCTCCACCAGAACAGGATCGCCAGCATGACGACTGGCACGGCTACCTCGATCGCCGTCCATTTGATCGGGTCGAGATACTGCAGGGCGTCCATCTCTTTTCTCCTAAGGGCGTGCGGGTTCGTTCACCCGCCGGCCGCCGGTTGGTGTTGATTGAAGAAGCGGGGGAGATCGCGCAGCTACGCGTCCGACGCGCCAAGCGCGTGGCGGACGTTTGGGCTGCTGATTGTATGGGAAAGCGACCGCGCGTCCCTAGTCCCCAGTAAGCGAGGCGTGGTCATCAGGGATTTTACATCGATGCTGCCTTGAAAGACATAACAGTAATCGACGTAGGGAGCGCGCCTGCAGGTTTAAAGATACTACGCGCGGAAATCGTAATTATTTGCGACGCTTCGATATTTCAAACGCGTGCAGGCCGACTATTTAAATCGGCAAGGTCGAGAACTGACGTGGTCGCCGTCTTCCCCAGATATGATTCTGGAGAAACCAACATCCCGCTAGCTGCGCCATCGCAGGCGCGGCAGCTTTGTTTTGGAAACGTACTTCCGCCTAGCGCCTCAAGGCGCGGACGTTGTCCTTAGCCGCGCCACCCAGCGGCAACGCCATATCATCGTCGAGCAGCCGGGTGATGCGGGCGAAACCGACAAAGGCTTTCCTCGCTTCCTCGGCAGACATTTTGCCCGACACAGCCGCCGCGCAGCAATTCAGGGCGCATTGAAAAACCGGGCCGCGTCGTCCCGTTGGCCACTTCCGCAGGAACACCATTGCTTCGGTCACGCTGTCGACTTCCTCAACGGCGTGTCCCTGCCCGCGCGCGATTCGCACTGGGGTAAAGAATTGCAAGCGACTCATAGTATCCTCCCGGTCGACCGCAGCGCAGCCGAACCAGTACAAACGCACGTCTGGCGGATCGGTTCCAAACAAATTAGGTGGCCGATCGAAAAAAGTCGGAAACAGAGGCGTGCGCCTGTCTTGCTCGAAAGAGAGCATGCGACTCAGCCGGATGCAGGCTCGGACCTCGAGGATAATGGCGATTTTCGTTGAATATCTTTAAGGCGAAAGCCGGCAAATGGATTGCTTGCCGGTTCCCCTGGGTCAAGCTTAACCTCTACGGTCAAACGCGTGACGGCGCGTTTGCAACAAGGGGACAACCGCAATGACCATTCAAGGCGCATCGCCTGACCTCTACAATGAGGATCTGGCTCCGGCAACGGTCAGGAACTGGGGACCGTTTTCGATATTCAACGTCTGGACGTCGGACGTCCACAGCCTCTGGGGCTATTACCTCGCGGCAAGCCTGTTTCTGTTCTGCGGCGGCTTCGTCAACTTCATCATCGCCATCGGTATCGGCTCGCTGATCATCTATGTGCTGATGAACATGGTCGGCTATGCCGGGGTGAAGACCGGCGTGCCCTACCCCGTGCTTGCCCGCGCCTCGTTCGGCATCTGGGGCGCCAACATTCCGGCGCTGGTGCGCGCCATCGTCGCCTGCTTCTGGTATGGCGCCCAGACGGCAGCCGCGTCCGGCGCCATCGTGGCGCTGCTGACGCGCCTGCAGTGGTTCGACGAGTTCAACAAGACCTCGCATCTCCTCGGACATTCGACCCTGGAGGTGATCTGCTTCGTCGTCATCTGGGCGTTGCAGCTGCTGATCATCCAGAAGGGCATGGAGACCGTGCGCCGCTTCCAGGACTGGGCCGGCCCCGCCGTATGGGTGATGATGCTGCTTCTGGCCATTTACCTCTGCGTGAAGTCCGGCAGCTTCGCTTTCACCAGCGACATCCCGATGGACGTGTTGCGCGACAAGACCGCCGACGCCGGCATTCCGGGCGATCCGGGATCATGGACCGCGCTTTTCGGCGCCGCGGCGATCTGGGTCACTTATTTCTCGGCGCTCTATCTCAACTTCTGCGACTTCGCCCGTTACGCGCCGGACAAGGCGGCGCTGCGTAAAGGCAATATCTGGGGCCTGCCGGTCAATCTCATCCTGTTCTCATTGGTCGCTGGCGTCACCACGATCGCCGCCTACGACGTCTATCATGAGGTGCTTTTGCATCCCGACCAGATCTCGGCCAAGTTCGACAGCTGGTTCCTGGCGGCCCTCGCGGCGCTCACCTTCGCGGTGGCGACGCTGGGCATCAACGTGGTAGCCAATTTCGTTTCGCCGGCGTTCGACTTCTCCAACGTCTTCCCGCGCCAGATCGACTTCAAGAAAGGCGGCTACATCGCGGCGCTGATCGCGTTGGTGCTGTATCCGTTCGCGCCGTGGGAGGGCAGCGCCGCGCATTTCGTCGGCATCATCGGCGCGACGATGGGGCCGATCTTCGGGGTGATGATGGTCGACTACTATCTGATCCGCAAAAGCGAGGTCGATGTCGAGGCGCTCTATCGCGAGAACGGCGAGTTCCGCTTCCAGGGTGGCTGGCATGTGAATGCCTTCATCGCCGCCGGCATCGGCGCGATCTTCTCCTCGATCCTGCCCAACTTCACCAACTTGCTGCCTGCGTGGTGGGGTGTCTATGGCTGGTTCTTCGGCGTGGCGATCGCTGGCGCGGTCTACTACGTGCTGCGCACCATGGCGCTCGGCGCCGGAGCGAAGATGGCGAAAGCCTGAAAACAAGGCAGTAGGCAGCAGGGATCAGGCAAAAGAAAATGCCACCCACTGCCTACTGCGCCACCATCTCCGCCAGCCGGCGCACCGTGTTCCAGTTGCGCGACGTGCCGATGCCGAAGCGTTTGTGACTGGCGGCGGCGAGCAGCCGCGAACTTGGCCGCTCGCGCGAGAAGACGAGCCAGATATCGCCGTCGACCCATAGCACTTTCTCGTCGCCGGCGGCACGGATCTTGAGCGCTTCGACGGCATCCTTGGGCGCCGGCTCACGCATCACGCGCACCGCGACCTGATCGGCCGCGTCGGCCGATTCTGCTGGGAACGGGTTGCTGGCGGCAAGCCTCCGCCAGCCCTCGGCGCCGCGCACGATGATGTCGACATGGCGACCGAAAGTCTTCTCGAAAGCCTCTTCCAGCCGTTGCTCGAGCTTCGAAATTTCGCCTGCCCGCGCCTTGAACACCAGATTTCCGGTAGCCGCCAGCGTGCGGGCATTCATCAGGCCCAGCCCCTCGGCCATCGTCCTGAGATCGGCCATGACGACACGCCGCCCCTCGCCCAGAATGATGCTGTAGAGCAGCGCGACGTAGGTTTGCATGGGCCGGGCCCGAAGCCGGGGCTATACCAGCCGCGACTGATCGACGGCGGCCGAGATGAAGCTCGCGAACAGCGGATGCGGGTCGAGCGGGCGGCTCTTCAGTTCCGGGTGGTATTGCACCCCGATGAACCAGGGATGATCGGGATACTCGATCGTCTCCGGCAGCACCCCGTCGGGCGACATGCCGGAAAAGACAAGGCCGCAACCCTCGAGCCGCTGCTTGTAGTCGATGTTCACTTCGTAGCGGTGCCGGTGGCGCTCGGAAATCTGCGTGTCGCCGTAGATCTCGGCGATCTTCGAGCCCTTGGCGAGTTCGGCCTGGTAGGCGCCGAGCCGCATCGTGCCGCCAAGATCGCCGGTGGCCCTGCGCTTCTCAAGCATGTTGCCCTTCAGCCATTCGGTCATCAGGCCAACGACAGGTTCGTCGGTCGGGCCGAACTCGGTCGATGAGGCATGCTCGACGCCGGCCAGCGAGCGGGCAGCCTCGATGCAAGCCATCTGCATGCCGAAGCAGATGCCGAAGTAAGGCACCTTGCGCTCGCGGGCGAACTTCGCCGCCAGGATCTTGCCCTCCGAGCCGCGCTCCCCGAATCCGCCGGGAACCAGGATGCCGTGCACCTTCTCCAACCAGGGAGCGGGGTCCTCCTTCTCGAATATCTCGCTTTCGATCCAGTCGAGCTTGACCTTGACCCGATTGGCAAGGCCGCCATGCGAAAGCGCTTCGATCAGTGATTTGTAGGCATCCTTCAGCCCGGTGTACTTGCCGACGACGGCGATCGTCACCTCGCCTTCCGGATTGTGGATGCGGCTGGACAGCTTTTGCCACGGCTCCATGCGCGGCTTCGGCGCCGGGTCGATGCCGAACGCGGCCAGCACTTCCGAATCGAGCCCTTCCTGGTGATAGGCCATCGGCACGTCATAGATGTGCGGGACGTCCAACGCCTGGATGACGGCGCTTTCGCGCACGTTGCAGAACAGCGACAGCTTGCGGCGCTCGTCCTTCGGGATCGGCCGATCTGCGCGCACCAGAAGGATATCGGGCGCAATGCCGATGCCGCGCAGTTCCTTGACCGAATGCTGCGTCGGCTTGGTCTTCAGCTCGCCGGCAGTCGGGATGTAGGGCATCAGCGTCAGATGCACATAGACCGCGTTGTTGCGCGGCAGGTCGTTGCCGAGCTGGCGGATCGCTTCCAGGAACGGCATGGCTTCGATGTCGCCGACCGTGCCGCCGATCTCGCACAGGACGAAGTCGTAGTCGTCATTGCCGTCCAGCACGAAATGCTTGATCTCGTCGGTGACGTGCGGGATCACCTGCACGGTGGCGCCGAGATAGTCGCCGCGGCGCTCGCGCTCGATGATGTTCTTGTAGATGCGCCCGGTGGTGATGTTGTCCTGCTGGTTTGCCGAGCGCCCGGTGAAGCGCTCGTAATGGCCGAGATCGAGATCGGTCTCGGCGCCGTCATCGGTCACGAACACTTCGCCATGCTGGTACGGCGACATCGTCCCGGGATCGACATTCAAGTATGGGTCGAGCTTCTTGATCCGCGCACGATAGCCTCGCGCCTGCAGAAGAGCCCCAAGAGCTGCTGCGGCGATGCCTTTTCCGAGTGAGGAAACCACGCCGCCTGTGATGAATACATATCGCGCCATGGGAGTCATCGCTTAACGCGGCCTGATTGATTCCGCCAGAGAAAAAACCGCCGCGAAGGCTTTTTCCCAAAATGGCGCGGCAGCCCGAACGGGCTTGGATTCAGTCAAAGCAAAAGGGCCGGCGATGCCGGCCCTTTCGGCAGTTCGATGGAAACGCTCAGATAATAACGACCTTGGTGCCGATCTTAACGCGGCTGTAGAGATCCATGACGTGCTCGTTGATCATGCGGAAGCAGCCGTTGGAGGCGCTGGTTCCGATCGACTGCGGCGCAATCGTGCCGTGGATGCGCAGATGCGTATCCTTCTTGCCGTCATAGAGATAGATGGCGCGCGCGCCGAGCGGATTCTCGCCGCCGCCGGGCATGCCGTCCTTGTACTGACCGTAATGCTTCGGCTCGCGCTTCTGCATGTCGAGCGTCGGGATCCAGCGTGGCCATTCCTGCTTGTCTCCGACCGCCACTGTCCCCTTGAACTGAAGGCCTTCGCGGCCGACGGCAATGGCGTAGCGGCGGGCAGTGGAAAACGACTCGACCAGGTAGAGGCGGCGGGCGCTGGTGTCGATGACGATGGTGCCCGGCTCATAGCCGGTGAACGTGACGTCTTGCGGCACGAATTCCGGCTTCACCTTGAAGGGCCGCTTGGCGTCCTTCTTGGCCAATGCCGAATCGAGCGCGCGTGTCTCCGGCAGGTAGTTGATGGAGGTCGCTTGGGCGCCGCCGAAGAGGCCGGCGAACAGCCCGCCGCTGCTCGTCTGCTTCTGGCCGGGCTGCTCACTGCGCAATTCGCCGTTGTTGCCAGTGGCGGTGATGTTCATGGCTTCGGCCGGGATCGGCTCTTCGGCCTTGACCGGAATGATCGACGCTACCGGCTCCGGCGGCGCGATGATCTTGGTGGTCTTCTTGGCCAGCTTGGCGTCGGCGACTTCAACCGGCCCGGCCTTACCTCGCTTGGCGAGCCATTCCTGGCGCGCCTGATCCGCCTTGGCCTTGGCTGCCTCGCGCATCGCCATCTTGCGAGCATCGAGCGCCTTCTGCTTAGCGGCCTCCTTGTCGGCCGCGATCTTGGCCTCGAGCTTGCTGATCTGCGCAAGATCCTCCGATGTCGGGTTCTTCTTCTTCTTGAGAAGCCTCAGCTGCGATGCATCGCTCTTGGCGGCGACGACGGGAATAGCGTCGGTTGTCTCTACCGAGGGGGATGTGGCCAGGTTTGCCGGTCCGGCAAAGGCCACGGAACCCATGCCGAGGACGGCACAGACTCCCAGGAAGATGAAGCTGCGAAGCTGCATGGCGAAGATCCGATTGTTCAAAAGCAAGTTGCCCACGGCGTCGCCCGGCGCCCCCCAAGGACGCCGATAAAGTGCCGCGCGCAATCTATAATCGATTAGCCGTCATCGCCTCAAGCTGAGGCAGGCGCTACGCCCGGTTGAATCTTTGTGATCGGGCGCTCATTTGCCGTGACTGTGTTCAAAGAACAACAGATCAGGGCCAGTTGCCTGTCCGGCTACTGGTTCGGGACCTGCGGCGTGACCGGCAAGGTAACGCCATTGGATGCCGGCGGAGTGGTCGGACTCGCGGGCGCCGGTGCGGCCGGAGCGGGCGCTGTTGCCGGAGCCGGCGCGGTGGCGCCGTTGGCAAGCGGTGTGGTCGTCGTGCCACCAGACGGTGCGGCGGGAGCCGTGCCGCCGGCTGGAGCCGCGGGCTTGGAGGCGCCTACAGGCCCATTCGAGCCCGGCAACTGGTTGAGCACGCCTTTGCCTTGGCTTGATGTCGCCGGGCGGTCGAGGATGTCGATCGGCTTTTCGCCATAACGGGCAAGGATCGACAGCGCCAGCGACGTCACGAAGAACGCCGCCGCCAGGATCGCGGTGGCGCGGGTGAGCGCATTGGCGGCGCCTCGAGCGGTCATGAAACCGGAACCGCCGCCAATGCCAAGCCCGCCGCCTTCGGAGCGCTGCAGCAGCACCACACCGACAAGGGCGAGCACGACCATAAGGTGAACGACGATCAGTACGGTTTCCATAATTTATCCTGGCGGGGCCTTGCGCGACCGCGCATAGGACCAATGATTTGGAGGCGGCTCCTTACAATGCTTTGACGGCATTTCCAAGCCCGTGGCCGGGAATATGGGAAACAATGCGGCCGTTACAACGATTTAGGCCGCGCGAGCCCAGGAGAGCTAAGCGATGTTCATGTAAGCTTCCGCGATGGCCAGGAAGTCGGCAGCCTTCAGGCTAGCGCCGCCGACCAGAGCGCCGTCGACATCCTCGACGCCGAGGAGCTCCACTGCGTTGGACGGCTTGACAGAGCCGCCATAGAGAATGCGCATCCTGGCCGCGACGTCGCCGAGCAGGCCGGTCAGCTTGCGGCGGATGTGCGCATGTGCCTCGGCGACGTCGTCTACGGTCGGGGTCAGGCCGGTACCGATGGCCCAGACCGGCTCATAGGCGATGATCGTGTTCGTTGCAGTGGCGCTTGTCGGAACCGAGCCCTCGAGCTGACGCGACAGTATGTCAAGCGTGGCGCCCGACTCGCGCTCGGCGCGCGTCTCGCCGATGCAGACGATGGCCACCAGCCCCGCCCGCCAGGCGGCCGACGCCTTGGCATGGACCGTCGCGTCGTCCTCGCCGAACATTTCGCGCCGTTCCGAATGGCCGACAATGACGTGGCTTGCACCGGCGTCCTTGAGCATCTCGGCTGAAATCTCACCCGTAAAAGCGCCGCTCTCCTTCGGATGGCAATCCTCTCCGCCAGCCCGCACCGGCGTGCGTGACAGGATTTCGGCGGCACGCTGGAGCAAGGTAGCCGGCACGCATACCAGCGCTTCTGTTTCCGCATCTAGCCCGCTCATGAAGCCGTTGCCGATCGACCGTAGCTCATTGAGCGAGGCGCTGGTGCCGTTCATTTTCCAGTTCCCGGCGACGAGCGGGCGGATTCCAGGGGTCATGGGGCGGGTTCTCCGAGCGACATTTAGCAGCGCTCTCACTACCAAAATCAGGTCACAAAGCAATCGACAGTGGACTGGAAGGGCGCTATTGCGCTTGTTTCAAACTCGGCGCATGCGAAAATGCGCATAAATCGGAAGTATGCATGCTTAGTATATTGAGAAGCGCGGCGAGCACCTGGGTCGCGAAGGCGTTGCTGTTGTTGCTGGTCCTGAGCTTCGCAGCCTGGGGCATCACCACGCGCATGGTGGGCGGCGTTCTGGGCGGCCATCACGCGGTGATCACCGCCGGCGGCACTGAAGTCTCGATCAACGAGTATCGCCTCGCCTATGATCGGCAGCTCTCGATGTTGTCGCAGCAATATGGCCAGCGCGTCACCCAGGAACAGGCCAAGCTGCTCGGCGTCGACAACCAGGTGCTGGCGCAGCTCGTTTCGGGCGCAGTGCTCGACGAACAGGCACGCAAGCTCGGCCTTGGCCTTTCCAAGGATCGGCTGGCCGAATTGACGCGCGAGGATCCGGCCTTCAAGGGACCTGGCGGCCAGTTCGATCGCCGGACGTTCGAGTATCTCCTGCGCCAGCTCGGCATGCGGCCGGAGGACTATCTGAGGAACCGTGCGCAGGTGGCTGTGCGCCAGCAGATCGTCGAGGCGATTTCCGACGGCCTCAAGGTTCCGCAGACCTTCCTGAAGGCGGTCTCGCTCTATCGCGGCGAGGATCGCACGATCGACTATCTTGTGCTGCCCAAGACGCTGGTCCAGCCGATCGAGGCGCCGTCAGACACTTCGCTCAACACCTATTTCGACGCCAACAAGAAGAACTACGCGGCGCCGGAATACCGCAAGTTTTCCTATGTCCGGCTGGAGCCGCAGGATATCGCGGACCCGTCCGCGGTGACCGACAGCCAGGTCAAGGACGATTACAACAAGAATATCGCGCGCTACACGACGCCCGAGATGCGCACCATCGAGCAGTTGGTGTTCAAGACCTCGGACGCGGCAAAGGCGGCCTTGGATTCCCTGAAGGCCGGTGCAACCTTCGACAAGCTCGTCACCGCCGAAGGCAAGACGCAAGCCGACACGCTCCTAGGCACGCTGTCCAAGGACAAGATCGCCGACAAGGCGGTGGCCGACGCAGCCTTCTCGCTCAATGCCAACGAGGTGAGCCAGGTCGTCCAGGGGGCCTTCGGTCCGGTGCTCCTGCGCGTTACGGAGATCAAGCCGCAGGTCGTGAAACCTCTTTCGGAAGTGTCCGACCAGATCCGCAAGGACCTGGCGATAGGCGAGGCAAGCCGCATCCTGCTCGACGTGCATGACAGCTATGAGGATACCCGCGCTTCGGGTGCCTCGCTTGCCCAGGCCGCCGACAAGCTCAAGCTGAAGGTCGTCACCATCGACGCCATCGACCGCACTGGCCAGCGGCCGGACGGTACGATCGTCAACGACCTGCCGCAATCGGCCGATCTCATCAAGTCTGTGTTCGCCGCCGAGCCCAATACCGAGAATGAAGGTCTGACGACCGCCGACAACGGTTTCGTCTTCTACGAGGTGCAGTCGGTCACGCCGGCGCGCGACCGCACGCTGGACGAGGTCCGCAAGAAGGTCGTGGCCGACTGGACGGAGGCCGAGACCGAAAAGCGGCTCGACGCGAAAGCGCAGGAACTGGAGAAACGTCTCAAGGCAGGCACTACGCTCGACGCTGTTGCGACTGAGCTCAAGCTCGACAAGCAGACCAAGCGAGGCTTGAAGCGCGAAGCCGACGATGCCGATTTCGGCAAGGAGGGCGCCGCGGCGATGTTCGGCGTCGGCGAAGGCGGCACCGGCCTGATCCCCTCTCCCACTGGCTACGGCCAGATCCTGTTCAAGGTTGCCGAGGTCTTCGAGCCGGCGGGCGCCGACGGCAGTACGGTGCCGGATGACGCTCAGAAATCCTTCGCCGCCGGCATGTCGGACGACCTGCTGGACCAGTTGGTGGCACAGCTGCAGTCGCAATATGACGTTCGCATCGATCCGAACGCCGTTTCTCAAGCACAGACACGATGAGCGCGCTGAAGACACACATAGCCAAGGTCGCCGCCGGCACCGCGCTTTCCTTCGAGGAAGCGCGCGACGCCTTCGACATCATCATGTCGGGCGACGCCACGCCCGGCCAGATCGGCGGCTTCCTGATGGCGCTGCGCGTGCGCGGCGAGACGGTGGGCGAGATCGCCGGCGCTGTCGCCACCATGCGCGCCAAGATGCTGCGCGTTGAGGCGCCGCAGGGCGCGATCGACATCGTCGGGACCGGCGGGGACAACTCGCACTCGGTCAACATCTCGACCGCCTCGGCCTTCGTCATCGCGGCCGCCGGCGTGCCGGTGGCCAAGCACGGCAATCGCGGCCTGTCCTCGCTGACCGGCTCCGCGGACGTGCTGATGGCGCTGGGCGTCAAGATCGACATTTCGCCGGAAATGATCGGACGCTGCATCCATGAGGCCGGCGTCGGTTTCATGTTCGCGCCGGCCCACCATCCGGCGATGAAGCATGTCGGACCGACCCGGGTCGAGCTCGGCACGCGCACCATTTTCAACCTGCTCGGACCGCTGTCGAATCCCGCCGGCGTCAGCCGCCAGATGGTCGGCGTTTTCCTGCCGGAGTGGATAATGCCGGTGGCCGAGACGTTGAAGGCGCTAGGCGCGGAGCACGCCTGGGTCGTCCATGGCGATGGCTATGACGAGATCACCACCACGGGCGAGACCCAGGTTGCCGAACTCGCCGGCGGCGAGATCCGCACCTTCACCCTGACGCCGGAAGCAGTCGGACTGAAGCGGCACACCAAGGAAGAGCTGCGCGGTGGCGACGCGGCCTACAATGCCAGGCAGCTGCGCGATATGCTGGGCGGTGCCGCCGGCGCCTATCGCGACACGGTGCTGATGAATGCCGGCGCCGGCCTGGTCGTGGCAGGCAAGGCGACCACGCTTGCCGACGGAATCGCGGCGGCGGCGCAAGCGATCGACAGCGGCCGCGCGCTTGGCGTGCTGGACAAGCTCGTCGAGATTTCGAACGGATAAGGCCTTGTCGGATATTCTGCGCAAGATCGAAGCCTATAAGCGCGACGAAATCGCGGCCGCGAAGGCGAAAATACCGCTGGCCGAGATCAAGGCACGGGCGAAGGATGCCGGTGCGACGCGCGGTTTTTTGGCGGCGCTTGAGGCCAAGCGTCGGGAGGGAAGCTTTGGCCTGATCGCCGAGATAAAGAAGGCCAGCCCTTCCAAGGGTTTGATCCGTGCCGATTTCGACCCGCCGTCACTGGCGCAGGCCTATCAGAAAGGTGGCGCCGCATGCCTTTCGGTGCTGACAGACACCCCGTCTTTCCAGGGCGCTCCGGAATTTCTCACCAACGCGCGCAAGGCGGTGTCCCTGCCCGCGTTGCGGAAGGATTTCCTATTCGACCCTTACCAGGTCTACGAAGCACGAGCCTGGGGCGCAGACGCCATCCTGATCATTATGGCGAGCGTGGACGATGCACTGGCTGGCCAGTTGGAAGCAGTCGCCTTCGAGCTCGGGATGGACGCGCTGATCGAAGTGCATGACGAGGCCGAAACGGAGCGCGCTCTGAAATTGTCATCGCGGCTGATCGGCATCAACAACCGCAATTTGCGGACCTTCGAGACCAGCCTTGCGACCTCAGAGCGGCTGGCGCCAATGGTGCCGGGCGGCTACCTGCTCGTTAGCGAGAGCGGCATCTTTACCCACGACGACTGCCTCAGGATGCGAAAGACCGGCATCGGCGCCTTCCTTGTCGGCGAGAGCCTCATGCGGCAAGCCGACGTGGCCGCCGCGACCAGGTTTCTGCTGACGGGCAAGGCAGCGGCCGAGGCCGTCTGAGCATGGCCCTTACCCATCTTGGCGCCAAGGGCGAAGCCAATATGGTCGATGTAGGCGACAAAGCCGAGACGACGCGGACGGCGATTGCCGAAGGTTTTGTCTCGATGCAGTCGGAAACGCTGGAGACGATCCTGGCCGGCGACGCCAAGAAAGGGGATGTTCTGGGCACCGCCCGCATTGCAGGCATCATGGCGGCGAAGAAAACGCATGAGCTGATCCCCCTCTGCCATCCGCTGCTTCTGACCAAGGTCGCCGTTGAAATCGAGCCGGACCGCACGCTGCCTGGTCTCAAGGTCACCGCGCTTGCCCGCGTTACCGGCAAGACCGGTGTGGAGATGGAGGCGCTCACCGCCGCCTCGGTCGCCTGCCTCACCATCTACGACATGGCCAAGGCGGCGGACCGTGGCATGGTGATTTCCGGCATCCGGCTGGTCGAGAAGACCGGCGGCAAATCCGGCGACTACAAGGTAGGTCCCTGATGGTGCTGGTTCCGGTCGCAGAGGCGCTACAGCGCCTGCTCGACGACGCGGCGCCTTTGCCCGCCGAAAGCATTCCACTCGCGCAAGCAGCAGGGCGGGTCCTGGCGGAACCGGTTGTGGCGCTGCGTACGCAGCCGCCTTTCAACGCCTCCGCGATGGATGGCTATGCCGCGCGTTCCGCCGATGTCGCTTCGGCGCCGGCTGAGCTCGAGGTCATAGGCATGGCGCCTGCCGGGCGCGGCTTCTCCGGAACCGTCGGAACAGGCCAGGCCGTGCGCATCTTCACCGGTGCGCCGCTGCCTGAAGGCGCCGACACCATCGTCATCCAGGAAAACGCGCGCGATCTCGGCAACGGCAAGGTCGAGGTGACGGAGCCTACCGGGCAAGGCCGCAATGTCCGCCGACGCGGTCTTGACTTCGGCCAGGGGGACGTGCTGCTCCAAAAGGGTCGCGTGCTCGATGCCGCGGCACTTTCGCTGGCAGCTTCGGCCAACCACCCTGTCTTGAAGGTCGTGCGGCAGCCGCTGGTCGCCATCATCGCCACCGGCGACGAGTTGCTGCCGCCGGGTAGCACGCTCGGCCCCGACCAGATCATTTCTTCCAACGCCTATGGCGTCGCCGCTGCTGCCCAGTCGGTCGGCGCGCGCGCGCTCGATCTCGGCATCGCCGCCGACCGCCAGGACGCTATCGCCGCGTTGGTCAGGAAAGCCGTGGCGGCGCGCGCCGACGTCATCGTCACGCTCGGAGGGGCGTCGGTAGGCGATCACGACTTGATCCATGACGTACTGACCCGCGAAGGCATGAAGCTCGACTTCTGGAAGATCGCCATGCGTCCCGGCAAGCCGCTGATGTTCGGCCGCCTCGGCAATGTCCGCTGCGTCGGTCTGCCCGGCAACCCGGTGGCAAGCATCGTCTGCTCTCAGCTCTTCCTGAAGCCGCTCCTCGCTCGTCTCGGCGGCCGAGATCACAGGCAGGACGTGCGAACGGCCCGTCTGGGCGCCGCTATGCAAGCCAACGACCTCAGACAGGACTATGTGCGCGCCGTCGTGCGCGAGGACGCCGACACGCTGGTCGCGACCCCTTTCGGCATCCAGGACTCCTCGATGCTGCGCATGCTGGCCGACGCCAACGGGCTGATCGTGCGTGAGCCCTTCGCACCGGCCGCGCAGGCCGGCGACGAATGCAACGTTCTGATGCTGCGCTGAAGCCGATCCTCATTCATCGACGAGCGTACGGGTCAGGGGATGAGCGGGATCGACAAGACCGTCGACGACACTGAAATGATGCCGATCCGGCTCGACCACCGAAGCTGTGGCGGCACCAAGCCCGGTCCAGATATTGGCAAGCAACGCGCTCTGGCGCAGGAATTCCGAACGCTCGCCGCCGCCGGCCCAACAGGTGATGCGGATTCCATTCCGGGGCCGCAGCAATGCAGGGCTTTCGGCCGACGCTTCGTGCTCGTCGATATTGAGGGTCTCGTTCAGCGCGGTGAGCATCAGAGGCCGAAGGTCGTGCAGGCCTGAAATCGAAATGACCTGGCGTATGCGCCGCGCCACGTCGGGCGAGAGCGGCGATGTCGCGGTCACCATCCGGCTGACGAGATGTCCGCCGGCCGAGTGCCCGGCCAGCATCAGCGGACCATCGACCATGGCTGCCGCCCTCTCGATCGCGACCGAGGCTTCGCCGACGATGCCGCTGATCCTGATCTTCGGGCATAGCGTGTAGGAGGGCATTGCGACGGCAAAGCCTCGGCCGACCGCGCCTCCGGCCAGATGCGACCAGGACTCTCGGCCCGACCCCATCCAATAGCCGCCGTGGATGAACACGACGAGCCCCTTTGGCGTCGCTGGCGGTAGAAACAGATCGAGTTGGTTGCGCGGCGCTTCGCCATAGGCGATGTCGAGCCGCGCCCTGCCCTGGGTCAGCAACTCTTCGCGAAATGCCTGCGCCGGCTGGTCCCACGCCGCCGGCCAACGATCGCCGCCGGCGATGTTCGCGCCGTTGGCATAGGCGTCGTTCCAGTCGGCAATACGGTGTTCGAGCACAGGGCCCCTCCCGCGGTCAGGTCAACTTTGATTGGCTTCTCATGGCATCGCCGACCCAAGACTCAGGTGACGGTGGCCTTGACGGCGAAGCGCGCCTCTCGCCAGGCGCCGCTTCGCAGTATGTCGGCGAGCACCTCCACGGCGCGCCACACGTCGCTGTAGCCGACATAGAGTGGCGTGAAGCCGAAGCGCATGGTCGACGGCGCCCGAAAATCGCCGATCACGCCGCGTTCGATCAGGGCCTGCATGATCCGGTAGCCATGCGGGTGAATGAATGAAATCTGGCTGCCGCGTTTGGCGCCGTCGCGGGTACTTTCGAGAGTAAGATCGTAACCTCCGCATCTTGCCTCGACGAGTTCGATGAACAGATCGGCCAGCGCGGTGCTCTTCCTTCTCACCATCGCCAGGTCGACGCCGTTCCAGACGTCGAGCGCGCCCTTCAGCGTGCGCATCGACAGGACCGGCTGCGTGCCGCACAGGAATCGGCGGATGCCGGTGTCCGGCGCATAGGCTTGCTCGAAGGCGAACGGCCGCGCGTGGCCCCACCACCCGCTGAGGGGCTGCTGCACATCGGCAAGATGCCGCTCGGCCGCATAGATGAACGCGGGTGAACCTGGCCCCCCGTTGAGATATTTATAGGTGCAGCCGACCGCGAAATCGGCGTTCGCCCTGTCAAGTTCAACCGGCATGGCCCCCGCGCTGTGACACAGATCCCATACGATCAGCGTACCGGCGTCATGCGCCTTGCGCGTGAGCGCCGCCATGTCGCGCAACTCGCCGGACTTGTAGTTGACGTGGTTGACCAGCACCACCGCGGTGCTTTCGTCGATCAGTTCCTCGATGGTTGGCGCGTGCACGCCGGCCAGGCGCAGGACGGTGTTCTTTCCGGTCGAGGCCACGCCTTCGGCCATATAGAGATCGGTCGGAAAACTGTCGCCCTCGGCAACGATCACGGTTCGGCCCGGCCGCATCGCCATCGCCGCATGCAGCACCTTGTAGATGTTGATCGACGTGGTGTCGCAGACCACGGTCTGGCCAGGCGCCGCGCCGATCAGCCGCCCGAGCTGGTCGCCCAGTTCGACCGGCATGTCGAACCATCCATCCTTGTTCCAGGCACGAATGAGGTCATGCGCCCACTCCTCGTTAGCTGCTTTGCGCAGTTCCTCGAATGCGGCGTGTGGAGCCGCTCCCAACGAATTCCCGTCGAGATAGATCACCCCTTCCGGCAGGACGAATCGATCGCGCAAGGCACGCAGCGGATCCGCTGCGTCCATAGCCTCAATCTCGGCGAGATCAGGAATTCCCCCCATATGCTACCGCCTCCATTTCGGAATGCCCGCCGCTCACGGCTGGCCAAGAGCGGTTGTCTCACCACCGTCGGCGTCCGGGCAAGAACCTTTCGTCCTGTGTTAGCTGGTCCATGGAGGGCGAGAACCGTGAACCGGCAAATCGCCGACGTTGGCATTTTGGGTTCGTTTCGTTCACGGTGCGGCATGCGCAATCGATGTATGCGCGCGATCGCACCCCGCACTTCCGTGATCCCGCCACCCGCTGTTCCCATTTAAGCAAGGCTGCAAATTCCAGCGGAATCAATGCCACTGCGCCACAGGTAGCGGCCAAGGCCCCTCGGATGCAACATTGTTTCGGCGGCCCTAACAAATTCACTAAACTTTAAACGGTTGCGGAACACAACTGGAACAGATAGTGTTTGTTCTGGGTTTGTTTTTCTGATTCTGGTTTCAGAACCCGTGGGGGCCGCCGATGCTGACGCGCAAACAACATGAACTCCTGATGTTCATCCATGAACGCCTGAAGGAGAGCGGGATTCCTCCATCCTTCGACGAGATGAAGGAGGCGCTCGACCTCGCCTCGAAGTCCGGCATCCACCGTCTGATCACGGCGCTGGAAGAGCGCGGCTTCATTCGCCGGCTGCCGAACCGGGCGCGCGCATTGGAGGTCTTGCGGCTGCCCGACTCGATCGCGCCTGGCCTGAATGCCGCTAAGAAGTTTTCGCCTAGCGTCATCCAGGGGGGCCAGGGCAATCTCGGTCGACAGGTCAAGCCTGCGACGCCGTCGCGCACGCCGACGCCCAGCAATGACGATGAATCGACTTCGGCCGTTTCCATCCCGGTGATGGGCCGCATCGCCGCCGGTGTGCCGATCGACGCCATCCAGCACCAGACGCATTCGATCACTGTGCCCCCGGACATGATCACCGGCGGCGAGCATTATGCGCTGGAGGTCAAGGGCGACTCGATGATCGAGGCCGGCATCTTCGACGGCGACACCGTCATCATCCGCAACGCCAACACGGCAAGCCCGGGCGAGATCGTGGTGGCGCTGGTCGACGACGAGGAAGCGACGCTCAAGCGCTTCCGCCGCAAGGGCGCCTCGATCGCGCTCGAGGCGGCCAACCCGGCCTATGAGACCCGGATCTTCGGACCGGATCGGGTGAAGGTTCAGGGCAAGCTGGTCGGGCTGATCCGGCGTTACTGAGTGGGCGCCGGTTTGATGTCCGCTTTTTCCTGTCGCTTGTACGGAGGCAGCCCCCTCGCCTCGCGCGCGTATTTCCGCTGCTCGTGCCATGGCCGATACGGTTCTTGGACCGCGTAGCTGATGGCCGGCCGCGCGGTTGCCGATTGCGGATCGAAGAAGATGGCGGCGCTGCCGCCGCGCGCCAGCTGCCGTTTGGTGACGACGAGCACGCGCGGATCGCGGCATGGGTTGTAGGCCGTGGCGTCGTTGATGACGATGAGGTCCGCAAACCCGCAGGCCGACCGGGCGTTGTCTCGGGTCTCGGCGAGCGCCACGATCGCGCCGGAAGGATGCCGGCCGATGCAGAGATCGTCGATACAGTAGAAGGGCGAGCCCGCCGGCAGGTCGACGGGGTCGGCGATGTCGAGCGCCCCGTTGGCGAATGTCTCCGGCGGCACGATTTGCTCGGCTTTCAGCGCCCGTTTCCAATTGTCGGTGGTGAACTCATTGGAGCGTTCGCGGTTGATGGCAAGCTCTCCGCCGCCGATCGGCATCGCCACCAGATGGGCATCCTCTGAAATGAGCACATCAGGCGTTCGGACATGCGGGATGGCCAGCAGCGCGGCGAGCGCGAACGGAACGGCGGCTAGCCTCAGCCAGGTGGTGGCCATGGTTGCGATGACGAGCGCGATGGTTGCTAGCAGCACGGACTGGATCGAGATCAGCCCGACGGCATCGACCGGCGAGCGCTCGGAAATCCATGCCGAGATGGCTATCATCGCGGTGAGCCCCTTGCCCATCACATAGAGAAAAGGACCGTCAAAGCCGAAGGGCATGGCCAGTGCGCTAAGCACGGCGAACGGCATGACGATCAGAGAGACGATCGGCATGACCGCCAGATTGGCCAGCAAGCTGAGCGGCGACACACGCTGGAAGTGCCAGATTGCGAACAGCAATGTCGCGCTGCCCGCGACAAGCGAGGTAATCGCGGCTCCACCCACTCCAACCGCCAGTTTTCGAGAGACGAAGCCGACAAACGAGCGCCTTGCCGGCGGCGTGGTCGTTTTGCCGGCGCGGTAGTCGGCAAAGCCGGCATAGGCGCCGACGAGCGCAGCAGTGGCGGCGAAAGACATCTGGAAGCTCGGGCCGACCACTTCATGCGGCGAGACGAGGATGACGGCGATCGCCGAGATCGCCATGTTTCGCATCGTCAGCGCCGCGCGGTCGAAGAGCACGGCGACAAGCATGACCGCCAGCATGATGAAGCTTCGCTCGGCCGCCACCACGATACCGGAGATCACGAGGTAGGCGGCGATCGAGAGCAGCGCGATTGCAGCGGCATATTTCTTCACCGGCCGGCGCGACGAGAAATCGGGAAACAGCGCGAAGGCACCTCGCAACAGCACCATGATCGTGCCGGCGACCAGCGCCATGTGGAGACCGGAGATCGAGATGATGTGATAGATGCCGGTCCGCCGCATCGACTCGTTGATCGCCTCCGGAATCCCGGCGCGCACGCCGACTATGAGCGCCGCCGCGATCTCGCCTTCGGACCCGCCGATGGCGCTCCTTATGTGATCGGCTATGCCTTCGCGCGCGTTTTCTATGGCCGACGCAACGCGCGCGCCGAAGGGTGCCTCCGTCGATGCGGCCGGCGTCGGCGCAATCAGCTTTGGATCGCCCAGGAAAAAGCCGCTCCCGCCAATGCCGCTAAAATAGCTGTCGAAGGAATAGTCATAGCTTTCGGGCCGAACCGGGCCTGTTGGCGGCAGCAGCTTCACATAGCCGGTCAGTATCGACCCTGCCGTCATGTCGGGCGGAATCCTGCGCGCCGAGAGCCTGACGCGATCCGGTGCGTAGCGCAGCTTCGGATGCTCCGTGGAAATCAGATCGATGGTCAGCCGGACACGGCCGTTGGCCAATGTCTCGGCGACGATGAGGCGGCCGGTCAGCCGCGTCTGGATTTCTGACCCCAGCATCGGGGTTGCCATTCGCCAGGTTTCCACCTTGGCGGCCAGAAAGCCCAGGGCGCAGAAAAGCGCTGCCATGAAGGTCAGGTGCGTTCTCTGCCAGGAGCGCGAGACCGTCGCGCATACGGCCATCAGAGCCACCGCCGCCATCGGCCTGTAGAGGTCCGGCTCAGTGCTCAGCGAAAAGTAATAGATCACGCCGGCGGCAAGGAAGACCGGCACCAGCAGGAAGGCAACGCCACGATCGAGCTCGGTCGCGGCGGCGACGACGATGCTTTGGCGCATCGCGGAAAACGACGCCCGGCCAAGTTGTCTGCGGAGTCCTCCGAGTGCCTCGGCCGAAGGCGAAACTGGCCGCCACGCACTGTCGCCGGACGACGGAAGCTCCGCCGGCGGATGGGGTTCCGGAACCGGCAACGGCGCCGCTTCGGCCGATATGGCGCGAGCGAACATCAGGCGCTCGCTGACGCCTGCTGTCGTTTCCCCGCCCTCTTCCGCGCCCCGGCCACGTCCAGCCATCGGGTCTGCCCCTTGCGCCCCAGACGCCCTATGCTACATGAACGCCGGTCGCGTGGAAGTCAGCGCGAAACATGCATTTCTTCAGTGCTTCTTCGAGAGTTCCATGTCCGACAAGGTCGTCACCCGTTTTGCCCCCTCGCCCACAGGCTATCTGCATATCGGCGGGGCGCGCACCGCGCTGTTCAACTGGCTTTACGCCAGGCACACAGGGGGACAAATGCTGCTGCGCATCGAAGACACCGACCGCGAACGCTCCACGGAGGCGGCCACGGCGGCCATTCTCGACGGACTGACCTGGCTCGGCCTCTCCTGGGACGGCGAGGCCGTTTCGCAGTTCCAGCGCGCGCCGCGCCATCGGGAGGTGGCTGAGGAGCTCGTGCGAATGGGCAAGGCCTATTACGCCTATGAGACGCCGGCAGAGCTCGAGGCGATGCGCGAGGCGGCTCGCGCCAAGGGCCTGCCGCCTCGCTACAACGGCCAGTGGCGCGACCGCGATGCGTCCGAGGCGCCTGCAGGCGTCAAGGGCGCCATCCGCATCAAGGCGCCGACCGAGGGCGTGACGGTCGTGCATGATCGCGTGCAGGGCGAGGTTCGCTTCCCGAACAAGGATCTCGACGACTTTATCATCCTTCGTTCCGACGGCGTCCCGACCTACATGCATGCCGTCGTCGTCGACGACCATGACATGGGCGTCACCCATATCATCCGCGGCGACGATCACCTGACCAACGCCGCGCGCCAGACGGTGATCTACAATGCCATGGGCTGGTCGGTGCCGTCGATGTCGCACATCCCGCTGATCCACGGCGCCGACGGCGCCAAGCTGTCGAAGCGGCACGGCGCGCTGGGCGTCGAGGCCTATCGCGCGATGGGTTATCTGCCGGAAGCTCTGCTCAACTATCTGGCCAGGCTCGGCTGGAGCCATGGCGACGACGAGGTGATGTCGATCAAGGACATGATCGCCTGGTTCGACATCGGCGACGTCAACAAGGGCGCGGCCCGCTTCGACTTCGCCAAGCTCGAGGCGCTGAACGGCGTCCATATGCGCAAGATGGATGATCATGCGTTGTTCGACATCTTCGTCGCCACCTTGCCCTATCTCGAAGGCGGGCCCGCGCTTGCGGCAAAGCTCGACGACAAGCGCAAGGCGCAACTGCTTGCCGCCATGCCCGGTCTCAAGGAGCGGGCAAAGACTTTGGTAGAGTTGGTCGATGGCGCGGCTTTCCTGTTCGCCGAGCGACCGTTACCGCTGGACGAGAAGGCGGCGAGCTTGCTCAATGCCGAGGCGCGCGCGATTTTGCGCGGCGCGCATGGCGCATTGTCTTCTGTCCAGGGCGAATGGAGCGCCGCCTCGGCAGAGGCTTCGATCCGTGCGTTCGCGCAGGCCGGTGGGTATAAGCTCGGCGCCGTGGCACAGCCGCTCCGGGCGGCCCTGACCGGCCGTAGCACCTCCCCCGGCGTGTTCGACGTGCTTGCCGTGCTGGGCCGCCAGGAAAGCCTGGCCCGCATAGAAGATCAAATCGATTAGGAGCGGACTGGCCCAAGAAGATTGGCATTGAAAGGTGTGTTTCGCAGTGCAACATTAGGCCTTGGCCCAATCTGGCACGCACCTCCTAAAATGCGGTGGCGAGTTCGCGCATTCGGTGACTTCGACGTGTCGTTTGCAGGAATTTGCCTTGCCGGCATGAGGAAACAAAAAGGAGTTTGCAATGAGCGAAGCGGCGACCAAACTGGAGTTGGCCGGCAAAACGAGCCAGCCGACCGCGAAGCTTGAGCTTGCCGGCAAGACGCACGAATTCAAGGTGCGAAGCGGCTCGGTCGGACCTGACGTCATCGACATCGGCTCGCTCTACAGCACCACCGGCGCCTTCACTTACGATCCGGGCTTCACCTCGACCGCGAGCTGCGAATCGGCGATCACCTTCATCGACGGCGATGCCGGCATTCTCTTGCATCGCGGCTACCCTATCGACCAGCTCGCGGAGCATGGCGACTTCCTCGAGGTCTGCTACCTGCTGCTCTACGGCGAACTGCCGACCAAGGCGCAGAAGGACGACTTCGACTATCGCGTGACGCGTCACACGATGGTGCATGAGCAGATGTCGCGTTTCTTCACCGGCTTCCGCCGCGACGCGCATCCGATGGCCGTCATGTGCGGCGTGGTCGGCGCGCTGTCGGCCTTCTATCACGACTCGACCGACATCTCGGATCCGTACCAGCGCATGGTTGCCTCGATGCGGCTCATCGCCAAGATGCCGACGATCGCGGCGATGGCCTACAAGTACCATATCGGCCAGCCCTTCATTTACCCGAAGAACGATCTCGGTTTCGCGGCAAACTTCCTGCACATGTGCTTCGCCGTGCCCTGCGAGGAATACAAGATCAATCCGGTCCTGGCGCGCGCCATGGAACGCATCTTCATACTGCACGCCGACCACGAGCAGAACGCCTCGACTTCGACGGTTCGCCTCGCCGGATCGTCGGGCGCCAACCCGTTCGCCTGCATCGCCGCCGGCATCGCCTGCCTCTGGGGCCCCGCGCATGGCGGCGCCAACGAAGCCGCGCTCAACATGCTGGGCGAAATCGGCCATGTCGACCACATCCCGGAATTCATCGCCCGCGCCAAGGACAAGAACGATCCGTTCCGCCTGATGGGCTTCGGGCACCGCGTCTACAAGAACTACGATCCCCGTGCCAAGATCATGCAGAAGACGGCGCATGAGGTTCTGGGCGAGCTCGGCATCAAGGACGATCCGCTGCTCGACATCGCCATGGAGCTGGAAAAGATCGCGCTGACCGACGCCTACTTCATCGAGAAGAAGCTCTATCCGAACGTCGATTTCTACTCAGGCATCACGCTGAAGGCGCTGGGCTTCCCCACCACCATGTTCACCGTGCTCTTCGCGGTCGCGCGCACTGTCGGTTGGATCGCCCAGTGGAAGGAAATGATCGAGGACCCGCACCAGAAGATCGGCCGCCCGCGCCAGCTCTACACCGGCGCCACGGAGCGCGATTACGTGCCGATCGCGAAAAGGTAGGGGATAGTGGGTAGGCAGTAGAAAGAAACCTCTACTGCCTGCTGCCTGCTGCCTTCTTGATGCACCCCATCACCACCTCTGCGGCGATCTCGCCCGAGGGCCTGTCGGTCGCCATTCGTCTGGCGATCTCGGCAAAACCGGCCTTCTGCCAGGCGCGCATGCCGGTGTCGGCAAACAGGGCTTCCAACTGCCGGGCGAGGTTCTCTGGCCGGACATACTGGTCGTAGAATTCCGGCACCAGCACGCGGTCGGAGATCAGGTTGGGCAGCAGCGCCGACCATGTCGTCACCAGATGCTGCAGAATCTGGCGCGCGATGGGGTCGAGCTTGTAGCAGGAAACCATCGGAACGCCGGCGAGCGCCAGTTCGAGCGATACTGTCCCTGACGCGATCAGCGCAGCGTCGGCCTTGCCGAAGGCCTGCCATTTGCGGTCCGGCTCGGCGATGATTTCCGGCTTGTCGTCCCAACTCGCGATCGACGTCTTCACCAGTTCGGCGACGTGCGGCACGGTCGGCAGGATGAGGCGCAGGCGGTGGCCGCGTTGGCGCAACGCCGACATCGCCTTGCCGAAAGGCTCCATCAGCCGGCTGACTTCGCCGCGGCGCGAGCCTGGCAGCACCAGTACCGTCTTGACTCGGTCCTCGGAGAGGTCGCGTGGCTGGTTCTGCGCCTTGGCGGCGCCGAGCACGCCGGGGTCTTGCGTCAGCCGATGGCCGACATAGGTGCCCGGCGGCCCGCCTAGGCGAGCAAGGGCCTTTACCTCGAAAGGCAGGATACAGAGAATGTGATCGACATAGGGCTTCATCGCCACCGCCCTGCCTGGTCGCCAGGCCCATACGCTCGGACAGACATAGTGGATGATCGGAATGGCCGGTGCTGTTGCGCGAACCTTCTTCGCGACGCGCAGTGAAAAGTCCGGGCTGTCGATGGTGACCAGGCAATCGGGCCGTTCGGCCGCGATCATCGCCGCTGTCTGGCTGATACGGCGCATCAGCCGCGGCAGGTCGCGCAGCACAGCGCTGAAGCCCATCAGCGCGATCTCGCTACCGTCGAAGAATGGCGTCAGCCCCAGCTGCTGCAGGTGGCGGCCGCCAATGCCGACGAGTTGGACCTTGCGGCCGGTCAGACGCTCGAGCGCCAGCACTATGTCAGCGCCGAGCAAATCGCCGGATTCCTCGCCGGCGACGATCGCGAGCTTGAGCGGCTTGTCAGCGGGCATCAGCCGGCTCCCCATTGGCCCGCTCCGCTGAAGGCAGGCCGACGATGAACAGGCCAAGCGCATTGGCGCGCGCCAGGGTTGCCGGAGCTTCGAGAATAAGTGAACGGCCGGCCTCGACGGCGATGCCGACAAGGCCAGCGGCATGAGCGGCCTCGACCGTCTGCGGGCCTATGGTGGGCAAGTCGGCGCGCAATTCCTGTCCGGGCTTGGCGCATTTGACCAGCACGCCGCCCGTCCTGCCGGCCAGCCTGCCGTGGCCGCGCAGCTCGCGCATTCTATCGAGCAGGCCGGCGGTGCCTTCGATGCCTTCCAGCGCGACGGCCCGACCTCCGACCGCAATCGCTGCCTGGCCGATATCGAGCTCGCCAATGGCCTTGGCTGCCCTACGCGCGGCCTCGATGTCG
>Ga0315336_1001534_pt1 | contig 43496 bp, 43 predicted proteins | sample ASW5metaG_FD_204512 | JGI IMG/M metagenome (GOLD analysis project Ga0315336, IMG submission 204512) | Ammonia-oxidizing marine archaeal communities from Monterey Bay, California, United States - ASW #5 | ecosystem: Environmental > Aquatic > Marine > Intertidal zone | place: USA: California... | reverse complement strand
TAATTTATATAAATTAATGAAAATTAAATAGATTTTAATTATAACTAATGTTTTTTTATTATGATAGTTCTTGGTATTGAAACAAGCTGTGATGAAACAGCAGCTTCTGTTGTAGAAGCAAAAAATAAAAAAAAAAAGATATTATCAAATATTTTATATTCTCAATTCAAGGAACATAAGGATTATGGTGGTATTGTGCCTGAAATTGCTTTTAGAGAACATTTAAAACTTATTGATAAAATAATTTTAAGAGCTTTAAAAAAAGCAAAAAAAGAATTTAAAGAAATAGATGTTATCGCTGCAACAGGAGGCCCAGGTTTGCACGGGGGGTTGTTAATTGGAACAACAATTGCAAAAAGTATTTCATTATCTATTGATAAGCCTTTTATGCCCATAAATCATTTAGAAGGTCATATATTATCTCCAAGAATAGAATATAATTTATCATTCCCATATTTAGTTCTTTTAATAACCGGTGGGCATACAATGCTAGTTATTGCACACAAAATAGGAAAATATGAAATACTTGGAATGACTCTTGATGATGCTCTTGGGGAAGCGTTTGATAAAACAGCAAAATTACTTAATATTGGTTTCCCTGGTGGGCCACAAATAGAAAAATTAGCAAAAAGAGGAAGCCCTTCAATTGAACTTGCTCAGCCTTTAATTAATTCTAATGATTGTAATTTTTCCTTTTCAGGATTAAAAACAAGTGTTGTAAAAATAGTAAATTCAAAAAAAAATAAATCCGATAAATTTAAAGCAGACATCTGTTGTAGTTTTCAATATACAATTTTAAATATAATAAAAAAAAAATGTGAATTAGGATTACAAATATTCCAAAAAAAATATCCAAATAAGAAAAAAAAAATTGTTGTAGTAGGTGGTGTTGCATCTAACAGTTTTCTAAGAAAGAATTTAGAAAAATTTACAATTACTAATAATTCTAATTTATTTATACCTGCAAAGAATTTATGTACAGATAATGCGGCTATGATTGCTTGGGTAGCTGCTGAGAAATTTAAAAAAAATAAACAAAATAATTTTAATTTTCAACCTTTACCAAATTGGCATATTTAATGTATAATTAGCGTATTTTCTAGTAATTGTTGAAATGGGATATTGGCTTATAAAATCAGAACCAAGCAAAAAAATGTGGAGCACAATTCAAAAAAAAGGTGCTAAAGGTTATTTTTGGAAAAGAGTAAGAAATTATCAAGCTAGAAACTATATGAAGCAAATGAAAAAAGGTGACCAATGTTTTTTTTACCATTCTGTAGATGAAAAGCAAATTGTAGGAGTGGTTGAAGTAACTAAAGAATATTATCCTGATGAAACAGATGATTCAGGTAGATTTGTTTTAGTAAATGTTAAAACAAAAAAAAAATTAAAACAACCTGTCACTTTAAAAGAAATTAAATCAAATCCTAGTTTATCTAATTTAGCATTAGTAAAACAATCACGCTTATCTGTAATGCCAGTTGATCAAAAATCATGGAAAATAATATATAAATCAGGAGAATCTAATTAGTGAATGAAATTTTCAAATCTGATAGCTTCGCTTCTCATTTAAAAAATACAAAACTAAATAAAGAAAAATACGAGGAATTATATAAAGAATCTATAGAAAATAATGATGATTTTTGGAATAAAATAGGACAGAGAATAACTTGGAAAAAAAAATACGAAAAAGTAAAAGAAGTAAATTATCGGAACAAAGTATCAATCAAATGGTATTTAAAAGGAGAATTAAACGCCTGTTATAATTGTCTTGATAGACATCTTCAAAAAAGAGGGGATAAAGTTGCTATTATTTGGGAAGGAGATGATCCAAACGAATCCAAAAAAATTACTTATAAAGAATTATATATTGAAGTTTGCAAATTTTCTAATGCATTAAAAAACTCTGGCGTAGAAAAAGGAGATGTTGTTACAATATATATGCCAATGATTCCAGAAGCTGCTGTTGCAATGCTAGCATGTGCAAGAATAGGAGCTATTCATTCTGTAGTGTTCGGCGGGTTTTCAGCTGATTCCCTTGCAGATAGAATTAATGATTGTGATTCAAATTTAATTATAACTGCTGATTTTGCAATTAGAGGAGGAAAAAAAATACCTCTTAAAGAAAATGCTGATAAGGCCGCTGAAAAAGCTTCATGTTTAAAAAAAATTATAGTAATAAAAAAAACAAATGAAAAAATAAAATGGAATGAGGGAAAAGATTTTTGGTACCATGAGCTAATGAAAGAGGCTTCAGATATATCGCCTCCAGAGAATATGAACTCTGAAGATCCTTTATTTATTTTATATACTTCTGGATCTACTGGTAAACCAAAGGGAGTTCTCCACACAACAGGAGGCTATATCGTTTATGCATCATTTACTCATGAATATATTTTTGATATTAAGGAAGATGATATCTACTGGTGTACAGCGGATGTTGGTTGGGTAACAGGACACAGTTACATTATTTATGGACCATTAGCAAACGGTGCAACAACTCTTATGTTTGAAGGTGTTCCAAATTTTCCAGATACTTCTAGATTTTGGCAAGTAATTGATAAACATAAAGTTAATATTTTTTATACAGCACCTACTGCTATAAGAGCATTGATGAAAGAAGGGGAAGAACCTTTAAAAAAAACAAATCGAGATTCTTTAAGAATTCTTGGAACAGTAGGAGAACCAATAAATCCTGAAGCTTGGTTATGGTATTTTGACCATGTAGGAAAGAGTAAGTGCCCGATTGTAGATACATGGTGGCAAACAGAAACGGGTGGAATTTTAATTAGCCCACTTCCAGGTGTTACTGATCTTAAACCAGGATCTGCTACTCTTCCTTTTTTCGGTGTAAAACCAGAAATAGTAGATAAAGAAGGTGTGGTGCTAGAAGGAGAATGTGAAGGAAATTTATGCTTATCTGCCTCTTGGCCTGGACAAATGAGAACAGTTTATAAAGATCATAAAAGATTTAAAGATACTTATTTTTCAGCATTTGATGGTAAATATTTTACAGGTGATGGATGTAGAAGAGATAAAGATGGATACTATTGGATAACTGGTAGAGTTGATGATGTTATTATAGTTTCAGGCCATAATTTAGGAACTGCTGAAATAGAAAGTGCATTAGTTGGACATGAAAGTGTAGCAGAAGCTGCTGTTGTTGGTTATCCACATGATATTAAAGGATGGGGGGTTTATGCTTACGTAACTTTAAAAACTGGTTTTGAAGAATCAGATGAACTAAAAAAAGATTTAATAAATGAAGTAAGAAAAGTAGTTGGGCCTATTGCATCACCGGACTTAATTCAATGGGCTCCTGGATTACCAAAAACCAGATCAGGCAAAATAATGAGAAGAATTCTTAGAAAGATTGCTTCTGATGAAAGCGACCAATTAGGAGATGTTTCCACACTTGCAGATCCTGCTGTTGTTGAAGACTTAGTTGAATCTCGTTTAAACAAAAAATAATTAAAAATCTATACATCTTCCTTTAATTTCCCAATCGCCATATCTTGTTGGATTTTGTTTTTTAATTCTTTTTTTTTGTTTAATATTATTTTTATGTAATTTTTTTTTTGTAATTTTTTGCATATTAATTGTAGAATAATATAATTCAGTGAAAAAAAAAATCAAAATAGCACCTTCTATATTAGCAAGTAATTTTTCTTTATTTGGTAATGAAATAATTGATATTTGTAGGGCGGGGGCTGATTATATTCACTTTGATATAATGGACGGCCATTTTGTTCCAAACTTAACTTTTGGTCCTGACACAGTCAAACATTTAAGAAAATATACTAAAAAAACATTTGATGTGCATTTAATGATAAAGCCAGTAGATAAATTTTTAATACCTTTCATAAAAGCTGGGGCAGATATAATTTCATTTCATCCTGAGACTGTAAAAAATGTGGAAAAGACTATAAAAGTAATAAAATCATATAAAAAAAAGGTAGGATTAGTATTAAACCCAAATATAAAAGAAAATAAAATTTATCCTTATTTAAGCAAAATAGATTTAATACTTGTAATGAGTGTTTATCCTGGTTTTGGAGGACAAAAATTTATGAAAAATCAATTAAAAAAAATTAAAAGGATTAGTGAAAAAATTAAAAAAGAAAAACTAAATATTGATCTTGAAGTAGATGGGGGGATTAATATAAAAAATGCAAAAGAAGTATTAGAAGCTGGGGCAAATGTTTTAGTTGCAGGAACTGCGTGCTTTAAAGGTGGAAAAAAATTTTATAAAAAAAATATTTCAGATCTAAGAAAACAAAAATAAAAAAATATGTCCTCAATAAAAATAAGAAATTTTTATTTTCAAAGATTTATTGAAAAGTTAAAAAAAATAAAATTTACAATTTCTAAAATTTTTTACAATTCTCCAATTTATGGCAAACTAAATTTTGATGAGCTATCAAATTATACTGAAATTGTCATACCTAATTTATGGGAAGGAGACATTGAAAAAATAAAGAATTTTTTAAAATACAAAGTTCCAAGTAATGATAATACTAAAAATCCTTTTTTTTTTTATTTCCATTCTTTTGATTTTCTTAATGACCTACAAGAAATTAATAATGAAAAACTAAGAATACATGGTCGTGAATTAGCAGCTAATTGGGTTAAAAAAAATAATTCTTGGAAATCAAAAACTTGGGATGATTTTATTCTTGCTACAAGAATTTGTAATTGGCTAAAAAATTATAATTTTTTTTTTAGTACATCAGATGATGAATTTAAAAAAGAAATATTTAGTTCAATATTAAAACAAATAGAACATTTAGTAAAAAACTTTTCAAATCTAAAAAAAAATTCTGATCTAATAAGAATAATTAAAGCATTAATATATGTAAGCATATCTATTTCTAATAAAAATTATTATTATCAAATAGCAATTTTTAATTTGAAATCAGAACTAACTAGACAAATCCTAAAGGATGGTTGCCATTTTCAAAGAAATCCCAAAATACATATTCAAGTTTTAATGGATCTTTTAGATATTAGAACAATATTAAATTCAACCAAAAAAAATGTATTTTTTGACTTACAAAATACAATCAAAAATATGTCAAGTGCTACTCGTTTCTTTCTTCACAAAAATAATTCTGTAGCAAATTTTAATGGAACAAATAATATTAACCAAAAAGAAATAAAAAACATAATTTCTGAAATTCCAAAACCAATTAAAAGCCCCAGAGAATTAACTAATAGTGGTTTTCAAAGAGTAGATTCAAAAGATACAATTTTGATTATAGATTGCGGAGTGCCAAAAAATTATGACGCAACTTATAAAGCACATTCTTGTTCAACATCTTTTGAGTTAAGTTATAAAAAAAATAATATTATAATTAATTCATTGGCAAGTTTAGATGAAAAAATAAATAAAACTACAGCAGCGCATTCGACTTTAACTCTTAATAACACAAATTCATATAAAATTCTCAAAAATGAACATCTTTCAAGAGTTCCAGATAAATTAAAAGTAAAAAGAGTAGAAAGATATGGAGCAAATGTTATTGAATTAGAAAATTATGGATATAAAAATCAATATGATGCAGTACACAAAAGATTAATCTATATAGATAAAAAAGGCATAGATATTAGAGGGGAAGATAATATTTATTGTCCAATGGAAATAAACTTTGATATAAGATTTTATTTAGATCAAAATTTAAAAACATTAATTACAAATAATGGAAAAAATATTATGTTGAAACTTGATAATGGCGCTGGTTGGAAATTTTCATCCTCCCTTGAAAAGTTGGATATAGTATCAAATAGAAATATAAATATTAGTAATCAACCAATAACAAATGAACACATTCATTTAACAGGTAAAACAAAAGAATTAATTACTGTAGTTAGATGGTCATTAAAAAAATATTAATATGGATAAATTATTTTTTTTCTCAATATTTATTTTTTTATTTACTTTAGTTGGAACAAAATATTTAAAAAAAATTTTGGAAAAAAAAAAAATATTTGATATTCCAAATGAAAGAAGTAGTCATTTAAAACCTGTGCCGACTGGAGGAGGCTTGGTTATAATCATATGCATTTTAGGAATTATATTTTTTTTAGATCCATATGACAAAATTCCTGCTATTATAGCTATTTCTGGTTTATCATTTATTTCTTGGAAAAATGATTTAAAAAATATAACTATTGGAGTTAGATTATTTTTTCAAATCTTTTTCATTTCAATTTATTTTGTATATTTATATAATTTTGGTTTTTACGAGCAAAGTCAATTAGTTCATATTATTTTTATAATATTAATATGTACTTGGTTTATTAATATTTTTAATTTCATGGATGGGATAGATGGAATTAGTGCAATAATGACCATAACAATTTGTATAGGTATAATTTTTGCATATTTAGTAAATAATTCAGAATATTTTCCTTCATTTGAAATTTTAATTATATCAACGTGTTCGGCTTTTCTATATTGGAACTGGAAACCATCAAAAATATTTTTAGGAGATGTTGGAAGTATAGTTTTAGGTTTCGTATGTATATTGTCTTTATATTGGCTATTCTTAGATGGAAACACATGGCATTGGGCCTTAAGTTTACCAATGTATTATATACTAGATACAACATTGACTTTAATAAATAGATTTATTGAAGGCAAAAAAATTTGGCAGGCACATAATGAACATTATTATCAAAAAGCTGTACAATCTGGAATGAGTCACTCACAAGTAGTAAAATTTATTATAGCATTACAAGCACTCATAATTATAACCTGTTATTTCATAGAAAATCCCTATTTGGTTGTATTTCTAACATTTTTACAATGTATGGGATTAATTATTTATTTCTCTTCAAAATATAAAAAGAGTACCTAATATATATTACATGTTTTCTTTTTTTAGAAATAAGGCCAACCTTGTTTATTTACATGATATTTTTATAACCGCTATATGTTTTAATTTATCAATTTTTCTTAGATTAGGTTCGGAATTTAATTCTATACCAAATTCTATAATAGGATATGGAACAATACTAATAACAATTATTGGAGTAATAGTTTATAGACTAACTGGGCTTTATAAAGGTATATGGAGATATGCTTCAATTAATGATTTAATTAATATTGTAAAAGCGGCCAGTATTACAATTGCTGCCTTTTTAGTCTTAATGTTTGCAGTAACAAGGTTAGAGAGTTTTCCAAGATCTGTTTTATTTATAAATTGGTTTGTTTTAATAATGTCGTTATCTGGTTCAAGGGCTATTTATAGACTATACAAAGATAAAAAATTTTTTTTAAAATCTATCACAAAGAATGGTAATTCTATTCCCGTGCTTTTAGTTGGTGCTACTGACAGAGCTGAATTGTTTATTAGAGAAATGAGTAGAAATAATAATCCTACTCATAAAATTATTGGTATTTTAGATATAAATAAAAATAAAGTTGGAAGATTTATTAGAGATATTGAAATATTAGGATCGGTTCAAGAAATCTCAAAAATTATTGAAAAACTTGAAAAGGATAATAAACAAAATAGGCCTCAAAAAATTATAATCGCAAGTAACGACTTGGAAGGAAATATAATTAGAAATCTTTTAACCTTTACTGATATAACTGGCATATCACTTGCAAGACTTCCTAAAATTACAGATTTAGAAAGTGATATCAATAACGAAAAATTAAAAGTTAAACCTATTGATGTTTTTGATTTATTATCAAGACCTCAAGCTTTATTAGATAGAAATGCAATGAAAAAATTTATTTCAAATAAAAAGGTTTTAGTTTCTGGCGCTGGAGGAACAATTGGATCAGAATTAGTTAATCAAATTATAAATTACAACCCTAAGGAAATTATTCTTTTAGATAACTCTGAGTTTCTCTTATATAAAATTGAAAAGGAAATCGAAGAAAAAAAGATAAATATAAAAATTAATGCTTTATTAGCTGATATAAAAAATTCTAAAAGAATTGATAGTATTTTTGATAATAACAAACCAGATATAGTCTTTCATGCGGCTGCATTAAAACATGTTCCGATTGTTGAAAAAAATCCATTAGAAGGAATATTGACAAATATTTTAGGTACAATTAATATTGCTGAAAGCTGTAAAAAATATAATGTTGCCGAAATGGTTTTAATTTCAACAGACAAAGCAGTAAATCCATTCAGCGTCATGGGAGCAACAAAAAGAATAAGCGAAAAATATTGTCAAAGTTTAGCTGGCACCTCCCAAACTAATTTTAAAATAGTAAGATTTGGAAATGTGCTAGGTTCGACAGGTTCTGTTGTTCCTTTATTTCAAAAACAATTAGAAAAAGGAGGCCCTCTTACAGTTACTCATCCTAAAATGAAGAGATATTTTATGACAGTAAGAGAAGCTGTTGAATTAGTTATTCAATCCGCAGCTTTAGAAAATAAAGTTGTAAAAGGAGGAATATTTGTTCTTGAAATGGGACAACCAATTGCAATTGTTGAGATTGCAGAACAGTTAATCAGATTAGCTGGTTTAAGACCGAATAAAGATATTAAAATAAATTTTACAGGTTTAAGGCCTGGAGAAAAAATTTTAGAAGAATTACATTATAAAAATGAAAAATTTTTAAAAACTAAAAATAAATCTATTTTTATTGTTAAACCAAAAATAGAAACTCATGAAAAATTATCTAAATCTTTAATAAATTTAATAGATTTAGCTAAGAATGAAAAGCTAGAAGAATGTTATAAAACAATGTCAACAATAGTCCCTGAATACAAAAAAACGAAAGTTGAAAATTTACAAAAAAAAAGAGTTGTCTAGCAAAATTAAAATAAAAAAAGCTCTTATTTCAGTTTTTGATAAAACAAATATATTAGATATAGCTAAATTTCTTGTAAGTCAAAATATAGAAATATATTCTTCTGGTGGGACCTATAAACATTTAAAGGAAAATAATATAAAAGTAATCGAAATATCAAAATATACAAATTCTTCCGAAATTTTGGATGGAAGAGTTAAAACTCTACACCCTAAAGTACATGGGGGTATTCTTGCAAATAGAAATTTACCTAAACATTTAAAAGAATTGAAAAAAAATAAAATTAATTTAATAGATCTTGTAATAGTTAATTTATATCCATTTAAAAAAACTGTTGCATCAAAAAGTTCGTTTAAGGAATGTATAGAAAATATTGATATAGGTGGCCCAACTTTAATTAGAGCATCAGCAAAAAATTTTGAATTTGTGGCAACTATAATTGATCCCAATGATTATGAAAAATTTATTAATGAAATGAAAAAAAACAAAAATTATGTTTCAAAAAAAACAAGATTTAATCTAGCTAGTAAAGCTTTTAATGAAATTTCTTTATATGATATGGATATAAGTAATTGGTTTTCCAAAAAAGGGAATATCAAAAATCAAAATTTTTTACTTCAATCAAAAATTGCAAAAAAATTAAGATATGGAGAAAACCCTAAACAAAAAGCTGCTATTTATAAAAATACATCACTCTTAAATAATAAAAATTCTTTTTTCAATATGAAAATTATTCAAGGAAAAGAACTTAGTTACAACAATATAAATGATATGCAAGCTGGATGTTTATTAGCTGATGATATTAACGCACCTTGTGTAGTTATTATAAAACACGCTAATCCTTGTGGAGTAAGTAAAAATAAAAATTTATTAGAGGCATATAAAAAAGCATTTATGTGTGATCCTGTAAGTGCATTTGGAGGAATTATTATTATTAACGGCAATATTGATAAAAAACTAGCAGAAGAAATTTGTAAAACTTTTGTAGAAATAGTTGTTGGAAAAAAAATAAGCAAAGAAGCAAAAAATATATTTCAAAATAAAAAAAATTTGATACTGATTGAGACAAAAACATTTAAGCAATTTAAGCCTTTAAAAGAAATTAAATCTATGTCGGATGCTTTTTTAATCCAAACTCCAGATAATTTCTATTCTAAAAAACATAATTTAAAATTTGTTACAAAGAAAAAGCTTAAATTAAAAGAAATAAATGATTTATTACTTGCTGAGAAAATTTGTAAATACGTAAAATCAAATGCAATTGTTTACGTTAAAAATAATAGTTCTATTGGCATAGGAGCAGGTCAGATGAATAGACTAGATTCTGCAAAAATTGGTTCAGAAAAAGCTAAAAGATTTTTTAATAAAAGTATTTTAAAAGGATCTTTTGTTGCTTCAGACGCATTTTTTCCATTTCCAGATAGTATAGATGTTTTCGGTAAATTTGGTGTAAAAGCAATTATTCAGCCCGGGGGGTCAGTTAAAGATATTGAAGTTATTAAAAGGGCAAACAAATATAAGATTGCAATGGCATTTACCAATATGAGACATTTCAAACATTAAAAATATTATCTAAACTTTTTTTTAAATTCTCTTTTTTAGATATCCCAGAACATTTGTATTTTTGTTTTTATTATTAAATTCCTTCATTTTATTAATGTTGTTTGTTAAAGGGTTAACCACACTTGATTTTAGATATCCCAGCACATTTGTTTTTTTATTTTTATTATTAAATTTTTTCATTTTATTAAAATTTTTTTCTAGTGGGCTGTGAATACTAGATAAATTGTTAGCTAAGATGTTTTGATCAGAATTACTTTCATCAAAATTTCTATTATTTAATATATTATGCGCAAGAACTTCGTTACTGTGATTTTTTAAAACTTCTACATTATTTTTTTTAATATCGTCAACTTTTTTTCTATCATCTGCAAAGTTTTGATTGGAATTTACTAAATCAGTTTCTCTTAAATTTAAAACCATATTAATTTTATTTTCATTGAATATGTTGCCAAATTTACTAGTGAATTCATCGTCATATGTTTTAGGCTTAATTTCGTTACATATCTTTTCACGCTTAGCCACTCTAGACATTTTACAATCTTTTCCTAATACAGCAGAAACTGCATGATCAGTTGCTGTTTTATCAGTGTAATACACGCTTACCGCTTCTACAGTAGTTTTAAAAAAACCTAATTGTTTAGTAGTAGTTGAAGGTGTTGACATCGGGGCTATTATTGAGCAATTTGCTATTATTAAAATAATGGCTAAAAAACAAAAGACTTTATACTGCTTTAATACTATATCTCCCAAAATATTTGACCCCCTAAAAGGTCTATAATACCATAAATTTAATTATCTATGGTTTCTTTTAGGAACTTATCCACAGTTATTTTTATAAATTATATTCTAATTTTGCATTAAGTTTGGTCCAATAAAATTTCCAAAACCTCTTGGTCCTTCTCCAACCATAATTCTTTTTTTTATATTAAAATTCAGACTATTTAACACAACTACTTCGCTATCGAACCAATTAACAATTAAAACTTCTTTAGTTTTTACATAAAAATTTATGCCTTCAGGATATTCCCCAATTTCTAAAGTTTTTATATTTTTTTTATTTATGGTATCAATAACAGAAATTGTATTTTCATGTTGATTGGTAACAAAAGCTTTACTTCCATCTTGAAGAAATGCTATTGCATATGGAGACTTTCCAACCTTAATTGTTGTAATTTTTTTATAATTTATTGTATCAAAAACACTAATATCGCTGCTTTTAACATTTGCAACATATAAAAATTTATTGTCCGGACTTAATGTAACTGCAAAAGGTCTTTTGCCAGCTTTTAAAACTTTTTCTTCTTTAAAAGTTTTAATATTTACTACGGAAACTGTATGATCATCCCTATTTGCCACATAAAATTTAGAATTTTTTAGGTCTGTATCTATACCTGCAGGAGATTTTCCAACTGGTATTTCTTTAATTAATTCTAGTGAACTAGTATCTATTACTCTCACTATATGGTCGTACCAATCGGCAACAAGTAAAAATTTATCATCTTTGGTTAAAGCAATTCCTAATGGCCCTTTTCCTAAGGGGATATTTTTAATATTTTCTAATTTATATCCATCTATAACAGATATTTCTTTACTTTCAGGATTACTTATAAATATCCTTTTTCCATCTTTTGTTACAGTAACTCCAGCAGGTTTTGAACCAACCGAAATTTCTTTGATAACTTCATAAGTTTCAAGATCAATTACACTTACACTATTTGACAGTTGATTTGTAATAAATGCAAGATCATTAGAAAAAGAAACTTTTAAAAAAAAAAGGAAGAATATCCATAAATTAATAAGAAAATTCTTCATATAATTTGCAAATTACTTTTCTAATTGTGTCTTTAAATTATTTAAACCAGCTTGAAAAAATTCTTTAACAGCTTCTATTGCTGCAGCTTCATTTAATTCAGGTGGTGGATCATTGTTTACGTATGCTCTGTAAAATGCTCCCTTCCACAAGACAGTTGATGTTCCGTCATCATTACCTTTTACAGAAATATTTGCCGTATAAGTACTTACTGGAAAAGATTTTATATCTACTTCAGTAATTGAAGTTTTATACATCATTTTCTCAGCATTGTAGCTTTCAAGTTTTTGTTTAATAGGAGTATTGTTTCTTGGAGAATAATAAATTGTTCTTGTTTTACCATCACTTTCTACTTTAGAAATTGATGGATGCCAAGTATTAATTTTTCCAAAATCTTTAATTACATTCCAAACATCCTCAGGTTTAGAATTTATAATGACAGATTCTTTAAGTTTTTGTCTTGTTGGGCCGTGTGAATAAGAATTATTAAATAAGGTAAAAATAAATAAAAAAAATAAACTAAATATAAATTTATTCATAAGAATAATATTAATTTTTTTTATTGCTAAATCTATACATATAATATAAAAAATATTTAAAATTGTAATATGTCAATGTTCTTTATAAAAAAAATTTTTAACAAATTAAAAAAAAAGAACTATCCAATAAAATCTTCAAGTAGCGATTTTAAATCTACAGTTGATCAACTTATAAAAAAATATAAACCAAAGCAAATTATTGAAACTGGTTCATATAAAGGGTTGGGCTCAACTCTCGTTTTCGCAAAAACAAAAAAACCTGTAATTTCTATTGAATGTAATAAAGATTACGCAATGAAAGCAAGACGAAATCTTAAAAATTATAATAATGTAATAATTTTAAATGCACACTCATTAAAAAAAAAAGATCTTATAAAATTTATAAATAATTATAAATATAAATATCCAAAAAATATTGCAAGAGAAGTTGATGATAAATTCTTTTATAAATATAAAAATGAAATTAATGTAGATTCAGATTTTGAAGATGCATTATTTTTTTTAATCAACAATAATAAAAGACAAATTGTTTTTTTAGATTCAGCTGGTGGGGTTGGATATTTAGAATTTAAAACTTTTATGAAATTGTCAAAAAAGAATTTAAATAATAAAATTCTTATTTTAGATGATGTTATGCATATTAAGCATTATAGATCTGTTAAAGAATTAAAAAATATGGGATATAAACCAAAAATAATAAATAACAGGTTTGCGTATTTATCATTTATTAATTAATCAATTTTAAACTATTTGTGGTTTTACATCAAAGGCAATACAAATTCTTTCTTCTTTTGAATTAAAAGGAATTGTGCGATGAAAAACAGATGACGGAAAAAAAACAACATCTCCAACTTCAACAGGATAGGTTTTTGTTGGAAAATTATCATGTTTTTTTGGATAGTTATCTCCATGCAAACTTAATTCTATAGCACCTTCGTTTGGATCTTTTTTCTCTTTTGGCATTGAAAGGTAGACTGAGCCACTAACCCAACCTTCTTCATGAATATGAGAATCTAAATGTCCTCCTGATTGCATTTTCACGTACCATGAACTGTTAAAATCTACATTTTTTGGAAATTGCTTTACAAAAATTGAGTCTTTATCCTTATCTTTATTTTTTTGATAGTAATTATGAATAGCATCTGCAATTAATTTAGATAGGGTTCTAAAAGATCCTTCCGACCTTTTAAATAAATTTCCTGAAGATTGAGTTCCATGATGAAGTCTGCTTTGAGTACGCTTTGCTATTTCTTCTTTTTCTATATCTTTCAATAATTCTTTTAAAAGATTACTATTTTGTTCTGTTAATTCTTTTATAGACATATGGGCTGCAAAATCTAAAGGTTTATTGCAAAAATTATAATTATCTTTTGTTTTAAAATTAATTGCATGATGGGTTGATAAAGTTGCTAAAAAAGGTGAATTATTTTTTTTATTTTTAATAATTAAATCTAATTCTGCTTTAAATTTTTCATATTGCTCAGTTTTGTATAAACAGTATAAAGATCTTTCCTGCCAATCATAAATTTTTGAAATTTGAAAATGGTTTAATGATTTATCAAGTTCATTATTATCACTTAAAAAAACCGCAAGATTATAATTAGCTTGGGGGTGGCCTGGATCAACTTCAACAGCTTTATTTAGCTTTTCAAGTCCTTCTTCTGTTTTTCCTTTATGCCAAAGTGCATCTCCTAAACTAGTTAATGCTTCAGGATTTTGTTCATTAAATGATAGAGATTTTTCATACTGTTCTATGGATTCATCGAGCGCTCCTTTATTTCGAAGACCGACCGCAAGATTATAATGATTCCTTGCATCAGGTTGAATTGAAAGTGCTTTCCTATAAAGTCCGATAGCCTCATCTAGTTCTCCTTGAGCCTGAAAAGCTGTGCCCATAGCACCAATTGCTTCTGAAAAATCTGGTTTTAATTCAATTGCTTTTTGATAATTTTCAATAGCTTCTTTATAACTTTGTAAATTTTGATAAACCAAGCCTAAATTAAAATATGCATTTAAAAAATCAGGTTTTATAGTTATAGCTTTTTCATAGCTTATTCTTGCTTCGTTACTCCTTCCTAATCTATGTAAAATGGATCCCATATTAAAATGTGTTTCAGGACTATTGTCATTAATTTGTAAAGCTTTTTGATATATCCTTATTGCTTCTTCAGTTTGGCCTTTTCCATCTATAATAACTCCTAAAATATTTAAACAAGTTAAATCATTTGGGAATTGTTTTAATAAACTTTGAGCTGCTACTTCAGCTTCATCTAATTTTTTTGATTGATATAGTTCTATCAATTCTTTTAATTGTTCCTGTGTTGGTTGAGCCATAAAAAATATTATACTAATTTAATAAAAAAATTTAATAAATTATTGTTATAAAAATAAAAGAGCAGTCTTTAATTTTCTAAAAAAAAGAAGTAAGTGTAAGCTACAAGTAAAGCTGGAATAGCGCTATAAAATGTAGCTAAAATAGCGTCTTTTGGACAAATTGCTATTGCTGGAAACAAGGCATCCCCATCGTTTGATATTGCATTACCAATTTCTGCAGAAAATGGTATATATCCATTTAAATATAATGTTGCAGTTAAAATTTGCGGACCACAGCCTGGAATAAAACCAACAAAAATTGCTATTAAAGGTGTAAGCGGTAAAATTACATCAAATAATTTTTTAAAATCTAATCCTGTAAAATAAATACCTAAATCAAAAAATAAAAACCCAACTATTACCCATAAAGTTACAAAATTAGTTAAATCTACACTTTTAAAATTAGTTTCTCTTGACCTATCTAGCGAAACAGCTCTATCTGAAAATGGATTAATAGTCCAAAGAAAAATTGAAAACAAAGCAGCGGTAAAACCAAATATATAATTTATATCAAAATTTAAAATTTTAGGCGGAGCTATTTGTAAATGATTAGTAATTCCTAAAAAAAATCCTGGAATAAAAATTATTAGCCAAATCTTATATAAAAATAAATGAAATTTATTATCAATTTCTTCTAACTTTAAATTAATTTTTATATTATTATTTTTGATTTTCTTTTTAATAAAAAAATCTACTAAAAATCCTGTTAAAGATCCTATAATCATACAAATTACAAAAATAAAAAGAGCGCTCATTGGCTCTTTTGCTAAAATTAGAAATGCAGCGTCCCCCATTGTAGAAGTTAAAACTGCGACTAAACAACCAAAAGTAATATTTCCTTGTAAATATTGTGTAACAACTATAATTGCACCCCCACAACCAGGGATCGAACCTAGAAGAGATGCGACTGGTATTTGAAGCTTTAAATTGTTTTTAAAAAAATTACTAAGAGAGTAATTCTTTGATTTTTCTAATCTTAAAAAAATTAATAAAGTGATTGCAACATAAACTGAAACCGATAAATATGCATTTGCCATAGCTAAACGTGTTATCGATCCTACTTCAGTTTGATTAAATACAAGAATAAGAATAAGAGAAAATATTGAAATTTTTTTTAAATTTAGATCTTTAAATAATTTAAAATAATTATTTCTTATTGATAAAATTAATTCTGTCATAATTTTTTATTTGTACTAACTAAATAAGTTAGCTTATACTAACTTTTTTTTCAAGTTTTAATAAAAAACAAAAAATGGTAGATTTATGAAAAACTATGTTTAAAAAAAATCCAAAAATAGATGCAAAATCTTATATACATACTAGAAAAGCGCATAAAAATGAATTAGCTGAAGATTATGTCGAATTAATAGAAGATTTAATTATTAAGGAAGGTGAGGCAAGAATAGTAGATATTGCTAATCACCTAGGCATATCAAAAGCAACGGTGAATCAAACAATTAATCGATTGGTAAAAAAAGGTTTTTTAACATCAAAACCTTATAGAGCGGTTCACCTTACTAAAAAAGGAAAAAAAACTGCAGCATATGTGCGTCAAAGACATAAAATTGTCTATGATTTCTTAATAACTTTAGGATTGGATAAAGAAACAGCAGAACTTGATAGTGAAGGAATAGAACATCATGTTGGAAGTAAAACTTTAAATAAATTTAAAAACATAACTAATAAATTAAAAAAAAACGGAAAAGGAAACGAGATTTGAACTCGCGACCCTCACGTTGGCAACGTGGTGCATGACCCGAGAGCGTATCCATTTTCGCACCTTTCAAGTTGCAGTTATTCATGTTAGTATATTAATATAATCACGTAGATTTAAAGTCTTTTAAAAACAGAAATTTTAGTAAAAATATTCAGCCAATATTAATCTAAAAAAAACTGTCGGATTACGAGAGATAATTGTGTCTGGAGAGAACGACGCTTATTATGAGTAAAAAAAACTTAATAGAAAAAAACAGAGGAAAATTAACGGTGCAGAAAAATGCACATAATATTTTCTCCTCTAAAAAAAAATATTTTTATCCTAATAAAATTGATAAAACGATTGAAATTGTTATTGTTCCTAAATTAGCTGACATAACAAGAAATCAAAAAAATGTTGGGATTATGTTTGACGAAATACTCATTTTTAAGATTTTATCTAAGCGTTATAGCAATGTCTCAATTACCGAGATCAATACTGGAAATGATTTGAAAAAATTAGCATTAAGAAAACCAGATTTAGTTTTCTCGGGTGTTAAATATTTTTATTTTGCTGATGGAATTATTTGGCTTAACGATTATTTAGAACTTCATGATATTTTGTATATCGCTTCGAATAGAACAGCGCTTCATAATGAGCAGGATAAAAGTATAGCCAAAAAAATTATACAAAAAGCTAATATTAGGACGGCTGATTTTTTCATAACAGAGCCTGGGGAGCACCAAAATGAAATGTCGATCCCTATTGCCTTCCCTCTTTTTATAAAACCCTTAACTGGTGGAGACAGTAGAGGAGTTGATACAAATTCCATCGTGTATGATTTTTTAAGTTTTCAAGCAAAGATATTAGATATTAAGCGCAAGCACAATTTACGTTCTTTAGTAGAAACGTATTTATCTGGAAAAGAGTACAGTGTCGGCATTCTTCAAGATCACTCTAATAAAAATCTAGAAGCAATGCCAATAGAAATTGTTGCTAAAAGAAACATTAACGGTCATCGTATTCTTGACTACGATATTAAAGTGGATGATCACGAAAAGGTAATTAAAGTTTTGAATAGTAAAATTTTTAATCAACTCTCTGATTTATCAAAAAATGCTTTTACTGCATTAGATGGCAAGTCACTTGGGCGGATTGATATTAAAATGGATTATCGTGGCGTTCCTTATTTTATTGAAGCTAACCTTATGCCTGGTCTTCGAAAAGGCTATTTTTACAGATCTTGTTTATTAAATCTTGATATGAGTTATGAACAAATGATTTTAACCATTGCTAATAACGGATTATCCTCTCGAAGAATTCATTCCTGTATTGATAATACTGGACTATCTTCACATTAATTATTTTAAGTAAAATTTTGTTTCATACCAAAATTATAGCACCGTGATCCGTGATTTTCGATGCGAAATTGTTGGACACAGTTTGGACACAAGAAAGGTTTGGAAAAAGCGGATCACTCCTAAATCATTGATTTAATTGGAGCGGGAAACGAGATTCGAACTCGCGACCCTCACGTTGGCAACGTGATGCTCTACCACTGAGCTATTCCCGCAGGATATTGTGATGATAAATTATCTAAAATTTAATTCAACAATAATAATTGATTTAATTACTATTAAAATTTTCTAATATATTAATATGAATAAAGATTTGTTAAAAATTCTAGTTTGCCCAAAAACAAAAGGGGAGCTTATATATGACAAAAAAAAACAAGAACTAATTAGTAAAAAAGCAGGGCTTGCCTATCCTATCGAAGATGGAATTCCAGTAATGCTAATTGAAAAAGCTAGAAAAATTAAAAAATAATAATATTTTTTTTATATGAAATTTGATCTTGTAATTATTGTAGCAGGCCCATCAGGTTTATCTTTGGCATGTGCATTAGCTAAAACAAAATTGAAAATAGCTATAATTGAAAAAAATTCTACAAGTAAATTTTCAAAGCCAAAAAATGATGGTCGTGATATTGCGTTAACTCATCGTTCATTAAATATATTAAAAAAATTTGGTATTTTAAAATTTATAAATTCTAAACTAATCTCTCAAGTAAAAGAAGCTCGCGTCTTAGACGGTGATTCTTCACGATATCTTCATTTTGACCATACAAAAACTATTAGGGATTCTTTAGGGTATTTAATTCCAAATCAAATAATAAGAAAAGCAATATATAAGAAATTAAAAACACTTAAAGATATAAAAATTTTTTCAAAAAATGAAGTTTCTAGAATTATATCTAATAAATTTTTAACAAATATTTATTTGAAAAACAGAAAAATTCTTGAATCTAAATTAACTATAGTTGCTGATGGTAGATTATCAAAAATTCGTGAAAAACTTGGCATTTATACAAATAAAACAAACTTTGAAACTTCAATGACTGTTTTTAGAATGAAACATCAATTAAATAATAATAATATTGCTTCAGAATATTTTCATTATAATCAAACCTTAGCCATTCTTCCTATAAAAAAAAAATTATCTTCAATTATAATTACACTTCAAAATGATAAATCAAAAAAATTTTTAAATATGAATAAAAGAAAAATAAATCAAAAAATTGAAAATGATTTAAAGGGAAAACTTGGGAAAATGAATTTAATTGGAAAAAAATATACATATCCAATGTTGACAGTTTACTCAAACGAATTTTTTAGAAATCGTTTTGTATTAGTAGGAGATGCTGCTGTTGGCATGCACCCTGTTACAGCACATGGCTTCAATTTAAATCTTAGAGGTATAGATATACTTCAATATGAGATAAAAGATGCTCTAATAAATAATATTGATATAGGTAATACAAATGTCTTAAAAAAATATGAAAAGAGATTCCGAATGATTTCACTGCCTATTTATTTGGCAACTAATGGAATTGTTAGATTATATTCTAGTCAAAAACCTATTACTAAATTAGCTAGGAAATCTCTTCTACGATTAGCTAATACTTTTTGGCCGGTTAAAAATGCAATAATTGATGAATTATTATTAAAAAACTCATAAAATTATCCATTTGGTACAATAATTGCATGTAATAGTTTATATTTGTTAAAAACTAGAAATGATGATTAAAAAGTTATTATATTTTACTGGTATTTTTCTATTATCTACTTTTACAGGTAGTTTAGAAACTTTAGCAGAACATCATGAACCAGCGTTAGACACAGGTGATACAGCATGGATTATGACTTCAACTGCGTTAGTGCTATTTATGACACTACCAGGATTAGCGCTTTTCTATGGAGGATTAGTTAGCTCTAAAAATGTTGTATCAGCATTAATGCAAGTTATAGCCATAGCTTGTTTAATGTCGGTTCTATGGTTATTCGGTGCGTATAGTTTTTCATTCGCAGATGGTGGGGATCTAAACAAATATATAGGAAGTTTTGAAAAGTTTTTATTTAATAATATAGAATGGAATGCCTTGAGTGGTACTATTCCAGAAAATGTTTTTTTTATATTTCAACTAACGTTTGCGGTAATTACTCCTGCGCTTATGGTTGGAGCTTATGTTGAAAGAATAAAATTTTCATCAGTACTTTTAATTTCTGCTATTTGGTTATTTGTAGTATATGCCCCAGTAACACATTGGGTTTGGGGTGGCGGCTGGTTAGCAGAATTAGGAATTTTAGATTTTGCGGGTGGATTAGTTGTTCATACTACAGCTGGTGTTTCCGCGCTTGTTATAGCAATTTTACTAGGAAATAGAAGTGAATTCCCAAATAGAGTTCAACCTCCTCATAATCCTGGTCTTGTTATGGTAGGAGCATGTATGCTTTGGGTAGGATGGTTTGGATTTAATGGTGGTAGCGCTCTAGCAGCAAATGCAAATGCGGGCATGGCAATGCTTGTTACACATATTGCAGCAGCTACCGCATCGCTGACGTGGATGGCAATCGAATGGTATAAAAATGGTAAACCAGGTTTAGTTGGACTTGTTACAGGAACGATTGCTGGATTAGCAACTATAACACCAGCTTCAGGTTTTGTAGATCCAAAATCAGCATTTATTATTGGTTTACTTGCCGGTTCCATATGCTGGTACTGTTCTGTTTTAATAAAACAAACTTTTAATATAGATGATTCTTTAGATGTATTTGCAGTTCATGGTATTGGAGGTATGCTTGGTACTTTAATGGTAGGTTTCTTAGCAAACGAATCTATTGGTGGAACAGCTGGAGGCTTGGAACAAGCTAAAATACAAATTACTGGTATTGTAGCTGTTGCTGCACTTTCTATAGTTGCAACATATATAATTGTAAAAATAGTCCAATCAACAATAGGTTTAAGAGTTTCAGGTAAAGAGGCACAAGAAGGCTTAGATATTACAACTCATGGTGAAAGAGGTTATCACCTATAATTGTAATTATTAAGTTTTATTTTATTTAACAAATGAAATTAATAATCGCAATAATTAAAACTTTCAAATTAGAAGATGTTCAAACTGCTTTAAGTAAGATAGGAATAGAAGGTATGACTGTAACTGAAGTTCGCGGTTTTGGACGTCAAAAAGGACATAAAGAAGTCTATAGAGGTTCAGAGTATTCTGTTAAATATTTACCAAAAATAAAAATTGAAATTGTTATAGATAAAAAAATTGAAGAAAAAGTAATAAAAACAATACAAAATTCAGCAAATACAGGTGAAATAGGTGATGGCAAAATATTTTCTTTTAGTATTGATAAAGCAATAAGGATAAGAACTGGTGAAAAAGGCCCTAAGGCTATATAACCATTTTTCAAAAATCATTAAAAAACTGTTGTTTTATAATAAAACTTATATAAATCTATTAGTGTTGGGATAGTGAAGCATTAATACCTTTTTTATGGTTTTAAAGTTTAATAATTCCTCAGACTTTGCTAATCTTTCTTTTTTTAAAAGGAAACTTCTTGAAATTATTGGATTAATTCTTTTGATAGTAAGTTTAGGAATAGCTATGTCTATAATAACTTTTGATATGAATGATCCTTCTTTTTCATATTTATCTGATAGCACTGCTAGTAATATACTTGGAAAATATGGAGCTTATATTTCAGATTTATTAATAAAATTATTCGGAGCCTCGTCTATTCTTATTTTCTTAATTGGTTTTGTCTGGGGATTAAAATTATTTATACATAAGAAAATTACATTTTTTTGGTTAAGACTAATATTTGTACCAATTACCTTATTATCAACTTCTGTAGCTTTAAATATTGACAATATATTTAATTTAAATTTTGAAGGTGGAGGCATTGCTGGAAAATATACATTTTTATACATAGAAAATTTTTTACAAATTATTAATTTTGAAATTAGTAAAATTTATATTTCAATATTCTTTTTTTTAATTGCTTTTTTCTCATTTAATTTTTCTATAGGACTTAGTCAATCAGATTGGATTAAAGTCAGCAATTATACTTTTTTAGGCATTAAATATACAACGTCTCTTTTAATAAAAATATTTAACTTGTTAATTTTATCTATAAATAAAATATATTATTTTATTAAACCCATTGTTTTAAAAGTTTTAAACAAAAATATTGATATAAATTCTAGTTCTAAATCAGAAGATTTATTTTCAGAAAAGAAAAATTATTCAAAACCGGGAGAACTACTTAAAGATTCTATAGAACCGAGATTTAATTTTGAAAAAGAAACTGGATATAAATTACCTAAATTAGAATTGCTTGAAGAAGGTATAAAAAATATTAGAACTAACAAAAACAATAAGGAACTACTTCAGCAAAATGCAAAATTATTAGAAAACGTATTTAAAGAATTTAAAATCGATGCAAAAGTAATCGGAATAAACCCAGGTCCTGTAGTTACTCTATATGAACTTGAACCTGCTCCAGGAACACAAACAAAAAGAATTATTAATTTAGCTGGTGATATTGCAAGATCAATGAGTGCTGAATCGGCAAGGATTTCTAATGTACGTAATAAAAATGCAGTTGGAGTAGAATTGCCAAACCAAGAAAGAGAGGCTGTAAATTTAAAAGAAATTTTTGGTCTAAAAGATTTTGATATTACAAACTCATCTATCCCTTTAGTTTTTGGTAAGGATATTTCAGGTAAAATTGTTATACAAGATCTTTGCAAAATGCCCCATCTTTTAATTGCAGGAACAACTGGATCTGGAAAATCTGTTGGATTAAATGCAATGATTTTATCCATATTATATTCTCTTAGACCAGATCAATGTAAATTCATAATGATAGATCCAAAAATGCTAGAATTATCAGTATATGACGAAATACCTCACCTTTTAACTCCGGTGGTTACAGATCCAAAAAAAGCAATTTTTAGTTTGAAATGGTTGGTCGATGAAATGGAAAAAAGGTATAAGATTATGTCAAAAATAGGTGTAAGAAATATAGAGTCATATAATAAAAAAATAAATGAAAATAAATTAAATGGAAATGTGATTATAGAAAAAACTCAAACAGGATTTGATAGTCAAACTGGAAAACCTATTTTTGAAGACAAAAGAGTTAATTTTCAGAATTTACCTTACATAGTAGTTATTATTGATGAGATAGCAGATTTAATGGTAGTGTCTGGAAAAGATGTGGAAACATGCATCCAAAGACTATCTCAAATGGCTAGAGCTGCAGGAATTCATTTAATTGTGGCTACTCAAAGGCCTTCCACTGATGTTATTACTGGAACAATAAAAGCAAATTTTTCAAATAGAATTAGTTATCAGGTAGCAACAAATATAGATAGTAGAACAATTATTGGAGAGCAAGGCGCTGAATATCTCCTAGGTCAAGGAGATATGCTTTATATGTCTGGTGCTGGAAATATAAGACGTGTTCATGGGCCATTTGTTAGTGATAGTGAAATAACAAAAGTAACAAAATTTTTAAAATCTCAAGGAAAACCTTCTTATGTAGATGGAGTTACAGATGACAAGAAAAATCAAATAAATAATAATATACCTGAAGAAACTGACGAATTTTACGTTGAAGCTGTAAAATTAGTAATATCAAAGAAAAAAGCATCTACAAGTTTAATTCAAAGACATTTTCAAATTGGTTATAATAGAGCTGCAAGAATAATAGAAATGATGGAAAAAAATAGTGTTGTATCTGAAGCAGACAGAATTGGTAGACGTGAAGTTCTAATAAATAAATAACAAAAATAAAAAAATTGAAAAAAAAACTTTTATATATTTTGTTATTTTTTTTTTTTTTAAATGGAAAAAAAACTTTTGCTTTAGACGAAAAATTACTTAATCAATTAGAAAATTACTTAAACCAATTTAATAATATTTCATCTCAATTTATTCAAAGCTCGTCGGCTGGATCTCAGGAAACTGGTAAAATTTTATTATCAAAACCAGGGAAATTAAGAATTGAGTATAAAAATAATAATAAACTTATAATTGTAGCTGATGGGAAATGGCTTCATTACTTCGATACAGATTTAAATGAAATACAATCGATAATAATTGAAAAAAGTCCAGCTTGGATATTATTGAAAAAAAATATAAATTTAAAAAATGATTTTAATATAAATAAACTAAATAAAAAAAGTGGAAAAATTACTCTTACAATAATTGATAAAAAAATTGAAAATATAGAAAAAGTAGAATTAATATTTTCAATAAACCCAATAAAATTAAGAAAATGGATTGTAACTGATAATCAAGAAATAGAAACAACAGTCGCTTTATTAAATGTAAAAAAGGTGAAAAATTTTAAACCTAAAACTTTTGAATTAATAAAAAATTAAAAAAGCCTATAAGAATTATTTTTTGAATTAATAAATTTTTTTATTCCAAATTTTTTACTTATTTTCTTTCTTAATCTATAAACATGGGTCTCCAAAGTTCTTGTTTTAACTTTACTATTAAATCCCCAAACATTTTCTAGTAAGTCTTTTTTTTTTGTAAATTTTTTTTCTTTTAATAAATATTCTAGGATTTCACATTCTTTTTCTGTTAATAATAATTGCTTTTTTTTTTCATTATATAAAACTGTTCTTTGAAACTTTTTAAAAATTAATCCATTTTTTAAATAAAAGTTTTTTTTTTTTAATTTTTTTTTAGGTTTAGTTAAGATTAGCAGTAATTTATTAATCATAAATGGCTTTTTTAAATAATAGGAAGAAAAACTATGTTTAATATCATTACTTTTTTCTAATATTTGAATTATTTTATTCTTTGGCTTATTTTCAAAAATACTAGTAATGGCACTAAAGGAATTTAATTTTGGAGCAAGAGAACTAACAATAATGTAATCAAAATTTTTTTTATTTAATATTTTTTTTGCAGTTTTTATAGATGATGAAAAAATTAAATTAAAATCGCCTTTTAAAGCTGGTGAAGAAAAAAAATTTTCTTTAAGTAGAAAATTATTTTCAACGACAAGTAAATTCATAATATTTATAATTTTTATTAATTTTTTATTATTTAAAGATTAAATATATTATTAATAGTATAAATTAAAAAAAAAATTAAATAATTATTTTTTATTTTACTAAAAAATATAATGAAAATATTAGTGAAAAAAACAGGAATAATAAAATTTGCTAAATACACTTTTAAATGTTTTTTAGGTAAAAACGGGCTTACTTACAATAAAAAGGAGGGAGACTTCAAAACACCAAAAGGAACTTTTTTTTTGAGGAGTGTTATGTATAGATCTGATAGAATAAAAAAACCTAAAACAAATCTTCCAATTTATATCATAAAAAAAAATCATGTTTGCTGTGACGCACCAAATAACCCTTTTTATAACAAAATATTTGAAACAAAAAATTTTGACTTAGGAGAAAAATTATGGAGAAAAGACATTATGTACGATATTTTAGTTGTTATTGGATACAATGATAATCCAATAATTAAAGGTAAAGGAAGTGCAATTTTTTTACATTTATCTAAAAAAAATATTACTACAACCAAGGGTTGTATTGCTGTTAAAAAGAAAAATATGATTAATTTATTAAAATACTGCCCAAAAAAAATTAAGATTTATTAATTAATTTAATAAGAATTATTATTTATTTTTAAAAAAAATTACTAAATTTGTATAAATATCATCTGTTAAAACTTGTAAATTTTTTTCTCTAGCATCCTTTTCAGCAATAAGTGTTGCGTAAACAGATTCCACGATATCAAAACTGGAAATTGATTTGGCTACTTGTTTAAGAATAATTTCTCCGCTTTTTATTTCAGTTAATAAATATTTTGCACTATTTTCTAAATCTGCTCTCGTTGCAGCCATATCTCTTCGGTATGCTAAATCTGTTTTACTTTCAGATATTTCTATTACAAGATTATACTTTAATATTACTCTTTCTCGTTCAGGGTTTAGTTCATTTAACAAAGAATTTCTTAAAATTTGACCTGGTCTATCTTTAATATTTTTAACTGAAATAGATAATAATTCTTTATTTATATTCTTATTGATATTTTTTGAATATATCGGTTCATAACCACAACTAGTTGAGACAAAAAAAACAATTAGGTATAAAAATAATCTTATTTTTTTCATTTATATAACTATGTTTGCTATTTTGTTTTTAACTACAATAATTTTTTTTGGTTTATTATTTCCAATTATTTTAATCACTTTAGGTAAAGTTAAAGCCTTTTTTTCAATTTCAGATAAATCTGTATCAAAAGGTAAATTGATTGTTCCTTTTAATTTACCGTTTATTTGAACTGCAAGAGTTATATTTTCAATTTTTAAAAATTGTTTTTTTGTTGTTGGCCATCCAGTTTCGATTAAGAAATTTTTATTACCTAATAAGCTCCATATTTCTTCTGAAATATGCGGAACTATTGGACCAAGAATTTTTATGATATTTTCTATCAAAAATTTAAATAATTTACTATTTTTTTTTAATTCACCTTCATTTTCAAATAATATATTTGTAAATTCTCTTATTCTTGCTATTGCTCTGTTAAATCTAAAATTTTCATAGTCTAATGATATATGGTGAATGGTTTGATTGATGGCTAAAATAAATTTATTATTTTTTTTAAAATCTTTTATTTTTTTTTTTTCTTTTGATAGAATGCTTGAGTTTCTTTTTACCAAATCCCATAATCTATTTAAATATTTGTAAGCTCCGTTAATACCTGTATCTGTCCATTCTAAATCTTTTTCAGGAGGACTATCGGATAACATAAAAAATCTTGCTGTATCAGCTCCATATTTATTAAGTATATTATCAGGGTCTACTACATTCTTTTTTGATTTACTCATTTTTTCACTTTTACCTATTGAAAATTTTTCTTTATTTTTTCTTTCATTAAAATCTATTGGACTGACCCAATTACCTTTTTCATTCTTAAATGTTTTATGACAAACCATGCCTTGCGTCAGTAAATTATCAAATGGTTCTTTAATATTTATTAATCCACAATCATAAAGAGCTCTAGTAAAAAATCTTGAATATAAAAGATGAAGAATGGCATGTTCTATCCCTCCAATATATTGATCTACAGGAAGCCAGTATTTGGCTTCTTTTTTTTCAATTATTTCTTTAGATTTAGGTGAACAAAATCTTGCAAAGTACCAGGAGGATTCAAAAAAAGTATCAAAAGTTTCTGTTTCTCTCAAAACATCTTCTCCTGTTTTAGAATATTTTGTATATTTCCATTTTGGATGATCTTGCAAAATATTATGGCCTTTTAAAAAATTAATATCATCAGGAAGAGTGATGGGTAAATCTTTATCTGTTGCTGTCACAGCTGTTCCATCCTTAAGGTACATTATGGGAATTGGACAACCCCAATATCTCTGTCTGGATATACCCCAATCTTTTAATCTATATATTGTTTCAGTTTTAGCTTGTTTTTTTTCTATAAGGAATTTAGATATTTTTTCTTTTGCTTCTTTTACATCTAATCCGTTCAAAAAATTTGAATTTATAAGTTTGCCATCACCAATATATGCTTTTTCTAATGTAATATTTTCTAAAGGTTTAATTACCTGTTTAATATTTAAATTATATTTTTTTGCAAAATCAAAATCTCTTTGATCGTGAGCGGGACAGCCAAAAACCGCGCCACTTCCGTATGACATAATAATAAAATTTGCAATATAAACTGGTATTTTTTCTTTTGTAATTGGGTGAATCACATTAAATGGTAACTTAATGCCTACTTTCTCTAATTTTTCAAATTCTTTTTCCTGAAGATTTAAATTTTTTTGACATTTTTTTATAAAACTCTCTATTTCTTTATTTGTTTCTGCATATTTTTTTGAAATTGGATGCTCTGAAGCAAGAGCAATGAATGAAGCTCCAAATAAGGTATCAGGCCTTGTTGTAAAAACTTCTATATTTTTTTCTTTATTATCTATACTAAAATTAATTTTTAACCCTTTTGATTTACCAATCCAATTTTTTTGCATTGTTTTTACTTGTTCCGGCCAAAATTTTAAATCTTTTAATGATTTTTCTAAATCATGAGCATATTTTGTTATTTTTAAAAACCATTGTGACATTAGTTTTTTTTCAACATTTGCCCCCGATCTCCATCCTTTTCCATCAATAACTTGTTCATTTGCTAGAACACACTTTTCAATTGGATCCCAGTTTACATATGTTGATTTTTTGTAAACTAATCCTTTTTTATAAAATTCAAGAAATATTTTTTGTTCATGATGATAATAATCTTCATCAGATGTTGAAAGTTCTCTATCCCAATCATAAGAAAATCCCATTTTTTTTAATTGAGTTTTCATTGTATCTATATTTTTAAGAGTCCATTCTTTTGGATGAATATTATTTTCTCTTGCAGCGTTTTCAGCAGGCAAACCGAAAGAATCCCACCCCATCGGATGTAAAACATTGAATCCATTGCTATATTTAAATCGAGCAATTACATCCCCCAGTGTGTAATTTCTTACATGTCCCATATGTAATTTTCCTGATGGGTAAGGAAACATTTCTAAAACATAATATTTTTTTTTGTTTTTTTTTTGTTTCGCTTTAAAAAGTTTTTTTACTTCCCATTTATTTTGCCATTTTTCTTCAATTTGCTTGAAGCTATATTTTTCCATAATTTTTTGGATCTAATTTTTTTGCATCTGATATTATTTTCTTTTTAAGATTAGTATTAAATTCATCACTTGCTCTCTGTTGTTTCCATATTCCGTCTTTGTTAATTTCTTTTTCAGTAAAAATTTCTATATTTTTTTCAATTAAATCAGATCCTAAAATATATAGTGATATTTTAAATCTTACATTGGGATTTTTTTTTAAAGTAATCCATACTGTTGATATATTACCTTCTTTTAAATCACTTTCAGTTTTTGTATAATTTTTTAATAATTCATTAGATGCTATCCATAAATATTCATTTATTTTATATTTTTCAAATTGACTTTTTTTTTTTCCAAAACCAAAAAAATTTAATTTACTACAACTTGTTGTAAATATAAAAAAAATAAATATTATTAATATTTTCTTCATCATGTACCTCTTTGAAATGCATATCCTATAATACCAGTTTCAAATAAAGATTTTACATTTTTTGCATTAATTCCTCCCAATGCATAAATTGGCAGATTTGTTTTTTTAATAATTTTTGAAAACTTATTTATTCCCAAACCCTTTCTCATTGGATGGCTTTTAGATGAAAAAATAGGGGATAAAAAAGCAGCGTCTATACTAGGGTTGTTTTCTGCCTTTTTGAGTGTTTGAAGATTATGTGCCGCTATAGTTATAATCCAATTTTTTTTTAATTTTAATTTTTCTACAATAACCCAATTAACTCTATTTTCTTTTATCATATATTCTGGAATATGAATTCCATGCGAATTGATATTTTTAGTGAACTTTTGATCTAATCCTATTAACAATTTCATTTTCTTCATTTTACAAAATTTCAATAAATCCTTGGCAATTTTCTTTCTATTTTTTGCTTTGTACGATCTTAATAAAATTGCTGTTTTTTTCGGTATTTTTAATTTTGCAAATTTATTTTTATCAAAAGCATTACCATCGAATATTATAATTATTCTTGGTAACTTATTATTTTTAGTTTTAATTACCTTTGAGTAATCTAAAAGTTTATTTATTCTAATATGTGGATTTAAAGATCGCATTTATAATAATTGTAATAAAAAAAATGGAAAATCAAAAAGTTTTAAAAAATATTAATTCAATTAAAGAAAAGGTTAATAACGTATCTTTAGAATCTATAGATGCAAAACTAAAAAAAAATAAAAATATTGAAATTATTGCAATTTCTAAAAGACAACCTTTGGAAAGACTTATAGCGGCATTAGATACTGGTCATAAAACTTTTGGAGAAAATCAAGTGCAAGAAGCCCTTAACAAATGGCCTACATTAAAAAAAAAATATCAAAATATTGAGCTTCATCTTGTTGGACCTCTTCAAAGTAATAAAGTAAAAGATGCTATTTCTATATTTGATTCTATTCAAACAGTTGATAGAGAAAAGATTGCTAAAGCTTTAAAAACAGAAGAAGAAAATTTGAAAAAAAAAATTTCGTATATGATACAAATAAATACAGGAGAGGAGCCTCAAAAGTCAGGTATTATGCCAGATGACGCAGATGATTTTTTTAAATATTGTAAAGAGGATCTTAAACTTAATATACAAGGATTAATGTGTATACCGCCATATGGGGAAGATTCTTCTATTCATTTTGCTTATCTTAGAAAAAAAAATTTAGAATATAAACTTCCTTATTTAAGCATGGGTATGAGCGAAGATTATGAAAAAGCTATAACTTTTGGAGCAACTCATATTAGAATAGGAACAGCGATATTTGGAGAAAGACCTCAAAAATAATTAAAACAAATCTTTAAATGTAAAAGCATATTGCCATCCAAGAGTGACTGTTTTATCTGATTTCATTTGTAGTCCATCATAATACTGGTAGATTGGATTATTATATTCTAGTGCTAAACGATGTCCTTTTAGTTCGCCTCTTGGAATAATAAAATTGATTCCTCCGGATATATTGACTTTTCTGTGTCCTTGGTCTTTAGAAAATACGGGACTCATGAGCATATTAGAATGATGGGCATGAGCACCAGAAATTTTTCTAACCCATTTTCCGTCTACGCGTCCTGAAAATGATATCCAATCATTTAAAACAAAGGCACTATAAAATGTTCCTATGTATTCATCTCCTAGATGATAATTATCACTATTTTGGTAAAACCTCCAAATGCCTGATGTTTGCCAACCTAGTGAAATTTTATTCCACTTTTTTCTATAACCAATTTTTAAAATAGGATCATATGTTCCAGAACCGAGCTGCATCCCATACCCTAATGTGGAATGAGCGTGTGATCCATTCATCATAACCATATCATCTTTAACATTAGTCTCTCCAGTCGGAATACTTATACCAAAATTTAAAAGCCATTTAGAATTTAGATTTTTTTTTAAAGTAACAATTCCTGTTAATTTAACATCACCAAAACCACGGGAGGATACTGTAAAACGTTGCATTTCGCCTGCTCTTTGTCGCACCTGCATTTTTTTATTTAAATAAGGAATCATAACCATTCCTGTTAAAAAATCGTTGATTCCGTACATACCTCCAAACATCTGCATATTTGTATGCATTTTAATTGGGGCATTCAAAAATTTATAAGGTCCTGTTGATGATACTGAATCTTCTCTAGATATATCATGTGTTCCATCTTGTAAATCTGACATTTCCATTCGCATATTACGGTAAGAAAGCATTACCTCCCCTTTTTTATGTATATGATCTCCCATTATACCTATAGGTGCATGAGCATCTGGAAGAGCAACAACTCCTAAGTTATTAGCATATAAAAATGGTGAAAATAACAAAAATAAGCAAAAAGCAAATATATACATGAGCAAAACTTATAAAATAAAGTAATAATTCTACAAAATAACCAAAAAAACACAAAAAAAATATTGACTATTTATTGAGAATGATTATCATTTTCATTAATGGCGCTGGAGTATGTCGCCTTAATCCACATGCCCATGCCTTTTTATAAAAAATTTTATATGAGTTTTATGTATGCTTAAGAAAATTATAACACTGGCTGTATCATCTTTTGCTTTAATTAACTCTCTAAATGCCGAGACTATTTATTCACCAGCAGTAACTGTAACTGGAGGGGCTGAAGAAGCGGATTCTCTTAGTGGATCAGGAACTTATATTGGTTCAAATACAATAAGATCAAATAATTATGACAGTATTGATCAAATTTTAAAAACAATTCCAGGAGTTTATAGTAGAGAAGAAAATGGTTACGGGATTTTTCCAAATATTAGTTTAAGAGGAGTAGATCCTGGAAGAAGCCAGAAATTAACAATTATGGAAGATGGTGTTTTGTCACAACCTGCACCATACACAGATTTTTCAGCATATTTTAATCCAACAACTGGTAACAAAGATGGTATTGAAGTTTTAATGGGATCTAGTCAAGTGCTTTATGGACCTAGAACAACTGGGGGTGTCATTAATTATTTAACAACTCCCATACCGTCTAAAAGAAAAATTCATATAAAGACAAGCTATGGAAATTATTTAGGCGTGCTTGGGGAAGGTAAAAAAAGTGCTGAAAACATGCAATATGGAGACATTAGATCTCATGTAAATTATGGAGATACTTTAAATACAAACATTGGCGATATTGGTTTTTTATTTGAACTTTATGGAAGAGGAGATGGTGGGTTTAGAAATTTTAAAGTTATAGAAAAAGGTCAATCAGGTTTTCATAAATATGAGCCAATGATGAAATTAAGCTATAAACCAAACACTAATTTAAATCAAAGTTTTGAATTAAAGGCACAACATATCAGAATGATTGGTGATTTAGGATATGCCGGTGTTTCTAAAAATGATATTAATAATAAAGATCCATGGAAAGCATATGGGTATGCACAAACGGATAGAATCTGGACAGAAAGAATTGCTGGACATTTTAAATATAATATAGATGTACCAAAATTTTATGACACAAAAATAACAACAACTGCATATGCCTCAAAATTTCATAGGGATTGGGCTAAAGCAGCTGGATATCATGCTGATGTTGACCAAGGAGATGGCATGAGTGCGACAAAATTTTATGCAGCAGACACCGTGTCAGAACTCAACGACATAGATACCGGAGGAACTGATGGAATAACAATACAAAATAAACATAATAATAGACATTACCGTGTAAGAGGCATCGAAATAAGAGCTAATAGTGGATTTGTTTCCAATTTTGGTGAAAAAACTTTAGACCATACATTGACCTATGGAACACGTTGGCACTACGATTCTTATTATGATCAATCATTTTATGATTATTATAATTTAGTCAACAGTAGAATGTACTGGACCTCAAGTACTCAAAAAGAAGCTGCATCAACAAAAGAATATAAAACATGGGGTAGATCTATTTATATACAAGACGCAATTGAATACAAAAATTTAACAGTTACTCCTGGTTTTAGATATGAAAAGGTTGACGCAAAAAGAATAAGAAGTGGAACATCTGGTTTGCTTACTCAAGATATTGAAGGATACTCTGGAGGAGTTGGTTTTAATTATGTACAAAATAACAATCTGAGTTTTTTTGGCGGTCTACATCAAGGGTCATCTTTTCCAAAAGGATCGGACATATTTGCAACAGCAGATGGAGATACAGAAAATATGGATCCTGAAACAAGTTTTGCAAAAGAAATAGGGTTTCGTTATAAAAACCCAGATAAAGGTTTTAATACTAAAGCTGCATTCTTCCACACTGATTTTGAAGATTTAATTGTTTCTAGTAATACTGGGGCCGGAAGCGCAGTTACACAAAACGCAGGTGAGGTTGAATCATATGGAATAGAATTATCTGCTAGTTATGATCTTGGCTTTAATCAAGAATGGTCATTTAATAATCCGTGGACCCTGGCATTTACTTACACAAATGCTGAATTTGGAAATGATTCAAAAAATTCAGATGAAGAAGGCATTTATGCAAATGCAAAAAAAGGCAATGATTTGCCATTTATTTCCAATTATCAAGTAAGTCTTGGAACAGATTATATTAAAGGACCTTTAAGTTTAGGTGTACTTGGTAACTGGAGAAGTTCTCAATGGTCTTCAGGTGAAAATATAAGCGCCACTGCTAATGATACAAGAATTGGTAAAATTCCAGCAAGATGGGTGTGGGACTTAAAAGGAAATTATAAAATAAATAATAAAAACTATAGTTTTGGAATTCACAATTTATTTAACCAAAAATATATCACAACGTATTTACCATTAGGCCCAAGACCCGGGGCTCCATTGCAAATCTATTTTGGAATATCTCAAGATTTTTAATTTAATTTTAACTTGAAATAAATTTAATATTCTTGTAAAAAAAAATAATGCGAAAATTTCTATTGATTTTTTTTCTATTTATTTTTGTAAAACCTTTATTAGCACATCATAAAGTCTATGGGGCTCGTGTTCATAAAGGAGATCGTGAAATTTCCTGGAGAGGCCATGTTGATTATGACAACAGAAGTAATAAAAATAAAGCCCACATTCATGTTGCAGAAATTGAATATGCTTGGACTGATAATTGGCAATCAGAACTTGAATTTTTCATGCGTGATAAATATGAAAATAATTTTCGCTGGTATAAAACAGAATTTCAAAATCAATTAGAAGTTATAGAAAGGGATACGTGGGCTGCTGCTTTATATTTTTCATATAACTGGGTTAGGGAAAAAGGAGGTGCGTCTGAAATTGAATATAAACTATTACTAGAAAAAGATCTTTTTGGTGCAAGAAATATAGTTAATTTTGTCTTTGAAAATGAATTCGGAAGTAAAGCAGAAGGAAGTACTCATTTTAAAATATCATATCTCTCGATGTATAAAAAACCAATTTATAAAGGAATAAAAATAGGTTTTGGCGGAATATCAAATTTTGGGCAATTAGATAATTTTGATTCACCTGGAAGACAAAAACACCAAATTGGTCCGGGTTTTAAAAAATCATTTCACCTAACTAATGAAATGGAATATAGTATTTTTATTGGCCCATTAATAGGATTAACTAATGCAAGCGCAGATAATACTTTTATGTGGAATATGGAGCTAGAGTTTTAATTAAACTATGAAAATAAAAGCATATGAGTTAAAAAATTTAGTTGAGAAAAAAAAATATGCTGGTTATTTAATCTACGGTCAAAATAAAGGATTAGCCAGAGAAAAAAGCCAAACAATTATAAATTTTTATAAAGATGATAAAACTGAAATTATAAAATTTGAAAATGATGAATTAATTTCTGAACCTGAAAAATTAAGCAATGAATTTAATACATTTTCACTTACTGCTGAAAAAAAAATTATTCTTGTTTTAAATACAAAAGATAATTTAACTGAAACAATTGCGAGCACATTCACTGGGAAGAGTTCAATTAATATAATAATATTCGAAGCAGGAGAACTTACTCCAAGATCTAAGTTAAGAAAATTTTTTGAAAAAGAAAAACATCTTGGAATATTGGCCTGTTATTTTGATACAGAACAAGATGTTAGAGATTTGGTAGAAGCAACTTTTAAAAAAGAAAATATGACAATAAATAGAGATATTAGTTTATTAATTGCAATGCATTTAGGAAATGAAAGGCATATAATTAAAAACGAACTTGAAAAAATTATTTTATATTTAAAAGATAAAAAAGATTTTAAAGCTAAAGATATTCTTAAATGTCTAAGTCAGAATGAGGATTTTGGTTTTGATGATTTAAATTATACTCTTTGTGATGGCAATGTTATCAAACTTGATAAAATCATTAATCAATTATATATAGAAGGAATTAATCCTATTGCTTTGCTTAGATCGTCTGGAAAGCACTTCCAAAAAATTTTATTTGTTAATCAAAAAATAAATTCTGGCATGAATCTTAGCGAATCTGTTAGTCAATTAAAGCCTCCTATTTTTTTTCTTTATTTAAATCAATTTAAGGATCAGGTTGGGAAATGGAAAACTAATATTTGTTATAAAGCAATTGAAAGGATTATGGAAACAGAAAAACTGTGTAAAAAAAATTCTAAAATTTCCAAAATTCTTTGTTGGAGAACTTTAAGAAATTTAGCTTCAGTAAAATATAACTAATTATTCACCTATAAGTTTTTTTATAATATTTTCTCTTTGATCAAGGTTTCTATATTCTATTTTAATATTTCCTTTATTGTTTTTATCATTAATCGTTAATTTAACACCTATTTTTAAACTTAATTCTTTTTCTAAAATAGCTGTATCAGCATCTTTTTCTCTAATTTTTTTATCTTTATCTAAATCTTTTGATTTTGTAATCAAATCTTCTTTATTAAATAAGTTTTCTACTTCTCTAACAGATAAACTTTCTTTTACAATACGTTTTGCTAGATGTACTGCTCCAGCATATCCAACTAAGCATCTTGCATGTCCTAAGGTTAGTTTCCCGTCTAAAATAAATTTTTTTACCTCTTTTGGTAAAGACATCAATCTAAGTAAATTTGCTACGTGACTTCTGCTTTTTGAAACAATGGATGCCAGTTCTTCTTGTGTATAATTAAACTCGTTCATTAATCTACTATATCCTCCTGCTTCTTCAATAGGAGTAAGATCTTCTCTTTGTAAATTTTCAATTAATCCAGATTCAAATGCTTTTCTGTCATCAAAATTAGATACAATAGCAGGAATTTCATCTATACCAGCTAATTTACAAGCTTTTAGTCTTCTTTCCCCCGCAACTAATTCAAAATTTTTTTTTCCTTTTCTAATAATTATAGGTTGTATTAATCCATTTTTTGAGATTGATTCTGATAATTCTTTTAATTTTTCTTGATCAAATTTTTTTCTTGCTTGAAATTTGCTTAAACTTATTTCATTAATTTGAATTAAATTTTTTCCACTTGCTTCTTGCTTTAAATCTAAATCATTAACATCAGTATCTAGAAGTGCTGAAAGTCCTTTTCCTAATCTTTTTTTTTTTACCATTAATATTATTCGTTTACTGCTTTTTTTTCTTGCTTTAAAAATTCTTTAGCTAATCCCAAATATGCTTTTGATCCTTTACATTTAGAATCATAAATTAAAACAGGCTTGCCAAAACTTGGTGCTTCAGAGACCCGAACATTTCTTGGTATTACAGTTTTATAGACTTTTTTTCCAAAAAAGCCTTTAATATCTGATTTTACCTGGTTCGTTAAAGAATTTCTTGTATCAACCATTGTTAAAACTAGCCCCTGTATACTTAAGCTTGGATTGTATGTTTTCTTAACTCTATTAATAGTATGTACAAGATGGCTTAATCCTTCTAAAGAATAAAATTCGCATTGCATTGGCACTATAATGGAATTTGCTGCAGTAAAAGCATTAATTGTAAGTATTCCTAGTGCCGGCGGGCAATCAATTAAAATATAATCAAATTTATCTTTTATTTTTTCAATTGCATTTTTTAAACGAACTTCTCTTTCTTCTTGTCTTGCAAGTTCTATTTCAGCTCCTGATAATTCAAGTGTTGACGGTATTAATCTTAATCTTGGAATATTTGTTTTATATATTGCATCAAATACTTTTGAAGAATCGTGCAAAACGTCATATATATCATTTCTATTTTTGCTTTGCTCAAAACCCAGGCCCGTCGACGCGTTGCATTGTGGGTCTAGATCAATTAATAACACTTTTTTACTTACTGAAATTAAAGCAGTTGCTAAATTAATTGCTGTTGTTGTTTTGCCGACCCCTCCTTTTTGGTTAGCTACTGCAATTACTTTTGGTTGTTTTATTTTTGGCATTATAAACAATTATAATTGTATTAATTTAAATAAAAAATTATTTTTTTTTTATATTTTTTATCAATAAAATTTTTCCTTTACTATTAGTAATGCTTTTAACAAATTTAATGTTAAAAATGAATTTTTTTTCTGCTATTTCTACCTCTTTATATACTGTTTTTCCTTTCAAAAAAATACACTGCGTTTTTTTCTTTTTACAAAATTTTAAACTATATTTTAATAATTTATCAAGAGAGGTAACCGCTCTAGCTGATATATAATCATAATCCTTAATTATTTTTAAATTTTCTACCCTAGAGTGATGTATAAAAATATTTTTTACATCAATAATATTTTTTACTTTATTTAAAAATGCACATTTTTTTTTATTAGCTTCAACTAGATCAAAATTATTATTAGAACAAATAGCACAAACAACTGCAGGAAATCCAGCTCCACTTCCAATATCTAGTATTTTTTTCTCATTTCCAATTAGTTTAAGAATTTGATAAGAATCTAAAAAATGCCTTTCCCAAATAGATTCAAATGAATTTTTGCTAATAAGGTTAAATTTTTTTTGCCATATTTTAATTAAACTAATATATGCTTTTAATTTTCCTAATCTTTCATAATTAATATTGGTTTTTTCTTTAAAATCCTTAAAAGTTAAATTGCCCACTTATTTTTTTTTGAATAGTTGGTTCTTTTTTTATTATTAACAAACCTAAGAATATTGATTACAGCTGCTGGCGTAACTCCTGAAATCCTTGTTATTTCTCCTAAATTTTTTGGTTTTATATAATTTAATTTTTCTAAAACTTCGCTAGTTAGATTTGGTACCTTATTATAATCAAAGTTCTTTGGTATTTTTAATTCTTCATCTTTTTTTAAATCATTTATGTCTTGTAATTGCCTTTCAACATAACCTTTATATACAGCCCTTGTTTCCAATTCTTCAAATATATCGTTCGGTATTTCTTTTATTTGAGTCCAAATATTTTCTAATTTTTTTCTATTAATGTTTTTAAATACTAAAAGATCGAAAATATTTCTTTTTTTTCCATCTAAATTGATTTTTATGCCGTATTTTAGTAAACTATTTGGCGAATAAGTCATATTTTTATATTTTTTATCAATTTTCTCCAATAATAGTTGTTTTTCATTAAATTTTTTTACCCTTTTTTTTGAAATGCAATTAATTAAAATTCCTTTAGGTGTCAGTCTTATGTCTGCATTATCTGAACGTAATAAAAGTCTATATTCAGCCCTACTTGTAAACATTCTATAAGGCTCTGTTACTCCTTTGGTAACTAAATCATCTATTAAAACTCCTATATATGCTTCAGATCTTGATAAAATAAATTCATCCTTTTTTAAAACTTTTAATGCAGCATTTATTCCGGCAATTATTCCTTGTGCAGCAGCTTCTTCATAACCTGTTGTTCCATTAATTTGTCCTGCAAGGTATAAGTTATTGATTTTATTGGTTTCTAGAGTATTTGATAACTGTAAAGGATCTACATAATCATACTCAATAGCATAGCCATATTGTAAAATTTTAGCATTTTCTAATCCATAAATTGACTTAATAAATTTGTTTTGTATGTTTTCTGGAAGAGATGTTGAAATACCATTGGGATATATAATGTCTGAAAGCAAGCCTTCTGGTTCTAAAAAAATATGGTGTTGTTTTTTGTCTTTGAATTTCACAATTTTATCTTCAATTGATGGACAATATCTAGGTCCAATACTTTTGATTTGTCCTGAATAAATAGCTGATTTTGCTATATTTTTTTCTATTATTTTATGAGTTTCCTGGTTTGTTTGTGTAATAAAACATGGAATTTGTTTAATTTTAATGGATTTATTCATAAATGAAAATGGTATAATCTTTTTATCACTATCTTGCCTTTTTAATTTTTTAAAATTTATAGATTTTTTAACAATTCTAGGAGGGGTCCCTGTTTTCATTCTTCCTAATTTAAATCCAAACTTTTTAAATGTTTTTGAAAGGCCATATGTTGCTTTTTCTCCTACTCTTCCAGCTGATATTTTTTTATCTCCAACATGAATTAAACCATTTAGAAATGTACCAGTTGTAAGAACAATTGTTTCACATGAAACAATTTTGTTTTTAGATAATATTACACCTCGAACAGATTTGTTTTTGATGCTTAAATCAATTACTTCATCTTCTAATATTTCTAGATTTTTTTCATTTTTTAAGAGCTTATTAATTGCCTTTTTATACAGATTTCTATCTGCTTGAGCTCTTAAACCCCTTACTGCAGGTCCTTTTGAAGCATTTAATAGTCTAAATTGGATTCCTGACATATCGATAGCCTTAGCAATAATTCCATCTAAAGCATCAATTTCTCGTACCAAATGTCCTTTTCCAAGTCCTCCAATTGAAGGATTACAGGACATTTCTCCAATCTTACTTTTATTGTTTGTTATTAAAAGTGTAGAACAACCGATTCGCGCTGCTGCTGATGCTGCTTCACATCCTGCGTGTCCTCCACCTACAACAATAACTCTATATGTTCCACGTGAAACTTTAATTTTTTTTATTTTTTTATTCTTTTCAGTATTGAACATCCCACAGCAGCTCCCTTATATGCCTCTGTATAACAAACTTCTATAGTATTATTATTTAAAATCTCTCCATGAATATATCCTTTACTTTCAGGAGATACCCAATAGAAATTTCTATTATTTTGTCTTATTGTACCTAAAAAATTTTTTTCTCCATCAGCATATTTAAAATTTCCTTTAAATATTCTTTCATTTTGTTCAAAAATTTTAATTTTTTTATTCCAAGTTCTATATCCTTTTTCTAATGAGTAACTCTTATTCAATCCTTCCCAATCACCAATTAAATTAACTATAAATTCTGAATAAAGATTTTTTTTTGTTATAAAAAGAAAAATAACAAAAATTGAAAAAAACTTAAATATTTTATTAATCAAATTCATTATTTACCTATACAAAAATCTTTAAAAACAATATCTAGCATTTTTTCAATCTCATACTTACCAGTTACATTTGCAATTGCATTTAAAGATAATCTAAGATCCTCTGCATTTAATTCTGAATTTTTATTATTATTTATTTTTTTTAAATTACTAAGACAATTTTTTAAAGCTGTTCTATGTCTAGCTTTTGTTAAAACAGGTTCTCCAAAAAAAACATTTTTATATTTATCTTTTATATAGTTTTCTAAATTATTTAACAAATTATTAATTCCAGCACCTTTTTTTGCTGATATTACAGATATTTTATTAAAATTTCTATTTGTTAAATACTTGATTTTACTATCTATTTCTTTTTTATTTAGTAGATCTTTTTTATTTAAAACTATTATTGTTTTATCACATATTAAGTTAATAATTTTTTTTTCAAAATTTCTAGCAAGATCAATAATTAATAATTTTATATTACAACTATTAATTTTCTTTTTAGATTTTAGAATTCCCTGTCTTTCAATATTATTCCTTGGACTGTCTTTTAAACCAGCTGTATCAGATAATATTATGGGTATGTTTGATAAATTAATTTTTGTTTCAATTATATCTCGTGTTGTGCCAGATGTTGCAGAAACAATCGCTATGTCTTTTTTTGAAATTTGGTTTACTAATGAAGATTTTCCAACATTAGGGCCACCAACAACTGCTATTTCTACACCGTTTCTAATAATGTCCCCCCTTTTATTATCTGATAAAAAAAACTCAATTTCTTTAGTTAAATCATATATTTGATTAATAATCTTTTTTTCAGTATTTTTTGGAATTTCGTCTTCAGGAAAATCTATTTGTCCCTCATAGTGTGCCAATAATTTTAAAATCACATCATTCCATTTTTTAAAAACCATGCTTAAAGTACCATCGACTTGCTGAATTGCTAAAGATTTTTGAGATTTCGTTTCAGCGTTAATTAAATCCATAACACCTTCTGCCTCTAAAAAATCCATTTTATTATTTTTAAATGCTCTTTTTGTAAACTCTCCTGGCTCAGCTTGTCTGACATTTTTTATTAGTAATAAATTTTCAACTAAATGTTCTAATACTGAACTTCCTCCGTGTATGTTTATTTCAAGCATGTTTTCACCAGTATAGGTTTTAGGGGCTGGAAACCAAACAACAATTGCTTTATCTATTATTGAGAAATCTTTTAAATCGTATAAATTTATTAAATTACAATGTCTCCCTTTTGGCAGTTTTTTTTTCGTGAGAGCTTTAAATATTTTTTTTGTTTCATTACCAGAAATCCTAATAGTTTTAATAGCTGATAAACCGATGCTGCTTGCTGATGCAAATATTGTATCTAAATTTATTTTATAATTTATTCTTTTATCCATTTTCTTTTGTTTTACTATCATATTTAGATTTATCAAGTTGAGCAAATTAGAAAAAAACTAATTCATATTTATTATAAAAAAAATGGCACAAAAAATTAAAACAGTAAAAATTACAACAAACGGTCAAGGATTTTACGAGTTTACTTCAGAAATAATCAAGTACGTTAATAATGAAAAAATTAAAATTGGTTTATTAACAATTTTTGTAAAACATACTAGTTGTTCACTATTAATACAAGAAAATGCTGACAGCGATGTACAAAAAGATTTGTTAAATTTTTTTTCTGAGACTGTTCCTGAAAATACTGATTATATTCACCAATCAGAAGGCGCGGACGATATGCCCGCTCATATTAAATCTGCTTTAACTCAAACAAGTTTATCAATACCTATCGAAAATTTTGAGATAACATTAGGAACTTGGCAAGGAATATACCTATTTGAACATAGAAAATCATCTCATACACGTATTATAAAATTACATTTAATTGTTTAAAATGGATAAATTATCAAGAAAAATATTTCAAAAAACTATGCAATTTTTCTCTTTAAAAGGATACAAAGTACTAAGCGAGTTTGCGCTACCTAATAAAAAAAGAGTAGATATCATTGCTATAAATTCTGAAAAAAAAATAATTATTGTTGAAGTTAAATCAAATAAAAATGGAATCAAAAATGACAAAAAGTGGAAAAATTATTTAAATTATTGTAATTATTTTTATTTTGCGTGTAACGGAAATTTAAAAGATTTAAATTTTTCTAAGAATATAGGTATTATTCAAAACGTCTCTAATAATATAAAAATTATAAAAAAATCAAAATATAAAAAATTATCAGAAAATAAAAAAAATAAATTAATATTTAAAATTGCTCTTTCTGCGGCATCTAAATTTCATAGATTAATTGATCCTGAATTTAAAAAACAAAAAAACAATTACATTTACATTTATAACAAAAAGAAATAGAAAAAAATTTCATTTTTGATATATAATAATAATAAGCACCTTTATTTTTGATATGCATAATTTGCTTGTGGGGGATCTATGAAGGGAATTGTAAAATGGTATAACGCCCGAAAAGGATATGGGTTTATAACGCCGGATGACAACAGCGACGATGTGTTTATTCACGCAACAGCGCTAAAAGACTCTGGTTTAAAAAAACTATATACAGGATCAGAGGTCTCATTTGAAGTCGATCAAGATGACAAAGGTAAAAGAGCTAAATCAATAAAAGTTACAAAGGAAGTTAAGCCAGAACAAATTAAAAAAGAAGCTAAAGAAGATGTTAAGAAAAAAGAAGTAAAAACAGAAAAACATGAAACTAAGAAAGATATTAAAAAAGAAGCTAAAGAAGATGTTAAGAAAAAAGAAGTAAAAACAGAAAAACACGAAACTAAGAAAGATATTAAGGAAGAGGCTAAAAAAGATACTAAGAAGGAAAAGAAAAAGCCAAAAAAAAAGACCGGAGAGAAAAAAAAAGGAAGTACCAAAAAATAAAAAAAATATTACTTGTCATTTCTATTGGATTGTTCATTGGATTGAAGCTTGTTAAAACTGAAGAAAAAAATATTCAATTTATTTGTAAAACTAACAATATATCAAAAGAATATACCTTCCTTTACATACCTTCAAGAAATAGGGTTATATGGGTTCAA
>Ga0315336_1001532_pt1 | contig 43562 bp, 31 predicted proteins | sample ASW5metaG_FD_204512 | JGI IMG/M metagenome (GOLD analysis project Ga0315336, IMG submission 204512) | Ammonia-oxidizing marine archaeal communities from Monterey Bay, California, United States - ASW #5 | ecosystem: Environmental > Aquatic > Marine > Intertidal zone | place: USA: California... | reverse complement strand
CGGTTCGATAACAGAGGATAGCGCATTACGACGTGGGCGATGTGCTGCGCTTTAGACTTGCTACGATTCTCTTTTCCTATAGGGATGATCTGATTTCATGTTGGTCATCATCAGCGATCTGCACCTGACGGACGGCACGACCGGGTCGACGATTTCTCCGCGCGCGTTTCAACTGCTCAACGAGCGGCTCACGGAGTTGGCCTGCAATGCTTCGTATCGGCGAGACGACAGCTACCGACCGGTGGAGCGGATCGATTTGGTGTTGTTGGGCGACGTGCTGGACGTGATTCGCTCGGCCCGTTGGCTGCAAAGTAGCGTTCGGCCGTGGGACGACGCCGGTTCGCCGGAACTGTTCGAGAGGGTCTCGGGTATCACGGCGGAAATTCTGCGCCAGAATGAGTTGGCGCTAGGTGAATTTCGCAGTCTGGCGCAGCATGGGGTCTCAATTCCGGCCGGTCTGCAAAGTGGCCGACCGTCCAACGACGAGCGGCAGCAGGTGCCGGTGCGAATCCATTACATGGTGGGCAACCACGACTGGTTTTATCATCTGCCGGGCGAACCGTACAATCGACTGCGAGGACAGATCGCCAGCCACATGGGTTTGGCAACCTACACCGACGCGCCGTTTCCGCACGAAGCCTGGGAAAGCAACGAGCTGCTGCAAGTGATGCGGCGGCACAAGGTGTTTGCCCGGCATGGCGACGTCTACGACCCGTTCAACTACGAAGGCGATCGCGACGCCAGCAGCCTGGGCGACGTGATTGTGGTGGAGCTGATCGACCGATTCAGCGAGCAGGTTGACCGCCAGTTGGGCGACGACCTGTCGGATCACGCGATCAGCGGGCTGCGAGAGATCGACAATATCCGGCCGCTACTGTTGGTGCCGGTATGGATTGAAGGTTTGCTGGAGCGTAGCTGTCCGCAGCCGGCGACCCGCAAAGAGGTAAAACGGATTTGGGACACGTTGGCCGACGAGTTTCTCGACCAGCCGTTCGTCCGTCACCGCGACACCTGGTGCCCGATCGACATTGTCGATGGCTTGCAGAAAGCGCTGAAATTCAGCCGGCGGCTGTCGGTTGGCTGGGCCAGCTGGATCGCCACCTGGATGGCCGAGCTGCGCGGGGCCAACCATGATTCGTATTACACTCATGCCCTGAAAGAACAGGACTTCCGTAATCGGCGGGCCAAGCATATCGTCTATGGGCATACGCACCGTAGCGAAGTCGTACCACTCGACGCGAGCTACGCCGAAGGCTACGTATTGAATCAAACTTACTTCAACTCAGGCACCTGGCGGCGGGTTCACGAGCAAACACGTTTTGCCGTGGGAGAACACGAGTTCATTCCGGCCGATACGCTCACCTACCTGGCGTTCTTCCAGGACGACGAGCGGCGCGGCCGGCCCTACGAAACGTGGACCGGCAGCTTGGGGATTAACCCGTTTGTTTCCAACACCTACCGCATCGACGCGGGAACGGCCAGCGATGCCCCCGGAAAACCGATTTCGACACCAGGTATACCAATCGCAGCGCCCCACTTCGCCGTACCACTTGCTCCCCGCACACCGGTCGGTCGATCCCTCGTCGGCTGAGTTTCAGCAACAGCTGGCTGCGACTGGCGAGCAGTTTGCCCAGGCGAATGTCGCGGCCATCTATTGCGTGCATGGCACGTTCGCGGGGACCGACGCGTTGGGCCTGTTAACCGAGCTGGCGCGCTTCACACCCAGGTTGAGCGCCATGCTGAGTCTGCTGGGCAAGGGGGCGTTTGATTTTCTGGTGGGCGAAACGGGCAACTTCACGTCCCGTTGCGCCGCCACGTTGGAAGAGGGACTGTCCGCAGGCGCTGGGGGCTCCATTCCCGTGCGTCGATTCAACTGGTCGAGCCAGAACCATCACGTCGGGCGTGCCGATGGGGCGATTCGGTTGATCGACCGCCTGTCCCGGTTCGCCAGTCTGTTGCCAGTGGACAAGCTCGGCGCCGAGCCGCGGGTGCAGTTGTGGGGTCACAGCCACGGCGGAAATGTCCTGGCGCTAGTTACTAATTTGCTGGGAGCAGACCAGGCGACGCGCGACGCGTTTTTTGAAGAGGCCGCGGCGTTCTATCGGCCTTGGCTGCGGCGGTCGAGCGACATGCCGGTTTGGCCACGGGTTCAGAAGCTGCTCGGCGACGAGCAACACCCGCTGCGGAAGATCAAGCTGGACCTGGTGACGTTCGGAACCCCGATCCGCTACGGCTGGGAGACCGGCAGTTACGGCAAGCTGCTCCACTTCGTGCATCACCGCCCTGTTGAAAACCAGGCGGAGTATCAGGCGCCGTTTCCCTTGCACTTGAACAAGCTGCTGCGAGCCGTCGAGGGCGACTACATACAGCAGATCGGCATCGCGGGGACCAATCTCATGCCGATTCCGCTGGCGGTGCGGACCTGGTTGGCCGATCGCCGGCTTGGCCGACTGTTGCAAGGCGAGCTGGCCGACTCTCGGCTGGTGAAGCGACTGGTCCGCCGCGCGCGGGTGCCAGACGAGGGAACGACGCTGCTGGTTGACTATCGTGATACCTCCTGGCTGCTCCACAAGCGGCTTGCCGGGCATGCCCTCTACACCCGACGTTGCTGGCTGCCTTGGCATCTCCAGCAGATAGCCGAGCGTTTCTATCCCGACCCCAACGGCCAGGGAGACATGCTATGAGCGATCCGTCGACGAAATATGTGCAAGTCACAACTTCAGCGAGCAGCCAGGCCGAGGCCCAGCAGATCGGTCATGCTTTGGTCGAGCAGCGGCTGGCAGCATGTGTACAGATCGCCGGGCCTGTGCAAAGCGTCTACCGGTGGCAAGGACAGATCGAACAGGCCGAGGAGTGGCTCTGCCTGGCGAAATCGGAGCACCGCTTGTTTGCGGCAATCGAAACGGCCGTCCGCCAGCTCCATCCGTACGACTGCCCCGAGGTGATCGCAACACCGATCGTCAACGGCAGCGAAACCTATCTCAATTGGCTAAGCGATCAGGTAAAACCGAGCAGTTGACGCGCCGTCTGAATCATTCGGCGCTGATCGAGCTGAAGTTGCGGAAATTGAACTGTCCGAACGCAAACTGCGGGAACAAGCCGTACAGACCGCGAGTAAAAACCTGTTCGATCATTTCGTCGGCCGCCAGGATCGGTGTCTTCGGTACGACGATGATATCCGAGTCGTTGATCCAGATCTCGTCGGCCGGCGTCGGGCGGCGGCCGTAGAGCGCACCGCGGATGTCGAGCATCGTCGCAATTTGCCGCCAATCTTCACCACGGCGGAAGACGACGACCTGTCGCAAGTTGGCCCCCGGGTTCCAACCGCCCGCCTGGGCAATCGCGGCCATTAGTGTGGTCGGCCCTGTCAACGTGAACTGGCCAGGCTGAGCGACTTCGCCCAACACGTAGACAAATCGCGGGGCTCGCTGGCTGAGCACCGGGGTAACCTTCACTCCGGGAATCGTCTCGCCGTAGCGGGCATCGACTTCGAATTTGAGCTCTTCGAGCGTCAGCCCGTGTGCCATGATCGCACCGAGCCCGGGCAGGTAGAGTTTTCCTGCCGGCGTAACGGCAACCAACAGCTGCAGGCCGCCGCTCCCCTGTCGGGCATCGACCGACTCGATCAGGTCTTGCAGTCGCGTGTTGACCCGGACGGGCGTAACCGTGATGGCAGGCACTTTTAAATACTTTTGATAGCGCTGTTCCAAGTGCTCGCGCAAGCCTTCGACCGTCATCCGTGCGGCGCGGACTTGGCCCAACAGCGGCAGACTGATCGACCCGTCGGGCTGCACGACCAGGTTGCGGCGGATGTTGTCCCCGGTGGGGTCGGTCTCGGAGGTGGAATCGCCAGTGAGCGATTCGACGCTGATCTCGTCGCCAACTTGCAGTTCGTAAGGCTTGGAGGTTTCTTCTCGCGTCAATCGAAAGACGAAGGCGATTTGATCGTCGACGCGGATGCGATACTCAGGAACGTGTGGAATCCGGGCATGCCCAACATATTCGCCTTGGGCGTACGATTGCCAATCGATTTGTCCACGAGCTTCCCAGCCAAGTTCTCCACAGCCGCAACCTGCCAGACTGTCGACTCCCCAAATCGGATGGGGGGCGGCCGGATTGAGCGGCGGGCAGCAAGAGCAAGGCTGGCCTATCGTCGCGCTAGCGACCTGCACGCGACCAGGTCCGGCACAGCAATCGTGGTTGAGGCTCATCTGGCGGCTATTGGATACGCGCTGTGCGCTGGCCTGCTGCAAGCAGGTGGTCATCACCGTGGCAATCCAGAGCGAGACCATTGCCAACCGCAGCCCCGCAGAGCGAACTTGCCGGAGTCTATTTCGAGGAAGCATCATGATCCGGTGGGCCTTTTGTGATGAACTGGGACAACTCGAGCGATCAAGGGCAACTTAGCGCCAGTGCTGGGGCGGTCTCTGATGTTGTTGGGGCGGATTAGCCCGAGCAGGGGTGAATTGGCCCCCTGTCGAGGCGGCGCTAAAACGTGGTTGGTCGGTAGGAGCTGTTCTGGCGCGGTGGGGTGTTCTCTGGTTCTGTTGGGGCGGCATCGCCCGAGGAGGGGCGAATCGGCCTCCCGACGAGGCGGTGCTAAAACGGGGTTGGTTCGTGGGAATCGTTTTTGCGCGCTGGGGCGGTCTCTGTAGGCGGTTTTGGGCGCTGGCGAACCTCTCGGTTGATACCCACTGAACGCCGCCGGGTTGAGCGCCCTTTTGTTGGGTTAGCTGTTGGGCTTGCAGGCGATTGGCCTCGGCTTGTTGGTGATTCCCCTGCTCACGCAGGACTTGAGCCAGATTGCGATACACAATCGGGCTCGGCTCACGATTCGAGACGACTTTCAGCAGTATTTCGGCTTCGGCCAGATGCCCGGTGCGGGCCATCAAGACCCCTAACTCGTGCGCGGCCAAATAGTTTCCCTTGTGCGCCAACAAGGCCGCCTGCTGGAAAACTACTGCCTGCCGCTGCGCCAGCAGATGCTTCTCCGGTTCGATCTTATCGAGCCGACTGTAAAGTTTGCCCAGCGCGTGCAGGGCCATCGACCCGGCTGGCTCGCCGGCCACCGAGCCGGCCAATTTCTTTTGGGCGTAGAGCAGATAGCGATCCATCATCTGTTGAGGCAGGATTCCTGCGGTGGCAGCCTCTCGGGCAACCGGTGTACGGTGCGAGGCACTGATCACGTCGATCTCCAACTCGGCCTCGAACTGCATCCCCCGGGGCGCGTAATCCTCGGCCTCATCCAAGGCGCGAAACCCTTCGGCCAAAGCGATGATCCGCCGGGCGGAGCCATGCTTCTTGTCTTTGGCCTGGGAGATCAATCGCAGAGCTTCGACAAACTTGCTCCGCGCAGCAAAGTAAGCACCCCGGTCGGCCAAGGTGTAGCCGTGGTGGATGAGTGTCTGAGCCCGCTGGATGACTTTCTTGTCGGTCAGCGCACCAGTCGGCGAAGCCTCGAGGTCCTCTTCTGCGAGTGTCTCAGGTGGAGCTTTTATGACTTCCAGCTCGACGCTCGAATCGACGTTTGAATCGACGTCAAAATTATCATTGGCAATCGGCAGCGGCAGTTCGGTATCAGCCAGTGTGTCGGCAAGCCCCGTTGATTCGTAAGGCGAATCGTCACTCGGCAACTTCAACTGCAGGGTGTCTGCACTCTTCGGCGCGACGGGCAGGTCTTCCGAGCCTGGGAGCGAATCGGCTTGGAGGTCGGCCAGAAGCTCGTCGGCCGTGGGCAACGGGCTGATGACTGCCGGCAAACGGACTAGTCCGGCATTGCCCGTGCCGCTGGGAAACTCCCAGTAGTCCGAATCGGTTGGGTTGCCAACCGAAATGAAACCGACGGGTCGCAGCGGTTTTGCCTCGCTGGCCGTAGCAGCTCTTTCAACCCGTTGCAGTCCGGGCGCTAAGATGGCGATGACTGAAATCGCAATGCTCAGCAAGGACCGGAAGCGAATCCGGCCGAGCGGGCGCATGGTTGTCCGCTTCCCAATGATCATCGGCATCCTTCCCTGGATGGCCAGTGCGCTGGGCGCGCATCTGGAGGCTCTTCAGCAATCGACTCTGTAGAATCAGAATTCGGCCGGCATTTACTGCCAGAATCAGCAAAACCAGTACCATCCGGCCAGAGCCGGTCAGCGCCGGTACTACAGACGTCACAGGCTGACCGGTCGTAGAAAGTCGATCAGTTGCAACCAGCATAATCGCGCAAACTTCCCAAATGCCCGTGTTGGCTGCAACTCGGCTGGAAACGAACTAAAAAAGCCGAGGCTGGTAGCTGCCGTGCAGGGGAAATGCCTCGTGGCCAGCTTCGCGGAGGTGATCGACAAATTCCCGCGGTCCATGCGTGCAGTAAACCTGTTTGGCTTCAACCCGTTCGACGATCGCCAGCAGCTCTTCGAAATCGGCGTGATCCGATAGCGGCAAGGCATGGTCGACTCCCTGACGGTACTTGGTCGAAGGATCAACTGCCCAACCGGTCACCGCGATGCTCACCGGATCAATTAATCCCGGCAAGCGAAACGTGCGGACCCCGCGCGGCAGCGTCACCACGGCTCGACCCGAAACTTTCTGTTTGTCGAAAAGTCCAACCTTGCCTAGGTCGACTCCGCATTGCTGATAAACCTGGCTGACGGCGAAAATCGTCGGATGCTGCAGGACGGCGATGCCTTCAGCGGTCAACAGCCGGGTGACCTCCTGCGATTTGCCTAGCGCATAGGCATGCACCACAGGCGTGCGCCCCGCGGCCAAAGTTTCCCGGACCAGGGCGATCAACTCGCCGATCACCTCGTCCCGCGGCGGCAGGCGGTAGCGGGGCCGCCCGAAGGTGCTTTCCATCACCAAAATGTCGGCCGAGGGGAGTTCGGCCGGTTCGGCAGTGGCAGACGGGCCGAGCTTAAAGTCGCCCGTGTAAAGCAGCCGCTGCCGATCGTCCTCGGCTAGAATCATGGCGGAGCCGAGGCAATGCCCGGCCGGATAGGTGGTCAACTGGAGCGGGCCGAACTCGATCGGTTGGCGATAGGGCAGCTCCCGCGTGCGGCGATGGGCTCCACGACGATGTTGATACAAGCGAGCCGTGGCGGGCGTGCAAAAGGCCAGCTCGTGCACACCGATGTGGTCGGCATGCGCATGCGAGATGAATCCCCGCGGCTGACGGCGACGCACGTCGAGCGCCAGCCCGGCCGCGGTCAGAAACAATCCATCGTCCCAATGAAACATACTCGCCCCGAATCTCACTCAGACAGGAAAACGCTTTTCGTAATAATTCAGCCAAGGGAAGAAAAAATAGAACGCGGGTGAACGCAGATTCTACAGATTCCCGCAGATTAAAGAACAATCTTGTTCAAGTGTTTCTTACAACTCATGAACCAAAACTTGGGCAACCACTATTGTTTCTTGGATCCGAGAAATTCCACCTAATCTGCGTTCATCCGCGCTCTATAATGTTGCCTCAGATTGCTCAATCGTTACTTTCTTTGAACTCGGCTGCCCGATGCGTTACATTCAAGCATCGGAGCTCAACGGTCAGCATAGCATCTTTAACGACGAAGCTCTTGGCTTCGGAAAGCGAGCGGAATATGCAAACGACTCTAATGCACTGGTGCCTGATCTTCTGTTTTACGTTGGCTGCACTGGACGGGTCAGTTGCTGCTGAATCCGACGCCAAGGGAGGCTTTACGGCAGACCAAATCGCCAAGGCGCAGCACAGCGGGATATCGGGCGAAGAGTTCCAGCGGCTGTTACACAAACCTCTCTATGAGTTTTCTGAGGCCGACGTCGATCATTACTTGCAGTTCTTGCGGGCGGTCGAGCCTGATCTCCGCCGCCGGATTGTGCATCTGGCTCGCAAGAACCTCGGCCAGCCGTATGAGATCTATCTGTTGGGCGAAATGCCGTTCGAGCCTTACGACCCACAGCCGTTGTACTGCCTGGGCAAGAGCGATTGCCTGGTCTACAGCGAACACACCTACGCCATGGCTCTGGGGACCGATTGGCCCAGCTTCATGGGCCTGCTGCAGCGGATACGCTACCGCGATGGCCAGATAGGCGTCGCCTCGCGCAACCACTACACCGAAGCCGATTGGAACCCTTCGAATCGCTGGTTGGTGGAAGACATCACCGCCAAAATAGCCGGCGACCGGGCGATGACCTTCCAGCAGCGAATCGATCGACAGAAGTTTCTCCGCAAGAGATATGGCTTAGAGGTCGAGATCCCTGTCGAGCAACACCGCGACGTCTATCTGCCGTTTGAACAGATCGAGCGCGCCAAGCCGCACCTGGCCGAGGGCGATTTCGTGAACATCGTCCGTGGAATCGTCGGCTCCAAGGCAAGCGAAAACGAGATCTTCGGTGGCAGTGCGTGGGTCGGGCACGTCGGGCTGATCGTCCACGGCCAAACTGACCAAGATGGCCACCCGGCAGTTCACCTGATCCATTCGACCAAGCCAAAAGTTCGCGAGGAGCCGATCGATCAGTACATTGCCCGTTCGACAAAGAATCTTGCCGAACTGGACGCGGCCGGCAAAGCCCGACTACTGGGCTTCAAATTCCTGCGGTTACGTAGCGATCCGCTGGCAGAACTTCGCAAACTGGACGGCCCCGACGCGCCGCGAGTCACACTGCCCAAAGGGGGTCGGGCCCGGTTTTAATGAGAGCTTATTCCGGAACCGTCGGGGACTGGCTCCTTTTTGCGTAGTCTTCGGAGCAAATAGGTGCTTGTCCTGCTCGCACGTTCAAGTCTTGGTAACCCGACGCGTAAGCGAGTGGCACCGGTTGGCGTCTTCGCCTACCGGTGCGGCGTAGCCGCAGGAGGTTGCGTATCTCGTTGGGCCCCTGACGAGAATCGAGGCATGGTCCGTCGAACAGTCGCCGATGACGAGCTTTTCACACACTTCGTTACCTTTTCGGTCTATCGGCGCCGCCGCTTGCTCGATCACGACCATGCCAAGCGGATTGTCCTGGGCGTGTTGAATGAGGTCCTCGAACGGTTCCAGGCGCGTTGTCCGGGATTTGTAGTCATGCCCGACCATGTCCATGCTTTGATCTGGCTACCGACAACAGGCCAACTCAGTCGATTCATGCACGAGTGGAAGCGTTTGTCTAGCCTCTATGTTCGGAAGTGGTATCGGCACGAGGCACCACACTACGCTGCCGAGTTTGGAGAGGGGGACAAGTTTTGGCAGCCCAAGTATTACTCGTTCGAAATCTATGAGCGAGCCAAGCTAGAGGAGAAGTTGGACTATATCCACCTCAACCCCGTCCGAGCCCAACTGGTGCCACGCGCCGTCGACTGGCGTTGGAGTTCAGCGCGCTGGTATATTTTGAGGAAGTCCGTCGGCGTCCCGATCGCCTGGGTCCATTGAGCCATAACCTCTTGTGACTCCGTCACACCGGTAGGCGAAGACGCCAACCGGTGCTACCCGCTAGGAATCAAGCGGGCAGCTTAATTCGTTTCTGAGCAGAAAGGGGGACATTCTACTTTGCTGCGAATAAGCAGAATGCCCCTCTTTCTCCCATGTCCCCCTTTCTTCCAACGGCAAGGCATGTGCTTACTTGTCGGGTCCACATTGGACGATAGGATTTAATTTCCGCCCCAACCTGCACTCATGGGGAGTGTCTTTCCCGGCCAGTTCGTTCAGGGACTGCCGACGGTAAACCACGCTAAGGAGAATGCCATGACAAAGTATCACCTTACTTTAACCGCCTTCGCGATTTGCCTCCTTCCGCTGGTTACACATGCACAAGTTCAGCTTGTCGGCGAACATCTGAACAATCCGACTCCTCCCGAGATAACAACGATTGGACAGCGTCCGGTTATCTATCTTCCTGTTGAAGACGATTCACCAGTTCTGTACTTCACTCCGTTTTTCGTATTCGAAGAAACTCCAGAAGGTGATCTCAAGGTCGATGTCAGTGAACCGCTCACCGATGCCAATCAATGGAGTGTCCAACTTACTGTTCTTGTTTCACCCAACTGGCTGCTTGATTCCATGGCTTTGGAAGTAAACAAATGGGCTAAATCGCAAACCGACGAAAAGTATCGTCGGTACGAAAGCATCGACGCGAAGACGCTGATTCCTACGGAGTTTACTTTCCTGAGCATAAAAGAGAGTAATCAAAATCCCATTTTCGAACCAATCGTACGTACTGACCTTCGACCTCAGCAACCAATCACAATCGAGGCTCACTTCGATTCGCAGGAACAGGCAGAAGCCGCTGCGAAGAAATTGCGGGAGAGACGTACACGCTTGAACTTCGTTGTTTCGTATCGTCTATACGCCCGACTCACTGTGTCAGAATCGAAGGCCAGCGTTTCCTCGATCTCGATAAGCAATTCAGACGCGGTGAAGTCACTGACCGGAGCGGGTCGGGCATTCAGTGTTAGCAAGAATACTGATGAACTAAGAATTGGTGACAAGTCCCTAATAACGAGAGAACAGTTTGAGCGATTCAGTGCGTTGCTCCGGAACGAAATTGCTGCCGACTACGACATTGAAAACGATAACGATCTCGAATTCGTAGACAGGAAGATGCAAGAATTCCTTGAGACACGATTGCCAGAGCAGGAGTTCGCTTTCGATAGAATCCGCGCGGTAATGCGTGCATTGTCCTCTTACAGTTTTTCGGCGAGTGATCTCTCGCCGGATCGGATAACGAGGATCGCAAATGAGGCTAAGCAAGAGCTGTCAAAAAAGGAACACGAAAAGGTATCGTTCAGTGGTTCCGCATCGGCGAGTTATCTCGGATTCGGTGGTAGTGCATCCGTATCACACTCCAGAGATTCTCTCAAGGAAATGATGGAGAAAAAAGGCTGGACGTTTGGAGCGGACGTCAACGCTTACGTTCCGAAGTCCCTTAAAGTACACGTCGTCGATCGGTCTAAGCTTGAGACCGAGTTCGCGATAAACGTGAAAGTGAAACGAAGGCTCCGCCTAGTGCCCAGCTTTGGTGCAGACCTGTCAACTGCGAAGGGTTTTTCCGACAAGAGTGCCGAGCAGGGAGCGGCAATTCTCACCGGCAAGAATTTTGCGCGTGAGTTAGCATTCATTGAGGAACGCGTCCAGAACGCCCAAAAAGAGATTGGAACACTCCAAACACTAGCCAGTCAGTTGGAATCTGGAGCCTTGAAATACTACTCAGTTGACGAGGAGGTAGCAACAAACACGCCAGGCAAGTTCAATCCTCACGTAGCTGCTACTGTCAAGAGATACAAGGTTGAGGCAGCAACTAAAATTGCCGCGGTCTGGCATGAGATTGTTGACTCGGTCAACGAACAGGGAAGGCACAGCCAAATTGAACCGAAGGTAGAAGGCAATGATATTGTTGTTACTTATCGGGCGATGCCGAATCAACCTGGCACAGTCATGAGAGTGAGATTTCACGCTCTGTATTACCCAAAGCAGTAGAAACTCAACCTGAGGTGGACCGAAAACCTGGGACCGGAAAAGGTATTAGGAATGCTCTGTAGAAAACCCGTGCATTCAAAGTGACATAAGGATTTCGTCTTTCTCTGGACACAGGAAGACAAGGGTCTCCAAGATCGGTGCGTAATAGCCCTGCGGAGAAACAGTGGGTTTTCTACAGGGCAGAACAGGTTCTAGTTTCGTCGGCTTGTACTAACCTTGCTGTCGCTTTTTTCACGCTGTTGCAGCAGCGCGGTGCGCGAATTGGGCCTCTTCATAGATGGCCAAAAAACGTGCTCGCATTTTCTCTGCGAACATCGATAATCGTCATACGCGCAGTTGCGCCGGTCTTTGAAAACTTGAAACACGTTGATCGTTCGCGGGTAAGAAAAAGGCGCGTAAAGGCGCCGTAAATTCGCATTGGGAAACGTAAATTCACGCCTTTTTGCACGGACTGTCACAGTGACGAGACTGCGATTGCAGAGCAATCTCTAGAGAGTCCCGCGCAGAATGAGTCAATTTTGCGCGAATATATGGGACCCCTACTTGGCGCGCAAAATAGTCTAGAGACGAGCGTCTAGAGTCTAGAGCCAAGTGGAATGCGGAATTCGGATTGCAAAATTCGGAAGAAGGCGGAATGCTGAGAGCTGAGTGCTAATTGCGGATTGGCTCACTCCTGGCGATCGGCTCGTAGTTCGTCGGGAACGTCTTGCAGCGCGTCGTCCGGCAGGACGTAGGAGCGGCCGACGAGTTCGGCGTCGTGATTGATCAGATCGGGGAAGCGTGAGCCGGTGAGAACCTCGACAGCAAAGATCTCCTGCAGGGCGTCTTCGAATTTGCAGAAGCCGACCGTCTGGCCTGTCTCGATGTTGATGACCCACACGCCGCAGGTTCGCTCTTCCAACCGCTCGACCAACGGAATGCCGCTGAACACGGCCGACTCGCGGACTTGCGAGAGCCCGACAAAAGCCAGTGGGCCCAGGAAACTCAAACCGCGCGTAAAGCCGGGCAGGCTGGCGATCGGCTCGTAACGACCGCTGGACAGATCGACCGTGCCGATGCTGCCGTTGCCCGATTCCAATAGCCACAGCTGGTCGCGATACCAGCGGGGCGAGTGGGGCATCGACAGACCCCGGACGATAATCTCGTCAGAGTCGACGTCGATCAGCAAGCCGCCGTCGCGTTTGTTTTCTCGCCACCCGCCGGCCGTGTTCGTTTCGCCCAACGCCGTCACGTAACGGACTCGCCCGTCGCGCATCGCCAGGCCGTTTAGATGGCAACAGTCGCCGGGGATTAGCTCGGTAACGAACTTGGGCCGCCAACGGGGCTGAAAACTATTTTCGTCGCTGCGCGTTGCCAGACAGGAAAACGTTGTATTGACGAACCACAGCTCGCCCTCGACCCAAGCCATTTCGTGGATTTGAATGTCGCCGGTCGTATGGCTGCGACGGGGCAGGAAGCAGGCGTCGTGCTTCTCGGGCGGGTCGAGCTTTTGACAGACTGCCGGCACGTTATGAAATTCCCAGATGTCGATATTGCAGCCGATCGCCAGGCGGCCCCCCTGCACGGCCAGACCCATCGGCTTGCCGAAATTGCGAAAGTGGGTGTTGAGCACGCCGTCGTCGTTGCGCAACATGACCAGCTTGCCGGCTTGATAGGTGGTAACCAGCAGCGATATGGCAGCCTGCTGGAGAATCTGCGGCAGATTGGAAGTATGGACACTCCGCAGCGGCGCTTCTTCGGCGGTCGGCTCGGCGTCTTGCGACGGAGAGGCTTCGTCCGGCTTTTCTTCGGCTTCGCTGTTCATGACGCCTGGAGGGGCCCGGGGGGATTCCCGGAGGCAAGTGGGCTTCCGGCTAGGGTCTGCTTTGCGATTGGAAACAGACTGCGGTTAGGAGACTGATCCAACCACACTCGCTATCAGAAACAACAGAAGACCGACAGCGTAAAACCCCATGATAATTGCCGTCAGAATTCCGATAAATTTCCAGAACGACTTTTGCGATTCCAGCGCCTGATCGAGATGTTCGGTAGTGCCGTCACGAACGAAATCTTGGATCCGCGAAGCGTACTGCAGCAGGTAACGGATAGGGAAATAGTACAAGACGGCCATCAAGATATAGAGGACTGCCAGACCCATGAATTGAAGTTGCCCACCGCTCACTGCTGCAATGACCATCCCCAAGGCACCCAAAACCATGAAGACTACAGAGATCATTCCTAGAACACCCATCAGCTTGACCCATGGTCTGGTTTCCATCAGCAGTTGGGTGGTCCGCTGCGATGGGGCGGCCCCGCCTAGGCCGAGTGATTTTTCTTGGGGGGACTGATACGGGTTTGAGCTGGCGTCCTGAGACATGTCGCTTCTCCTGTGAGAGATCTTGCTGGAAAAGAGGCGCACGTATTTTTCAGGCAGCAGCGTACCATGCCCGCGTGGGTAGATACAATCAGGTCAACTGTCCTGCTAAGCGTCAGGAGGCTAGTGCAAGGTGCACACCCATGTGCCGAAGTTTTACTCTGTTGCTGCAGTTTTCTTGAGGAAACAGGGACACGAAACTTGGTAAGTTGCTGTAGAATCAGACCGATGCCTACGATTCTCGAAAAAATTGTTGCCGCCAAACGGGAGGAGATTGCCGCCGCGCGGACCCGGCTGCCACAGCGCGAGCTGCAGGCCCAGGCGGCCGATGCGCCTTCGCCGCGTGATTTCTTCGCACCGCTGGCCGCGGCGGGACCGATCCGGTTAATCGCCGAGATCAAAAAGGCGAGCCCCTCGGCCGGTTTGATCCGGGCGGACTTCGACCCGGTGGCGATCGCCCAGGTGTACCAGGACCACGGGGCGGCGTGCCTCAGCGTGCTGACCGACGAGCCGTTTTTTCAAGGGCATCTCGATTACTTGCGCGACGTGCGCGGCGCGGTCGCCCTGCCGGTGCTGCGAAAAGACTTTATCCTGGAGAGCTATCAGCTGTGGGAAGCTCGCGCGGCAGGGGCCGACGCTGTGCTGTTGATCGCCGAGTGTTTGGACGATTGCCAGCTGCGCGGGCTGCATCAGGAGTCGATCGAGCTGGGCATGACGCCATTGGTCGAGCTGTACGACCCGGCCAATTTGGCCCGTGTGCTCGAAGCTGGCGCGAAACTCATTGGCGTAAACAATCGCGACCTGCACACGTTCGAGGTCGATCTGGATCGCACCTTACGCATCCGCCCAGTAGTGCCCGTCGACTGCGTGCTGGTTGGCGAAAGCGGCATCCGGAACCGGCAGGATGCCTTGCGGTTGGAGGCGGAGGGGGTCGACGCGATGCTGGTGGGGGAATCGCTGATGCGGCAAAACGATCTGGCCGGGGCGGTCGACGCGCTGCTGGGGCGCTCCAGTGGCGTCTAAAGATCAGTGGCGCTGCCAGGCGCTTCGACTTGCTCGAGTTCCGTCGGAGATTCCCTCGGCGGCGATTCTTCCTGCTCGGGTAGCTGTTGTTTCTCGCGCCACGGCTTACCTTCCTGATAGCTAGCCAACTCCTTGGCCAATTGTTCGCCATGCTCCGGATCATTCATTTCGACCGCTTGTTGCGACCACTTGATGGCGGCGGTGAAGTCGCCCGACTCGGCATGGGCGGCCGCCAACGTGCTGAGAATGTGGGACTGCTTGAACTCGGTCAGCTCGCAGGCACGTTGGGCCAATTCGACAGCCTGCTTGCCATCGCGGACTGCCGCTTCGGGGGAGGTGGCCCGAACCCAGGCCAGATTGTTCAGCAGCTGGGTATCCTCCGGCTCCAAGGCAAGCGCCGCTTGGAAGTCGGCCACGGCCAAGCCATGCTTGCCCATGTTGAGATAGGTGTCGCCGCGGCTACGCAGCGCCAGGAAATTATCCTCGTCTTCAGCCAACATTTTTCCGTAGACGTCAATCGCGCGGTACGGCTGCTTGCCAATCAAGTAATAAAGCGCCAGCTGCATCTTGAGCCCCAGATCGTCAGGAACGGCTTTGACAACCAGCTGCATCTGAGCAATCGCTTCCTGCATCCGATCGGTGCTGGCGAGGATTTCCGCTCGCAGGCGGTGCGCGGCGACCAGCCCTTGCTCTTTTTCCAGTACGACATCCACGTCGGCTAGCGCTTTATCCGGATACCCGCCACGGAGATACGCTTCGGCCCGTTGGACCAATGTCCGAGGTACTCCAGGCTGCAGTTCCAAGACCTTGTTGAATTGTGAAACCGCCTGATCGAATTCGTCTAGATCGCGATAGATTTCTCCTCGGCTCTGGTAAGGAAGCAACGCTTGGGGTGCGATTTCGGTAGCCTGATCAAAGCTGGAAAGGGCCTCGTCATAGTTCTTCATCTGACGGTAGACGTCGCCTCTAAGAATCAAGGCGTTGGCCTCATCGGGACTCTGTTCAAGCAATTTTTCGACGTCCGCCAGCGCCTCTTCGTATTTCTTACGGCTACGGTGGAACACGGCCCGAGCCAGGCGGTACTCTGTATTTTCGGGCGCTAGCTCAATCGCCTGCTGGAAGTCTTCGAGGGCTTTCTCTTCATTGCTCTGGACGCGTGCCCGCAACACGAGCGCTTCAGCCCGTTGCTGGTCGGGCGTTTCCTCGAATTCCAAGAAGGTGGTCAGCGCTCGACGGGCTTCGAAGAGATCGCCACCGGGAAAGGCCATCATCCGCCCCAGCAGGAAGTAGGCGTTGGCGGGTGGATTCTCGTAGACCAGTACACGGCGCAGATCGGAAACAATCAGCTGGTGAATCTGTTGCAGCCGCTGACTGCCAAGCGACCGGGTGCTGATGACCTGCACCAACAAGGTGGCCCGTTCCATCAAGGCGTTGGAGAGCACTGTTTCCGCGAAATCGACGTCTTGCGGGTGGACGCCTTTGTCCAGCGCCGTCTGCAAGAGATCGATCGACCTGGTCAGGTCCGGCAGCCCCTTAGCTGTGGTTTTGGCCCGAATGGCTTCGTCCAGATCGGCGGACCCGGCGGCTTCGACGTCGGCCGCAACTTCGGCTGCAGCTACTTCGTCAGTGGCAGCCTCGTCTGGGGCCACATCCTCTGCAGCTACCTCATCAGCAGCTACCTCATCAGCGGGTAGGTCCTGCACCTCCTGGGCGGTGACTGGTATCGCGCACAACAGGCCCAGCGCCAGGCACGCTGTCGCCCATCTCAGCTCTGCCAATCTCTGCCAACCCAACATGTCGGTACCCCTCACACAATTATCTGACATCAAGCTTTTCCTGCCGGGGGAAAATCGCCGCCGCGAGCCGGCCGGATGCCCCCATTATTACCGGAAGCTACGATTCTGACCACGTGACTTGCCCAGGCGATTCCCCCGGTAGCGGCCCTGAGGCTTCAGTCCGGTTGTTGATCACCCGACAGGTGGGCTAGAATTCGCACCTTTCGCCGTACAGTTGTCGGTCGGCACCGTGGAGCTAGCAGGAGAGCAGTAGATTATGGAAGCCGGAATTGTCGGCCTGCCGAACGTGGGTAAGTCGACCCTATTCAACGCCCTGACTGCCGCGGGGATTGCCAGCGAGAACTACCCGTTCTGCACGATTGAGCCGAATCTGGGTGCCGTGCCAGTGCCCGATCGGCGGCTGGCGAGGATCGCACGGCACATCGAAACGCAAGAGATCATCCCGGCCGTGCTGAATTTGGTCGATATCGCGGGGATCGTGCGGGGCGCCTCGGAGGGTGAGGGGCTGGGAAATCAATTCCTCTCGCACATTCGGACCGTCGACGCCATCGTGCACGTCGTTCGCTGCTTCGAAGATCCCGATATTACGCACGTGGAGACCGGGCTCGATCCGGTTCGAGATGCCGAGACGATCGAAACCGAGCTGATGCTGGCCGATTTGCAGTCGGTCGAGTCGATGGCCGACAAGGCGCGCCGCTCTCGACGGTCGGACGAAAAAGATTCGCAGGCGCGGGTGGACATTTTGGAGCGCTGTCAGCGACGGTTGGCTGAGGGCCAGTCGGTTCGCGGATTGACGTTCGATGATCCGGCGATGGCGAAGCTGTTCGCTGAGCTACAGTTGCTCACCGCCAAGCGAGTGCTTTACGTGGCGAACGTTCAAGAAGACGATCTGTCAGGTGCCAGTCATGCAGTCCAGTCTTTGCGCGACCACGCCACCGCGCAGGGCGGGGCGGTGATACCGGTTTGCGCCCGATTGGAAGCGGAACTGGTAGAACTCGAACCGGACGAGCGTCACGAAATGCTCACCAGTCTGGGATTGGCAGAACCGGCCTTAGCAGTACTGGCACGGGCCGCTTATGATCTGCTGGGACTGCAGAGTTTTTTCACCGCGGGCGAGAAAGCAATTCGCGCTTGGACCATTCCAGTCGGCGCCACAGGGCCAGAGGCAGCAGGTGTGATCCACACCGATTTCCAGCGCGGATTTATCCGTGTGGAGGTTTACTCGGTCGACAAACTCGACGAGCATGGCAGTGAGAAAGCGATTCGAGAGGCCGGGGAAATGCGCGTCGAAGGGAAGAATTATGTGGTACAAGATAGCGATGTCTGCCATTTTCTGTTCAATGTGTGAAAGGTAATCGATGAACGGTGCAAGTTGGTGGGTGTTGGCGCTGGTCGCATGGACTTGCTGGGGGGGACTGCCTTCTTGCGCGGAGCCGGCTCGGGAGGTGGAACTGGCCGACCGACCGATGCTCGAACCGCCGCGCCTGAAACCGGGTGATACGATCATGTTCGTCGCCCCGGCTGGTGATTTGGACAAAAAGAAAATGATGGTTGCCAAGGGTCGGCTTGAGGCGCGCGGTTACCAAGTGAAGATGCGCGATGATTTGTTTGCCGAAGAGGGCTATCTGGCAGGGAGCGACCAACGGCGGGCCGAAGAGCTGATGCAGGCCTTCAACGATCCGGAGGTGCAAGCAGTTTTCCCCGGAACCGGCGGCTATGGGACGATGCGCATCCTGGATCAGCTCGATTATGAAGTGATTCGCGCTAAACCGAAAATCTTGATCGGTTTTAGCGACATCACCGGCCTGCATCTGGCAATCAACCGCCATGCCCGAGTGATCACCTACCACACTCCCTCGCCCATGTGGGGCCTGGGCAACGACGAGGGGCTCACCCCGTTCAGTGAGCGATGGTATTGGCAGGCTCTGGAAGGTGGCGCGATGGCCGAGGGCTACGTGATCGAAACACCCGCCGAGGTGCCCCAACCAGTCGCCTTGGGCAAAGGTGTTTCCCGCGGCCGACTGACCGGAGGGAATTTATCGCTGATCGCGGCGTTGGAGGGGACGGCCTACGCCATCGATACGCGCGACGCGATTCTGCTATTGGAAGATACTCGCGAAGCGCCGTACCGAATCGACCGCATGTTGCGGCAATTGCAACTCAATGGCAAGCTGGCAAACTTGCGCGGTGCGGTGTTGGGGCAGTTCACCAAAGACTACGATCGCGAAGATAAGATGACCGAGGACCCCCGCTATTTGACCAACGGCGTGCTACGACAATACTTCGAGCCGCTAGGTGTGCCGGTGCTGATGAACTTTCCGGTGGGACATCATAAGATGAACGCGTCGCTGCCGCTGGGTGGACAAGTCGAAATCGATGCCGACGCCGCCACCCTCCGTGTACTGAGCCTACCGCAGCACTGATGGATCGCTATGACGCTTTGGGAAATCATTCTGCTGGGGATCGTTCAGGGGCTAACCGAGTTCTTGCCGGTCAGTTCGTCGGGACATCTGGTGGTGGCCAACGCACTGCTGGAGTCGCTGGGCAGCGAGCCGGTTGAAGATCTGATCGAAGTGAGCATCGTGCTGCACCTGGGAACGTTGGCGGCGGTGCTAGTGTACTACTGGAAGGCGACGATTCGGTTGCTCACCAGCGACCGCCGTCTGTTGCCAATCTTGATTCTGGCCACTATTCCGGCGGCCGTCGTGGGGCTGTTGATCAGCGACAGCAGCCTGGAGAGCCCGCTACTGGCCGGTCTGATGTTTCCAGTGACCGCGGCCGGTTTGATCTGGGCATCCAGACGGGAGCCGGGCGAGGAGGATTATCGTCAGTTGCGACCGGGGCCGGCGCTAGTGATCGGATTGCTGCAGGCGCTGGCTATCTTGCCGGGAATTTCGCGCAGCGGGGCGACGATTGTCGGTGGCTTGGGCGTCGGTCTGCAGCGCGAATCGGCAACGACGTTTGCTTTCCTGATGGCGATTCCCGCCATCGCGGGCGGCGGCCTGTTGAAAGGGATCGAGGCCTATCAGTTGGGCGCTACCAGTACCCCCATGGGAACGCTGGCGGTTGGGTTCGTGGTGTCGTTTCTGGTCGGGCTGGTGGCGCTGTGGCTGGTGATCCGTTGGGTGCAGAAAGGTCGTTTGGCAATCTTTGCCTACTACCTAGTGCCACTGGGCGTTGCGGTGGTCGTGTGGCAGTTGCTTGGCTGACACGCCACGAGAACAAGGCATTGAGTCTGGGCAAAGCCTGCGGGAGGAGCGAGCGGGGCAATAGCGCCGGCTTAGCGGACAGCTGACTCCGACTCGGCGGAGCTGCCGGCGTTGCGCCAGGCGGTCCGCTGGGGGTAACTCGGGCCAACCGCCATGGCAACCCAACCGTTTTCCAGCACCAGCTGAGTAACCATCAGCCCAGCAAACCGCTGGTCTTGCGACAAGTGAGCCGCCAGCATCGGAATCTGCTGATCCTTGGGCAACAGCTTGCCAAACACGCTATGCAGCACCACTCGCGGCCCGGTCCGCAGCCGTCGGCTGGAGAATTGCAGCGTTCCGTCGCGCACCAGGTGCACCTGCATTCCGTCGACTTCAGGCCGGAAAAAGGCGTGGACCTGAAAGCTGCCAATTTTGTCGCGGCCATGCGCCAGTTGGCGAATGTTAAGAATCAATTCCAATCGATCGCCATCACAGCGGATGCGGATCGCGTCGTGAGCAGCAAATGCGACCACCGCTCGAGTCGGCAAGTCTTCCGGTGGTTGGGCTTCTGGCCGGCGGAGCTTGACGGACATTTTGGCAAACAGCTCGCCGAGCGTCATACGTTGGCCGTTCAATCCGAGTCCGGCAAGTGCGTTGTTCAGGGAGCTTTCGTGCAGCTGCAGACTGGCCAGGCTATCTGAAGGTGCGGAGGGCCGCGGTGTATGGGCGGCCAATTGGCCGTCGTTGGCCAGCCGCAAACGGATAACCGCCCGTTGCTCGGTGGTGTGCATGTCGACCGGCTCGGCGACAAGCGCCAGCTGTTCGATCGGCTGCAGGACGTTGTCGCGGAACCGTTGCTGCAGTCTTTGCAATTTGGGATCGGCTCCTTGATCCATTTGCGTGCGCACCTGTTTGGCGACCTTGGACTTGACCTGCCGGAGCACCAGCGACCGCGACTTGCGATGTTGCTGGCGGGCCATTTCTCGGACAACCGACCCGAACAGAGGAACCAGATCGAACTGACTTTTGACACCGGTCACGACGTTGCGTCCCTCGGCTCGGGCACGGGCTGGCAAAACCTCCAAGCCGTCGCGACTGATGACAATCTCCTTGCTGCCTTGAAATTGCATGTTTCCGGCATTGCGTACTCGCGCTGGCCACGTTTTCGATTGCGTGCGAGTTTGAACCGACCCCGCGGCTTGTAGGCGCAATCGCCAGGCGTTCTCCTCCGGCAAGGTTCGGACCTGCAACTGGGTACTGGTCCACGAGCGACCGCGGATTTTTACTCCCGCGAACTTGTCACTCACCGGCACCACGCGGGTATCCTGCTCGGGAACCATCCGGCTGAGCAGCTCGCTGCTCACGGCGATACGCATGTTGGGGCTGCGGTAATGCCGGTCGAAGTGCTCGCCAAGCTGCTCCAGGCGCTCGTTTCCGGAGAACCGCATTCTCTGACGGAGCTGTGCGATCGCCCGAGCATAGAGGACTTCGCCGGCCATTTCGTAGCGTTCGACTACAGCCAGCAACGTATGGAGGTTCACCTGCCCGGCCGCCCACGTCTGCATCGCTTGTTGCAACTCGACCATTGGCGCGGTGGCGACAAACCGGCTCTGCTGGGGTGTCAGTCGCGAATCGTTCATGCGGGTCAAGACTTGCAGCGCCAGCTTGCGGCGTCCTTGAAGGTCGATGCGAGCCCCTTCGCTAGATGCCGCGGCAATGCGATCGAGCAACAGATAGTCGCGCCAAGCCGAGGCATGGGCCTGCCCGGGGATCAACGCCGCAACGTTCTCCAGGGCTTGCATCACGACCGACTCGCTCTGTTCCATCGCGACGAAAGGGGGCGACCAGCTTTGCAACTGGTCATCGAACAGAGCGCTCCAGATCTCCACCCGCCGATGCAACCCTTGGGAGGCAAGCAGCCAGTCGTACTGCTCGGTCGGGTCGGTGGTCGTCAACGCGCCCTGCAAACCCTTGGCGGCGAGCTCCCGCAATTGTGCTATGTCTTGCTGAGCCTGCTGGGTGTCAGCAGGGGTGGCCGTGGCCACTTCGACGATCCGCGACTGCACCTGTTCCGCCCAAGCCGCGGCAGGCGGCGGCCCGGCAATTCTTTCCAACTGGGACAGCAGCTGCTTGGGTTGGTGCTGCAGCAGCGCGGCCGCAGGCGGCGGGGTCTGCGACTCGGCGGGGTCGGTCGCGTTAACGTCGTGATTGGGGGCGACCGTTGCCACTTGCGGCGGATCACAGGCTTGCAAAGTCGGGTCGGTTGCGCTGACCGCTTCGGTTGCTATGGGTGCCACAGGATCGACGAGTTGTGCGTTGTGTCGCGAGTCAGTTTCCTCGTCTCGATCAATCAACATCGCCAGTCGGTCGGCGGAAGATTCCACTCGGACCCGCTGTGTCGGTTGGTCGAGGGGCCGTTGATTGGTTTGGTTGAGAAACGCGCTGACCGCGTCGCGAAGTTCCAGCAGCTGCTCGATGACGAATGCCGGCGGCGAGGGCAACCCTTGGGAACTAACAACCGCTTCTGCAGACTCCTCAACTGACCATTGCACATTGGGGTAAATCGATGACCCTACCATTCGACCGGCACCAGTAGGCACCGCGAAATCGCCTCGCAGATACTCATCGTATTCGTCGTCGGCGGTGGTCCGCACGTCTGGGTCAGCTTGTTTAGTGGCCGGCTGGGACGCCGTGACCGGCAAAGCAGGATCAATGGCGACTTTTAGTCGGGCCGGGAGAGGGCTCTGAGATCGCTGCCAGCTGCGCGGCGAGAGAATGGCCAGCACGAACAGACAGCTCAGCGCCACCAGAAAGGGCCGGACCGACTTTCTACGTTTCCACTGCATACTTATGCTCTCTTACCCCTCGAAGGCTTTGCGATTTACTTTAGAATCGAGTAGGGCATCTGCGAGCCGTCAGGCCGCAGACACTCTTGCGTTTGCGGCCTGACGGCTCGATTCCGTTGGGGCGGGACGCTGGTTGCATCAGCGCTGATATAGGATAAGAATCGGTAATCTGCGCCAGCAGCTTGCGTACAGAATGCTCCCCAGTGGTCTCCGCAGAGGGGGAAACCGCGTAAACCACACCGATAGGTCCGGTTGGGAGCCCGACCAGTTCGGATTGGGTAAGCTGGGACAAGTCTGCTTACACAGAGGTTTTCTGCCCCACAATGTGGAGTTGTTCGCGCCGGAAACGGGATCGCACACCCGGTGTCCGCACAGGATGTGCCTTCGACCGAACTGTTTGTCCCCAATAGCGTGCCATGAAACGTAGCAAACGCAGATCACAACAGGCGATCGTCAAAGATGATCGATCGGCCACGGCGCTGCTGCTCAAACTGCTGGCGATTCCCGGCCCCAGCGGTGAAGAAGCGCAAGTGGCTCAGTTCTTGCGAAAGCAACTCACCGCGGCAGGCGCTGCGGTAGATGCGTTTCACGTGGACCAGGCCCATCGTCGCTCGAGACTGCGCGGTGAGACGGGCAATCTGATGCTGCGTTTGCCTGGCACGGTGCGTGCACCGCGCCGGTTGTTTGCGGCGCACATGGATACCGTACCGATCTGCGTCGGCGCCCGACCGATCTGCAGAGGCAATCGGATTGTCGCGGCCGACAGCAACACAGGTCTAGGAGGCGACGATCGGGCAGGTGTGACCGTGCTGCTGACCACGGCCCTGGCTATTCTGCGAAATCGGCTACCCCACCCGCCGCTTAGTTTCTTGTGGACCGTCCAGGAAGAAGCCGGCCTGCTTGGCGCACGACATCTGCGGCTGGGCATGCTCGGTCGGCCGCGGTTAGCGTTCAACTGGGATGGCGGATCTCCGCATCGGCTAACGATCGGCGCCACGGGCGGTTATCGGATGAGCATCGAAGTTCAAGGCATTGCCAGCCATGCGGGTGGACATCCTGAGCAAGGAGTTAGTGCAATCGCGATCGCCTCGCTGGCCATCGCCAATCTGGTCGAGGAGGGCTGGCACGGGCTGATCGAAAAGGGACGCCGACGCGGCACGAGCAATGTCGGTGTGATCGAAGGGGGAGCCGCAACCAACGTGGTAGCCAACCAGGTGCAGATTCGTGCCGAAGCGCGAAGCCACGATCCGCGGTTCCGTCAGCGAATTGTACAACAGATAGAGCGAGCGTTTCATCAGGCCGCCGGCCAAGTGAAGAACAGCGCCGGGCGGTCAGGACGAGTGAAAATCACCGGCGGCCTCGACTACGAATCCTTCAGACTCTCGCAAAGCGATCCGTCGGTGCAAGCGGCGGCGGCCGCGGTCGCTGCCGAAGGAGGGCAAGCGGAATATACCATCGCCAACGGCGGACTGGATGCCAACTGGCTTTCCGCCCGAGGTATCCCCACCGTTTCGTTGGGCTGTGGACAGGATCAGATTCACACGGTCAACGAACAGCTGCACCTCGATCAGTTTCACCAGGCTCGGCGCATCGCGCTGCGATTGGCAACTGATGTGTAATCAGTAAGGAATTGCTGCCGAGTGCTAGCACCTCCGCGACTGATGTTAGGATGCGCGACCGACTGCTAGCTGCGAATGATTCAATGTGTTCTTTTTAGCAGTCGCGTTGTGCGGTTTTGTGGCACGGACTACAATCGCCGGCCGTTCTTAAGCTTCTAGGTTGATACGTCAAGGAAGACGGTCCGATGAGTAGCCATTCTACCGCCCGCGACACAGTTGCGATCGCACCTCTCGACGAAGCTGAAGTGCTTCGCCAGGGACGCGAGATACTACTGACCGAATCTCAAGCGCTGGCCGAGTTAGTTGAACAGTTGGACGGCAACTTCGTCGCCGCGGTGCGATTGCTGCGTCAGTTGCATGGCAACTTGATCGTCACCGGCATGGGCAAGGCGGGGCTGATCGGTCAAAAGCTGGCCGCCACGTTTGCTTCGACCGGAACGCGAGCCCATTTCTTACATCCGGCCGAGGCGTTTCATGGCGACTTGGGCCGCGTGCATCAGGGCGACGTCATTTTGATACTTAGCCAGAGCGGCGAAACGGGAGAAGTGGTACAGCTGTTGCCGTCGCTGGGTAAGTTGGGCGTACCGCTGATCGCGATCACCGCCACCATGGACAGCACCGTCGGTCAGGTGGCCGACGTGGCCATTATGCTGGGCGATTTGACAGAAGCTTGCTCGTTGGGCCTGGCGCCAAGCACCAGCACGACGGCCATGCTGGCGATGGGTGACGCGCTGGCACTGGTGGTCAGCCGTTTGAAAGGTTTTGCTGCCGAGCATTTTGCACAAGTTCACCCGGGTGGCGCGTTGGGGCTGAAGCTCAGCGAGGTGGAAAGTCACATGCGGCCGTTGGACGCCTGTCGGTTGGCCGAGGAAAGTAAAACGATCCGCCAGGTGATGGTGGCGTGCACCAAGCCGGGAAGGCGAACCGGAGCGATTCTGTTAACCGACGCCGAGGGGCGGCTGACCGGCCTGTTCACCGACAGCGATCTAGCGCGGCTGATCGAGCAGCACAACGAAGCAGCCCTCGACCTACCTATTCGCGAATCGATGATCACTGCCCCAACGACGATCCTTGCCGGATCGAAGATGGGCGAGGCGATCTCCAAATTGGCCGATTGCAAAATCAGCGAGCTCCCGGTGGTGGACGACGCGAGACGGCCAACAGGGATGATCGACGTGACCGACATCGTCGGCTTATTGCCGAAACAGACGCTGCCCAATCCGCGCCCCGCTGTGCCGCCGCTGCCGACCATGCGGATCTACTCGATCGACGAATACTCGGATTGATCGGCCCAGGCAACGTTTCGCTCCAGAGGAGATGGCCCCTGCCCATGAGACTTGCCGAGCAATGCGCTGCGATTCGCCTGGTGCTGACCGACGTGGACGGCGTGCTGACTGACGGACGTCTGATCTTCGACAACCAAGGCATCGAGTCCAAGGCCTTTCACATTCGCGACGGCCAAGGGATTCGACTTTGGCAGCAGGCTGGCGGTCAGTTTGGGATCGTCACCGGACGCAGCTCACAGATCGTCAAGCTCCGCGCCGCAGAGTTGGATATCGACATCATCCGACAGGGAGTCGAAGAGAAGCTACCGGCCGTGCGGGCGATTTGCGACGAGTTGGAACTCGATGCGGCCGAGGTTTGCTTTGTGGGAGACGATCTGCCCGATCTGCCGGTGCTGCAACACGTTGGTTTGGGAATTGCCGTGGCCGACGCGGCCGAGGATGTTCGTCAGGCCGCCGATTACACGACCAGTTTGGCGGGAGGGTATGGAGCGATACGCGAAGTGCTGGAACTGCTGCTGAAGAACACGGACCGTTGGGAGCAAGTGTTGCGCAGGTATCAAAGCTAGTGCAAGGTGCACACCCATCTGACGGTGTTTACGCTGTCGCTGCAGTTTTCTTGGCGAAACATGATCACGTATTTCGATAAGTTGCTGTAGTCTTGTAGTCGCCGCCAACTGGTCGGATCGCGTCTCCTTGCAACGCAGACCTCTGTCCCCTAGATCGCTGACTTCTGATGCCCACCCGTCTCCTCCATGCCGCGATTAGTTTTGCCATCGTAGTGGTGGTCTATCAGGCGTATGTCGTGTTGGCGGTCCCGCTGATCGATCCGTTGAGCAACGACAGCTCTGACGAGACCGCTGCGCCTCAGCCGTCCGATCAGGCACGACCCGCAACCCACAAGTATCGAGCTTTGCTGTCGGCCTATTTTCCTCCCGATCATTGGTCATTGCAGCGACCTCCCAAGACCTTTGAGAACGGCCAGGCGATGATCGTGCTGGACGAGTACGATCGGAACAAGGAGGGGCGAATACGCGTCGACCGCTGTGTGATGGTGTTTTTTCCTCGCGCGCGAGTCCCCGGCGAGCCGCCGCCCCGCGATGCGGTCGTTCTGGAAGCGGCGCACGGTGCAGTGCTGAAGCTCGACGAGGCGGCCGGCTCCCAACTCAGCGGCGTAGGACGCGTCGAGTGGGCTAAGCTGCTCGGCGAGATCGTCGTCCGTAGCGACATGCAAGAGCTGGGCCCGCACGATGATCTGCTGATTACCACGCACGACCTGGACCTCAACGAAGAGATGATCCGCACCGACGCCAGAGTCCAGCTGCAGCTGGGGCCCCACCGGGCTCGCGGCCGTGTGTTGGAGATTCGGTTGGTTTCGACCGAACGGGCGGAGTCAGGATCAACCTGGCCGAACATCGGCGGTATCGACTCATTGGACGTCAAATACGATGTCCAGGCCGAGCTGGCGATCGACAGTTCTGGACTTTCGAAAACTACGACTGCCGGTGTCCAGGAACTCAACCCCAAACAATCGGAACCGCCCCTGCAGATCACTAGCAGAGGGCCTTTTAGCTTCGATTTTCTCAACCACGTAGCGACGTTTTCGGAACAGGTGCGCGTCGAGCAGCTGCACCCCAACGATCAGCGCGACATGCTCGCCTGCGAATCGTTGAAGCTCTATTTCTCCAGCAAAGTGGAAATGATCGTGCCGCGAACCGGCTCGCCCAGCGACATCGGCCCGACCACGGCCGACACGTCCGAACTGAAAAGGTTGCGGCCCGGTTCGATCGAGGCGAACGGGGCAGCCGCCGCGCCAATCGTGGTGCTCGACGCACCGTCGCGCGGGGCAGCAGCAGAATGTGAGCGGCTGCGTATCGAGTTGGAGCCGCGAAGGGTTACGCTCAACGGCAAACAGGAGGTCACGCTCCGCTACCGGGAAAGCGAAATTCACGCACCGATGGTCCAATACCAACACCCACCCGAAGGATCCACCGACCGCATCGGCAGGCTGTTAGCGGCGGGCGGCGGTTGGCTCCGCAGCACGGCCGGTCGCGAGCAATCGGGCGAACCGTTTGAAGTACGTTGGACTCGCAAGCTGCAAATCGTTCGCGAGAATGGACAGCCGGTGTTGTCGCTGCAGGGCCGACCGCGGATGACCATGGTCGGGCTGGGCCGACTGTGGGCGGACGAGTTGCGGGTTTATCTCCGCGAGCGAATTGAAGGAGCCGCCGACGCCGACTCGCTGCCCGCCGACATTGTACCCGACCGCATCTCGGCCACGGGCCAGGTGGCGATCGACTCGGCCGAGCTTGCCGGCAAGGTCGACCAGCTAGGGGTCCGGATCGACTACCTGCCAGATAATATCGGACCTGGACTAGCGCCCGACGGTCGTTCGGGAGTCGATCGGTTTGTGCCGGGCGGCCCAGGGGGACTGGCTTCTCGGTCTTACGATATTAGCGGCAAAGAGCTGAACGTGAGGCTGTTGGTGCAGCATCGCAATCCGACCGTTTCGGAAATCAGCGTGCGGGGCGACGTGGTGTTTCGCGAGATGGCTAAACAAGCAAACGCGATTCAACCCTTGGAAGTGCATGCCGATTGGCTGCGGGTTGAAGATACCGACTCTCCGGCGGCGAAGATCGAAATCGACGGTTGGCCTGCAGGCGTCGGTCGAGATCCACGGCCGGCACAAATCAGCGCCCAAGGAGTAACCATCAGCGCGGCCAAGCTGCGGCTGGATCGGGGCACCAGTCGGGCGCACATCGACGGCCCCGGCGAGCTGGAGATGTCAGTAGATCGCGATCTGGCGGGCAATCCCCTGGCGCAATCTCAGCCGCTGAAAATCGTCTGGCGACGAGCGATGGAGCTGGACCAAGACCGGTTGACCTTCCAGGGAAAAGTTGTGGCACGCAGCAGCGGTGGCATCTTGCAAACCGAGCGGTTGGTGGCGCAGCTTTCTGCGCCGGTAAAATTCGACGGTGGTGCGACGGGACGAAAGCCCCAGCTGGCGCAGATTGAGTGTTCGGATGGCGTGGTGGCCGATATTACCCAGCGTGACCAGGTCGGGCCCACCTCGATCCAACACCTGCAGCTCGAATCGTTCAGCGTCAATCAAATCAACGGCCGGATCGCTGGCGTAGGACCGGGCTTAATTCAGTCGGTCCAACTAGCTGGCAACGTCGACCTGCTGCCAACTTCCGCAGGACCTGCGTCGGCAAACCGGCCGTCGTCCCGGTCGGACCAGCAGCTGCGATTCTTACAGGTCAACTTCTCGCGGGAAGTGCAGGGCGATTTGCACAGCCGGAGAATCGAGATTATTGGCCAGGTAAAGGCCATCTATGGTCCGATCGACTCGTGGGAGCAGCGGCTCGAACGGGCGCTTCATCAGGGGCCAGGACCCGACACGGTTTGGATCGACTGCGATCGGCTGAGCGTCGCGGAGAATCCGCTGGCGCGTGTTCAGGGAGCCAGCCGAATGGGACCCGTGGAGGTTCAAGCCAAGGGCCACGTGATCATCGAAGGCCGTACTCCCAAGGGCGGCACTTTCACCGCCCGCGGCGAACGGGCAGCTTACGACCAACAGAAAACCAAGTTCCTCTTGGAAGGAGGAAGCCACGCACCGGCGACGCTCGCTCACCGGCCATTCCCTGGTGGCCCGGTGGATCAGCAATCGTTTCGTAAGTTCACTTACATTCAAGCAACTGACGAAACGAAGATCGAGGATGCCACGCTGCAGTTCAACCAATTCGGCCCGGAAAGGCAGCCGATTGTGCCACCCCGCTAAAGAAGGACATCCGTTGTACGCGAGTCGTCGGAATTGGTTGACCTTGCGTCGTTCGTGCTGTGCCGATCTCTTACTCCATGTCCGCCAACTGTTCGACCAGGTCGTCCCATTTGAGTAGGACCTGGCCGATCCGGCGGGTGAGCCGATCGGCCGAACCTTGATGGCATAGCCGCGAGCGAGCATCGGTGACTTCATCCTCGAGCGCCGCAAGCCAATCGGGCAGATCGAGCCCGGCGCCACAGGGCTCGCTGGCCAGGCTGGCGATTTCTCCTTCCAGTGCCTCGAAGGCGTCCCGTCGGCGACCTCCATCTTCCTCCTCGTCGGCCATGGCGGGTCCCACCAGGGCTTTGATGCGGTCGATCATCAGTGGCCGCTGAAAACGCTCGCCAACTCGATCGGCAATGGTTGCCAGCCGCATGCCGTGTTTTTGGCAAAGTTTTTCCAGCTGGGCCTGATGGGTGTCGGCAGCGTCACAAGTCCGAGCGGCAAAGGCTTGGCTCCACATTTCGGCCGCCACAATCCGATGTTGCCGAACCAAGATATTGTAGACCCAAACCACCGGCTTGAGATTCCAGGCCACCCGGTCATAAGCAGCCCGCAAGCGAAGAAAATCGATCAGAACAAACAGCTGGTCGCCCCGGTCAGACTGCGTGGTGGTGGTGTTGTAATCGAGATAGGTGCGGTAGTTCTCCACGACCGCCTCCAGTGCAAACTCCATCCGCTCCACGGCCATCTTGCGCGGCAAGGCTGTATCTAAATCTCCGATGAGCCGAATTTCGTCCTGCGCGTCAGGATCCTCAGACAAGGTTTCCAACCAACGCTCGACGCCTTGATGGAGGATGCCTCGAAGATTTCCCAGGCTCAAAAACTTCTGATCGAATAAGTCGGCGCCATAACGTTCGACGAATTCGACGAATTGCTGCCAATCCTCGGGGTCAGCCATGTTTTCCACGACGCTCAAGCGCAGCGTTCGGCTATGCCGCAGCCAGCGATCGAGTTGGCGTTCGGTCAAGTGTTGCAGTGCGTCGACTAACAGATGATCGGCGTGGCCTGCCTGGCTCGACTCGGCCTCGTCGTCCCACCGCTGGGCCGCGATCGCCATGGTACGCACGATGGCTTGACATCCGTTTTCAAACAAGCGGTCGAACTCCGTGACGGCTCCTTGCCCGACGGGATGATCGATTTCCATCTGCTGAGCCAGATCGAGCAGTTGGCAGGTCTCTCGAATGAGCCCTAGCTGCGGGAGCCATCCCAACAGGTCGTGCAGCAATTGGTGCAGCGCTCGGGTAGCGACGTTCTGCTGTGGCTGGCCGCCGCGCGAATGAGGCACGTAGAGCAAGGGGCGGGATTCGAGCGAACCGATAAACTCCTCCCAACAAGCAACAACTGCCGCGGCATCGCCGGAGAGCACCCCCTGCAGGAGTTTGACTGAAACCGTATCGATAGGCGCCCCAAACGCCGCCACCGCTTCGGCCGCATCAGTGCAGCGGGTGGCCATCAGCAGTTGAGCCGCGCCAGAGGTTTCAACGCAAGTGGTAATGGTTTTCTGGACCAGTGCCTCCTTGATCGTCCGCAGGCGGTCGTATTCCACCAGCGATTCGTGCGAGCCGGAAGGCTGGCTAAACCGATAGCGATGCACCGTTTCGAGCAACTCGACGAGCTGCCGATAATTGATCGCAGCCTGTGCCAGCCAACTGTCGAAAACCTCCCGATGCTCGGCGCTTTGATCACAAGCGGCGCCCCAGGAAATCGCCGTATGCTTCCACAATCGAGCAACGGTCGTCAAGAAACTGAGCCGTTGTTCCAGGCGGTCGACCTCGTACTCCCAATCGCTCTCTAGCAGCTCACCCCCTTCTTCGGCCAGATCGCCTTCATATCCATCGTCGGTGCTGCCGCGGAAAACCATCTCCTCATAGGCGGCCCCGAAAAGTTCCACACCCTCATCGTCGTCAAGTTCGTCGGGATCCAACTCATCGAGTTGATCGTCGAAGGGGAGATCGTAGTCAATCTCCTCGGCCATTTCAGCGACGTACGGACCCAGTGCCTCGTCGAACATCAGCGTCGGCACCTGCCAGAACTCTTCGGCGTTTGCTTCCAAATAAGCAAAGAACTTGACCACTTGGGGCCAGGTGTCATCGTCTGGCCGATCTTGGTGTTCTTCAACGGAGGCGAGCCACTGAAAAGCGAGGCGGTGGAACGAGCTGTCGCCTTCTTCCAACGGAGTGCGCTCTTTCTGGCTGACCCACTGCATCATCAGCGCCATCGAAGCAACCGTATCGCCCTGGTCGAGCAGCGCTTCGATCACCAGCTGAAACGCCTTGGAGGAATCAAACTGCTCGACAAACATCTGCCAGAAGCCGATGTCGCCAGCCGCGGCACCTGCTTTGTGCCAGGCGTTCAGGGCCCCCGCGACCAGATTGGCGGAGACTTCGATCTCTTTGGCGACCAGTCGCTTGACGTCTTCGACCGAGGAAGTGGCATACTGGTCCCACCAGGCCGAGAGCCGAGTCAAGATGGTGGAAAAACTGACTTCCAGGTGAAAATCATCGATCGCTGCCGCCTCGCTCCACGCCCTGGCGCACAGATCGAGCACTTGTTCGACCAACTCGATCAATTCGTCGACCCGCCAGTCGTGCACCGTGTTTTCCAGGGCCGGAAAAAGGCTGAAGTTTCCGGCGAAGCCGACCACGTTCCAAGGATCGACCAACGCGCCGCATTCGATCGCTCGCAGAATCAAATCTTCGATCTCAGTCAAATTGTCGACCACTTCGCCCAGCCGGTTGCGGTCGATTGCGTCGTGCCCGGCAGTCAGCCGGCAGTAGATTTCGCTCAAAATTCGAGCCGCTGCCACGCGTACCGAATTGGCTTGCTGCAAGGCCGACTCCGAATAACCCATGCGAGCGAACAGGTGGGCCAGGTGAACGCGTTGCAGCTGCAGAGCCCGGCGACTGGCCAATTCCTGATTCAAGTGCTGCCGGGCCGCCCCGAAGGGTTGATGGTAGCGCTCTGCTTCCTCTCGTAAGTGAACTGCGTGACTCCCTTGAGCCGTGAGCAACATCTGTTCGTAAAACTCGTCACGATAAACTGCGATATGAGGCAGCAGCACGGCCAGTGTCACCGAAGAATCGTGCCGCCCCGGCCCATCGCCGCTGGTACCCGACGCCATCAACATCGTCCCTGCCAGGACCGTCGCAGCTTCGAACCACCGCTGAGAAACTGTCTCCTCGTCGCCGCTGTTCTCGTCCTCGCAACGGATCAGCAGGGCGTCGAGTGTGATTTGCTGCACCACAAAACGGGTGTAATAACCGGCGGAGGAGATGTGATGAGGATCCCACATGCCAAAGTGATAGTTCGGGCGACGGTTGACCGGGTGATCAAAGTCGTAGGCCCGGGGGTCGAGCGCAATTTCTTCCAAGCGGTCCAGATCGAACCAAGCCCGCGCGAGAATCCCTTCTTCAACGTTGCCGAGAATCTCCAGTGCCAATTGAATAATCCGCTCGTACCGCCCCACCCCCACACCCGCTTCGCGGATGTACAGCGGAATGGGCCGCACGAACTCGTGCGGATAGGGTTCGCAATGGGCGCCCGACTCCAAGGTGGCCACAGGGCGATAGCCGACAAAGTCGTTCAGCTGTGTCAAGGCACCCTGGACGATGCGATCGGTTTCTTCCCACGGACCGCCTTGCGCGAGCAACGCTTCCCAAGCGCGCGCAACGAACAGCGGCCGCCACAAATTGGCTGGCTGTTGGTGATAGAGTAAATTGGAATGAAACTTCCAATAGGCCGGCAGCAGCTCGCTGAACAACAACCGATGGGCTGACCTGGCCTGACTAATATCAGAAAACGCGCCACCTGTGGCGGCCAAGCGGTCGAGCGTCGCCGACAGCCACTGCTGCAAGACTTCCAAGCTATGATCGCCGGCGGTGTTCGCCTCGATCGAACGGTACAGCTCGTTGAGATTCTGGTGAAACCTTGGGTCGTAGGCTCCCGACGAGAAATTCAGATAGCCAACCACCTCTTCGAGGTGCACGGCATCAGTCGAATCGGGCTGGGTAGGGTTGGCTTTCACGTTCCGTTACGTACTTCGTTCAAGGAGCCAATCGCGGGGGTACCGAGACTGGCCCAGAAGTTGGCCACGGCTCGGGTGTTCATGGTAAGGGACGGCAACCCGAGCGGTCTAGGTGCCAATAATGCCCGTCTTGGCCTCTGCCGACCGCTGCGCGACCAATGGCCCGAGGGCATCCAGCGGAAGCCCACATTTCGCCGAAAAACGCGAAACCCAGGGGCCATTCGTGGAGCAAACATCGATCAGACACTCCTCCGGCTACTTCTAGCCAACCCTTTGTGGCCTCCCGCGGCGGCAATTAAGATAGAACGGGCGGGCTGCGAGGCTGTCACGTTGCGTTCCGCTCGATCAACTACCCTTTCCATGGAAATCGCCAAAGATGCACCTTGTTTCTCCCCACCGTTGTCGACGCAGCGCCCTGCTCTGCTGCGTTACGCTAGTCGTCTGTTGCCTTGCCAGTCCATCGTCTTGGGCCGCGCGACTGGTCGACTACGAACACGCGTCGCGCGTCGGCTTGCAACGGGCCTGGTTCGCACAGATCGAAGTCGATCGGGCTCGCGATCGAGTCGATCATTGGGTGCTACACGACCAGCGGCTCTACGCGGCCACCTCGGGCGGAAAACTGCACGTGCTCAACACGGAAACGGGCGAAACCGTGTGGAAAACACGCATCGGCCAGAGAGATCGAACGCTGCTGCAACCGGCGGCTAGTCGGGAGCAAGTGGCAGTCATCAACGGTTCGCAACTAATTCTGTTAGATGGCAATGACGGACGCCTGCTTTGGTCGCGCCAACTCGATGGAGCGCCTGCTGCCGGGCCCGCGTTGAACGAGAAGTACGTTTTCGCCACCTTGCTAAACGGTCGAATAGCAGCCTACCGGATCGACGAACCCAACGAGCCTCCTTGGTACTATCAATCAGTAGGGCACGTCTATCTTCCTCCGACCGCGTCTGCAACGGTCGTTACTTGGAGCAACGATCGGGGCTACTTCTACGTTGGAAACGCCGACGAACTGCGTGTAATGTTCCGCATGGAAACGGGCGACCAAATCGCCACCACTCCCGCAACGATCACGCCACATTGGTACGTCGCCGCGATGGACGGCTACGTTTATTCGATTGACGAATTGAGCAGCCACAAGCAATGGAGGTTCTCGACCGGTGCTTCGATTACCAGCAAACCTGTAGCGGCAGCCGGCATGGTCTTTGTCGCCTCGGGCAAGTCAAGGCTGCACGCCATCGATGCAGTGACTGGCAAAGCGATCTGGCAAGCGGAGAATGTTCTCCAATTCGTCTCGCTCGGGCAACACCACGTCTACGGTGCCGACCAGCGCGGTCGATTGACTCTTCTTGATCGCCAGACGGGCAATCTGATGAATCGGCTGGAATTGGCTGCCGACACCACACCAATAATCAACGACCGATCCGATCGCATCTTCCTGGTTGATCCTTACGGCCTGGTCCAATGTCTGCACGAAGTCGGCACCGACCAGCCGATCTACTACCGCCAGCAAATGGTGGATGAGGAGGGTGATCAACCTTCGTCGCCAGTCGAAGAGAATCCGTTTGCCGCAGAGCCTGCAACAGACGAACCGGCTGATGATGCGGACGATCAACCCGACGAAGAGGAAAACCCGTTTGACGATTTCGATCAGTTTGGCGAATGAACAGTAGCGTCAGCCGGGCGTGGAGCAGATTCGGCTTTCCTGGTACGCGTCGAAAGCTGACTGCGAACAGCTGACGCACTTCCAGGAGAATACGCTCACAATTTGTCCTGGCCCGTCAGCGCCAGCACCGAGATCCACAGCTCGCCTTCCGGTGAAAGATGCTTTCTCGCACCCGTAGAAACAGCCAGCGGAACGTGGATCAGGTGGTTGTGCCAAAGCCCGACAAGCATGTCAGTCTTGCCCGCCATGCCAGCGTGGACCGCGTTGCGGGCGAACCGCTCGCAGAGCAGACTGTCGGCCGCGGTGGCTGGAACGCTACGGATGTGGTAGCTGGGATCAAAATATTTGACGTTCACCGGCACCTGATCGGCAGCAAAGGACTCTTCGATCTGCTGTTTGAGAAACAGGCCGATATCTCCCAGGCGGGGGTTGCCCGAGGCGTCGCAGGCATCGGTTCGTTCGGCCAGCAGCTCTTGCCCCGCGCCTTCAGCGACAACTACGACGGCATGTTCCCGGGCTTCGAGCCGGCGGCGTAACTTGGCGAGAAACCCATTCTCTCCGGCAAGTTGAATGGGCACTTCCGGAATCAGCGCGAAATTGGCCTCACCGCTAGCCAAGGTCGCGCCAGCAGCAATAAAACCTGCCTCGCGTCCCATCAGTTTGACCAGTCCCACCCCGTTGGGCACGCACTTGGCTTCGACGTGGGCCCGGTCAATCACTTTCTCCGCTTCGGCCACGGCCGTGTAATAGCCGAACGTACGGAAGCAGAACTTGATGTCGTTGTCGATCGTTTTCGGGATGCCAATGACGCCGATCGGCAGCTTGCGGCGGCCAATCTCTTCGGCAATCTGGTGCGCTGCTCGCTGGGTTCCGTCGCCACCGACGCAAAACAGCAAGTTAATGCCGGCGGTGGCCAAAAAGTCGACCGTTACGGTGGGGCTTTGCTTACCGCGCGAGGTCCCCAACACCGTTCCACCTTGATGATGGATTCCCTCGACCCACGCGGGCGTCAACTGAACAGGCGGTCGTGCGAGCTCGGGGTTGAGGCCCTGTAAACCAAATCGGATGCCCTGCACTTCGCGGACGCCATAGTTAAACGTCAGTTCCAGCACCAGGCTGCGGATCAGGTTGTTGATGCCCGGGCAAAGTCCGCCACAGGTGACGATGGCCGCCTTGGTCTCCGCAGGATCGAAGAATATCTTCTCCCGAGCACCAGCCCGTTCAAACGCCAGTGTCGAGAGAGGCTCGCCCTGCCGAAAACGAGGCTCGTACAGGACTCGCATGTCGTCGGGAACATAACTCCCGATCCCGTCGCCCGCGGAGGTCGACATCCTTAACGGCGAATGCCCTCGGCAAGGGCCGAGCGTTTCGATCGTCAACTGTTGTTGATCTAAATCGGGATGTTCAACCATTCATTAGGCCCCCAGCAAATGATCCGAGTTCCACCCTAGCGAAAACGTCGCTCTGACACGATTCGTTAACAGTCTACAACCAACCATGGGCCCGATACCACTGGGCTGTTTCGTCGAAACGCTGCTGGAGCGGCGCGTCGGGTCGATAACCCAATTCTTGGCGAATCTTCTCATCCGAGCAGACCCAGCCGGGGGCGGTTGCTTCGCGAATTTTGTCGAGGCCCAACTTTGCCGGTCGGCGACGAATCTGTCCGAGCAATTCAAACGCACCGCCTGCCATCCAGAACAGCGCCTTGGGCACCGGCAGCACAATCGCCCTACAGCCGAGTGAATCCGCGGCCATTTGCCCCATTTCCTTGAAACTGATCGTCCGTTCGGCAGCCACATAGTAGGTGCCCGCCGATCGACTTGCAACAGAATGGTCTGCGCCGCTAACTCTTGATCCATGTTCTGCTACGCGAACCAGCGCATCGCAGAGATCGGCCACGTGGATGACTGATAACGGAAGCTGACGTCGGCCCGGCAGCGGGTGCAGTCGAGTCCTCCAGACGGTTTGAAACAGCGCCAGGCCCGCGCGGTCGGCGGGGCCGAAGATGATCGGCGGCCTGACAATCGCCAGCGGCACATTATCGGCCAATTCTACCGCGGCGTCCTCGGCCAACAGTTTGCTTGTTCCATAGTGCGAGATGGGCTGATCCAAATCGGTTTCACATCGAGGCGCTTCCGACATAGCCGGACCACCCGCCGCCAGCGAGCTGATCAGCACCAGCACGGGCGGCTGCGATTGGGCCGCGCAGGCCTGGGCTACGTGGCGTGTTCCGGCGACATTGTCGCGGTCAAGCTGACGGCGATTGAGGGCGTGGACCCGACCGGCGATGTGAAACACCACCTGCACGCCCTCGACAGCGCGGCGGAGGCTCTCCGGATCGCTCAAATGTCCTTGCGTCAACTCGACGCCCAAACTCTCGAGATACTCGGTCTTAGACTGCTGACGAACGAGGCACCGCACCTCCCAGCCCAGGCGATGCAAATGAGCCACCAGGTTCGAGCCGACAAACCCACTGGCTCCAGTCACCAGACAGCGAGACATCCCAGACCCCAGAAAACGACGAACATCACGCAGGCCTCGAACCTTGAAGGCCAGCCCCTCAAGCGATTTTACCCTGACCTACAATCTGCATTACGACTTCACCCCGTCGGCCCCAGCATATCCTCAAATGTTCCTGCGGCCAACGGTTGGTTGACCAGCCGTTTGGAGGGCGGCTACAGTGGTCACTGCTCGCCGACTCCTTCCCCGATCACCCGCCGATTCGCATAACATGCCCCATCTGGAAATCATCCCTGTCGCTACGCGACATCAGCGGAAACAATTCTTCAACCTGCCTTGGACAATCTATCGAGACGATCCCTACTGGGTCCCGCCGTTGCGGATTGTGCAAAAGGAGCTGCTCAATTATCGAAGGCATCCTTTCTACGACGATGCCGAGATTCAAACCTTTCTAGCGATTCGCGACGGTCAGCCCTGCGGGCGGTTGGCGGCGATTGTCAATCATGCCCACAATCGGCAGTACGAGGAACAGCGCGGATTCTTCGGGTTTTTCGAATCGGAAGAAGACGAAGACATTTCCGGCCGGCTGTTCGACGCCGCCCGGGAGTGGTTCGCTCAACGCGACATCGAAGCGATTCGCGGCCCGACCAACCCGTCGCTCAACTACGAATGCGGGCTGTTGATCGACGGCTTTGACGAGGCGCCCTGGTTCATGATGACCTACAACAAGCCGTACTACGGTCGCCTCATCGAAAGCTATGGTTTCCGCAAGTCGCAAGACATGTTCGCGTTTTGGGGCCACGTCGACATGCTCGAAGAAGTGTCGGAGCGACTCCGGTCGTTGGGGCACATTGTGCTGGATCGCTTCAATTTGGTATGTCGGCCGATGGATCGCAGCCGCTTTGACGAAGAGATTGCTACCTTTCTGCACATCTACAACACGTCGCTGGTGTCGACCTGGGGATTTGTGCCGATGTCTGATAAGGAGGTCAAAAAACAGGCCGCCGGCATGAAGCAGATGATCGTTCACGAGCTGACTACCATCGCGGAAATCGACGGCAAAGCGGTCGGCACCATGTTCGGGCTGTTGGACTTCAACCCGCGGATCAAGGAAATCGACGGCCGGCTCTTGCCGCTGGGTTTTCTCAAGCTCCTACGGAATCGACGCGGCTTGAAGAAGGTGAGGCTGATCAGCGCCAATGTATTGCCCGAGTATCAAAGTTGGGGGATCGGCATTGCCCTGGTTGCCCGGCTGGTGCCCGACGCGCTGAAATGGGGCATCGAAGAAGCCGAATTCTCTTGGGTCCTGGAGAGCAACGATTTGTCGTACAAGACGCTCACCAAGGGCGGTGCCAAGATCACGAAACGATATCGCATCTACGACTACGGCCCGCCAGACAAAACAGCCAACGCAAAATTCATGAGGCCGTGAGCTGCTTGGCGCGAGATGGTGTGCCTAGCAGTTTGTTGATGAAGAGAACGAAACCGGCTAAATCACCGATAGCGGACGATGCACCACAGCGCGTTGATCGCGTCGGCTAAGCCGATCTTTTTGCCTTGATCATAATCGCGGCTTTCGTAGCGGATCGGCACCTCGTGTATCTGGTATCCCAGCCGGGAAAGCTTGGAGGTGATTTCTGGCTCGAAGCCGAACCGGTCTTGTTCCAGCGTAATCTGATCCAGCACGCTGCGGCGGAAGACCTTGTAGCAGGTTTCCATGTCGGTCAGCCTCAGCCCGGTAAAGAAATTCGACAGACGAGTCAACAACCAATTGCCGAAGCGGTGCCAGCGCGACGGGTCTTGATCCGCGTTGTGCAAGAAACGAGAACCGTAAACAACGTCGGCCATGTTGCGTTGCAGCGGCTCAAGCAGCCCTGGAAAATCGGCGGGGTCATATTCCAAATCGGCGTCTTGAACGATCACCACTTCACCCTTCACCCTGGTGAAGGCACTCCGTAAGGCGGCCCCTTTGCCACGATTGTAGCCATGGAACACCACCCGAATGTCGGGCTCCTGGTCCAATTCCAGCAGCAGGTCGCGCGTCCCGTCGAGGCTATAGTCGTCGACAATCACAATTTCCTGGTGGATGCCGACCGACTGCACGCGACGGACGATCTCCACGATCGTTTCCCGCTCATTGTAAACCGGGATCACCACAGAAACGGCCAGCTCGGCCAGCCGTGGGGCAGTCTTCTCCCGGATCAACGCTGCCGCTTCGCTGGCACCTTGCTCGGCAATTTCAAGCGTTGCTTCAAGCCGCTTGAAATAGCCATCCGCCTCGGCGGGCGCCAACTCGGACGGCTGCTCGTGTGTGGTAGTAGGCGTCGACCCCATTGCAAGCTCGTTGGTTTCAATGGAATTCATCGGGTCGTTCTTTCGCAGCAATCACAGATGTGAATTCGCCGTTCGTTGGTCGCCTGTGGTTTACAAATCGGTTGCGATTGCCGCAGGGGGAGCTTGTTGCCAAGCGAACTGCGAGCCATCCTCTCTCAGGGGCATCGCCGGCCATTGCACGGCACCGTCGCGCGGCCGAGGATCTTGCAGTCGCGACGCGACGGGAAAGTAATGTGGACTAGCCGGGTCGTCGTAGCGGTCGCGGCGACCCCATAACTCGGCGATCCGATCGCGGAAGAGCAACACCCACCGCCGGTTTTCACCCGTTGACGCGGCCCGCATGATTCCGACCGGCGTCTTATAGCGACGTTCCACCAGCACCAGGTCGGGCTGGCAATAATCCAAAACACGCGTTCCGTCCAACGGCCCCGAATCGAGACTGCGAAAGCGTTTACCCCCAAATTCGCCCAGCAGAAAGTCGAAGTGCATGTCGACCACTTGCTGGGGGTAACAGGTACGAAACCGCCCGTCGAAACCGACCTGAACCTCAGGCTGCAGGGCCGCGACGGCGTATTGCGACCAGTTGAAACAGGCCACGAGTTTGCCGTTGAGGTGATGATCGACCATGAACTGCACCGCATCGACCGGGAATGCACTGCGATAGACGGGCAGATCGGTCAGCCTGCCGGCCAAAGCCAGCGATTGCAGCCCGATGCCAACGCTCAGCGCCAATACCGCGCTACGGCGCAACCAGGGCGCAAGCATGATGGTCGGCAGGCCAGTCGCGCCCGACTTAGCAGGCCGCAGTCGAGCCAGGGCTGACTGCAAATGCTCTGGCAGCCAAAAACCACACAGCAGCGCCAAGAACGCGATATGTCTTAAATGCAGGCAAGCTTGCCAGGCAACCAGCGCCACGATCGCTATCTGCACCCAGTCGCGTCGCTTCTGCGTGCCGAGCCAGCTGGCGGCAGCGACTGCTAGCAGTGCGACCAGCGGAGCAAAAATCGGGTCACTCAGCTTGGGGGCAGCCCATTCGGTGATCTCCGGCCGTGGGCTGCCCAGCGACGCGATCAGCCAGCGATGCATCTCCAGGCCGTAAGGATTGATCAAAGTGGCGGCCAGACAGGCCAGTCCGACCGCTGCGATTTTCAGCATCGTCGGCCAGGCGCTTCGCCCGCCGCTGACCAACAGTTCAAGCATCCGCCCGGCAAGATAAGCCCCCACAATGCAGAGCCCCGCCACAAAACCTCCGTGCGAATTCACCCACACGGCGAACAGCGGCGGCGCCAGCCAGAGGAGCCCCCAATGCACCTTTCGCTGGGTTTGCCAACCGGCGAAGGCCCGGTCCAGCAGCACCAGCACCATCGCGCACAGCGCAAAACTCAGCAACTGCGGTCGTAGCGGGAAAAAGGCCTGTAGGTTCGCCGCCACCAGCAGCATCAACGCCCAAGCGAGAAACGGGTGGACACCACGTCGAGCGGCAATCCAAACCATCGCCCCTAAGATGCTCATTCCCAATAGACATTTGGCGACCAGCAGGCCGTAGGTGCCCAGGTGGCGGTAACCTAGCGCCAGCGCCAGCTCGGCCAGGCTCTCGTGATTGATCCACGGGTGCCCGACGGCCGTGAAGGTATGCGTGGCAGTGCGGGGCAGTTGTTGCTCGGCCAACAGTTCTTGTCCGTAGAGCAAATGGCCCCACAGGTCGGGGTCGACCAGGTTTAGCGCCAGTGGAACGGCGCAAGCCAGCGCCAGAGCGACCAGCGTGCCCCACTTCAAGAGTCTATATTCGCGACGTGCAGCGGCGTCCGCTACAACGGAACGAGCTTCTGAAGATTCGGAGGGCGGAGCGGTTGTCATCGGTCGGCAGCTGTTTCGGTCGAGCCTGCAATCGGTTCAGTCAGGCGAAAGCGGTTATCACTGGATTGACTTGCCAGCAGTCATCCCGAAAGTAGCCGGAGGCACACTTGCCACCGGAACCTGCCGCCCGTGAATCGCTATCGTTGGCATGACCGCGCTGATCCCAACACGGCTTGCGAGAACGGCAAGACCCCGAAAAAATCTAGGCCACGACCGGGCTGTCGGAGGCCGATTTTGCGCCACCGCGGTGCCGGACGACTGGCTCTGGGCCGAGCCCAACACGCGCCACCGGCACGACCGTCGCCTCCCGGTTCACTTCAGCGGCCCGAGCGGAGTGCGGCGGTGGCCCGACCGGCTGCCTGGGGACCTGATAGCATCGCTGCAGGGCCTATAATAGCAGCGTTTGGATTCACGCTTGGCAGAGTCTGAGGCTTTTGGTATTTTCCGAGGCACTGGTTATCACATCTTCGCCTGAAGGAAGCATGAGGCGGTAGCTGTCGATGCGACAGGACGTTCGCAAATCGAGTCGATTGGAATCTTCTCGCGCTGGAAATTGGTTGGGCCGACTCAAGGGATTGGTCGGCATGGCAAAGACCCTTTCCGACGCGAAGAGTGATGGTGCCTCGGCAGACGCCCAATACAAAAACTCAATTTCGCACAGGCCGACATGGAAGGAGGCCGCTATGAGTACCGGTTCCCAACAACAGTTGCGTGTCCATATCCGTTGGATGATCCGACGAGACATGGCCGAAGTGTTGGATATCGAACGGGAAAGTTTTGAGTTCCCCTGGTTCGAGGAAGACTTCATCCGCTGCCTGCGGCAACGCAACTGCATCGGCATGGTCGCCGAGCATGGGGAACGGGTCGTCGGGTTCATGATCTACGAGCTGCACAAGACGCGGCTGCACATCTTGAACTTCGCCATCGCCGGCGGCGCCCGACGTCGCAACATCGGCAGCCAGATGGCCGAGAAACTCATCACCAAGCTCTCCAGCCAGCGCCGCACGCGCATTACGCTGGAGGTACGCGAGACCAACCTCGCGGCACAGCTCTTCTTCAAAGCAGCCGGCTTCCGCGCGACGACCGTCCTGCGAGCTTACTACGAAGATTCGCCCGAAGACGCCTACCTGATGCAATTCCGCTACGAGGCCGACGGGCTCGAAGCCGTACCAGCCGCCAATCGGATAAACCGCCTGGCTGGGTAAAACAAACGGGGAGAGGCAGATCGAGATCTGCTTCTCCCCATTTTCCTATAGCCTCCTCTGAACCTTCGCCATGCTCCGCCGAAGCTGCGCTTCCACGGCTCCGTCCGTTGTGCCTGAGGCGAACACCGTCAAGACCGGGCTTCCCATGTCCAGCGAAGTGCCTGCTGAGGGAACGTCCGCCAGATGTGGCTGATCAATGGGCCCCGCCTGGTGCAGGGCCCAGTCCCAGAGCTGGTCGGCACCCTGCACCGGCTGTTTGGTAAACAGGATCGCTTTGCCAAAACAGCCCTGCTGAGCCAGCCACGGCTGGCACAATCTGCCTTGCAAGCAAGCCGCCAGGTGGGCTTCGATCGCATTGCGGCCGGTGGCTCGCTCGACGACCTCCACCGATGCCGTGTATCGGGGATTGACCTCGATCGTCCAAACGTCGGAGCCGTCGATCACCAGATCGATGCCGAACAAGCCGCACAGGCCGAACGACTCGGCCAGCACGTCGCCGATCCGGGCAATCTGAGCGACGACGTCCGGCCCCAATGCCAGCGGACCTATCGAACCGCAGTATTGGAACGCCGCCGCGCCGGTCCAGGCCTGCCCGACGAGTTGCCGAGTAACGCCCAGCAGAGCGCTGCGGCGACCGTCGGCAACCATCACGGCCGACGCGGCGACGCCCTCGACACGGC
>Ga0315336_1001531_pt1 | contig 43629 bp, 42 predicted proteins | sample ASW5metaG_FD_204512 | JGI IMG/M metagenome (GOLD analysis project Ga0315336, IMG submission 204512) | Ammonia-oxidizing marine archaeal communities from Monterey Bay, California, United States - ASW #5 | ecosystem: Environmental > Aquatic > Marine > Intertidal zone | place: USA: California... | reverse complement strand
CAGCGCCGCGCCTGCCGACGACGAGGCACTGAAGAAGGCCAAGATCGAAGCCGCCATGCTCAAGGCACAGATCCGCAAGCTGGAGAAGCTCGAAGCCCCGGATGACGATCAGCAAGCCGAACTCGCCCGCCTGCGTCAGCAACTGCACGAAGCCGAACAGGCGCTGACCGTCGCGCAGAGTGCAGCGCCCACGCCCGCCGCCAAGCCGGCCGACGACGAGGCACTGAAAAAGGCCAAGATCGAAGCCGCCATGCTCAAGGCGCAGATCCGCAAGCTGGAGAAGCTCGAAGCACCGGACGACGATCAGCAGGCCGAACTCGCTCGCCTGCGTCAGCAACTGCACGAAGCCGAACAGGCGCTGACCGTCGCGCAGAATGCAGCGCCCACGCCCGCCGCCAAGCCGGCCGATGACGAAGCGCTGAAAAAAGCCAAGATCGAAACCGCCATGCTCAAGGCGCAGATCCGCAAGCTGGAAAAGCTCGAAGCACCGGACGACGATCAGCAAGCCGAACTCGCCCGCCTACGTCAGCAGCAGCACGAGGCAGAGCAGACACTCAGTGCCGCGCAGAGCGCAGCGCCCGCCGCTAAGCCAGCCGCTGACGAGGCGCTGAAGAAAGCCAAGATCGAACTGGCGATGAAGCGCGCCGAACTCAAGAAGGCCGAGAAAGCTGGCAGCGGCGAACCGGAGCTCAGCCGTCTGCGTGATGCGCTGAGCACAGCGGAGCAGGCGCTGCACGCCGCCGAGGATGCCTCGCAAAAACCTGCGCCCGAGCTGGTACGGACCAGCAAGCCGGGCGTCGATGATCGCCAGCGAGCGCTCAAGACCGAGCTTGCCTTTGCCAGAGCCGATCTGCGCAAGCTTGAGCGCGACGAGAACGCAGAGCCCGCTGCAATAGACGCTGCCCGCGCACGGCTGAACGAAGCGGAACGCCAGATGGCGGAATATCAGGACGCATAACCCACGGCCCGACACGGCAGCAGCAGTCGCCTGGATGAACCCCAGCAAAGAACGGATACAAGGCGTAGGCTCCCCAGCCTGCACCCAGTCAACACGCTAGAACCGGAGAGCCAATGGCCCTGCCCCGCATCACTTCGCCCCATGCCAAGGGCCCCAGCCGTACCCAGCGCGTCATGCTGCTGGTGCTCGCGGCTACTCTGCCCGGCGTGATCGTGCTGACCTGGCTTTACGGCGCCGGTACGTTGATCAACATGGCCTGGGCCTGCGCGGCCGCTCTTGGTTTCGAGGCAGCGATTCTGAAGCTGCGCCAGCGTCCGGTAGGCTTCTTTCTGCGCGATGGCAGCGTGCTGGTTACCGCGGTGTTGCTGGCCCTCGCGCTACCGCCCTACTCACCCTGGTGGCTGACACTGATTGCCACTGGCTGCGCGGTGGTCTTCGGCAAACAGCTCTATGGCGGCCTCGGCCAGAACCCCTTCAACCCGGCAATGATCGGCTACGTGGTGGTGCTGATTTCCTTCCCGGTCGAAATGACCACCTGGCCGGTGCCGCACAGCGTCGGGCTGAGCGCCGGGCTGCAGCATATCCTCGGCATCGCCTCGCTCCCCGACGGCTGGACCCAGGCCACCGCCCTCGATGTGCTCAAGGTGAACAAGAGCCTGACCATCGACGAACTCTGGCGCAACCCGGCCTTCGGCCACTTCGGCGGCATCGGCTCGGAAGTGGCGAACCTGGCGTTTCTTGCCGGCGGCCTGTTCCTGCTGCACAAGCGGCTGTTCAGTTGGCACGCGCCGGTCGGCATGCTTGGCACGCTCATGCTGATGAGCCTGCTGTTCTGGAACGGCTCGGGTTCCGATAGCAACGGCTCACCGCTGTTTCATCTACTCAGCGGCGCCACCATGCTCGGCGCCTTCTTTATCGTCACCGACCCCGTCAGCAGCGCCACCAGCCCACGCGGACGTTTGATTTTCGGCGCCGGCGTCGGTGTGCTGGTCTACGTCATCCGCGCCTGGGGCGGCTATCCGGATGGCGTGGCCTTCGGCGTATTGCTGATGAACCTCGCCGCCCCAACCATCGATTACTACACCCGCCCGCGCACCTACGGCCACCGCAAGGCCGAGCGCGGCTTCAAGCTGGGCGAATGACATGATGCTTCCGGAAATCAGCCGTTCCATGCTGAAGAACGCCGCGGTGCTGGGCCTGTTCGCAATCGTCACCGTAGGCGCGGTGACGCTGCTTCAGCAGGGAACCGCCGAACGCATTCAGGCCGCCGAACGCGCCGCACAGGTTCGCGCACTGGGTGAAATTCTGCCTGCAGGCAGTTATGACAATCACCTGCTCGACGACAGCGTATTGATCCAGGACCGCTTGCTCGGCAACAAGAGCCCGCTGCCCGCTTATGTCGCGATCAAGGATGGCCGGCCGAGCGCCGTGATCCTCCAGGCCATCGCTCCAGACGGGTACAGCGGCGCGATTCACCTGCTGGTGGGCATTCACGCCGACGGCCGGGTCGCCGGTGTCCGGGTCATCGGCCATCGTGAAACGCCAGGCCTGGGCGACAAGATCGAACTGGCGAAAAGTCCGTGGATTCGCAGCTTCGAAGACAAATCGCTGAGCAATCCCGAGGCTGAGGGCTGGGCAGTGAAGAAGGACCGCGGCGAGTTCGACCAGTTCGCCGGCGCCACCATCACCCCCCGCGCCGTGGTCGGCGCCGTGCACCGCGCCTTGCAGTACTTCGATGCGCACAAGGCCGAGCTGCTGACAACCGGCGGCGCGACGACCGAAGCCGCTGGCGACGCCTTGGAAAGCCGCACCGAGCCCGCCGAAGCCACCGTCCACTCACGCGCCGGCAGTGCCGCCACCCGCGACGAGCTGCAAACCAACGAGCCTGAAGCCGAGCCGCAAGGGGATCAGCCATGAGCGCACCCAGCTATCGTGAATTGACCGTCAACGGACTGTGGAAGAACAACCCGGCGCTGGTACAGCTGCTCGGACTCTGTCCGCTGCTCGGCGTCAGCAACTCGGCGGTCAACGCACTCGGCCTCGGCCTCGCGACGATGCTGGTGCTGACCTGCTCGAACATCGGCGTATCGCTGGTGCGCGGCGTGGTCAACACCGCCGTGCGCCTGCCGGCGTTCGTGATGATCATCGCCGCGCTGACCACCTGCATCGAGCTGCTGATGCAGGCCTTCACCTACGAGCTGTACCAGATTCTCGGCATCTTCATCCCACTGATCACCACCAACTGCGTCATCCTTGGTCGCGCCGACGGTTTCGCCGCCAAGCACAACCCGCTGATCGCCGGCTTCGACGGCCTGGTCATGGGCGTCGGCTTCTGTCTGGTTCTGCTGGTGCTCGGCGGCCTGCGCGAACTGTTCGGCACCGGCACACTGTTTGCCAACATGCACCTGCTGTTCGGCCCAGTCGCCACTGACTGGCAGATCACACTGTTCAGCGACTACAAGGGCTTCCTGTTGGCGATACTGCCGCCAGGGGCCTTCATCGTGCTCGGCCTGCTGATTGCGCTGAAGAACCGGATCGACCAACAGCTCGCCGAACGCGCCCGCGCCACCCAACCCGCCGCGCCGGCTGCCAGCCGCCGTGTACGCGTGACCGGCGTGATCGAGTGAGCCCGTTCCGATGAATGCCGAAAAACGTCGGGAGATCTTCCGCCGCCTGCATGAAGACAATCCCGAACCGAAGACCGAGCTAGCCTACAGCACACCCTTCGAACTGCTGATCGCCGTGATCCTCTCGGCCCAGGCCACCGATGTCGGCGTGAACAAGGCCACTGCACGGCTCTACCCCGTGGCCAACACCCCGGAGGCGATCTACGCCCTCGGCTACGACGGCCTATGCGAATACATCCGCACCATCGGCCTGTATCCGAGCAAGGCGAAGAACGTCATCGAGACCTGCCGAATCCTGATCGAAAAGCATGGCAGCCAGGTGCCGGACAATCGCGAGGATCTGGAGGCCCTTCCCGGGGTGGGTCGCAAAACCGCCAACGTGGTGCTGAACACGGCGTTCCGCCAATTCACCATGGCGGTGGACACGCACATTTTCCGGGTCAGCAACCGCACCGGCATCGCCCCGGGCAAGAATGTTCTGGAGGTCGAGCGCAAGCTGATCCGCTTCGTACCGAAGGATTATCTGCTCGATGCACACCATTGGCTGATCCTGCACGGACGCTATGTCTGCAAGGCGCGCAAACCGCTATGCGGCAGCTGTCGGATCGAGGATCTTTGCGAATACAAGCACAAGACTTCCGACGATTGAGCGCGCTAGTGAAAAGCTCGCACCGCGATTGAAAAAAACTTTTTTACCGGCTTCAAATTTGCGGCTATAAGGTGCGCCAAGAGCGCCCCGTAGCCTTGGAGTGAACAAGTGGCCGAGAAAGAAGACATTCAGATCGAAGACGATTTCATCGCCGAAGATGACGATGAGAGCAGCGAAGCTCCTGTCGAGGTCGCCAAGACCAATCTGACCAAGCGCCGAATCATCGACAACCTGCTGGAGGAACGCCGCCTGCAGAAACAGTTGAACGACTTCGACTTCGATCTGTAAAAGAAAAAGCCCCGAAAGGGGCTTTTTCATCTCTGCCGATCAGTCGGCGCGCTTCGGCGACAAGAGTTCGATCTTGTAGCCATCCGGGTCTTCGACGAAGGCCAGAATGCTCGACCCGTGCATCATCGGCCCCGGCTCGCGGGTGATCTTGCCGCCGCGGGAGCGGATGTCCTCGCAGGCCTTGTAGACATCCTCCACTTCGAGAGCGATGTGGCCGTAGCCGTCGCCCAGCTGGTAGCTGTCCACGCCCCAGTTGTGAGTCAGCTCGATGACGCTGTTGTGCGCCTCGTCGCCGTAGCCGACGAAGGCCAGGGTGAACTTGCCCTCCGGATAGTCCTTGCGGCGCAGCAGGGTCATGCCCAGCACTTCGGTGTAGAAGGCGATGGACTTCTCCATATCGCCGACACGCAGCATGGTATGCAGCAGTCTCATGATTCAGGTCTCCTCGTTCGGCAGCGCTTGTGGCAGTGCAGAAAGTACAACCCCGGCACATGGCCGGGGTCGATGGGCTCAGGCGCGCCAGCTTATCAGAACTGGGTGCGGCCCTTGCCGGCAGCGATGCGCATGCGCAGCGCGTTGAGCTTGATGAAGCCGCCAGCGTCCGCCTGATTGTAGGCGCCGCCATCCTCTTCGAAAGTGGCGATGTTGGCGTCGAACAGCGAATCGTCGGACTTGCGGCCGACGACGATGACATTGCCCTTGTACAGTTTCAGGCGTACCACGCCGTTCACGTTGACCTGAGAGGCATCGATCATCTGCTGCAGCATGCTGCGCTCGGGGCTCCACCAGTAGCCGTTGTAGATCAGACTGGCGTACTTGGGCATCAGCTCGTCTTTCAGATGCGCGACTTCGCGGTCAAGGGTGATCGACTCGATGGCGCGGTGGGCTTTGAGCATGATGGTGCCGCCGGGGGTCTCGTAGCAGCCGCGGGACTTCATGCCGACATAACGGTTCTCGACGATGTCCAGGCGGCCGATGCCGTTTTCACCGCCGATGCGGTTCAGCTCGGTCAGCACCTGAGCCGGTGTCATGTCCTTGCCGTCGATGGCGACGATATCGCCCTTGCGATAGGTCAGCTCGAGGTAGGTGGGGGTGTCCGGCGCGGCTTCCGGCGACTTGGTCCAGCGCCACATGTCTTCTTCGTGCTCGGTCCAGGTGTCTTCCAGCACGCCGCCCTCGTAGGAGATGTGCAGCAGGTTGGCATCCATGGAGTAAGGCGACTTCTTCTTGCCGTGGCGCTCGATCGGGATGGCGTGCTTCTCGGCGTAGTCCATCAGCTTCTCGCGCGACAGCAGATCCCACTCGCGCCAGGGGGCGATCACTTTCACGCCCGGCTTGAGTGCATAGGCGCCCAGTTCGAAACGCACCTGGTCGTTACCCTTGCCGGTGGCACCGTGAGAGATGGCATCGGCGCCGGTTTCATTGGCGATTTCGATCAGGCGCTTGGCGATCAGCGGACGAGCGATGGAGGTACCCAGCAGGTACTCGCCTTCGTAGACAGTGTTGGCGCGGAACATGGGGAAGACGAAGTCGCGTACGAACTCTTCGCGCAGGTCGTCGATGTAGATTTCCTTGACGCCCAGAGCCTGTGCCTTGGTGCGCGCTGGCTCGACTTCTTCGCCCTGGCCGAGGTCGGCGGTGAAGGTCACCACTTCACAGCTATAGGTGTCTTGCAGCCACTTCAGAATCACCGAGGTGTCCAGGCCACCGGAATAGGCCAGAACTACCTTCTTAACGTCCGCCATGCCATCAGCTCCACGGGTTGTACGGAAAGCTTGCGATTCTACCGGTCATGGGCTGGCTTTTACAGGGGCGCACCGCCTGGGCTGCATTCAAGACGACGGGGCGGCGGCAACCGAGGACGCGGGTGGCGCCGCTTCGCGCGCCAGGCGCAAGGTGACACGCCGATTCTTCGCGCGATTGGCCTCGCTGCTGTTGGTCACCAGCGGATAGCGTTCGCCATGGAAGCGCAGGGTGATCCGCTCCACCGGTATGCCGTTGGCGACCAGGTACTCCTGTACCGCCAATGCGCGACGGCGCGACAGATCCCGATTGAGCAGACGGTTGCCGCTGTTGTCCGAATGTCCGTCCAGTTCGATGCGGTTCACGCTGGGATCGGCACGCATGTACTGCAGGACGATATCGAGCCTGGCGCGCCCCTGGGCGTCCAGCACCACGTCGCTGCTCGGGAAACCGATCTGCGACTGGCGCACCTGATCGAAATTGACCGGCAGCAGCTTGGCCGTACAGGCACGGTAGTCCTCGTAAGCCTTACCGAAGCGCGCCGGCAACAGGCGAATCTCCAGCGTATCGCCGCCTTGCATGGTGCGATGCCGCACCACCGGACTACGCCCTTCGAGCAGACCGCTGAGCAGGCGCCCGGCCTGTAGCTGGGTGCTGTTGAACGGAATATCGCCACCACTCACGGTGACCACGCCGAGATTGATATCACTGCGCGACGGTTGCCAAGGCGCCGCTGCGGCAAGCAGGGTCGCCGAGCCCGCACCAAGCCAGCGCTCCGGCGAGTGCAGACGAAAGACCGCCTGCTCGCCGGCGCGCCGGACGAACTCGCCGCTGCCGAAACCGGCGATGGGCTGGGTCAGCCGGCACTCGAACTGATCCCCCTCCACCTGCCATTGCACCCGTTCCAGCCGAGTCTGGAATGTCAGGGCGTTGGCCGGTGAAGCGAGCAGGCACAACAGTACGAGAGGGCGCAGGCGCACGATGAACTCCGAGAGGATGCGTATTCCTCCTAGGTATCGGTGCCCGACCGGCAAACTTGAGCGTGGCACGGCCAGTGCTCAAGCCCGGCAGACGAAGGCAAGATGCCGTCTCCGGGCTTTTCCGGTAGCATTCACGCACGTTTCACCCGCCTGGAAACCCCTGCATGTCCGACCGACTCACCCTGCTGCGCCCCGACGACTGGCACATCCACTTGCGCGACGGCGCCGCCCTGCCTCACACCGTCGCGGATGCTGCCCGCCAGTTCGCCCGCGCCATCATCATGCCGAACCTGGTGCCACCGGTACGCAATGCCGATGAGGCCGAAGCTTATCGCCAGCGCATCTTGGCGGCTCGGCCGGCCGGCAGTGATTTCACACCATTGATGGTGCTCTATCTCACCGACAGCACCAGTGCCGACGATATCCGCCAGGCCAAGGCCAGCGGCTTCGTACATGCCGCCAAGCTCTATCCAGCCGGCGCGACCACCAATTCCGCGTCCGGCGTGACCGCGATCGACAACATCTTCGGCGTGCTGGAAACCATGGCCGAAGTCGGCCTGCCTTTGCTGGTCCACGGCGAGGTCACGCGCAGCGAGATCGATATCTTCGATCGCGAGAAGCACTTCATCGACGAGCAGTTGAGTCGCGTCACCGCGCGCTTCCCGACGCTGAAAGTGGTGTTCGAGCACATCACGACCCGTGACGCCGTGCAGTTCGTCCAAGCGGCAGGCGCCAACGTCGGCGCTACCATCACCGCGCACCACCTGCTGTACAACCGCAACCACATGCTGGTCGGCGGCATTCGTCCGCATCTGTTCTGCCTGCCGGTGCTCAAACGCAACGTTCACCAGGAAGCCTTGCTGGATGCCGCCACCAGCGGCAGCCCGAAGTTCTTCCTCGGTACCGACTCGGCACCCCATGCACAGCACGCCAAGGAAGCGGCCTGTGGTTGCGCTGGCTGCTATACCGCGCATGCGGCCATCGAGTTGTATGCCGAAGCCTTCGAACAGCGGCAGGCGCTGGACAAGTTGGAATCCTTTGCCAGTCACTTCGGTCCGGATTTCTACGGGCTGCCGCGCAACACCACGCAGATCACCCTGGTGCGCGAGGAATGGAACGTGCCGGCCAATCTGCCATTCGCTGATCAGGTCGTCGTGCCGCTGCGTGCCGGGGAACGACTGCACTGGCGTCTGGAGGCGGACGCATGAGCGAAGAACACTTCGAAGACGAGCTCGAGGAGCACCTGCCGGGCAAGCCCCGCTCGCCGATGGCGCGTCGTTTCCGTGGCTTCCTGCCAGTGGTGATCGATGTCGAGTGCGGCGGCTTCAACAGCGCAACGGATGCGCTGCTGGAAATTGCGGCAGTGACCATCGGCATGGACGAGCAAGGGCTGCTGTATCCGCAGGACACGATGTTCTACCGCGTGGAGCCTTTCGCTGGCGCCAACATCGAGGCAGCCGCGCTGGAGTTCACCGGCATCAAGCTCGACCATCCGCTGCGCATGGCCGTGCCCGAATCGCAGGCCCTGACCGATATCTTTCGCAGCGTGCGCAAAGCGGTGAAATCCGCCGGCTGCAAGCGCGCGATTCTGGTCGGTCATAACAGCAGCTTCGACCTGGGCTTTCTCAACGCAGCCATCGCTCGTTGCGAGATCAAGCGCAACCCATTCCACCCCTTCTCCAGCTTCGACACCGCCACCCTGGCTGGCCTTGCCTACGGTCAGACCGTGCTGGCCAAGGCCTGCCAGGCCGCCGGGATCGACTTCGACGGCCGCGAGGCGCATTCGGCCCGCTACGACACCGAGAAAACCGCCGAGCTGTTCTGCGGCATCGTCAATCGTTGGCGGGAAATGGGCGGCTGGGAAGAGTTCGACGACTAGCAGAGCGTTGGGAAACTGTCTGCGTGACAGTGCGGCATTAAAAACAGTCTCAAAAATGCTCCTTTGACAGCAGCTGAACTCCGCTTTTACGACTGTTTTTGTCCTGTCTCGCCTACGTTTTCAAGAGCCTGCTGAATGTTCCCGCTGGCTGGGCCCACGCACCGATGCGTGGGCCCAGCCAGCGGTCGTATCACGCCAGCGCCCGTTCCAGCACCCTCGCCACGTGCAACGCCGTACGCTGGGCACCGTCGTGGATCTGGTGCCGGCAACTGGTGCCGTCGGCGACCACCAGGTCGCCCGCCTTGGCCTGGCGGACCGCCGGTAGCAGCGCCAGCTCCGCCATCTGCATCGAGGCCTCGTAGTGCTCGCGCTCGTAGCCGAAACTGCCGGCCATGCCGCAGCAGGAGGTTTCAAGGGTCTTGACCTCCAGATCCGGTATCCAGCGCAGCACCTGCTCCACCGGCCGCAGCGCGTCGAACGCTTTCTGGTGGCAGTGGCCGTGCAGCAGCACCCGCGGCGTCTCCAGGGGTTTGAGCGCGAGCAGCATGCGCCCGGCATCGCGCTCCCTGACCAGGAACTCCTCGAACAGCAGGGAAGCCCTGGCCAGCGCCCTGGCCTCTTCGCCGTAGCCGTAGCGCAGGAACTCGTCGCGCAGGGTCAGCAGGCACGAGGGCTCCAGCCCGACGATGATCACCCCGCGCTCGACGAATGGCAGCAGGTGATCGAGGGTGCGCCGCGCCTCGGCCTTGGCCTTGTCGACCTGGCCCGAGGCCAGGTACGTGCGCCCGCAGCACAGCGGCCGCTGCTGCGGCGCCCGGTTGAAGTGCACCCGATAGCCGGCCGCTTCCAGGACCCTCCGCGCGGCCCGCGCGTTTTCCGGCTCCATATAGTTGTTGAAGGTGTCGACGAACAGCAGCACTTCCCGGGTGGACGTCGCAGGGCTGGCGCTGGCGCTCGCCAGGAAGTCGCCGTCGAAACGCGGCAGCGCACGCTGCTCGGCCAGACCGAGCCTGCGCTTGAGCCAGCGCGACAGCGGCGACATGCGCTCGACGACGGCGGTCAGGCCGGCCAGACGGCGCGCGTAGGGCGCATAACGCGGCATCTCCGCCACCAGCCGCTCGCGTAGTGGCAACGGGTTGTTCTTCGCCCAGGCGGCGCGCGCCTCGATCTTCATCTTGGCCATGTCGACGCCGGTCGGGCACTCGCGCTTGCAGCCCTTGCAGGACACGCACAGATCCAGCGCCGCCTTCACGTCTTCACTGGCCAGCCCTTCGCTGCCGAGCTGTCCGGACAGCGCCAGGCGCAGGGTGTTGGCACGGCCGCGGGTCAGGTGCTGCTCGTTGCGCGTGGCGCGGTAGCTGGGGCACATGGTGCCAGCGTCGAACTTGCGGCAGTGACCGTTGTTGTTGCACATCTCCACGGCCTTGATCAGCCCGCCGGTGGGATCGCCGGCGCTGCCCGGCCGGCTCTGCTTGCCGGTGAGCGGGTCGCGCAGCACGTCCCAGTCCGACCAGTCGAGCACCGGCGTGACCGGGATCGGCCGGTAGCTCCTGGGGAAGCGGAAATAGCTGTGATCGTCCATTCGTGGCGTGTCGACGATCTTGCCGGGGTTGAGCAGGTTGTCCGGGTCGAACAGTTGCTTGATCTCCCTGAACGCGGCGTTGAGCTGCGGGCCGAACTGCCAAGCCACCCACTCGCCGCGACAGAGGCCGTCACCGTGTTCGCCGGAAAACGCCCCCTTGTACGCGCGCACCAGCTCGGACGCCTCCTCGGCGATGGCCCGCATCTTCTCCGAGCCATCGCGACGCATGTCGAGGATCGGCCGCACGTGCAGGGTGCCGACGCTGGCGTGGGCGTACCAGGTGCCCTCGGTGCCGTGTTTGTGGAACACCTCGGTGAGCTTGGCGGTGTATTCGGCGAGGTGCTCCAGCGGCACCGCGCAGTCTTCAATGAAGGACACCGGCTTACCGTCGCCCTTCATGCTCATCATGATGTTCAGGCCGGCCTTGCGCACGTTCCACAATGCCGTCTGCTCGGCCCCTTCGATCATGCTGACGACGCTGCCCGGCAGCCCGAGGTCGGCCATCAGCTCGCTCAAGCCGTCCAGCTGTCGGCGCAGCTCACCTTCGTCCTCGCCGGCGAACTCGACCAGCAGCAGCGCGTCCGGCTGGCCGATCAGGGCTTTTTCGATCACCGGGCGGAAAGCCGGGTTTTCCAGCGACAGCTCGATCATGGTGCGATCAACCAGCTCGACTGCGGTGGGGTCGAGCTTGACGATGTGCTGGGTCAGGTCCATCGATTGGTAGAAGGTGGGGAAATTCACCCCCCCCAGCACCTTGTGCCGTGGCAGCGGCGCGAGCCGGAGCCTGATCCGCCGGGTCACGCCGAGGGTGCCCTCGGAGCCGACCAACAGGTGCGCCAGGTTGACCTGCCCGTCGGGGTCGTAGGGCCGCGGGTTCTGGCAGTCGAACAGGTCGAGGTTGTAGCCGCCGACCCGCCGCAGCACCTTGGGGTAGTGCTCGCGGATGTTCGACTGCTCGCGCTCGGCGATGCGTTGTACTTCGCCGGCGAGCTGGCGAACCCGGTCGCCCTGTGCGAGTTCGTGGAGGAAGCCGAAGCGGGCCTCGCTGCCGTCAGCCAGCAGCGCGTCGATGCCCAGCACGTTGTGCACCATATTGCCGTAGCGGATCGAGCGCGACCCGCAGGAGTTGTTGCCGGCCATGCCGCCGAGGGTGCACTGCGCGGAGGTCGAGACGTCCACCGGGAACCACAGCCCGTGCGGCTTGAGCCAGCGGTTCAGGTCGTCGAGCACCATGCCCGGTTCGACCACCACCGTCAGGTTCTGCGGGTCGAATTCGACGATCTGATTCAGCCAGCGGCTGGCATCGACCACCAGCGCGTCGCCCACGGTCTGGCCACACTGGCTGGTACCGCCACCACGGGCCAGCAGCGGCACCTTGGCATCGCGAGCGATGTCCAGCGCCACCTGCAGGTCGTGCTGATGCCGGGGGATGACGACGCCCACCGGCATCACCTGGTAGATCGAGGCGTCGGTGGCGTAGCGGCCGCGCGACGCCGTGTCGAACAAGACCTCCCCGGCGATCTCGCGCCGCAGGCGCGCCGCCAGCTCGGACACGCGATCGAGCGGGACCTTGCTCGCCGGTATTCTGGGTTCGGTAAACGAAGTCATCATGACCTCCCATGTCAGCGGTCGAGGGGAATATCAGCGCGCGCCGTCCAGCGGATGCGCCGCGAAATAGTCCAGCGCGGCAAGCACGCCGCTGCCCTCGAGCGCGGCCCCGGAGAGTTTGAGCCCGGCCTCGCAACCGCCAAGGGTGGCGATCAGCGTCAGGTCGTTGCAGTCGCCCAGGTGGCCGATGCGGAACATCTTGCCCTTGGCCTTGCCCAGACCGGTGCCCAGCGACAGGTCGAAGCGCTTGTAGATCAGGCTGCGCACGGCGTCGGCGTCGATGCCCTCGGGCATCACCACGCCGGTCAGCACCGGCGAGTAGACACTCGGGTCCTGGCACTGCACTTCCAGGCCCCAGCACTCGACCGCGGTGCGCACGCCAGCCGCCCAGCGCTGGTGGCGGGCGAATACCTGGTCCAGGCCCTCCTCGAGGAGCATGTCCAGCGCCTCGTTCAGGCCGTACAGCAGATTGGTGTTGGGGGTGTACGGCCAGTAGCCGCTCTTGTTCATCTCCAGGATCTCGTCCCAAGCCCAGAAGCTCTTCGGCAGCCGCGCATGGCGGCTGGCCTCGACGGCCTTGTCGGAGACGGCGTTGAAGCTGATGCCCGGCGGCAGCATCAGGCCCTTCTGCGAGCCGGAGATGGTCACGTCGACGCCCCAGCCGTCGTGCTGGTAGTCGGCGCAGGCCAACCCCGAGATGGTGTCCACCAGCAACAGCGCCGGATGCCGCGCCTCATCGATTGCCCGGCGCACGGCGGCGATGTCGCTGGTCACACCGGTGGAGGTTTCGTTGTGCACCACGCAGACCGCCTTGATCGCGTGGCTGCTGTCCTCCTTCAGGCGCCGCTCGATCATGTCGGCCTGCACGCCGTTACGCCAGCCTTCGTAACCCGGCAGGCCGAGGAACTCGGGTTCGAGCCCCAGCCGGCGCGCCATCTTTTCCCACAGCGTGGCGAAATGGCCGGTCTCGAACATCAGCACCCGATCGCCCGGCGAGAGAGTGTTGGCCAGCGCCGCCTCCCAGGCGCCGGTGCCGGAGGCCGGGTAGATGACCACCGGCTGTTCGGTCTTGAACACCTCGCGGACCTTGCGCAGCACCTCCAGCCCCAGTGCGCCGAACTCGGGGCCGCGGTGGTCGATGGTCGGCAGGCTCATGGCGCGCAGGATGCGGTCCGGCACCGGCGACGGGCCGGGAATCTGCAGAAAATGACGGCCGGATGGATGAAAGTCGAGCTTCAGCATGGCGGTTCTCCGATTCTTGTATTTTGCGTTTTGAATTCAAAATCACATAAAAAGCGAAAAAGCTATTCAGCGAATGCAACCCTCGCTACGCAGGCCGAGGATTTCCGCCTCGGTCAGCCCAATGCCTTGCAGGACTTCGTCGGTATGCTCGGCGAAGAGCGGTGCCGGGCGACGGATCTGTGAAGGTGTACGGGAGAATTTGCTGGGGAAGCCGATGGTCTTCATGGTGCCGATAACCGGATGTTCGACTTCCTGGACCATGTCCCGCGCCAGGTAATGTTCGTCCTGCATGGCCTGGGCGAAGTCATTGATCGGCCCGGCCGGCACGCCGGCCTCGTCGCAGCGTTCGAGCCAATGCCTGATCGGCTGCCGGGAAAGGATGTCCTGGAGAATGTCTTCGAGCGCCTCGACATTGCGCGCACGGTCACTGTTGGTCACGAAGCGTGCGTCGACCAACAGGTCTTCGCGCTCGATCACGTCGCGGCACAGACGTTCCCAGGTGCGCTGGTTGGCGCAGCCGAGCATCAGATAGCCGTCCTGAGCCTTGATCGCCTGATAAGGCGCCGAGACTCGGTGGCGCGAGCCGGTGGGCTGCGGCACCCGGCCTTCGGCGAAATAAGCCGCCGCCTCCCAGCTGAACCAGGGCAGGCCGCATTCGCTGATGGCGATGTCGATGTGCTGCCCTTCGCCGGTGTTCTGCTTATGGATGTAGGCGGCCAGAATGGAATAGACCGCAGTGATGCCGCCGCCGATGTCGTAGACCGCGATGCCGGTCTTCAGCGGGCTGCGGCCCGGCTCGCCGGTCATCGACATCAAGCCGCTCATGCCTTGGGCGACCAGATCGAAGCCACCCTTGCTGCGGTACGGCCCGGTCTGACCGTAGCCCGAGATCGAACAGTAGATGATGCCGGGATTGATCCGGCTGATCGTTTCGTAGTCGATCTCCAGCGACTGGGTGACGCCCGGCCGGTAATTTTCCACGATCACGTCGGCCTCGCTGGCCAGGCGATAGAAGATGTCCCGGGCACGGCTGTCCTTGAGGTTCAGCGAAATGCTTTTCTTGTTCCGGTTGATCTGGAAGAAGCAGCTGGATTCGCCGTTGACGTAGGGTCCCATCTGCCGGCTGTCGTCGCCGCCGTTGGCCTTCTCGACCTTGATTACCTCGGCGCCCAGGTCGCCCAGCACCATGGTGCAGTACGGCCCGGCCATGATCTGGGAAATATCGAGGACTTTCATGTTCTGCAGTGCAAGCATGGGTGTTCTCCAGGCAGTGGCGGCGATGTCATTCACCGGTCCATTGGAAGGGGGTCTTGCTGACGAAGCGCTCGACGGCGGCCTTGAAGTCGCGGCTGCCGTAGCAGGCCCGTATCCAGTCGTCGCCGCTCTCCGCCGCCGCGCGGCGGTGCGCGAGCACCCGGTTGATCAGGTCCTTGGAAGCCTGCACGGTGAGCGGCGCGCGTCCGCCGAAGGCCTGCGCCTTGCGCGCAACCTCCGGGTAGATCACCTGCGCCTCGAATACCTCGCTGACCAGGCCCATGGTCGCGGCTTCAGACGCTTCGATCAGCTTTGCCGCCATGAGCACTTCCTTGGTCCGGGCAACGCCCAGTAGGTCCATCAGGCGTGCGACGTTGCTCACCGACAGGCAGTTGCCGAGCGTCTCGGCGATCGGCACGCCGAACTTCAACGACGGCGTGCAGTAGCGGAAATCGCAGGCCAGGGCGATGGCCGCCCCGCCGCCGACGCAGAAGCCTTCCAGCAAGGCGATGGTGGGTTTGCGCAGGCTTTCCAGCCCGGCGATGGCGTTGTCGATGCCACGCTCATAAGCCACACCCGCGTCGCCGTCCTCGAAATCGACGAACTGCCTGATGTCGGTGCCGGCGACGAACGCCTGGCCGCCGCAACCGTGGAGCACCACGGCGACGATGTTCCGATCGTTCTCCACCTCCTGAAGCGATCGGGCCAGGGCGTCGTACATGTCCCAGGTCATGGCGTTGCGGCTGTGCGGACGGTTGAAACCGATCCAGGCGACGCCCTGCTCGATGCGGCAGTCGACCTGCCCCTTGGATGTATCGCTCATGGTTCCGAGCCTCCGTTACGTGGCTGTCAGCCGTAGATCAGGTTTACCAGCGCCATGGCGAAGGCGGGTATGTAGGTGTTGATCAGCAGGATCAGCACCAGCACCCCGAGGAACCAGAGATTGGTCCGGGTTGTGGCCCAGATGTCCGCCTTGGCGATGGAACAGGAGGCGATCAGCACACTGGCCACCGGCGGCGTCTGCTGGCCGATGGCCAGGTTAAGCGTGACGATCAGGCCGAAGTGGATCGGGTCGATGCCGACGGCGAGCACCAGCGGCAACACGATCGGCACCACCAGGATGATCGCCGCCGCCGAGTGCAGGAACATCCCAAGGATGAGGAAGATGACGTTGAGCAGCGCCAGGATGACGTATTTGTTGCTGGTCAGCTCGCCGATCGAGCGAGCCAGCTGCTGCGGCAATTGCGTTTCGGTCAGGTACAGACCGACCACCGCCGAACTCGCCACCAGCAACATCACCACCGCGGTCTGCACACCGGCATCGAGACAGGCTTTGTAGAAGGTTTTCAGGGTGAACTCGCGGTAGATCACGGCGCTGATGAATATCGCCACCACCACCGCCAGCGCGGCGCCTTCGGTGGCCGTCACGATGCCGCCGAAAATCCCACCGAGAATGATCACCGGGATCGACAGCGCCCAGATCGCCCCCCTGAAGGCTTCCCATAAGCGCTTGGCCTGGAAGCGCCCCTCCGAAGGAAAGCCGTGCTTGCGTGCCAGGTAATAGCACATGCAGGCCAGGCCGAAGGCGCCAAGCAGGCCTGGGAATATGCCGGCGACGAACATCTTGACCACCGATTCGCCGGACATCACTGCATAGAGGATCATCGGAATCGACGGCGGCAGGATGATCGCCAGGCTCGCCGCCGAGGACGACAGCGCGGCGGAGAACTCCTTCGAGTAGCCCTTGGTCCTCATCGCCGGGATCATGATGCTACCGATGGCCGAAACACCCGCCACGGCGGAACCGGAGATTTCCGCGAAGAAGATCGAGGCGCCGATGGTCACCATCGACAAGCCGCCCTTGATGAATCCGAGCATCGCTGAGGCCAGGTCGATCAGGCGTCGGGAAATGCTCGAGGCGTTCATTATCGCGCCGGCCAGGATGAACAGCGGAATGGCGATCAGAGGGAAGCTGGTGGCGCCGTCGTACATGACCATCCCGATATTGGGGAGTGCCAGTTCGCCGTAGCTCAGGAAGATCGCCACCGCACCGACTACGCCCAAGGCGATGGCCACCGGGACGTTGATCAGTATCAGCAGGATCAAGCCGAGAAACATATAGAGGATGGTCATTTCTTATTCTCCCGAGCGCCCGGCCGGGCGCTCTGTACCTGTTTCGGAACTCAGGCCTTGGCAAGCTTGATACCGGCCTCTTCCAGCTCGTGATCGACGAATCCGTCGCCCTTGGCACTGGCGATGACCTCGGGCAGACGCAACAGCTCGGCGATGATGAACAGCGCCGCGCCAAGCGGCAGGACGGACTGGGTCAGCTGCAGCGACACACTGGTCAGGCTGATCAGCGTCGAGCCCTCGAGAATCAGCACCACCTGCACGCCGGTATAGGCCAGCAGCACGAAGAAACCGATGGTGATCACCTCTGCGACCAGAGCGACGAACAGGCGCAGCGTCGGCGGAAAGTAATTGATGACGCTCGGGCAGCCGATATGCGCGCCCTTCGCGGCCGCCAATGCCGCACCGTAATAGGTGAGCCAGGCGAGCCCCACCGAGGCCACTTCGTCGTACCAACTGAACGGCGTGCCGGCCAGCCGGGACGCGAAGCCGATAGTGACCACCAGCGTGAGCGCCACCACGTTGACGACGACGATGATTTCCAGGAATTTCGAAAAGCCGGCTCTGATCGCAGTAAGAGCATTCATCAGCGTTCTCCGATAGGTCTGAAACACAGGCAATCCGGTCGATGCCGATCATTGGTGCGGCTACAGCTGACGGAGCTGCGTCACCTTGTCCAGCATCGCCTGCCCGCCCTCGACCTCGTCGGCGAACTTCGCATAGACCTTTTCGGAGCCCTCGATGAAGGCTTTCTGATCGATCTCGTTCACCTCCATCCCTGCCTCTGCCATCTTCTTCACCAGGCTCTCGTCCAACATGCGGCCCTGCTCCAGGGCAAAGCCCTCGACCTCCTTGGCGGCGTCGCTCAACACCTTGCGCACATCCTCGGGCAGGCGCTTCCAGCTGGCGCCGGCGACCACGAAGGCCGGGGTGTAGACATGGTTGGACATGGAGAGATACTTCTGAACCTCATGGAAGCGCTGCGAGTAACTCTGCACCAAGGGATTTTCCTGACCGTCCATCGCCCCCGTCTGCAGCGCCACGAAGGCTTCGGAGAGCGCCATCGGCGCGGGGTTGGCGCCGTAGCTCTGGAACATCGCGACCCGCCAGATGCCATTGGGTGTGCGCAGCTTGAGCCCCTTCAGGTCAGCTGGCACGACGATAGGACGGGCGTTGTTGGTGATCTGCCGGAAGCCGTTCTCCCAGACGCCGACAACGGTGTAGCCACGCTTCTCGGCGGCCTTGTACATGACATCGCGGACCACTTCCTCGCGCACCCGCACCATGTGTTCCCGGTTGCTGATCAAGTACGGCATCTCGAACAGCGAGAACTCGGGCGCCACGCTACTCATCACCGTGGATGGCAGCGCCAGGTCCAGCGAACCGAGCTTGAGCTTGTTGAGCATCTGCGAATCGCTGCCCAGCTGACTCGACCCGTAAGCCACCACCTTGGCCTTGCCCTGGAGCTTTTCGTTGGCGATGCGCGCGAATTCGTTGACCGAGAGTTCGAACAGGGAATCCGGACCACCGACGTGGCCGAACTTGATCTGGATCTCCGCGGCCTGCGCCACCGACGCGGTGAGTCCCAACAGTGACCCGATCAACGCTGATTTGAAGATTTTCATGCTGCTGCCTCCACTCTTGTTCTTATTGAGGTGGTACCGCATTCACCGTCGTTCAGGCCGCCCCTGCTACCAGCAGATGCGTTGGAAAGTGCACGAAGCAAGGTTAGCCATGCCGAAAATGAATTCATTATTCATTTACAGAAACAGACGGTAGTTCAGCTTTTTTCCAAGCGCCAACTTCGAAAGGAAAAATTTTTCTGCTCTCGCAGAGCAAGGTTCGCATCGTGCGGGCACAAGAGAAGGTGATGACGGCTCAGGACCGTCGCGGCTGGCGTCTTGCCTTACGGAACGCCATCGGGTCCGCCGATATTTGCCGCAGCGATGCGGCTCGCGGCAACGCGGGAACGATGCAGAGAAAGGCCGGGTTCACACCGACAGGACATCCGCGTAGACAACAATGCCGAACACCTCCCGGCGGCCGGTTGCGGGCGAGACCGCGCCGTCAACCGGTTCGTTTCAGGCTGAGCTGGTGCTTGTTCGGCATGGTGCTGCTCGCCACCTCGTCCGGTAACGAGCGCGCTCGTAAGCGTATGGTCGAACGGCCTCGCTCAGGCCGGCAGAATGCCGGCCTTGAAGCCAGCCGCCTCGATGCCGACCATGGCCACGTGCTCATCTTCGTCTGATGAGGCGCCGCTGACCCCCACCGCGCCAATGACTTCGTCATCGGCGTTGAGGATCAGTACGCCGCCGGCCACGGGAATGAAATTGCCCTCGGAAGCCGCCGCGACCGATGCAAGAAAAGCCGGACGAAGATCATTGCGCTCCCCCACCGTTCGGCTGGAGACACCATTGCCCAATGCAGCGAATGCCTTGCCTCTGGCCACCGGCAGGCGCAGCGGCGCACAACCGTCTTCACGCTCGGCGGCGATGAGATGGCCGCCACCGTCCATGACGAATGCCGTCAGTGGTTCCAACGCCTTGGCCCTCGCTTCGGCGAATGCCGCATCGAGGATGCGGCGCGCCTGACTACGGGAAATGACTACGCTTGCACGATAAACTTTTCCAGCCATGTCCGGCTCCTTCTGGGTGTGATGATCTGCCACGTCGTGCTGCGCACCTGCTCACCGCATTGGCGGTCGAGCGATCCGCACGATCGCAAGGAAGTTTCCGCCAGCGACGCTTTGCGCTATTTTGAATTCTTAATACAAAAGCTAGCACAGCCCAACCAATTCGCCGTCCCATGATCCAGCAGGTGCCGATATGACGTTACCCGTGCAGGAAACCAGTGTGGAAAAGATCCAGCACAAGATTCTCTATTTGGAGGCCGCCAATCGGATTCGCGAGCTGATCGAGCACGGAGCGCTGGTGGCGGGGGAGAAAATCTCGGAAAAGCGCCTCTGCGAAAAATTCGGCATCTCCAGGACGCCGCTACGCGAAGCGCTGAAGGTACTGACGTCCGAGGGCTTGGTGGAGATCCTGCCGAACCGCGGCGCGCGCGTCAGCCTGCTGACCCTGAGCGACGTCGAGCACACCTACGACGTGATGGCCGCCCTCGAAGGCCTTGCCGGCGAGGCGGCCTGCCGCCACCTGGACGACGAGGAGCTGGAGCGCATCTGCACGCTCCACCAGCAGATGGTCGGACACTACCAACGCAAGGAATTGCAGGCCTATTTCCATGCCAACCAGCAGATTCACGAGCGCATCCTCCAGGCGTCGCGCAACCCCATCCTGCTCGAGATGTACAACAACCTCAGCCAGCGAATCAAAAGAATCCGTTATTCCATGGAAATGAACGAGGCGTTCTGGCGCAAGGCGATGAACGAGCACGAGGAGATGATCGAAGCACTGCGCGACCGGGACGGGAAACGCCTGGGGGATATCCTCAGGGGACACCTGAGCCACAAGCTCGAGGCGGTCAACCTCGCTGGCGTAATCAGCCCCGATTGATGACGACGGCCGGGCTTGAGCTTCAAGCCTCAAGCTCCAAGCAGTCCTTCGGCCTGCATCGCCGCGGGGGCGATGCTTTTGAGCTTCACCCACACTGGACGCATAAGAAAAAGCCGCCAGAGCAGGCCCCGACGGCTTCCACTTGCAGCTTGTAGCTTGCAGCTGATGGCTGCTTACAGCGGCTTGCCGCGGTTGCCGTGCTGCCCGACGAAGGCCTGCACGGCTTGTAGCTCGTTGGCCAGGACCGTGCAGCGCTCTGGGCGCTCGAAGAGATCGGTCAAATGTGCCGGCAGTTCCAGCGCCTTGCCAACGCCGGCCTTTTCCACCGCCTCGGGGAATTTCACCGGATGCGCGGTGCCCAGCGTCACCATCGGGATGCTCAGGCTGCGACGGCATTCGCGTGCAGCATGCACGCCGATGGCCGTGTGTGGATCGAGAACCTCGCCGGTTTCTTTGAAGATCTGGGCGATGGTGGCGCAGGTCTGCTCGTCATCCACGGCCAGCGAATCGAACAGCTTGCGCGCTTCAGTCCAGCGCTCTTCTTCCACCGACAGCTTGCCGCTGGCACGGAAGCCATCCAGCAACTCGGCCACGGCCTTGCCATTGCGGCCATGCAGGTCGAACAGCAGACGCTCGAAATTCGACGAGACCATGATGTCCATCGACGGCGACAGCGACGCGTGCAGGGTTTCCTTGTCGTAGCGGTTGCCGGACATGAAGCGATGCAGGATGTCGTTGCGGTTGGTGGCGACGATCAGCTGGTTGATCGGCAGGCCCATGTTGCGCGCCAGATAGCCGGCGAAGATGTCGCCGAAATTGCCGGTCGGCACCGAGAACGCCACCGAGCGCGCCGGACCGCCGAGCTGCAGTGCAGCGTGGAAGTAGTAGACGATCTGGGCCATGATCCGCGCCCAGTTGATCGAATTGACCGCCACCAGACGGGTGCCCTTGAGAAAACCCTGGTCGGCAAAGCTGGCCTTGACCATCTCCTGGCAGTCGTCGAAGTTGCCTTCGATGGCGATGTTGTGAATGTTGTCGCCGAGAATGGTAGTCATCTGCCGACGCTGTACTTCCGATACACGCTGGTGCGGATGCAGGATGAAGATGTCGACGTTCTCGCAACGGCGGCAGCCTTCGATGGCAGCCGAACCGGTATCGCCGGAAGTCGCGCCCATGATCACCACGCGCTCGCCGCGCTTGGCCAGTACGTAATCGAGCAGGCGGCCGAGCAGCTGCAGGGCGAAATCCTTGAACGCCAGGGTCGGGCCGTGGAACAGCTCGAGCACCCACTCGTTGCCGTTCAGCTGACGCAGCGGGGCGATGGCGCTATGGGCGAAGACGCCGTAGGTTTCTTCGAGGATTCGCTTGAAGTCGGCGTCCGGTATGCTGCCGGCAACGAACGGGCGCATGACCCGAAAAGCCAGCTCGTGATACGGCAGGCCGGCCCAGGAGGCAATTTCTTCCACGGTGAACCGTGGCAGGTTCTCCGGCACGTAGAGGCCGCCATCGCTGGCCAGGCCGGCCAGCAGGACGTCTTCGAAGTTCAGGGCCGGTGCCTGGCCGCGAGTGCTGATGTAGCGCATTTTTCAAACCTTCGGTTTGAGCTTGAAGCTTGAAGCTTGAAGCTTGAAGCGTTCTGGCTTCTGGCTTCCGGCTTCCGGCTTCCGGCTTCAGTTAATTGAGCTGTTCGACGCGAATGCGCACGACCTTGTCCGCCACATCATCAAGGGCTTCCAACGCAGCGATAGCATCGTCGATACGCTGCTCGACCACTCGATGAGTCACCAGAATCACAGGAACCAGGCCGTCCTGGACCTCGGCTTCCTTCTGCATGATCGACTCGATGTTGATGCCACGCTCGGAGAGAATGGTCGCCACCTGAGCCAGCACGCCCGGATGATCCTTGGCCTGGATGCGCAGGTAGTAGGCGCTCTCGCAGGCACTGATCGGCAGAATCGGATGATCGGACAGCGAGTCGGGCTGAAACGCCAGATGCGGCACGCGATTGTTCGGATCGGTGGTCAGGGCCCGGGTCACATCCACGAGGTCCGCCACGACTGCCGAAGCGGTCGGCTCCATGCCGGCACCGGCACCGTAGTAGAGCGTGCTGCCGACGGCATCGCCATTGACCATGACGGCGTTCATCACGCCGTTGACGTTGGCGATCAGGCGGTCGGCCGGTATCAGCGTCGGGTGAACGCGCAGTTCGATGCCAGCATCGGTGCGGCGCGCGACGCCCAGGTGCTTGATGCGATAGCCCAGCGCTTCGGCGTAATTCACATCAGCCGTGGTCAGGCGCGCGATGCCCTCGGTATAAGCCTTGTCGAACTGCAGCGGGATCCCGAAAGCGATGGACGCCAGGATCGTCAGCTTGTGCGCGGCATCGATGCCCTCGACGTCGAAGGTCGGGTCGGCCTCGGCGTAGCCTAGCTCCTGGGCCTCCTTGAGGACGTCCTCGAAGGTGCGGCCCTTTTCACGCATCTCGGTGAGGATGAAGTTGCCGGTGCCGTTGATGATGCCCGCCAGCCAGTTGATGCGGTTACCAGCCAATCCTTCACGAATCGCCTTGATCACCGGGATACCACCCGCGACCGAGGCTTCGAAGGCGACGATGACGCCTTTCTCGCACGCCTTGGCGAAGATTTCATTGCCGTGCACGGCGATCAGCGCCTTGTTGGCGGTGACCACGTGCTTGCCATTCTCGATGGCCTTGAGGACGAGTTCCTTGGCCAGCGTATAACCGCCGATCAGCTCGACGACGATGTCGATTTCGGGGTTGTTCACGACATCGAAGATGTCCGCCGTGATGGCTGTCGTACCGGTATCGCACTTGGGATTCGGGTGCCGGGTGGCAATCTGCGCAACCTCGATTCCGCGCCCGGCACGGCGGGCAATCTCCTCGGCGTTGCGTTTGAGCACATTGAAGGTACCGCCACCGACGGTCCCCAGCCCACAGATGCCAACTTTCACCGGTTTCAAGCTGAACTCCCCATTCACAGCGAGACGACCGGACCTGCCGGTCGACAAAAGAGTCGCACATTACGAAGGGAGCAGCTTTTAGTCAATCAGCCTCGCCTTGCGGCGGGCGTGCCCCGGCGTCAAGCCCCAACCGCTGATGCCATTGCGCGAGCGATTCGTCCGGGTATTCGGCAAAACAGCGATCGTGTCCCTGTACCTGCGGCTCTACCCAGCTCGCCTTGGAGTCGAGCATCAGATGCGTGTGCTCCGGCGGGATAGGCAGATCGGTGTCGATCGCCGATGCAAAAGGATGCACCAGTTCGGGCCAGTTCGGATCCCACAGCCACAACGCACTGGCGCAGTGCCGACAGAAGTGACGGCGACCATCACTGATCTTTACCTCGCCAGTCTCGGCATCGGTGATACGCGCCTGGTAGACGCCAAGATGCTCCCGCCCCTCGACCTGCAGGCTTCGATAATCACCGCCAAGATTGATCGCGTAGCCGCCACCTCCCGCCGTCTTGCGGCAGATCGAACAGTAGCAGCGCATGAAAGGATACGGCTGCGCGGATTCAAGGCTGAACCGCACAGCCTGACAGTGACAGGAACCTTCGAGCTTCATCACGACCCACCTCATTCAGACCCATAGGGTTTGAACGCATCAGGCCAGCCAGTTCCACTATCGGCAATCAGCCCGAACGAATCGGACCAATGGCCTCGGCAGCATTACTCGGCGCCGAGCGCAACTTCGGCCAGCTGGGCCGCTGGCTGATAGCCGGGAATCATCTGACCGTTGGCGAGAATGATGGCGGGCGTGCCCTGTACGCCGATCATCTGGCCAAGCTGATACTGCTTGGCGATAGGTGTCTCGCAGCTGGCTGCAGGCAGCTCTTCGCGCGCCTTGGCCTTGTTCATGGCGTCCTGGCGATCCTTAGCGCACCATACGCTGGTCAGGGTATTGGCCCCATGGCTACCCATGCCCTGCCGCGGAAACGCGACATAGCGAACCTCGACACCGAGACGATTCAGCTGCGCAACCTCGCTGTGCAGCTTCTGGCAGTAGCCGCAGTCAGTATCGGTAAACACGGTGATATGGGTCTTGGGATCCTTGGGCGCAAACACCACCATCTCGCTGGCGGGGATCGAGTTGATCTGCTTGGCCACCGACTTGCTTTGAGCTTGCTCGGTCAGGTTGACGGCCTGACCATCCTTGAACTGGTAGAGATAGCCCTGGATGACGAACTGCCCATCAGCGCTGGCATACAGCTGCCGCCCACCTTCCAGTTGAACTTGATAAACCCCCGGCATCGGGCTCTCGGCAATGGCCTCGATCGGCATGTCCGGCTGGATCTTCTGCAAAGACTGGCGAATTGCCTGATCCGGATCGGCGGCCATTACAACAGTGCTGGCCAGACCTGCAACGGCGGCAGCGAACAAACGAATCACGCCCATGGGAACTCCTGGCAGCGACAATCGGGAAAGGCGCAAAGCCTATCATAGCCATGCCGTACAAACTGCTAGCTGCTTCTCTGGACCGCCGCTGAGACCATTGGCCTACTCTAGCACCAGCGCTTTACCTAGCCACGCGGGTGGTGCGCCGCATGCAACTCCTGCAACCGCGCTCGCGCGATGTGGGTGTAGATCTGAGTGGTCGACAGGTCGCTATGACCAAGGAGCATCTGCACGGTACGCAGATCCGCACCATGGTTCAGCAAATGGGTGGCGAAAGCGTGGCGCAAGGTATGCGGTGAAATCGACGTGGCGATACCGGCGACCTTCGCGTGCAGCTTGATTCGGTGCCAGAAGGTCTGGCGCGTCATCTGATCACCGCGCTGACTTGGAAACAGCACATCGCTGGCCTTGCCTGAGAGCAAGGGCTCACGACCATCGCGCTGATAACGCTCCAGCCAGTGCAAAGCCTCATCGCCAAGTGGCACAAGACGCTCTTTATTGCCTTTGCCGAACGTTCGCACGACGCCCTGGCGCATGCTGACCTGCTCGAGCGTCAGGCTGATCAACTCGGTAACCCGCAACCCACAGGCATAAAGCACCTCGAGCATGGCGCGATCACGCAGCCCTAACGGCTCGCCAGTATCCGGCGCAGCCAGCAATGCCTCTACATCGGCCTCGGACAACGCCTTGGGCAAGGGGCGCCCGAGCCGCGGAAGATCCACGCGCAAGGTCGGATCGACGGCGATCTCGCTCTCGCGCAACAGGTAGCGATAAAAGCCTCTTAACCCTGACAGAAAGCGCGCTGTGGAGCGCGCCTTGTAGCCGTTGTTCAGACGCCATGCGAGGTGATCCAGAATGATCTCGCGCCCGGCGGTGACGAGACGAACACCCTGCTCCTCCAGCCAGCCGTTGAACAATGCGAGGTCGCTGCGGTAGGCCTCGCGGCTATTGTCCGTCAGCCCTTTTTCCAGCCAGAGCGCATCAAGGTAACGGTCGATGATGGGATCGTCGAGTGCGGGCATGACAGCTTCAATCAGAACGGGTACAACAGTTTTCCACAGGCGATCCGATGCGACCAGAGCGCAAACGAATCGCTCTCCCTTCATTTGATCGCCGCACAATCGCAGGGCAACCGTCTCGCTCTGCCGGAATCGGCAAGCCCTAGAAACGAAAAAAGCAGCCCTCGGGCTGCTTTTTTTGCGGAACAGCGGTCTTAGACCAGCTTTTCCTTGATGCGGGCGGCCTTGCCGGACAGCGCGCGGAGATAGTACAGCTTGGCCTTGCGCACGTCACCGCGACGCTTGACGCTGATGCTGTCGACCATAGGGCTGTAGCTCTGGAAAGTACGCTCGACACCTACACCATTGGAAATCTTGCGAACGGTGAAAGCACTGTTCAGGCCGCGGTTGCGCTTGCCGATCACGACGCCTTCGAAGGCCTGCAGACGCTGACGCTCGCCTTCCTTCACCTTCACCTGAACGATAACGGTGTCGCCCGGTGCGAACGGCGGGATTTCTTTGTTCATCTGCTCGGCTTCGAGCTGCTGAATGATCTTGTTGGTCATGCTGTGCTCCTAAGGTCAACCCTGTGGGTTGCCATCGATACGTTAACTATCGTCCCGCTGGCGGATGTATTCCGCCAGCAGCTTCTGTTCTTCTCCAGAAAGCGAGCGGCTATCCAGAAGATCGGCGCGTCGCTCCCAGGTCCGTCCAAGGGACTGCTGCAAGCGCCAGCGCCGGATGTGTTCGTGATTGCCGCTGAGCAGCACATCAGGAACACATTTACCCGCATACACCTCAGGCCGCGTGTAGTGCGGACAGTCGAGCAGGCCGTCGGTGAACGAATCCTCCTCGGCGGAACCAGCATGACCCAGGGCACCCGGAAGCAGCCTGGTCACGGCATCGATCAGGACCATTGCCGGCAGCTCGCCGCCGGACAGTACATAGTCACCAATCGACCATTCCTCATCGACATGCGCTTCGATGAAGCGCTCATCAATACCTTCGTAGCGACCGGCAATCAGGATAAGCGCATCCTCTTTTGCCATCTCGCGGACATCAGCCTGTTTCAGCTGACGCCCCTGCGGCGACAGGTAGATCACCTTCGCAGTCTCGCCCGCAGCCTGTTTGGCGTCAGCCAAGGCAAGCTCGAGCGGTTTGATCTTCATCACCATGCCGGGACCACCGCCGAACGGACGGTCGTCCACCGTCTGGTGGCGGTCTTCGGTGTAGCTTCTGGGATTCCAGCAGTTCAACTGCAACAACCCCTGCTTGACCGCACGACTGGTAATCCCGTAGTCACATATCGCTGCGAACATATCCGGGAACAGGCTGATGACCTCGACGCGCAAAGCGGACATGCCGTTCAGAAATCCGCGTCCCAATCGACCTGCATCTCGCCCGCTACCAGATCGATCTTCAACACGCATTGATCGGTGTAAGGCAGCAGACGCTCGCGATCGTCCAGGCTTTCAGCGCAAGGCTTCAAGACCATCACGTCGTTGGCTCCGGTTTCGAGCAGGTGATCGATCTGACCAAGCAACTGCCCAGCCTGATTGATGACCTTCAAACCCTGAAGCTGATACCAGTAGTACTCACCGTCGTCCAAGGCGGGCAGTTCGCTACGCGGGATGCATATCTCGAAATCGGCGTAGGTACGCGCCACTTCGCGATCATCCAAACCCTTCAGCGTTGCCACCAGAATCTTCCCCTGGAGGCGCCCCTTGACCAACTCGACCTGCTTCACTTCGTCGCCTCGCCTTAGCGTCCAGCGTCGATAGTCCAGCAGGTTGTCGATCGGATCGGTAAAGGAATAGACCTTTACGTCACCGCGCACGCCATGCACCGAAACGATCTTGCCGATGACAACCAGGTCATCGACCGGAGCAGACGTTGCGTTCATGCGATTCAGGCAGCGGCCTTGGCAGCTTCCTTCAGCAGCTGAGCAACGCGCTCAGACGGCTGTGCGCCCTGGCTCAGCCAGTAAGTAGCGCGCTCTTGGTTTACAGAGAGCTTCACTTCCGCACCAGTGGCGATCGGATTGAAGAAACCGATGCGCTCGACGAAGCGACCATCGCGCGGGTTGCGGCTGTTGGTCACGGTCAGGTGGTAGAAAGGGCGCTTCTTGGAGCCGCCACGGGCGAGACGAATAGTTACCATGTGAACATCGTTCCTGTAGTCGGTGCTAACTTACTTAAGGCACACACTTAAAATGGGCCTAGGCCCGAAAGGCCGCACATTTTAAGGAATGCCGGGGATTTTGCAAACTCTTTTACTAAAGGCGTCAGCCTGAACGAGGCGATGCCGGGCATCAGGCTGCAGACCGCATGACGTCGCGGCTCAGCGCCGCGACAAGCCACCCTCTAGAACTTCGGCATACCGCCGCCTGGGAACATCCCACCCATACCGCGCATCATCTTGGTCATGCCGCCTTTGCCGGTGACCTTTTTCATCATCTTCTGCATCTGTTTGTGCTGCTTGATGAGCCGGCCGATGTCCTGAACCTGGGTGCCTGAGCCCATGGCGATACGGCGCTTGCGCGAGCCGCTGATGATGTCTGGATTGCGTCGTTCGGCAGGCGTCATCGAGTTGATGATCGCCTCCATCTGCTTGAACTGCTTCTCGGCTGCGCCCTGAGCGTGCCCCATCTGCGACAGGTTGACGCCACCGATCGACGGCAGCTTGTCCATCAAGCCACCGAGGCCACCCATGTTCTTCATCTGCTGCAGTTGATCGCGGAAGTCCTCGAGATCGAACCCTTTGCCCTTCTTGAGCTTCTTGGTGAGCTTTTCGGCCTTCTCGCGATCAAGGGTCTGCTCGGCCTGCTCGATGAGGCTGAGCACATCGCCCATGCCGAGGATGCGCGAGGCGATCCGATCCGGATGGAAAGGCTCCAGGGCATCACTCTTCTCGCCCATGCCGAGGAACTTGATCGGCTTCCCGGTCACGTGCCGCACCGACAGCGCGGCACCGCCACGCGCATCGCCATCCACCTTGGTCAGCACCACACCGGTCAGCGGCAGTGCTTCGCCGAACGCCTTGGCGGTGTTTGCCGCGTCCTGGCCCGTCATCGCATCGACCACGAACAGCGTTTCGGCAGGATTGATAGCGGCGTGTACGGCCTGGATCTCGGCCATCATCTCGGCATCGACGGCCAGACGACCGGCGGTATCCACCAGCACCACATCGATGAACTTCAGCTTGGCTTCGCGGATGGCCGCCTGGGCGATCTCCACCGGCTTCTGGCTGATATCGGAAGGGAAGAAGGTCACACCCACTTCGCCGGCCAGGGTTTCGAGCTGCTTGATCGCAGCCGGACGATAGACGTCAGCCGAAACCACCAGCACGCTTTTCTTCTTGCGCTCCTTGAGGAAGCGCGCCAGCTTGCCTACGGTGGTGGTCTTGCCCGCCCCCTGCAGACCGGCCATCAGCACCACGGCCGGCGGCGTGACCTGCAGCGCCAGGTCCTCGTTGGCCGCGCCCATCAACTCTTCCAGCTCGGCGCGAACGATCTTCACGAACGCCTGACCCGGCGTCAGGCTCTTCGAGACCTCGGTGCCAACAGCGCGCTCCTTGACCCGATTGACGAACTCCTTGACCACCGGCAGTGCGACGTCGGCCTCGAGCAGCGCCATCCGTACTTCACGCAGTGTGTCCTTGATGTTGTCCTCGGTCAGCTTCGCCTTGCCGGTAACGTGGCGAAGCGTTTGTGAGAGGCGGTCGGTTAGGTTTTCGAACATGAGCCATTCCACGCTGGAGTGCTGAAGGGCGAGATTATAGAAGGTGCGGGCGTCCGGCCGGTACCCCGACTGCACGGCTTTTCGTATTTACCTGGCCGAGCGCCAGCTCCCGCGCGACCTGAAACCAGGGATGGATAGGCGCATCGCACGCCGTGACGATCCATAACCCGACCGCCGCTTTTGCGCCTCGGGTCTTTGTGCCACACTCACGACCTTTCGAGCCCGTTACCGGAACTTATGCACCCTCTGCTACCCAGCCTTGCCGCCGCGGCTCTGTATGCCGGCGCCACGGGTTATCAAAGTTTGCGTCTGGCACAACGCGCCGTGCCGGACAGACGTCTGCTGCTGGCAGTCGGACTGCTCGCCCTGCTCGCCCACGGGATCAGCCTTTTCATCCAACTGCTGTCGCCAAGCGGCCTGCACCTGGACTTCTTCACCGCTTCGAGCCTGATTGCCGCTGCGGTCATCCTGCTGATACTGCTGGCGCTGCATCGGATGCCAGTGGAAAACCTGCTGCTGCTGCTCTTTCCGCTGGGCTGTCTGACGGTACTCTTCGCCCAGTTCGCCCCATCCGGTACTGCACCTGCGATTGCCGAGGAGCCCGGCATACTCGCGCATATCCTGTTGTCGATCCTGGCCTACGGCATGCTGACCATTGCGGTCTTCCAGGCCTTGCTGCTGCTGCTGCAGGATCATCACCTCAAGCACAAGCACCCGTCGGGACTGATCCGCAACTTCCCGCCCCTGCAAACGATGGAAAGCCTGCTGTTCGGCTTCCTCTGGGCAGGCTGGCTGCTGCTGTCCTCTTCCCTGCTTTCCGGCTGGCTGTTTCTTGATGACCTTTTTGCGCAGCATCTGGTCCACAAGACACTCCTTTCGGTGGTTGCCTGGATCGTCTTCGGCCTGCTGCTGTGGGGGCGCCACCAGCTTGGCTGGCGCGGCTACAAGGCCATCCGCTGGACACTGGCCGGATTCTGCCTGCTGATGCTGGCGTATTTCGGCAGCAAGCTGGTCCGCGAATTCATCCTGCACATCTGACGCAAACAGGCTAACCCGTGGAAAATCTACACCCCGGCTTTCTGGTCGGACTGCTGGTCTTTCTGCTGTTGTGCTCGGCGTTCTTCTCCAGCTCCGAAACCGGCATGCTGAGCCTCAACCGCTATCGCCTCAAGCATCAGGCCAAAGAAGGTCATCGAGGCGCGCAGCGCGCCAGCGAACTGCTGGCCCATCCTGATCGCCTGCTGGGCACCATCCTGGTTGGCAACAACTTCGTCAACATCCTGGCCTCGTCCATCGCCACCGTGCTCGCCATGCAGCTATGGGGCGAAGCAGGGATCGCGATTGCCACCATCGGCCTGACCATCATCTTGCTGATCTTCGGCGAAATCACGCCGAAGACCCTGGCCGCGCTACGCCCGGAGATTGTCGCCTACCCGGTCAGCCTGCCACTGAAGCTGCTACAGAAGGTGCTTTATCCGCTGGTTGCCATGCTTGGCTGGGTAAGCAACGGGCTGCTCAAACTGCTTGGCGTCGACCTGTCCAACAAGGGCAACGACAGCCTTTCCACCGAGGAGCTACGCAGCGTCGTACGCGAATCCGGCACCGACCTGCCGCTGAATCGGCAGAGCATGCTGCTCGGCATTCTCGATCTGGAGCGGGTCACCGTCGACGACATCATGATCCCGCGTAACGAGGTCACCGGGATCGATCTCGATGACGATCTGGAATCGATCATCGGCCAGCTGCGCACCACGCCACACACGCGTCTGCCGGTGTTCCGCAACGACATCAACCAGATCGAGGGCATCGTCCACATGCGACAGATTGCTCGCCTGCTCAGCCATGACCAGCTGACCAAGGAAAGCCTGCTCGAAGCCTGTAACGAACCCTATTTCGTGCCGGAAAATACTCCGCTTTCCACCCAGTTGCTGAACTTCCAGAAGCAGAAGCGGCGGATCGGCATCGTGGTCGACGAATACGGCGACGTACGCGGCATCGTCACGCTCGAAGACATCCTCGAAGAGATCGTCGGAGAGTTCAGCAATCAGGACGTGCTGCGCAGCCCAGATATTCACCCGCAGGACGACGGCACACTGGTGATCGATGGCGCCGCCTATATTCGCGAGGTAAACCGCGCCTTGGGGTGGAAGTTGCCTTGCGACGGCCCCAAGACGCTCAATGGGCTCATCACCGAAGCCCTTGAGCACATGCCCGATAGCGGTATCTGCTTGCAGATCGGCAACTACCGCCTGGAAATCCTGCAAGCGGCCGATAACCGCGTGAAAAGCGTACGCGCCTGGACCATCGACGATACCCCCTCGGACGAGCAACAACCCGAGTAACCGAGCCGGCAGCAAGCCGGCTCGACAGGCCTCACAGCTCCACTTTCACCGCAGCAGCTGCCCGCAACGCCTTCTCTCTCGCCGCTTCGATGGATACATCCCGCGCCAGCGCGACCCCCATGCGCCGCTGGCCGCTGACACCGGGCTTGCCGAACAGACGCAGCGCGGTATCCGGTTCTGCAAGCGCAGCAGCGAGATTGCCGAAGCTCACTTCGGTAGATTCGCCTTCTACCAGGATCACCGCTGAAGCCGCCGGGCCCATCTGGCGGATACTCGGAATCGGCAGGCCGAGAATGGCTCGTGCATGCAGCGCGAACTCGGACAGATCCTGCGAAACCAGTGTCACAAGGCCGGTATCGTGAGGACGCGGAGAAATCTCGCAGAACCAGACCTGATCGCCCTTGACGAACAACTCGACACCAAAGATGCCCCACCCACCCAACGCCTCAGTGACCGCCAATGCGATGCGCTTAGCCTCGGCCATCGCCGCCGGCGCCATCGGCTGCGGCTGCCACGACTCCTGATAGTCGCCCTTCTCCTGGCGGTGGCCGACCGGCTCGCAGAAACTCGTGCCACCGGCGTGGCGCACCGTCAGCAAAGTGATTTCGTAATCGAAGTCGATGAAGCCCTCGACGATGACCCGGCCGCGACCTGCACGACCGCCGGCCTGCGCATAATCCCAGGCGGCATCGATATCGGCTTCGCTGCGCAACACCGACTGCCCCTTGCCGGACGAGCTCATCACCGGCTTGACCAGACAGGGAAAGCCCAGAGCCATCGCCGCCGAGCGACACTCCTCCGGCGAATCCGCAAAGCGATAGGGTGAGGTCGGCAGGCCCAGCTCCTCTGCAGCCAGGCGACGAATGCCTTCGCGATTCATCGTCAGCTGCGCGGCACGGGCCGTGGGTATCACGGTGTAGCCTTCACCCTCCAGCTCGACCAGGGTAGCGGTGGCGATGGCCTCGATCTCCGGCACGATGTAATGCGGGCGCTCCTGCTCGATCACCGCGCGCAGCGCAGCACCGTCGAGCATGTCGACCACGTGACTGCGGTGCGCAACCTGCATGGCCGGGGCGTTGGCATAGCGATCCACGGCGATCACCTCCACGCCGAGCCGCTGCAGCTCGATGACCAACTCCTTGCCCAGCTCACCGCAACCACAGAGCAGCACACGGGTAGCGCCGGAAGACAATGGGGTGCCTATTCGCGGCATGGGATTCCTCTCAGATAGAACCGGGCGCGGCTGCGCCCTAAATCAGCTGGCCGCCAAGACGGGCTCTCTCATGGCAGCGCAGGAGCACCTGGCGCCGCTCCTCGTTGTCCATCAACCCCCAGCGGCGGATCTCATCCGCGCTGCGCTGGCAACCGACGCACAGGTCGTCCTCATCCAGAGCGCAGAGACTGACGCAGGGCGATGCGACCGGCTTTTCCTGGGTGATCACTCATCGCGCTCCAGCTCACGCGCGTAGCGCTGAGCGTTATGCACATAGTGAGCGGCACTGGCTTCGAGCATCTTCTTCTGCTCATCGCTCAGCTCGCGCACCACTTTGCCCGGCGAGCCGACCACCAGTGAGCCATCGGGAATTTCCTTGCCCTCGGCAATCAGGGTGTTGGCGCCGATGATGCAGTGCTTGCCGATCTTCGCGCCGTTGAGCACCACCGCGTTGATGCCGATCAGGCTGTAATCACCGACCGTACAGCCGTGCAACATGGCGTTGTGGCCAACCGTGACGCCAGTACCCAGGGTCAACGGATGCCCCATGTCGGTGTGCATCACGCTGCCGTCTTGCACGTTGCTGTTCTCACCGATGTGGATCAGCTCGTTGTCACCACGCAGAACGGCGCCAAACCAGACACTGGCGCCAGCATCCAGCCGAATCTTGCCGACCAGCGTGGCATTGGGGGCTACCCAGCTTTGCGGATGCGCTTCGACCCGCGATTCTCCCAGACGGTATTTCACGACACACCTCTTCTTGTCAGTTGTACTCAGGCCACAGGTATGCCGCTCGACCCTGCGGCGGCGCTCAGGGCTCGCGCCGTCCGGACAGATCGATGAATGCGGCAGGCGCGCGGCGCATTTCAATGCCGGCGTCGTATATGACATTGACCAGCTCGACGATCATGATCGCGGTCAGACCCCATATCTGGTATTCGCCATAGCGGTAGGACGGGATGTACCAGCTATGCCCCTGGTAATCGATGCGGTGCGTGACCTCGCGTGGATCCTCGCAGAAGAATTCCAGCGGCACGGAGAACACCGAGGCGATTTCGGCATCGTTGGCGCGGTACTCGACATAGTCCGGAACCAGGCCGACATAAGGCGTGACGTGGATGCCATGCACCGACACCAGGCTGCTGAGCGGGCCGACGACCTCGACCATGCCTGGCGCCAGGCCTACCTCTTCCTCGGCCTCACGCAGTGCGGTGTGCAGCAGATCGCGGTCTTCCGGATCGCGTCGACCGCCGGGGAACGCCACTTCTCCACCATGGGTGGAAAGCCCGGCGGCACGGAGCGTCAGCACCAGCTCCGGCGACTCGCTGCGGGTAATCGGCATCAACACGGCTGCCTCGGGCAGGCGGCCTTCCGGCTCCAGAAGATGCGGGGAATGAGCGCGCACCCGGTGGAGTATTGTGTCCAGCATGAACTTTCTCGTTTCGTCTTTGATCGGCATCATGGCATGAAAGGCGGAACGGCCCAAGGCCCGGAGAGCGCCAAACGAGACGCCCCAACGCCTCGATACGATATCGATGTTACAACTGCGAACCAGACAGGTTTGCTCCAGTCTCAACGGCGTGCTGCCGCCTTGCCCAATCCGTGTGAACGGCCCAATATTTCCCGGAACGAACAGGAATGCGCCCATGAAATACTGCAACCAGTGCGGCGATCCGGTGCTGGTCCGCGTACCGGACGGCGACAACCGACCGCGCTTCGTCTGCGACAGCTGCCAAACGGTGCACTATCAGAACCCGAGAATCGTCGCCGGCTGCGTACCTGTCTGGGATGATCGCGTGCTGCTCTGTCGGCGCGCGATCGAGCCGCGCCGGGGCTACTGGACCCTGCCGGCCGGCTTCATGGAGAACGGCGAAACCATGCAGCAGGCCGCAGAGCGCGAAACGCTCGAAGAAGCCTGCGCCAGGGTGCGTGACCTGCAGCTATATACCCTGTTCGACCTGCCGCATATCAATCAGGTCTACATGTTCTTCCGCGCTCAGCTCGTCGACCTGGACTTCTGCGCAGGGGACGAAAGCCTGGAAGTGAAGCTCTTTCATCAGCAGGACATCCCTTGGTCCGAGCTGGCTTTTCCGACCATCGGCCGTACCCTAGAATGCTTCTTCGCCGACCGGGTGCAGCAGACCTTCCCGGTGCGCAACGAGGCCGTGACAAGCTATCGCAACCGCCAGCAGGACCACGCCCGCGCAGACTGAAGCGTGTGCCGGCCCGGCTGGCACATACAGGTCTGATGAAGTTCGAAGGAAAGCCTCGATGCGTTGGCTGCTCGCCCTGCTCTGCGTCACCTTTACCGCGTTCTCCCATGCCAATGCGACGCCCAGCCTGGACGGGTCGCCCATAGACAAAGTGCTGGTGATCAAGTCGGAGCGCAAACTCCATCTGGTCAGCGCAGGCCAGACACTCAAGAGCTATCGCGTTTCGCTGGGCAAACAACCCAACGGCGCAAAGCTGCGCGAAGGCGACAAGCGCACGCCGGAAGGCTTCTACTGGATCGACTGGCGCAAGACCAGCGACAAGTACAACCTGTCGATGCACATCTCCTACCCCAACGCCCGCGATCTGGCCCGTGCGCAACAGGAAGGCGTAGCGCCAGGGAGCATGATCATGCTTCACGGCACGCCGCTGGATGAGGAGTATCCGGAGTGGTTCTTCCACACCCTCGACTGGACCGAGGGCTGCATCGCGCTGAGCAACCGCGACATGCGCGAAATCTGGACACTGGTGAAAGATGGCACGCTGATCGAGATCCGCCCGTAAGGCCAGATGCCGGCCCGCGCCGCCTGACCGCCGCAACCGTCAAGACAGGCAGGCATGCGGAGCAACTGGCTAGAACTGCATGTCGGACAAACGCCAGACGTCGAACGCTGGCGTTTCATAGGGATGGGCTTTCTTCATTGCCTTCACGCTGTCGTGAATCAGCTCGTCCGCCACAACCATTTCGACCTTCCACTCGGGAACGTGCTGTACCTGCCCGGTTTGCCCGATAAATGGCTGGCTCCCCTCCAGCGGCCGGTACTGCCCCTGCCCCTGCACCTGCCAGCAGCAACTGTCATATGCGCCGATGCGGCCAGCGCCCGCGGCGAACACTGCTTTCTTGACCGCTTCCAGATGACTGTCTGGAACATAGAAACACAGCTTGTACATCGACCTCTCCGTGCAGATGAGCCCGACCTCGACTGGCCGAACGAACTGGCATTCTGCCATCCGTGTGCGCGACGAATAGTGCGTCGCGTCATAGCTCAGACGACGCTTTGCGCTGCCGGTTCATAGACCTTCGTCACAAATGAAAAAGCCCGCCGATATGCTATCGACGGGCTCTCGGGAGTGGCCAGATTGACCCGGCCGGTCAGTCGACCCAGACCCGCGCGTTACGGAACATGCGCATCCAGCCACCGTCTTCCTGCCACTCGTCAGGGCGCCAGGAGTTGGTCACGGCGCGGAAGACCCGCTCCGGGTGCGGCATCATGATGGTCACGCGGCCGTCGCGGCTGCTGAGACCGGTGATGCCACGCGGCGAGCCGTTCGGATTGGCCGGGTAACGCTCGGTCACCTTGCCGTGGTTATCCACGAAGCGCAGCGCCACAGTGCCGGACAGATCCGCCTGCAGCATGGCCTCCTCGCTCTCGAACTCCGCATGGCCTTCGCCGTGGGCGATGGCGATCGGCAGGCGGGAACCGGCCATGCCCTGCAGGAAGATCGATGGCGAATCCTGCACCTGGACCATCGCCACCCGTGCTTCGAACTGCTCCGAGCGGTTGCGCACGAAGTGCGGCCAGTTCTCGGTGCCCGGGATCAGCTCGTGCAGGTTGCTCATCATCTGGCAGCCGTTGCACACGCCGAGAGCGAAGCTGTCCTTGCGCTCGAAGAAGGCCTGGAAGCCATCCCGAGCACGCGCATTGAACAGAACCGACTTGGCCCAGCCTTCACCGGCGCCGAGCACGTCGCCGTAGGAGAAGCCACCGCAGGCGACCAGCCCCTTGAATTCCTCGAGGCTGACACGCCCGGAAAGGATATCGCTCATGTGCACGTCAACCGCGGCGAAACCGGCACGGTCGAACGCCGCCGCCATCTCCACCTGGCCATTGACGCCTTGCTCGCGCAGCACCGCAATCTGTGGACGAACGCCACGCTTGATGTAGGGCGCAGCGATGTCTTCGTTCACGTCGAAGCTGAGCTTGGCGCTGAGGCCCGGGTTGTCCTCTTCGAGCAGCGCGTCGAATTCCTGATCGGCGCACTCGGCGTTATCGCGCAGACGCTGGATCTGATAGCTGGTTTCTGCCCACTGGCGCTGCAGCAGACGGCGCTCACCGGCGAAGACTTCGTTCTCGCCGTGCCTGATCGACACATGGCCATTGTTGACCGGCTGACCGATGACCGCGACACAGTCACCCAGACCGGCTGCGCTGAACTGCGCCAGCACGATCTCGGTGTCGTCCTGACGCACCTGGATCACCGCACCAAGCTCCTCGTTGAAGAGCATCTGTGCGACATCTGCGGCGCTCTCCAGCAGGCCATCGAGATTCAGATTCAGACCACAGTGGCCGGCAAACGCCATTTCCAGGACTGTGGTCAGCAGACCTCCGTCGGAACGGTCGTGGTAAGCCAGCAGCAGACCATCGGCATTCAGCCCCTGGACCACGGCGAAGAATGCCTGCAGGTCTTCGGCATCATCGACGTCAGGTGCCTGGCGACCGAGCTGACCATAAACCTGCGCAAGAATCGAAGCGCCCATGCGGTTTTGCCCGCGACCCAGGTCGATCAGGATCAGGTCCGTTGCGCCCTTGTCCAGGCGTAGCTGCGGGGTCAGCGTCTGGCGGACATCAGTGACCGGGGCGAAGCCGGAAACGACCAGCGACATCGTCGAGGTCACGTTTTTCTCGGCGCCCTCCTCGCTCCAACGGGTTTTCATCGACATCGAGTCCTTGCCCACCGGAATGGTCAGGCCCAGCTGCGGGCACAGTTCCATGCCGACGGCGCGGACGGTGTCGTACAACCGTGCGTCTTCGCCGGGGTGACCGGCGGCGGCCATCCAGTTGGCGGACAACTTGATGTCGGAGATCTTCTCGATACGCGCCGCTGCCAGGTTGGTCAGCGTTTCGCCAATGGCCATGCGGCCCGACGCCGGGGCATCCAGCAGCGCCAGCGGCGTACGCTCGCCCATCGCCATGGCTTCACCGGTGTAAACATCGTAGCTGGTAGCCGTGACGGCGCAGTCGGCGACAGGGACCTGCCAAGGACCGACCATCTGATCGCGCGCCACCTGGCCGGTGATGCTGCGGTCACCGATGGTGATCAGGAAGCTCTTGCTGGCCACCGCGGGGTGACGCAACACGCGGGTAACAGCTTCGTTCAGATCCACCGCAGACGCATCGAAATCGTCGCCCAGCTCCGCTTCGCGGCTGGCGCTGCGGTGCATGCGCGGCGGCTTGCCGAGCAGCACTTCGAGCGGCATGTCCACCGGAGTGTTGCCGAAATGGCTGTCGGTGACGGTCAGTTGCGGCTCCTCGGTGGCCTCACCGACGACCGCGAACGGGCAGCGCTCACGTTCGCAGATGGCCTGGAAACGCTCGAAATCGGCGGCACTGACGGCCAGCACGTAACGCTCCTGGGACTCGTTGCTCCAGATCTCGTGCGGGGCCATGCCCGGCTCGTCGTTGGGCACGTTGCGCAGTTCGAAGCGGCCACCGCGGCCACCGTCGTTGACCAGTTCCGGGAAGGCGTTGGAGATGCCACCGGCGCCAACGTCATGGATGAAGGCGATGGGGTTCTGGTCGCCCAGCTGCCAGCAGCGGTCGATGACCTCCTGGCAGCGGCGCTCCATTTCCGGGTTCTCGCGCTGCACCGAGGCGAAATCCAGATCGGCCGAGCTGGCACCGGTCGCGACCGAGGAGGCGGCGCCGCCGCCCAGGCCGATCAGCATGGCCGGGCCGCCGAGCACGATCAGCTTGGCGCCAACGGTTATCTCGGCCTTCTGCACATGATCTTCACGGATGTTGCCCATGCCGCCGGCGAGCATGATCGGCTTGTGATATCCACGCACCTCATCGCCGCGCGGCGTGTTGACCAACTGCTCGAAGGTACGGAAGTAACCGGTCAGCGCCGGGCGGCCGAACTCGTTGTTGAACGCGGCGCCGCCCAGCGGGCCTTCGATCATGATGTCCAGCGGCGTGACGATGCGTTCCGGCTTGCCATAGGCCTGTTCCCACGGCTGCTCGAAGCCGGGAATGTTCAGGTTGGAGACGGTGAAACCGGTCAGACCGGCCTTTGGCTTGGCGCCGCGGCCGGTGGCACCCTCGTCGCGAATCTCGCCACCGGAGCCGGTGGAAGCACCGGAGAACGGCGAGATGGCGGTCGGGTGGTTGTGGGTTTCCACCTTCATCAGGATATGCACCGGCTCCTGCACCGCGCCGTACTGGCGGGTCTCAGGATTGGGGAAGAAACGCCCTGCGATGTGGCCGACGATGACCGACGCGTTGTCCTTGTAGGCGGACAGCACGTTCTCGCTGTGCATCTGGTAGGTGTTCTTGATCATGCCGAACAGCGACTTGTCCTGGCTTTCGCCGTCGATGTCCCAGCTGGCGTTGAAGATCTTGTGGCGACAATGCTCGGAGTTGGCCTGCGCGAACATCATCAGTTCGATGTCGTGCGGATTGCGCTTGAGGCCCTGGAAGGCGCTGACCAGATAATCGATTTCGTCTTCGGCCAGGGCCAGGCCCAGGTCGGTGTTGGCCTTTTCCAGCGCAGCGCGGCCGCCACCGAGGATGTCTACCGCCGTCAGCGGCTTGGGCTCGGCATGGCTGAACAGGTTGGCGGCTTCTTCGAAGCGAGCGAGCACCATTTGCGTCATGCGGTCGTGCAGCGCCGCGGCAATCAGCTGTGCATCGCTGTCGGAAAACTCGCCCTGCACGTAATAGGCGATGCCCCGCTCCAGCCGCTGAATCTTCTCCAGGCCGCAGTTGTGGGCGATATCGCTGGCCTTGCTCGACCACGGCGAGATGGTGCCGAAGCGCGGTACCACCAGGAACAACCGCCCGGCAGGTTCCTGCACCGGCACACTGGGACCGTACTTCAGCAAGCGGGTCAGTACGTTCTGCTCATCCACGCCGAGCGTGCCGGAAACCTCGGCAAAATGGGCGAACTCGGCATACAGCCCGCTGACAGCGGGGACCTTCTCGGTCAGTTGTGCCAGGAGCTTGCCATGACGGAAGGCGGAAAGAGCGGGAGCGCCGCGCAGGATCAACATCGTCGGAACAGCCTCGGAGGGGGGAGCAGTCGGGGCGCGTATTCTAGCCCATGACGGCGGCCGAGGCTAAGGCTGAACACAGCCAGGCGCCGCGTGCTCCGACGGCGCGCCTGGCCTGGCTTGGATCAGTGCAGGATCTGGCTGAGGAACAGCTTGGTCCTGTCATTGACCGGGTTGGTAAAGAACACCTCTGGCTCGGCCTGTTCGACGATCTCGCCCTTGTCCATGAAAATCACCCGATCCGCCACGGTGCGGGCGAAGCCCATCTCATGGGTCACGCAGAGCATGGTCATGCCGCTTTCGGCGAGGCTGACCATGGTGTCGAGCACCTCCTTTACCATCTCCGGGTCAAGGGCCGAGGTCGGCTCGTCGAACAGCATGATCTTAGGCTTCATGCACAGCGCACGGGCGATCGCCACGCGCTGCTGCTGGCCACCGGAAAGCTGGCCGGGAAACTTGTTGGCCTGCTCCGGAATGCGCACGCGCTCCAGATAATGCATGGCGATTTCCTCGGCCTGCCGTCGCGGCAGCTTGCGCACCCACATCGGCGCCAGGGTGCAGTTCTGCAACACGGTCAGGTGCGGGAACAGGTTGAAGTGCTGGAACACCATACCGACTTCGCTGCGGATCGCCTCGATCTGCTTGAGGTCGCTGGTCAGCTCCACGCCGTTGATGACGATGCGCCCCTGCTGGTGCTCTTCCAGGCGATTGAGGCAGCGAATGGTGGTCGACTTGCCGGAGCCGGAAGGCCCGCACAAGACGATGCGCTCGCCCTGGCGCACGGAGAGGTTGATGTCCTTGAGCACATGGAACTGGCCGAACCATTTGTGCACGCCCTGCATGCGGATGACCGGCTCGCTGCTCTGCTCGGCCTGCGCGTTTGAATCACTCATATATCACTCCTAATGCTTGTGGCCGGTGTCCAGCTTGCGCTCCAGGCGCATCGAATAGCGGGACATGCCGAAACAGAACATCCAGTACACCAGAGCGGCGAACACGTAACCCTCGGTGGACATGCCCAGCCAGGCCGGGTCCGCGGTGGCGCGCTTGATGCTGTTGAGGAAGTCGAACAGGCCGATGATGATCACCAGGCTGGTGTCCTTGAACAGGGCAATGAAGGTGTTGACGATGCCCGGTATCACCAGTTTCAGCGCCTGCGGCAGGATCACCAGCAGCGTGCTGCGCCAATAGCCCAGGCCCATGGCCGCCGCGGCCTCGTACTGCCCCTTGGGGATCGCCTGCAGACCGCCACGCACCACCTCGGCAACGTAGGCGGCCTCGAAGAACACCACCATCAGCATCGCCCGCAGCAGCTTGTCGAGGCTCATGCCTTCGGGCAGGAACAGCGGCAGCATCACCGAGGACATGAACAGCACGGTGATCAACGGCACGCCGCGCCAGAACTCGATGAAGGTCACGCAGAGCACGCGAATCGCCGGCATGTCCGAGCGCCGCCCGAGCGCCAGCAGGATGCCCAGCGGCAACGCACCGGCGATGCCCACCGCAGCGATCACCACCGTCAGCATGAGCCCGCCCCACTGACTGGTCGGCACCGTCTGCAGGCCGAGAAAGCCACCGTGCAGCAGCCAGTAGGCCAGCAGCGGGTAGACCAGCAGATAGCCCAGCCCGTAGCGCAACTTGTGCGGCATCTGTCGCAGGAACAGTGGCGCCGCACCGATGATCGCCAGCCAGGCTGCCGCATCGACGCGCCAGCGCAGCTCCGTGGGGTAGAAGCCATACATGAACTGGCCGAAACGGGTCTGGATGAATACCCAGCAGGCGCCTTCGCGGCTGCAATCGGCGCGGGTTTCACCGGTCCAGTCGGCCTTGAAGATGGCCCACTCGAGCACCGGCGGCACGATCAACCAGAGCAGGTAAAGCCCCGCCAGCGTCAGCAGGGTATTGATCCAGCTGGAAAACAGATTGGCCCGTAGCCAGCCGAGCGCACCGATGCTGATCGTCGGTGGCGGCAGGTCGGGCTTGAAGGTATGAATGGTCATGCGCTCACCGCTCGATCAGCGCAATGCGCTTGTTGTACCAGTTCATCAGCAACGAAATGCTGATGCTGATGGCTAGATAGACGCTCATGGTGATGGCCATGGTTTCGATGGCCTGCCCGGTCTGATTGAGCACCGTGCCGGCGAATAGCGACACCATGTCCGGATAACCGATGGCAGCAGCGAGCGACGAGTTCTTTGCCAGGTTCAGGTATTGGCTGGTCAGCGGCGGCACGATCACCCGCAGTGCCTGCGGCACGATGACCAGGCGCAGCACTTGTCCTGGGCGCAACCCAAGCGAAGCAGCGGCCTCGGTCTGACCATGGCTGACCGACTGAATGCCTGAACGCACGGTTTCGCCGATGAACGCCGCGGTGTACACCGACAACGCGACCACGATCGATACCAGCTCAGGGATCACCACCCAGCCGCCGCGGATATTGAAGCGTTGCAGCTCCGGGACATCCCAGGTGAAAGGCACTCCCGCGACAAGTGTCGTCAGCCACGGAATCGCGAGAAACAGCCCAAGGCTGGTCCATAACACCGGAAACATCTGCCCGGTGGCGTGCCGACGCGCCCGAGCCCAGCGATTGAGCAGGACCACCGCCACCAGTGCCACGAGCAATGCCAGCCAGAATGCCCAGAAGCCATCGGCGGCACTGGGTGCAGGCATCTGCACGCCACGGTTGTTGATGAATACCGCCTCCCACAGGCTCAGGCTGTTGCGCGGTCCGGGCAACGGGCTGATCACAGCGAAGTAGACGAAGAAGATCAGCAGCAACGGCGGGATGTTGCGGAATATCTCGATGTAGAGCGTCGCCAGCTGGCGGATCAGCCAGTTGCTCGACAGGCGCCCCACGCCGAGGATGAACCCCATCACCGTTGCGAGAAATATCCCGATGACGCTGACCAACAGCGTATTGAGCAGCCCGACCCAGAAGACGCGACCGTAGCTGTCGCTCTCGCTGTAGTCGATCAGGTGCTGGGATATGCCGAAGCCGGCGGCGTTCTCGAGGAAACCAAAGCCGGAGGTAATGCCGCGATGGGCAAGGTTGGTCTGGGTATTGTGAAAAAGGTACCAGCCGAATGCTACGACGGTGATTACAGCCAGAATCTGAAACAGCCAGGCCCGTGCCCGAGGATCGGTCAATAACGACCCGCCGGCCGGCCTAGGATTGTCGATGGTTCGCATCGAATGTCCTCATACCGCACCGCC